>ENA-ORXB01000396-ORXB01000396.1-sediment-metagenome-genome-assembly--contig:-NODE-396-length-89910-cov-13.298610_pt1 | contig 89910 bp, 94 predicted proteins | sample MGYA00237863_ERZ511475 | MGnify/ENA primary metagenome ERZ511475 (study PRJEB26305, sample SAMN06343858) | sediment metagenome | isolation source: hot spring sediment | place: Canada: British Columbia...
CAGGAAGTTGCGCAGCACCTCAGAAAGGCATATCATGGGCTTGGGCATGGTCCACCTCCGGGATAACGGGATGTCTACGCGTACCATTATCCGCAGAAAGGGCCATGCCCGCTACTTCAGATTGGTAAAGTGCAAAGATAGTGAGGTTCCATTACAGACGAGTCCAGCACTGCTCGCATATGCGGTATTAGGCGTTTCAACATAAAAGACCAGACTGCCAAACCCCGGATCATTGCTCACTTGAAGGATATACGTTTTCGCGCCGGCGACCGGCGTCCAACTGAACAGGGGCATCCCCTCAATCACGGTGAGGTTGGGCGGGGTGAGCGGGCGGGGGCGGCGCTCGCCGTCCACGCTCCAATAGCTCCAACGCACACGCAACTGCCAGCCATTCCCGTCGTTACTCCAGTCGCCGGAGTTATCCGTCTTGTCGCGGGCGCGCACCCGCCACCAGTAGTCCACGTCGTTCGCCAGGGCGTTTGGCGGCGTGAAGAAGGGGTTCTTCGTGCGGTAAGTCGTGGGCGTCTGGAAGTTCGGGCTGGTGGCGATCTGAAGCTCATACTCCCGTGTGCCGATGACCGTCGTCTATTCAAAGCGCGGCGTGAAGGGGAGCGTCGCCAGATGGGTGGGGGAGAGGGTTGCCGGACGCATGCCCCAGTTGCGGGTGAAGCTCCAGGCCGCCGAGGGCTGCGTCCAGGCGTTAGCCTGCGGGTCCCAGGCGCTGACGCGCCAATAGAACAGCGTGTGATCGGTGAAGCCGGGGCCGATGATGTCGCCTTCGCCGGTCGGCGTGTAGTGCGTGTACTTCAGATTATCGCGCAGGACGATCAACGGCTGGAACACCGGGCTGGCGCTGACTTCCAGCTTGTACTTTGTGGCCCCTGGAACTGCGCTCCACACAAAGGTGGGGATGCCCAGGGGCGGATAGCTGACGTAGCCGGGCGGCGCATTGGGATCGCCAGTCGTCTGCGTGCCATCCGCCGGGCTGATCAGCGTGGGCGGGTCCATGTTGGGGCTGTAGACCTGCGTATAGGCAGGCCCGGCCACGAGCAGGAGAGCGCATATCGCCAGCGCGACTGCCACTGCGCGGGGATGAACATGGGGATCTGACCAGAACGCCATGATGTCCTTCCTCCTCGGATACGTAAATAGCCCTGGCAAAATGGGCTGGCCATAGCTGCCACTGAAGATGATCATAGCGACCAGAGTTGCCAGGGTCAATAGTGCTTAGGACCCATGTTGATGCGTCCTGCTTGCTTATGTGGTGTTGGAGAGGGGGATGAAAAGCCCTCCAGAAGCGGGAAGCGCCTGGAGGGCCGTAAATCACGTCACGGGGCGGAGGAGATACTTCGCTGTGCCCAGCATGACATCCCCTTCCCGCCCTTCCCCTTGAACAGGGGGGAGGTCTCACCGTCCTGCGCCCAGGCGCAGCGGGAGTTTGGCGAAGGTGCGTAGTGCACGTTGGGCCAGCGTGGGGCGGGTGTTGGCGTTCAGCCCGGCCTGGTAGGTCGCCAGCGCCTCGGAAAGGCGCCCCGTCTTCATCTGGAGAAGGCTGAGCGCCTTGAGCGTCTCGGCGCGTCGCTCACCATCGCCGGTCTGCGCGAACATCTCCGCCGCCGTCTGCAAAGTCGCTATGGCCAGGTCGCGCTGTCCCCGGCTGGCGTACAGCCCACCCAGATTGCCCAGCACCTGGGCCTCGCGCTCGCGGTCGCCCAACTGCTGGAAGATCGTCCGTGCCTGGTCAAAGGCGGCCTGGGCTTCGTCCCAACGCCCTTCCAGGCGGAACACCACGCCGATATTGTTAAGCATCTCGCCAGCGTTCGTCTGATCGCCGGCGGTCTCGTAGGCCTGGCGGGCGGCTTCAAACGCCGCCCGCGCCTCCGCATAGTCCCCATCTGAATATGCCTGAACCCCTTTCTCCTTCAGTGCATCCGCCGACTCTGACATGGTTCGCCTTCCTTGAACGCTGATGTTTCATTCTGCTGCCTCTAGAAACGCCTGCCCCAGCGCCCGCAGGGCCTCCGGGGGCAGCGCGCTCAGGCGACGGGCCAGGCGCAGGTAGCCCTGCAGGCCCTCCTCCAGGACGAAGGCGCGCAGGTCCTCCGGCAGGGCAACAAAGGCCTCATAGTCCTTAAGCTGCTTAAGCTGCTCACCGATCGGCCCGGTCTCGGCCACCAGGCTCTCCAGGGACAGGCCCAGGAATTCCGCCAGGGCCTCCAATTCAGGCAGGGGCACCGGCTCGCGGCCCGACTCAAATGCCTTAATCCGCGCCGGGGTGGTGCCCAGGGCGTTAGCGCAGTCTTCCACCGTCAGGTCGCGTTCCATGCGGGCCTGGCGCAGTTGTACGCCGATCATGCGGTGGCGCACATTCAGGGCGTCGCGCCATACAGCCCGATCTCCCCGGTGCTCCGTGAGCAGGTGCTCGCCCCAAAAGTGAGCCAGGGGCACGCGGAGCACCACCGCCAGAACCTCCAATTCCGGCAGGCTGATCGGCTGCGTGCCGCGCTCATAGGCCATGAACTGCACCTCTGGGATGCCCAGGGCCTCGGCGCAATCGGCTGGGGATCGCCCCGCGGCCAGGCGGGCATCGCGGATCAACACGCCCAGCATCTTTGAGCGGATGGTTGCGGCTTCTATCGTGGCCACTCGTCTTCTCCTGCTGGCATTTGCTATATTCCGCATTATACGGGAATCTCGCCGCCGGACAAGAGACATTGGTCTTATGGTCAACCTGGGCCAATAGCCTATTGGTCCTATCAAAGCATGTATCCAGAGGACTTAGGGCTTTTCCATAATCATATTAGGACTTACGCAGTTGGCACAGATGTTCCCCCACATATGGTGCGCAATTCATTGGGCTGCCCTATATGTGGTAGCAAGGGGATCGGATTTGGCCTCAGCTGCGTAACTCCTTTGATTATTGAAAAGCCCTACGGAATTCCATCTAAACCCGCGTGGCGGTGGTCGCCGCTGGTGGGCGGCGGCTGCGGCGCCCGCGGTTATCTCGCCTCTCCTGCGTTGCCGCCAGTTGCCGGGCCTGATCCGCCAGGGTGTCAAAAGTGATGCTGCGCAGAGAGTGCACCAGGGCGGCCTGGGCCTGCCCCCAGGCCGTGTAGATCGGGCAGAAGATGTCGCGCTGGCACGTGCCAGGAGCGCGCAGGCAGGTGTTTAAGAGCAACGGCCCTTCCAGCGCCTCCACCACGTCCAGGAGGGAGATGTCCGCCGGGGAGCGGGTCAGGGTCACCCCTCCCCTGGCGCCGCGTTGCGTGCGCACCAGCCCGGCGACGACGAGCTGGTTGATGATCTTGCCCAGAAAGGCCAGCGGGATGTCCTGTTTCTCGGCGATGGTCGCCGCCGGGACAAACTCACCTGGTGGCGTCAGGGCCAGTTCCAGGACCAGCCGCAGGCCATAATCCCCGCGTCTGCTCAGTTGCATCGTCCACCTCCTGGGAATCTATCCTATTTAGACCAGATTTATCTCCCATCATAATGGGTTCTTCCCTTGCCGGCATGGACTAAAGTCACACTTTTGGGTTGACGAAATTGGCGTCCGGGACTATGATGGTTATTGGTCGCTGGGCAAACTGTGCCCGGAGGGTCGGGTTCGTTAGCTGCCGTCGGGGGCTCATCGTGATCGCGCCCACCACATTGGAATCCATCCCATTTTTCGCGCAGTTCAGCCGGGCCGAACTGAGTGAGGTGGCTGGCCTGATGATTGAGCGCACCTATCCGCCAGGCGCGATCATCTTCCTGGAGGGCGAGTCCAATCCTGGCCTGTTCTTTGTCCTCAGTGGGCGCGTCAAGATTTACAAGATATCGCCACAGGGCAAGGAGCAGGTGCTTTGCCTGATGCAGCCGCGCACCTGTTTCGGCGCCTGTCCCCTGTTTGATGGCGAGACCAACCCGGCGACCGCTCAGGCGGTGGACGAGGTCAGGCTGGGCTTTTTGGGCCAGGCCGAGGCGCTGATGCTGGCCGAGCGCCGGCCGGAGGCGGCTCAGGCGTTGCTCAGGGTCTTCGCCGGCCGCCTGCGCCACCTGGCCGGATTGGTGGAGGGCCTGGCCTTTAAATGCGCCCTGTCGCGGCTGGCCGAGGTGCTCCTGGCCTACGCTGATGAGCATGGTGTCCCCAGCGAGAACGGTATTGAAGTGCACCTTGACATGAGCCAGAACGAACTGGCCGCCCTGATCGGCAGCGTGCGCGAGGTGGTCACGCGCGCCCTTTCGCGCCTGGAACGGGTTGGCGCAATTGAGGCCCGGGGCCGTCACATTGTGATCCGCGACCGCGCCAGGCTGGAGCGCCTGATCTAGTGTGACTTCAGTCCTGGTCTCTGCCCCCTTGAGCGGCTACAGTGGTCTGTATAGAGGCGCAATTTATTACGTCCGACTGAACCGTCACCCCCTCCCTGACCCTCCCCCGTTCAGGGGGAGGGAACAGGTATCACCCCCTCCCAACCGGGGGGAGGGCTGGGGATAGGGGGTGAAGCTGTGACCGACTGCGTCTATATAGGGAATGCTATGCCCATCACCAGCGAGTCGTTGCGCAGCTTCCCGCTTCTCCAAGGCCTGAGCCAGAGCGATCTGGAGGCGCTGGCCTGCGCTGCCCAGGAGTGCCATTACCGCGCACGGGCGGTGATCTTCCAGGCGGGCGAGGCCTGCACCCATCTGCACCTGGTGCGCTCCGGCCAGGTGAGGCTTTACCAGGCTGGCCCGGCGAAGCTGCACATCCTGGCGCTGTTGGGGCCAGGCGACGTGCTGGACGCCACCCCGCTCCTGGACGATGGCCCGCATATCGTCACCGCCCGGGCAGCGACGCCGGTGGTGCTGTACACCATCGCGCTGGCCGAGGCGCAGCGGCTCCTGGCGCATAGCCCGGCGCTGCGTCTGGCGATGTTGCACCTGGTCGCCGGGCAATTACGCCAATACGCCACGCACGTCAGCGACCTGGCCTTCAAGCAGGTGTCGGCCCGGCTGGCGGGCGTGCTGCTGGCCTATGCCCGGCCCGATGGGGTGGTTGTCCCTGGCGGCGTCCCCTCCGGCCGCCACCTGAGCAAGAAGGACCTGGCCGCCCTGGTGGGCACGGCCCGCGAGGTGGTCGTGCGCGCGCTCAAGCGACTGGAGCAGCAAGGGCTGATCGCCCAACGCCCTGAGGGCATCGTCGTCCTTGACCGCGCCGGGCTGGAGAGGATCCACCAGGCGGGATAGATTATTCCAATAGCCCCAGGACGCGGGCCGCGTTCACCCCCAGAATCTTGTCCTTGGTGTCATCGCGCAACGGCAGCGCCCGAATCGCCTCAATATTACGGCGGATGTCTCGCACCTCCGGCCAGTCCGAGCCGAAGATCACCTTATCGGCCAGCCGTTCCAGGTCGGGGAAGTAGTCCAGCAGCTTATGGGGCGGCAGGCCGGAAACCTCCATATACACGTTGGGGTGCAGCCGGGCCAGGAGAAAGGCCTGGTTGTACCAGGCCCCCCGACCCGAATGCGCCATGATGATCTTCAGGTCCGGGAAGTCCGCAGCCACGTCATCCAGGAGCAGGGGGTCGGCGTATTTCAGCCGGACGCCCTTGAACACCGATGAGCCGGTGTGGAACATGACCGGCAGCCCCAGCGCCTGCGCCCGCGCATACAGCGGATACAGGCGGCTATCGTTGGGATAGAAGTGCTGGTAGGGCGGGTAGAGCTTGACCCCGCGAAAGCCCAACTCGCCCACCAGCCGGTCCAGTTCGGCCACCAGGTCGGTGGTCAGGAAGGGGTTGATGGAGGCGAAGGGGATCAGGCGCGGCTCGCCCTGGCACAGCGCGGCCACGAACTCGTTCGTGACCACGCTGGACGACAGCGGGTTCAGTTCGGCCAACAAGACGGCATAGTCCAGGCCGTTTTCGCGCAGCAGCCCCCGCAGCCCCTCTGTGGTCAGGGTCGCTTCCAGATAGGCCTCAAATTCCCCCGGCGGATAGGCACGACCGATCCACTCGCGCGTCCAGGGCAACATGTCCGCGTAGCGCGCGACATGGAGATGAAAGTCTATGATCATCGGCGGGCGGTCAAGGCGGGATGTCCCGCCTCTCCGTTACGCCACCAGTTCCACCTGGGGCAGGTGCTGCATGGCCTCCTGGACACGCTCGGCGGGGTACTCGTAGTCCTCCAGCCGCCCGTGCAGGAACTCATCGTAGGCCTGCAGGTCAAAATGGCCGTGGCCACTCAGGTTGAACAGGATGACGCGCTTGCTGCCTTCCGCTTTGGCCTTGAGGGCCTCGTCAATGGCCACCTTGACCGCGTGGGCCGACTCCGGCGCGGGGATGATGCCCTCGGCGCGGGCGAAGTCCACCGCCGCCTGGAACACGGGCCGCTGGTGTACCGCCACCGCCTCAATGATCCCCTGGTCGTACAGTTCGCACACGATAGGCGCCATGCCGTGATAGCGCAGGCCGCCCGCGTGGATGCCCGGCGGGACGAAGACGTGGCCGAGCGTGTACATCTTGACGATAGGCGCGATGCCGGCGGTGTCGCCGTAGTCAAAGGCGTACACCCCCTTGGTCAGGCTGGGACAGGCCATCGGCTCCACGGCGATGATGCGCGTAGGCTGGCCGTTCACGATCTTCTCGCGGACGAAGGGGAGGACCAGGCCGGAGAAGTTGGAGCCGCCGCCGATACAGCCCACCAGGATGTCAGGGTATTCGCCCGCCATCTCCATCTGCTGCATGGCCTCCAGGCCGACGACGGTCTGGTGCATGAGCACGTGGTTGAGCACGCTGCCCAGGCTGTACTTGTACTTGCCGCCGCTGGTGGCCGCCGCCTCCACCGCCTCGCTGATGGCGATGCCCAGCGATCCAGGGGAATTGGGGTTCTCGGCCAGGACGGCGCGCCCGGAGTTGGTCTTCTCCGAGGGGCTGGGGGTGACCTGGGCGCCAAAGGTCTCCATCAGGATGCGGCGATAGGGCTTCTGATTATAAGAGACCTTGACCATGTAGATATGGCACTCCAGGTTGAAGAAGTTGCAGGCCATGGCCAGGGCGCTGCCCCACTGCCCCGCGCCGGTCTCGGTGGTCAGGCCTTGGACGCCCTCTTGCTTGTTGTAGAAGGCCTGGGCCACAGCCGTGTTGGGCTTATGCGAGCCGACCGGGCTGACGCCTTCGTACTTGTAATAAATATGGGCGGGCGTGTCCAGGGCTTGCTCCAGCCGCCGGGCGCGGATCAGCGGCGTAGGGCGCCAGAGCCGGTAGATGTCGCGGATCGGCTCCGGGATTTCAATGTAGCGCTCCTGGCTGACCTCCTGCATGATCAGCGCCATGGGGAACAGGGGGGCCAGATCGTCTGGCCCGACAGGCTGGCGGGTGACCGGATGCAGCACCGGCGGCAGAGGCCGGGGCAGGTCCGGCAGGATATTATACCAGGCCTGCGGGATGTCCTTCTCACTGAGCAGGAATTTGGTTGACTCGGTCATCGTCTCCTCCTCATAGATGAGCATATATTGGCCGGGTGGGGGGTATAAGTTCTCCAGCTTGAGGTGAGATTATACTCTATGATGGCAAAATAGGCGATCTTCCCTCCTTTCCCAAAGGATACGTTCTCAGTGCGCCGGGCCATGCGGCCTCTCAACCGTGCCCGACACGGGCGCATGGATGAATATCCGCCACACCACCCCAAAACATGCCAGCGCAAAAGCGCTCAGGAAGATAAAGCCCAGGGCGTAGCTTCCGGTGAGGTCCCTGACGATGCCGAGGACGAGGGGCGGAAAGAAGCCGCCGAGACCACCAGCAGCCCCGACCAGGCCGGTGACCGTGCCTGTCTGCGCGGGGAAATAGTGGGGGACGAGTTTGAACACGGCGCCATTGCCCAGGCCCATAAGGGCGGCGCAGCCCAACGCGCCCAGGGTGAAAGGGTAAATTGAGGGCCAGGCCATTAGCCAGCCCAGCAGAGAAATGCCGATAAAGACATAGACCAGCAGCCGCTGCCCGCCGATGCGATCGCTCAGCCATCCGCCGATAGGTCTGCAGGCCGTGGCCAGGATGACGAAGCCGGCCGTGCGCGCACCGGCATCCTCTGGCGTCAGCAGAAAAATCTCCTTGAGCAAAGTGGGAAGATAGATGCCCAGGGCAACAAAGCCACCGAAGGTAAGGAAGTAAAACAAACTCAGCACCCAGGCCAGGGGCTGGGTGCGCAGGACGCGTATATTTTCCCCCAACGTCTTGGGGGGCGCCAGGCGCGGGGCGTCCCTGGCCCACAGGGCGAAAACGGCCCCCCAGGCGAGCGCCCCCAGGGCGAACAAGCTGAACGTGGGCGGGATTCCCAGGGTGCGGGCCAGGAACGGGGTCAGAAAGACGGAGATGGATTGCCCGATGTTGCCGGCGCCGTAGATACCCAGCGCCATCCCCTGCCGGTGCGGTGGAAACCAGGGGGAGACAAAGGCGACACCGACGGCAAAGGATGTCCCTGCCAGTCCGAGCCAGAATCCCCAAAAAAGCAAGCTGGGGTAGGTATGATTCACGGCCAGGGCGAGCGGCGGCAGCGCCACCAGGATGAGTAAGGCGCTGAAGACCAGACGCCCCCCCAGGCGGTCTGTGAGCAGCCCCAGGGGGATGCGACCTATGGAGCCCAGCAACACCGGAATGGCGATCATCAGGCTGGCCTCCGTCGCCGAGAGCCTCAGTTCCTGTTTGAGCAGCGGCGCCGCGCCGGAGATCAGCCCCCAGACCGCAAAGGCGATAATAAAGGCCACGGTCGCCAGGAACAGATTCTCTTTCGCTTCCTTCTCTGCCATACCCGGCTCAGCTCCTTCTATGAGCTGCCCGCACCCGCCGGTTCCAGATGACCACCTGATACGGCCGCCACAGGTAAGTGACGGGGAAGGTCACCAGGTGCACCAGGCGGGTGAAGGGGAAGAGCGCGATGATCACGAAGCCGCCCAGCATGTGGAGCTTCACCACCAGGGGCAGGACGGTGACATACTGAACTTGGGGGCTGAGCGTCAGGAGCGAGACCAGCCAGGGGACAGCCGTGTGCAGGTACCAGTCCGCCCCCCAGCGATAGAACAGCGCCACCCAGAAGCCCAGGGCAACCTGGGCCAGCAGGGCGGCCAGTAGCACCCAGTCCAGTGCCGAGGTCACCGCGAAGGCGCGGGCGTTGCGCAGACGGCGCACGATGAGCAGCACCAGGCCCAGCGTCGCCATCAGGGCCAGCGCCAGCCCGGTCACTTCCAGGACATACAGGCGCACCGGCTCGCCGATCAGAGCCGCCCACTGCCCGGGGAACAGCAGCGCCAGCAGGTGGGCCAGAAGCACAATGATCACCCCATAATGCCAGGGCACCGAGCCCCAGAACAGGGTGCGGTTCTCCAGGAATTGCGAGGACAGGCTGGAATAGGAGAACCGATCGGCGAAGTAGCGATAAATCCCCCCCAGAACAGCCAGGATGACCGCGATGTAGGGAAAGGCCACGAACAGAATAACATCCAGCATATCAACATCCTCCTTCAGGTCGGACCCCGGCCCCCGCTGGGATCCGTAGGGACTCTAGGAACTCGTAGAGAGGGCCTCAGGGTAGGGGCGTACGGCCGTGCGCCCCTACTAAGTTCCTGGAGTTCCTCTACGGAGGGGGCAGGGGAGAGGTTCTTCTTGCAGCACCAACCGCAGAGCCTCTAACACCCTATGATAGGGGCCTTGTCTCCGCTGAGCCTGTGACACAGAGGGTTCCTCCTCATCGTAGCCGGCGGAGGGGGCTTTGCCCGTCATCCGCTCCAACGCTGGCACGAGGGCCTCCTGGAGGATCTCGCCGATTAAGGCAGTGTCATGGCTTTGCGCCAGGAAGCGCAAAAGCACCGCCAGATGATCCGGCAGTTCGTTCTCCACGATGAAGCCGTGAGCGCGGTAGCGCTCTTTCAGCTCCAACAGGAAGAGGCTGCGTTTGTAGCTCTCGCCGAACAGGTGATAGCCCACGTAGGGATGGCAGGCCGCATCCAGGTCAAACGTGCCGGTGTACACTTCCTCCAGCCGCCCCAGAGGGGTGTGTTCAACAAAGGCGCAGAATGCGCGTAAGAGCGCCCCGGCTTCGGGGTTCTGCGGTGCGACCAGGGCCGCGCACCTCTGTGCTGCCCCCACCAGACCCGGCCAGGGATATTCCAGTATATCGGCGAACAGGCCAAGAATCGTTCGTCCATCCTCCGTTCTCCGCCCCCCGTCCATTTCACCACCTCCGTGCCGGGGCCTGGCGGAAGCCGAAGCCCGCCTGCTGCTTGTGGGTGAAGGGGTCCAGCGCCTGCCCAATGGCTTCCTCGCGTGCCAGCGGCGGGATGACGAAGCGCTCCTCAAAGGTGGGCAGCGAGGTCAGGCGGAAGAGGGCCTCGGCCTCGTCCCGTGTCGTCTGGCCCACAGCCAGCGCCTGCTCCACCTCAGCGGCGCTCACGTCCTTGACCCTCTGGGCGCGCATGGTCACGCGCACGGCGATGAGTTTGCGATAAACCTGGGCGACGACCTCCTCATTGCCTGCGGCGAACAGGCTGGCCATGTAGCGCAAGGGCAGCCGCGCCCGCTCCAATGAGCTGAGCAGTGGCGCCAGGCCGCTATTGTCCGCGCCCTCAATCTCATAGCGCCCGTCCTTCATCGTCGCCAGGACAGGCAGGAGCGGTGGGACGTAGAAGAGCATGGGCAGGGTGCGGAACTCGGGATGGAGCGGTAGCGCCAGCTTCCACTGCTTGACGAACTTGTACACCGGCGATTTCTGCGCCGCGTCAATCATCGCCTCAGACAACCCGTTCGCCTTCGCCGCCGCGATGACCTCGGGATCAAACGGGTCCAGGATGAGGGCGCGTTGGGCGTCCACGAGTTGCGCGTCGGGCGCTTTGGCGGCCTGTTCAATGCGGTCGGCGTCGTAGAGCAGCAGGCCCAAATAGCGGATGCGCCCGACGCAGGCATGGAAGCAGGCTGGGGGCTGGCCGCTCTCCAGGCGCGGGTAGCACAGGATGCACTTCTCGCTCTTGCCGCTGGCCCAGTTGTAGTAGACCTTCTTGTAGGGGCAGCCGGAGATGCACATGCGCCAGGCGCGGCACTTCTCCTGGCTGATGAGCACGATGCCGTCCTCGCCGCGCTTGTAGATCGCGCCCGCGGGGCAGGCAGCCACACAGCCCGCGTTCAGGCAGTGATTGCAGATGCGCGGCAGGTAGAAGAAGACCACCCGCTCCAGTTCGTTCAGTTGCTCCCGCTCGGCCTCAGTCAGCCCCGCCAGGTTGGGGTCATTGGCGGCGTAGACCGGCGAGCCGCCCAGGTCGTCATCCCAGTTCGGCCCGGCCTGGATCTCCATCGGCTTGCCGGTGATGAGCGAGATGGCGCGGGCGGTGGGCTGGTCATCGCCTTCAGGCGCGTTGAACAGGTTTTCGTAGTCGTAGGTCCACGGCTCGTAGTAATCGTCTATGGTGGGCAAGTAGGGGTTGAAGAAGAGGTTGGCCAGCCCGCCCAGCCGGCCGTGCAGCTTCAGGCGCAGCCTGTCGCCGTCCTTCTCCCAGCCGCCCTTGTACTTCTCCTGGTCCTCCCACAGCGTGGGATAGCCCGTGCCCGGCTTGGTCTCTACGTTGTTCCACCACATGTACTCGGTGCCCTGGCGGTCGGTCCAGATGTTCTTGCAGGCGACGCTGCAGGTGTGGCAGCCGATGCACTTGTCCAGGTGGAAGACCATTGAAACTTGTGCGCGAATGTCCATTCCGATGCTCCTTGTTGACCTCAGCGGTTTACCACTCCAGCTTCTCCAGTTTGCGTACGACACAATACGTATCGCGCGTGAAGATGCCGATGGGGCCCCAGTAGTTGAAGCCGTAGGTGAACTGGGCGTAGCCGCCCGCCAGCTCCACCGGGTTGATGCGCGTGCGGGTCAGGCTGTTGTGCCCACCGGCGCGCCTGCCGCCGCGCACCTGGGACTTGGGGATGTAGATGGTGCGCTCCACCGCGTGGTAATACAGGCAGGTGCCCGGCTGGACGCGGGCGCTGACGGCGGCGCGGGTGACCACCACGCCGTTGTCGTTGTACACCTCCACCCAATCGTTGTCTTGCAGCCCGATCTTCTCCGCGTCCTTGTCGTTGATCCAGATCGGGTCCATGCCGCGCGAGAGCGTCAACATGCGGTGGTTGTCTTTGTAGGTGGAGTGGATGTTCCACTTGCCGTGTGGCGTGATGTAGTTGAGCACCAGGCACTGATCGTCCACCTGGCTTTTGACAATGTCGCCGGTCTTGCGCGGGTCCAGCTTGGGTTTAAACGTCGGCAGGTGCTCGCCGAAGTCCAGGTAGTAGGGATGGTCAATGTAGAAGTGCTGGCGTCCGGTCAACGTACGCCAGGGGACAAGCCGTTCCACGTTCAGGCACCAGGCGGCGTAGGCCCGGCCATCATTCACGATGCCCGTCCAGCACGGGCTGATGAGCGTGCGCCGCACCTGGCGGGTCAGGTCGCCGAAGGTGATGCGCACACCGCGCACCTTCTCGGCGAGATCGGCCAGCGGCAGGCCCACCCGCTCCTCCTCGTGTTTGAAGCCGGTGTAAGACACCTCGCCGTTGGTCTCCGGCGCCAGGAAAAGCAGCGTATTGGCCGCGTCCAGCGCGTCCTCCAGGCTGGGGTACCTGTGGCCGCCCCACTCCACGCAGCGCATGTGGCGCGGGTCGGGCGAGCCACCCACCGAGTTCTTCAAGAGGGCATCGTAGAAAGGAGCAATGGGGATATGCACGCCGTTGCCGTTGATCCCGTCCTGGCGGATGCGCGGGCCGAGGGAGATGAAGCGGTGGTACAGGTTGAGGTAGTCGCGCTCCACCAGCCGCAGATGCGGCATAGTCTTACCGGGGATCGGCTCGCATTCGCCCGCCCGCCAGTCGCGCACCTCGCTCTGGGCCAGTTCGTCAGGCGTATCGTGCATGAGCGGGGTGGCCACCAGGTCGTTGACCGGGGCGGGGAAGACGTTGGGGGCGAGTTCGCTCACCTTGCGGGCCAACGCCTTGAAGATGTCCCAGTCGGTCTTCGCCTCCCAGACGGGCGGGACAGCGGCGCCCAGCGGGTGGACGAAGGAGTGCAGGTCGGTCGTGTTCAGGTCGTTTTTCTCGTACCAGAAAGCGGCGGGCAGGACGATGTCGGAGTAGAGCGCCGAGGAGTCCATGCGGAAGTTCAGGTCCACGACCAGGTCCATCTTGCCGCGTGGCGCCGGCTCGCGGAAGGTGACCGTCTTGACCTTGCCTTTGGCCTGCTCTTCGGCGATGATGTTATCGTGCGTGCCCAGGTAGTGGCGCAGGAAGAACTCGTGCCCCTTGGCGCTGGATTGAATGGCGTTGCCGCGCCAGATGATCCACACGCGCGGCCAGTTCTCCGGCGCGTCGGGGTCTTCCACGGCGAAGCGGATTTTGCCCGCCTTTAACTGCTCCACCGCCCAGCGGACGACTTCCTCCTCCGTCTTCGCGCCCGCGATGCGGGCCTGGAGCGCCAGGTCAAGCGGGTTACGGTTGAACTGGGGGTAGTAGGGCATCCAGCCCAGGCGCACGGCCATGGCCTCCAGGTCCATAGCGTGGCCTTTGGCCCAGCGCGCCTGGGGCGGGAGTGGCGCGTAGTCGCTGAAGTCGCCTTCGTAGCGCCACTGGTCACTGTTAACGTAGTGCCAGGTGGGGGTTTGCTGGCGGCGCGGCGGCTTGACCCAGTCCAGGGCGAAGGCCAGGCTGACCCAGGGGGCGATCAGGGTGAGTTTCTCCTGGCCCACGTAGTGGTTCATGCCGCCGCCGTTGCGCCCACAGCAGCCGCACAGGATGAGCGCGGTGATGGGGGCGCGATAGGCCAGGTTGTTGTTGTACCAGTGGTTGATGCTGGCGCCGATGATGATCATGGAGCGCCCCTGGGTGGCCTCGGCGTTGGCAGCGAACTCGCGTGCCAGGCGGATGACGGTCTCGCGGCCGATTCCGGTGTATTGCTCCTGCCAGGCCGGGGTGTAGGGCGCGTCGTCATCATAGCTGGTGGGGTAATCGCCGGGCAGGCCCCGGCTCACACCGAACTGGGCCATGAGCAGATCAAAGGCGGTGGTCACAGGGATACGCCCTTCGTGGGTTTCCACGTACTTCACCGGCACGCCGCGCAGCGCGGTCTGGCCTTCGGCGAAGGCGTAGACGGCCACCTGGACGACGTCGTCCTCCTGGCCCAGGAAAGTCAGGGCGGGGTCAATCGGGCTATTATCCAGCCCATCTTCCATCTTGAGGTTCCACTTGCCCTTCTCGCTCCCCCAGCGGAAGCCCACCGTCCCTTTAGGCATACGTGGCTCGCCGCTGTTCACATCCCAGACCAGCAGCTTCCAATCGCCGTTCTCCACCTCGCGGTAACGGGCCAAGCGGTTGGCACGCAGGTAGCGGTCAGGGCGGTAGGCGCCCTCGCCCCTCACCTCACTCCCCCCAAGGGTCACCAGGAAAGGCCCATCTGTATATTGCTTGAGGTAATTGACAAAGTAAGGCACCTGGCGGTCGGCGTGGAACTCCTTGAGGATGACGTGGTTGACCGCCATCCACAGGGCTGTGTCTGTACCGGCCTGGATGGGAATCCACCAGTCGGAGTATTTGGCCACCTGGCTGAAGTCCGGGGCGATCACCACGAACTTGGCCCCATTGTGCCGGGCCTCAGAGATGAAGTGCACATCGGGCGTGCGGGTCATATTGAGGTTGGAGCCCATGGAGATGATGTACCGGGCGTTGTACCAGTCGGCGCTTTCGCACACGTCCGTTTGATCGCCCCAGATTTCGGGGAAGGCGTTAGGGAGATCGGCGTACCAATCATAGAAGCTCATGTTGACGCCGCCGAAGAGTTGCAGGAAGCGCGAACCGGCAGCGTAGGAAAGATAGGACATGGCCGGGATGGGGGAGAAGCCGAAGACGCGGTCGGGGCCCCATGTCTTCGCGGTGTAGAGGCAGGCGGCGGCGATGAGTTCCAGGGCCTCGTCCCACGTCGCACGGCGGAAGCCGCCCTTGCCACGCGCACGCTGATAGCGGGCACGCTTGGCTTCATCTTCAACGATGGACCCCCAGGCCTCAATCGGGTCACCGTATCTGGCCCGCGCCTGGCGCCAGAAGTCCAGGAGCGCCCCCCGTATATAGGGATACTTGACGCGGATCGGACTATACACGTACCACGAGGCCGAGATGCCGCGCTGGCAGCCGCGTGGCTCGTAAGGCGGCAGGCCAGGCTCCAGCAGCGGATAATCCGTCTGTTGCATCTCCCAGGTGATGATGCCATCTTTGACATAGACGGCCCAGGAGCAGCCGCCGGTGCAATTGACGCCATGCGTGCTGCGGATGACGTTATCGTGCTGCCAGCGGTCGCGGTAGAACTCCTCCCACTGGCGGGCCTTCGGGTTGACCAGGTCTTGAATCCAGCCCATGTGAGTAACCTCCATAAGACGTGAAACCTCAAGCGTCACACATGATGACGTGCGACGCTTGAGGTTTGACGCATCACCAATGGCCGGCGCACGGCGGTCAGGCGCCGCCGCCAGGTGAATTGCGCCAGGGCCAGGAGCACCACCGCTCCGCCAACGGCTAACCCGGCCAGTTGACCGACGACTTCCGTGGGCCGCTCGGTCACCGACGCCTGCTGCAGGAAGGCGATGAGGTGGGCCTGTTCTTGCGGCGTGACGGGCCGCTGACCCCACACGGCGTTCATGGTGGGGAAGGGCAGGGTGGTCAGGACGGTTTCCAGGCCCGCTGCGCCGAACTTGTTGAAGGCCGGGGTGAGGTCCGGGCCGAGCGCGCCACCACCGAGGGCGCCGATGCCGGTGATACTGTGGCAACCCATGCAAGGCGGGCCACCGTTCTGGAAGCGGGCGCTGCCGGTGAAGAGCGCCTTGCCGATGGCGGGGTCACCGGGGGACAGAGCAGGGGCCGGTTGGGGTGTCGCGGGTTGCGGCGCCGCAGAACCGGTCTCCGCCTGGGTCTCCAGGTAAGCGATCAACGCAGCCACCTGGCCCTCCGTCAGGTTCAGGTTCGGCATCTGGATGCTGTTGTACTTCTGGAATAGCTCTGTGGCGATAGGGTCACCTTGCGCCACCATCTGATCCGGCACAGCGATCCAGCGCGTCAACCAGGCGCGTTCACGGCGCGTCGTAACGCCCTTGAGGTCTGGACCCACTTTATCGCCCTGGCCGGTAGTATGGCAGGCGGCGCACTTTTCCTGGAAGAGCGCCTGGCCTTCGCTGGCCGATTGGGAGGGCGGCGCAGCCTCTCCCTTCCCTCCCAACCCTTGAGGAGGGGAGAGCGGCAGGGCGGCTGTGCCTGCCGTCAGCACGAGGATCATCAGCAGCGCCAAAAGGCCCCGACCACGTGAGCCGGAATGGCCCATGAGGATATGCCTGTCCAGCATGGGTTTCTCCTCCGTCAGTAGATGCAGCGGGTATGGAAACCCGCCCTGCTTTCAGCTTAGCCACAACCGGATAAAAATACCAGGACTATAGTCACACTTTGCAGGGGAGGGGGTAGAGGCGAGTAGGGGCGCACGGCCGTGCGCTCTTACCCTGAGGGACGGACGAGGGAAGACGGAGGGTGGATTTATTTGGAGCGCAGGCGGTAGACGTAGGCGAAGACCTCCGCCAGGACGGCGTAGAGTTCGGGGGGCACGACCGTGCCGACATCAAGCTGGGCCAGCGCCAGCGCCAGGTTGGGGTCTTCCTCAATGGGGATGCCGCGTTCTCGCGCCAGGGCGATGATGCGTTCGGCCAGTTCGCCCTGGCCGCTGGCCACCACGACGGGGGCGATGTCGGTGGCCGCGTTATAACGCAGGGCCACAGCCCGGCGACGTCGGTGGCGATCAGATGTGGACATCGCAGGTGAACGGGCCGCTGCCCGTGCCTTCCGGCCTGCCTATGGGCATAGGCTCGCACCCGGCAGAAACCGTGAACCCCAAGCGGTTGAGGCCGACGATGAGGTCGGGCAGGGCGGCCTCGGCCCGGCCATAGGCGCCCGCCCCCAGCACCCGCACGCGGCAATCTATCTGATGCCCAACCAGGACCATATCTACCTCCACCAATTCCGTATCGGCCACCTCCGCCTGCACGATGATGCGGGCGTAAGCGGTGTCTTCCCCGGCCACTGGCTCGTCGCCCTTTGAGGTGTGGCGCTGCCCGGGATAAATCAATTGGAGTTGACCGGCCAGCATGTCCCCGGCGCCGCTCAAGGCCAGGGGCAGGGTGAGGGCCTGGGGCGTGCCTGTGTTTTGCAATTGCGCCCAGCGCAACGCCCGCACCAGGACATCGGTGCGCAGGGTGGCTCGCGCCCAGGCCGCCCGCAGCGGTAGGCTTAACCCCGGCGGCGGCTGGCGCAGCGCACGGCGCAGCCGGCCCAGCATAGGCAGGACGCCCCCATCGCCGATCTGGCCGAGCAGAGAGGCGACGCGGTTGACCAGGGCAGTGAGCGCCTGGGCGCTTTGCTGGGGGGCTGTCTCGCTGAGAAAGGCGTGGACGGCGGCATCCAGCGCCGGGTCCAGCCCCAGGTAGGGGCTGAGCGCGGCGGCCCGATCAGCTCCCTCCTCAGGCAGATGGGCGAGCGTTTCCTGGAGCAGGAGCAGGGCCAGGGTGCGCTCTATAGGGGTGCCGATGGCTCGCAGCCAGGCGCCGACCTGGGCGGGGAGCGGCTGGCCTGCGTCCATGCGGATGTCCCATGCCCCGCCCTGCAGGGCGGCCAGTGCCTCGGCAATGGTCGTGCGCCAGGCGTCGTCCCCCAGCCCGGCGGCCAGTTCGCGCAGGTCGGCGCGCAGGTTCGTCAGCAGTTCGGCCAGGGGCGGGCCGACCTCGGCGGCGCGCGCCAGGGCCAGCGTCTCCGGGGTCACCGGCAGGTTCAGGGCGAGCAGGCGCGCCGCCACCCGCAGGTCCTCGCCGGTCCACTCGCCCAGGGCGTCCAGGAGCGCACGCAACGTCCGCACGCGCTCGGCGGTGAGCGGCAGGCCCACTGCCAGGAGTTCGGCGGCGATTTGCGGGTAGGGGGCCTCAGGGGGCAGCCCCAACTCCGCCAGGCGCCCCGCCAAGCCGGTCGGCTGCGAGGCGGGCGCCTCTGGCGTCTCAGGGAGCAGTTGTAACACGGCTTGGTGGGGCGTGAGCGAGCGGATGAGCACGGCGATGCGCTCGCGCCCGGCCAATTCCGCCGATAGCCCCGGATCGGCCAGGCGAGCCACCAGGTGCAGCGACCCGATCCCCAGCAAGGCGCGGTTGCCCTCCAGGGCCAGGACGGTGGCGATCACCCGCTGGCCTGGGGCCAGGCCGGCAGGTTCCGTCGCGCGCGGGCCTAGAGCGGGTTGAATGGGCTGCACATCCATCGTAGAGCGACGGACGACGGAGGACGAACCCCTCCCCTTCTCCATCTCCCCTATTATGGGGGAGGGGAATGAGGGGAGAGGTTCATCCGTCCTCCATTTTATTTACCGCTTCAGGTTCACCAGGTCCTGGAGCATCTCATCCGAGGTGGTGATCACGCGCGAGTTGGCCTGGAAGCCGCGCTGCGCCACGATCATGTCGGTGAACTGCTGGGCCAGGTCCACGTTGGACATCTCCAGATAGCCGGCGGCGATGCTGCCCCGCCCGCTCGTCCCGGCGGTGCCGATCTGGGCCGTGCCGGAGTTGGCCGAGGGGATGAACAGGTTCTGGCCGACGCGCTGCAGGCCGGAGGGGTTGACGAAGTTCGCCAGGGCCAACTGACCGATGATCTGGTTCAGCCCGTTGGAGAACAGGCCCACGACCTCGCCCTTGTCGGTGATGTTGAAGCCGATCAGCGAGCCGGGCGCCATGCCGTCCTGGTTGGCCATGCTGACATCGCTGTCATCGGCCAACTGGGTCAGGTTGGTGAAATCCAGGTTCACCGTCTGGGGCGAGACCGCGCCGTTATTAAGCGTGATCTCAATAGAGGTCGCCGGGTTGTTGGGGTCATACTGGCCCTCCGGCGTGAAGACGATGGGCGACCCCGTGACGGTGATGCCGGTGATGGCCGGGTCACTGGAGGTCGCCGTCCACGTCCAGGTGTTGGCTGCGGCGTCACGGGTGAAGGTGATCTCAATGGTGTGCTGGCCGCCAAGCGAGTCATAGATCTGCATGGTGGTGGTGAACGAATCGCCCACAGCGGTGTTGGCGTCCAGGTTGCCTTGGAAGGTGGCGTTGGCGGTGGCGCGGGCCTGGCTGATCCCCGTGGGGATGCGGATGCGCCCGATGGGCTGGGTGGGGTCAATATTGCCCTGGTCGTCCGCCTGCCAGCCCAGGATGTACAGGCCGGTGTTGGGGTTGGCCAGATAGCCGTCGGCAGACAGGTCAATCGTGCCATCGCGGGAGTACAGGTTCGCCTCGGCGCCCTGATAGATGAAGAAGCCATCGCCCTGGATGGCCAGGTCACTGTTCTTACCGGTGGCCTGCAGGCTGCCCTGGGTGAACAGGATGTCCAGCCCGCCCAGGCGCGCGCCCAGGCCGATCTGGGCCGGGTTGATACCGCCGATGGTGCCGGTCGGTGCGCTGCCGCCGCGCAACGTCTGGCTGAACATGTCCTGGAAGCTCACCCGGCTGCCTTTGAAGCCGGGCGTGTTGACGTTGGACAGGTTGTTGGCGATCACGTCCAGATAGAGTTGGTGCAGATTCAGGGCCGCGATCGCGGAAAACATGGAACGCATCATGGTGACTCTCTCCTTTTTTCAGGTGATCGGGCAGGTGACGCAGGCCCCCTCGGAGAGGTCCGGCCTGCACGCTCTGACGACAGACGACGGTCTGTCGTCTATGGTCTGTCGTCCAGACTAACGCTCCGCCAGTACAACGGTGTCAATGTGGGTGAACACTCCCTCCTTTCGTCTTTCCGGGCCGATGGCCGTGACCACCAGGCGGTTGGGGACGCTGACGATGAAGGCCAGGTCGTCCAGCAGGATGAGCGACTCGCGCCCGCCCTTGCTCTGCGCCCGGTCCACCGCCTGGGACAGCCGGGCCAGGTCGTCCTCGTCCAGCCGGATGTCGTGGGCCGAGAGGCGGCGTTGGGCGTGGGCGGAGAAGCGCACGCGCACCCGTTCCTGGGCCGCGTCTAACGCGGCCTGGAAAGGCGCCGCGCCCGACGACCCCGGCTGTGGATTGGGCCGTTCTACGCTGGCGCCCGGCGCCGTCGCGCCCCGGCTCACTTTACGGATCGGCTCAATCATGGGTCTCCGCCTCCCGGATGGACAGGACCGCGCCCAGCGGCACCGAGGTCTCGCCCAGCTCAAGCATTATGATCCCGTTGACCAGGCTGACTGCGGTGACAACGCCGGTGATCGTCTCGCCGTTGGCGTCCAGCGCCTCCACCGTACGCCCGATCAGCGCCGTGCCCTGCATCAGGCTGGAACTGACGGTGTAGATGCCCATGGTGTAATTGAGTTGTTCCATCGCCTGCAGCATGTTAAGCTGGGTCAGTTGGCTGATGAACTCGGTGTCCTCCACAGGGTTGAGCGGGTCCTGATTCTGAAGCTCTGCCAGCAGCAGTTGCATGAAGGCGTCGTTGAGTTCCCCGCTGGACATGGGCGGAGCGGGCGTGGAGGTATAGGCGCTTGTGGCTGCGCTTTGCGCGGTACTCATCGGGGCTAAAGCCCCTCCTACCCCTTGAATGAGCATGTCACCCTCCTTTCCTTAAGGTATTTGAACTACACGCGGTAGTCCACAAGCGGCCTCTCCTGCGCCTCTACCCCAGAGGGGGCGGAGGGGGCAGAGGAGGCTGCCTGGGCTGCGCCGTGCCGGGCAGGGGGCACAGGCGGGGGCAAGCTCTCGGCGCCGGGGGGCGCCTGCTGCCCCGAATAGGTATTGGCCGACAGGTCAAAACCGGTGCTGACCGAAACGCTGAGTTCCTGCACGTTGACGCCACGCGCCATCAAGGCGTCACGCAGTTGGTCCAGATGGCGCTCAAATAGCGCACCGGCCTCCGGGGTCTCGGCGTTGAGCCACAGGTGCAGGCCGGCGCTGTCCAGCCTCAGGTGAACATCCACCCGCCCTAACGCCTCCGGGTACAGGCGGAGCGCGGCGCGGCCGACCCCACTCCTCGCCTGGCGCTCAAGCTGGCTGGCGACCTGGCTGACGAAATGTGCTTCAGGGGCGGCGTCCGGGGGCACGGAGAACATCGCCCCAGATCGGCCCGGCGCGACCGCGTTCACGGCGGGCGTGAACGGTGGTTGGGGCTCCTCCGCTGCCGGATCGCGCTCAGGGGGAAGCGGGCCGGAGGGATGGTACCGGCCTGGTACCTGTTGCGCCTCCCCCTGCGGTGCCGGGCCCCGCTCAGGCGGCAGTGGCCCGGAGGGGTGGTGTTGGGCCGGTTGGGGTGGCGTCCTCAGGATCAGGGACGAAGGATCACGGGTCACATCCATGGCGTCCCCGGTCGTCTGCCTTCGCTCCAACTGGGAGGGCTGGGGTGGAGATGAAGGCGGTGGTGCGGTAGCCGACGGCGGCTCAGCGGTGACCGCCGTCGGTCGGGCACCGCCTACGGGCGAGGGCAGCGGCTCCGGCGTCGGCGTGCCGGTCTTGGAGATGGGCGGGATCACGCCCGGCGGCATCCTTGGCGGCTCGCCCTGAGGGACGGAGGACGGAGGACGGAGGACGGAGGAGAGACCTCTCTCCTCTAATATTAAGGGGGGGGTTCGTCCGTCGTCCATCGGTGTGTCCGTGCCATCCAGCGCGCTTGCCTGAGGTGCAGGCATTGCCGGGTCCGAAATGGCCAGGGGTGTGGACACGGCGCGCCGTGCCTCTACATTTGCCTCGCCCGGAGCCGACGTGGGGTGCGCCCCCTCTACTGCCATCGGGGCACTCAGTTCAGATATCGGGTGAGGAGCCTCCGCTGGATGAACGGGGACATCTCCAACCATGCCCCCGGCCCCAACCGCGCTCCCAATACCGTCCTCCAGCCCGGTTGGGGTTGGAGAAGCCAGGATGGGGGGACGCGGCGCCGGAGCGGTCGGCGCGTGAGAGGAGTGGGCCGGGGCGGGTGCAGACCCCGGATAGGGTGCCTGTGTGGCATAGATGAGATCGTTCTGTGCAGGCTCAGGCGACTGGGGCGGCCGGGCAGCCCGTGTGCTCTGAACCATTTCGGCAGGGGCAGGCCTCAAACCTGCCCCTGCTGCCTCTGTCATGGGGGCAGCCCGCTGCGTATCGCTGCCAGCCGGGGAAGAGACGATGGATGCCGGGCGCCCGGCGATGGATGACAGATGAAGGCCCTCCGCCTGCTGTTCCCCTTCCTGCGTTGTCCCCTCTAACTCTCCCTGAGGGACGGAGGACGGAGGACGAAGGACGACGGCCAATCCCGCGTCTGTCGTCCTTCGCCCGTCGTCCGTCGGCATATCACTGCCCCCCGCAGGCTGCGGCAGCGGCTCCGGCGTCGGCGTGCCGGTCTTGGAGATGGGCGGGATCACGCCCGGCGGCATCCTTGGCGGCTCACCCTGAGGGACGGAGGACGGAGGGCGAAGGACGGAGGAGAGACCTCTCTCCTCTAATATTAAGGGGGGGGTTCGTCCGTCGTCCGTCGGCGTATCAGCGCCCTCCCCGGCACCGGGTTTCAGCCCGGTTTGGCGGGCCTGCGCTATACCCATCGGCTGGGGCAGCGGGTCCGGGGTGAGAGGCAGGCCACGAGGCGGGTCTGCGGTCTCCTCCGTGGGCTGCGTACCGCCATCTGGCGGGGGCGGCGCGGGCACTATGGACAGCGGCAGCGGAAGCGGGGCGGCCAGGACCACCGCCTCGGCCAGGGGCGGGGCACCAGACGCGGGGGCGCGCCGGGGCTTTGTTGGCGTGGCTTCCGCCCCCGCCCCCTCCCCTTTCCCCTCCCCTGTTGGAGGGGGGGAAGGAGGGGAGAGGGGGGGCGTTGCCTCCGTTGGTGCAACGGCACGCGCAGTGGCGCTTTCCAACAATTCGGCGAAGGTGGCGCCATCGGCGGTTTGCGCCGCCTCTGCCCCCTGCGCCACCGGCCTGGCCCGATCCCCTGGCGTCAGCGGCGGTGTCGGCGAGACAAAGACAGGCAAGGTTGGCTTGCTCATGCTTCCACTTCTACCCCTTACCGTTCAGTCACGGCAGCTTTCAACAACGCCAGCTTGCCTGCGGCCAGTTGGGTCAGCGCCTGGTAACGAATGGTCGTCTCAGCAAGCTGGCTCATCTCCAGGTCAATATCCACATTGTTGCCGTCAGGTCGCATCGTCGTGGCCGGGCGGGAGACGACCTGAGGCGCAAGGATCGGGGCCTGGCCCCTCAGATGCGCCGGATGGGTGGTGACCAGCGCCAGCCGCTGGCCCTGGGCCTTCATCTGGCGCTGCAGGGCCTCCTCAAATGTCACGGCCTGGGCCTGATAGCCCGGCGTGTCGGCGTTGGCGATGTTGTGGGCGATCACTTGCTGGCGCAGCGATAGGCCATCCAGCCCCAGCCGGATCAGTTGAAGCGTCACACCGTTAAGAATGTCCTCTGCCATCTTGCCTCCTTAACCACAAAGCTAATCCGTTAGTACCTTAAAGCTGACCGCTGTATTGCCGGTAAAGGGCCAGGACGCGGGGCACGTAAGCCTGTGTCTCCGGGATAGGGGGGACGCCGCCGTGCCGGTCCACCGCGCCCGGCCCGGCGTTGTAGGCGGCCAGGGCCAGGGGCACGTTGCCGCGATAGCGGTTCAGCAGGTCGCGCAACAGGCGCACGCCGCCCTCTATGTTCTGAACCGGGTCAAAGGCATCGGTCAGACCCAGGCGGGCGACGTTCCCCGGCATGAGTTGCATCAACCCCTGTGCGCCGGCGCGGGAGACCGCGTAGGGGTTGAAGCCCGACTCCTGATGGATCACGGCCTTGACCAGCGCCGGGTCCACGCCATAGCGTGTGGCTGTGGCCCAGATGAGATCATCAAACGCCTGGGATAGGAGGCCTGGCCCGCGATTGGCCAGCAATTGCTGTGTCTCCGCCGTCGCCGGGCCGGGGCGGATGGTGATCTTGGCCGGGGGCGGCTGGCTGTTCTGCGCCTGCAAGGCAGCCAATAACTCGGCAAACAGGGTTGTAGGAACGCCGGGGAACTCGTAGGGACTCAGCGGAATTCCTAGAAGTTCCCACAGGCCCCCTTGGGTTCCCAGAATTCCAATGGGTTCCAATGGAAAGACATCTGCCATCTCAAACCTCATCGCCATTGGGCTTCAGCCCGTTATGGGTGGAGCGGCCATGTCGCGTGACGTAGATCTCATCGCGCTCGCGGCCCTCCATCCGCGCCAGTTCAGCGTCCAGGCGGGCCTGTTCGCGCTCCTTGAGCTTCTCTAAAATCTTCTCATCCTGCATGGCGGCGACCAGTTCGGCGCGTTTGTGTGCCTCCTGCGTGCGCAGGTGCTCCACCACCTGGGTCTGCTGGTGGATGTCCTCCTGGATACGCCGCAGCCGTGCGCGGCCCGCTGCCAGCGCCGCCAGGTCCAGCACGCCGCGCTGGCGCCGTCCGATTTCAGCGAATAGCTCCTGTTCCATCGCACGCAACCGCTCCAACGCCTTCTCCGCCTCGCCCCGCGCCCGCACGATCTGGGCCAGCTCAATCTCCAGCGCCTCTACGCGCGAGGCGCGGTAGTCCAAGACGGGTTGGAGCGAGAACTTCACTTTCATAAGCCTTCGGCGACGGAGGATGGAGGACGGAAGACGAAAGAGGGAGGGGCCTGGTCGTCCCTCTCCAATCTCCGATCTCTAATCCCCACTGTCGTCCTCCGTTCCCTGCCTCCCCTCATTCAAAGATCGCCGCCAATCGCGTCAGCGTCTCCTCAAAGGAGGTGGGCTGATCGTCCTGTTGCAGAAAGGCCAGAGCTGCGGGCAGGACAGCCAGGGCCTGGTCAATATCCGGGTCGCTGCCCGGCACATAAGCGCCGATGTGGATCAGGTCTTTGGCCTTCTCATACGTCGCCAGCATCTTCTTGAGGCGGCCCGCCAGGTTCTGGTGGCTGCGGGAGGTGATCGCCGGCATAACCCGGCTAATGGACTGCAGCACGTCAATGGCCGGGTAGTGATGGCGGGCGGCCAACTCCCGCGTCAGCATAATGTGCCCATCCAGGATGCTGCGGGCGGCGTCGGTGATCGGCTCGTTGAAGTCGTCGCCCTCCACCAGGACGGTGTAGAAGCCGGTGATCGTACCGCGCTCGGAGGTGCCCGCCCGCTCCATGAGCTTGGGCAGCAGGGCAAACACCGAGGGTGTGTAGCCCTTGCTGGCGGGGGGTTCGCCGATGGCCAGCCCGACCTCACGCTGGGCCATGGCGAAGCGCGTCACCGAGTCCATCAGGAAGGTCACATCTAACCCCTGGTCACGGAAGTACTCCGCAATGGCGGTGGCCGTCCAGGCGCCCTTGATGCGCAAGAGGGCGGGCTGGTCCGAGGTAGAGACGACGACCACCGAGCGGGCCAGGCCCTCCGCGCCCAGGTCGCGCTCAATGAACTCCTGCACCTCGCGCCCGCGCTCACCGATCAGCCCGACGACGCTGACATCCGAACGGGCATTGCGGGCGATGGTGCCCAGGAGCGTGCTCTTGCCCACGCCGCTGCCGGCGAAGATGCCGATGCGCTGCCCCTTGCCCACCGTCAACAGCCCGTCAATGGCGCGCACCCCCGTCACCAGGGGTTCGCTGATCGGCGTGCGCCGCAGGGGGTGAGGGGCGGAATTGAGGGTGGGGGCGTAGCCCTCCACAGCGAGTGGCCCTTTGCCGTCTATGGGCCGGCCCAGCCCATCCAGGACGCGCCCCAGCAGCCCGCGCCCCACAGGTACGCGCAGGTGGGAGCGCGTGGCGATAATCGCGCTCCCCGGCTGCAGGCCCTGCATCTCGCCCAGAGGCATGAGCAGGGCACGGTCGTCCTTGAACCCGACCACCTCCGCCGTGATCGTGCCTTGCTGGCCGGCCTGGATGTGGCAGATTTCGCCGATCTGGCAGTCCAGGCCCCTGGCCTCAATCGTCAGGCCGATCACCTGGGACACGCGGCCACTGCGCACCACCGGGGTGCAGTGGCGCACGGCGATCTGATAGCGGCTTAGGTCAAGCGCGGCGTTGGCCATAGTGGTACTCAACGGATTATTTAATGGGATCAAGGAAATTGGCGCTCAATCCCCCTGTTCCGTCGTCCGTCATCCGTCGTCCGGCGGCGCGCCGGCGGCCTCCAGCGCCGCGCGGATGTGCTCCAGTTGTGTCCGCAGGCGCGCATCCACACTGCCGTTGGGCAGTTCAATGATCGCGTCGCCGGGCTGGAGATCGGGGTCGGGCAGGACCTCCCAACGATGTCCGGCCATAGCGGGCGGCGGCGCGGCGGCCCAGGCTGCCTGAATCGCCTGGGCATCACGGGGGTGCAGGCGGAGGCGCAGGTCTTCATTGGGCAGGACGTGTTCCAGGGCATGGGCAACCACGCGTTGGACGAGTTCGGGCTGGTGGGCCAGGGCATCACCGATGATCTTCTCGGCGATCTGCAAGGCCAGCGCCACGATTTGGGCCTCGGTAGCGCGCACGGTCTGCTCGCGGTAGGTATGGGCGGCTTCAATCAGGCGTTGCGCCACCGCCAGGGCCTCGCTCCATTCCGCCTGGCCCGCCGCCCGGCCCTCTTCGCGGCCCTGCTCCCAGCCTTCGCGGCGGCCCTCGGCGTAGCCCCGCTCACGCGCCTGCGCCAGAAGGGCCTGGGCGCGCCCTTCGGCCTCGCGTATGATCTGGTCGGCCTTTTGCCGCGCCTCCTGCAACAGGCGCGTGGCCGCCTCATGGGAGGCGATGGCGATGCTGGGATCGGCCAGGTCGCCGGGCAAGGCCGAGAAAGGCGCAGCCGAGCGGGCGTTCTCCGGCGCGGGCACGACAAATACGAAAGGAGCCACGCGCACCTGGTTGGCCTTAATGAGACTAGACGAACTCATCCTGGCCTCCACGCATCACCACGATCTCCTCCGCCGCCTCCAGTGCCCGGATGACGTCCACGATGCGCCGTTGGGCCTCATACACGGCCTTCATCCGGACGGGGCCGGCCACTTCCATTTCCTCTTTGATCATCTCGGCGGCGCGGGCGGACATATTGCGGAAGATGGCGTTGCGCACCTCGTCGGTGGTGCCCTTGAGCGCCAGCGCCAGGTCCTGCTTATTCACATCGCGCAGCACGCGCTGCAGCGAGCGGTCGTCCAGCTTGATGATGTCGTCAAAGGTGAACAGCCGGGCGCGCAACTCCTCGGCCAGTTGCGGATCGGCCTCGCTCAGGTGGTCCAGGATGCTCTTCTCCGTCCCCCGGTCCACCTGATTGAGCATCCTGACCAGGGCGTTGATGCCGCCGGAAGCCGCCAGGTCCTCCTGGTCCAGGATGCCCGCCAGCTTACGCTCCAGGCCATACTCCAGTTGGGCGATCACCTGAGGCGAGATACGCTCCATACTGGCGATGCGCGCCGCCACCTCGGCCCGCAGGCCGGGGTCCAGCGTAGCCAGGATTTGGGCCGCCTGCTTGCTGTCCAGATTGGAGAGGACCACAGCGATCGTCTGGGGGTGTTCATCGCGCAGGGAGGTGGCCACCTGCTGCGGATCGGCCTTGCGCAGAAACTCAAAAGAGGAGTTTTTTTGTAAGGAAATGCGCTCAATCAATTCCTCGCTCTGCGCTTCGCCCAGGGCGCGGGCCAGCACCTTGCGGGCATAGTCCAGGCCGCCGATCAGGATGGCGTTGTGCGCCTGGGAGAGATGGTAGGCGTCGGTGATGATCTGGGTTTTGACCTCTGGCCCCATCTTGCCGGTTCGGGCCACAGCCAGCATCAGCCGGGCGATCTCGTCTTCGTTGAAGTGCTTGAGCACCTCAGCGGAGAGGTCCACCCCTAAGGCGATCAGCAGCGCAGCGGCCTTGTCCTCGCCGCGCAGTCCGGAGGAGCTTCTGCGTTCAATCACGTTCGTTCAGCCACGTGCGAATGATCTGGGCGACGGCTTCCGGCTGCCGCTGAGCCAGGTGCAGCAGGTGGCGTTCCATTTGTTGTTGCTCCTGTAGGGGCGCACGGCCGTGCGCCCCTACTTCCTCTGCCTGTGCCTGTTCGCCCGCCTCCAGTTCCCTGCCGGGCAGGGGCGCGTGCAGCAAGCCCGCAGGCGTCTCTTGAGCCGCGCTAAGTAACGCCTCGGCTTCTGAGGCCGCGGCGAGCTTCAGGCTGGGCACCGGCGCGGGCAGGGGCACGGGCAACGCCAGCGGCGCGGCCTGCAGGAGCAGGTTGCGGAACAGCCGCCACACGTACCACAGCAACCCCAGCAAGACCAGCCCCAGCGCGACCCACTGCGCGTACTGGAAGATGTCTTGCTGACGGGCGGCGTCGCTTAACTCGGCCTGTTGCTGCTCGGCGTAGCTGCGGTCAAAGGCCAGCGTGTCTACGCTGAGCTGGTCACCGCGCGTGGGGTCAATGCCTGCCGCCGCCGCCACCGCCTGGCTGAGCGCGGTGAGTTGCTGCGTGTCCGTCACGCCGTCCACCAGCACGGACAGGGATAGCCGCGCCACCTGGCCAGGTGCCTTGATCTGGCGGGTTTCGGTCTGGCCGAGTTCGTAATTGATCGTGCTCTCGTTGCGGTTGTACAGGACGCCCTGTGTGCCGGAGATCACCGTCTGGTACGAGGGCGCGCCGGGCAGGTTGCTGCTGCTCCCCGGAATGCCCCCGGCCAGCCCAGGGGCGCCCGCGTAGGTTTCGGAGATCGTTTGGCTGCTGCGGATGGCGCCGGTGGGCGTGACCACCTGGCTGGTGGTCTCCACCTGGTCCCAGTTCAATTGGGCGGCGACGCGTACCACCGACTTGTTCGGCCCCAGCACACGGTCCAGCATGGCCTGGACCTTATGCTCAATGGCAGCCTCATAAGCGCGTTGCGCCTGAATCTGGTTGGTGCTCAAAGCGGTAGCCGCCGCAACGCCCGTCTCGTCTTCAATTGGCGTGGAGAGCAGTGTCCCCTCGGTGTCCACAATGGTGATGTTATCCGGCTTGAGGCCCTCCACGCTGGAGGCCACCAGGTGGCGGATGGCGGCCACCTGCTCCGGCTCAATCTGGCGGCCCGGCTTGAGCTTCAGGGTGATGGAGGCGGTCGGCTCTTGTTTCTGTGTAGTGTAGAGCGAGGGCTGGGGGAGGACAATATGCACGCGCACATCCTGGACGGCGTTCAGACTGCGGATGGTGCGGGCCAGTTCGCCCTCCAGCGCCCGTTGGTAATTCACCTGCTGGCTGAACTCGGTCATCCCCAACGTGGGGGCGCTGAACAGTTCAAAGCCCACGCTGCCGCCCTGGGGCAGGCCCTGGCGGGCCATGGCCAAGCGCACCTCGTATACCTGATCGCGCGGCACCAGGATGGTGCCCCCACCGGACAACTGGTAAGGCGTGTTGGAGGCCTGGAGTTGCTCCACGATGCGCCCGGCGTCCTCCTCGGTCAGCCCGCTGAAGGCCACAACGTAATCCGGGGTGCGCGCCCAGAGCAGGAAGGCCACGATCAGGCCGGCGCCGGTCAGGAGCAGCGCGGCCAGCGCCAGGCGCTGCAGGCGGCTCAGGCGCCCCCAGAGGGCGGCGAGTTGGTGGGTGAGAGCGGGAAGGAATGATTCCATGGGATCTCCGATCTACACAAAAGCCTGCCCCCTATACCTGCATTCGCATGATCTCCTGGTAGGCTTCCACCAGCTTGCTGCGCACCTGGAGCGCCAGGCGGAAGCCGATCTCGGCCTGCTCCATGGCGATCAGCACCTGGTGCAGGTCCACGTCCTCACCGGCGGCCAGGCGAGCGGCCCATTGGTCGGCCTCCAGTTGCTGGCTGTTCAGCGCCTGGATGGCCTGCTCAAACGTCTTGCCGAAGGCATCCAGGCCGGTCTCGGCCTGTGGGGCGCGCTGAGCGCCTGTCTGCCCCCCGATGCCGCTGAGCTTGGGCTGCCCGGATGTGTAGGCTGTGCGAATCGCTTGAAGGTCCATGTCCTCACTCCGTCGTCCGTTGTCTATCGTCTCTCGCCTTAGACGCGCCCAATGTCCAGCGCCCGCAGCGCCATGCTCTTGGCGGCATTGGCGACGGTCACATTGGCCTCGTAGGAGCGCGTGGCCGAGAGCAGATCGGTCATTTCGGTCACCAGGTTGACGTTGGGGTAGGTGACAAAGCCGTTCTCATCCGCATCGGGATGGTCGGGCTGGTACAGGGTGGGGCCAGGCGTGGGGTCTTCCACCACCTGAACCACCTGGACGCCGCCGGCCCCCAGGGAGGGCTGGCCGCGGCGGGCGGCCACCAGCGGGGGCAGGCGGAAGGGCGGGCGCGCTTCAATCGGCATGAATACCACCTGCTCGCGGCGGTAGGGGCCGCCCGCCGCAGTGCGCGTCGTCTCGGCATTGGCGACGTTGTTGGCGATGACATCCATGCGCAGCCGTTGCGCGGTCAATGCTGAGGCGGTGATGTGCAGTGAGGTCAGAAAGCCCATATTGTTCCCTCCTTTAAGCGTAAGCCTGGGCGAATTGCTTTAATGCCTCCACCAGCGGGCTGGTCCAATCCGGGCGAAACAGCGCCTGCCACTCCCAGGCGGGGTCGTGCCCGCCGCCGGCGCGGTTGGCGATGATCCAGTAGGTATAGGCGAAGTTGTACGGCTCGCGCTGAAGCATGTAGCGGTAAGCGCCGAGGACCTGCTCAATCTGTTTGGCCTGGTCCACCGGGCCAACGGTGTAGCTGCCCCCTTCGGTGCCGATGATGGGCATGGGGCGGCCCAGGATGCTGCGGATGATGGCGTCGTACTGGCGGAAGCGCAAGAAGCCATCGGGATCGGACAGGGGGCGTTCGCCCGCGTAGTTATGGCTGGACAGCCAGGCGCGGTCCAGCACCGCTGTTTCGCCGCGAGCGCGGATGGCGAGCAGCGCATCCCGCAGGAAGGCGCGATCATCCACGTCGCCGCCGGGGCTGAGGGCGCCGAAACCGGGCAGGCCGCCGTTGGCCACGACGACCTTGGCTGCGGGCAGCCACAGGTCCAGGTAGCGGTTGACGTCGGGGGCCGCGCCGCCGTTCTCGGCAGCCACGTTGGGTTCGTTATACAGTTGGAAGTAGTGCACACCCAGGCCCGTGTAATGGCGCACCATCGCGCCCAGGTCGCCGGAGATCGGCTCCAGGCCGTTGGTGTATACCCGCATCACCGGCTCAATACCGTGCGCCACGAGTTGCCGGACCAGGTAATCGTTGTCCCCGATGTTGGCGCCGTCGTTGAGGAAGACGCCCCACTTGATGTTCATGTCCACCAGTTCGCGGACAAAGCGGTCCACGACGGCAGGCGATGAGCGCACGGTAGGGATCCAGTGCATCCCCCGCCCGTTGTCGGCGGGTGGGCGGGGGAAGGCCTCTAACGGCAGCGGGCCCGTCTCCAAGATGGAGGATGGAGGGCGGAGGACGGAGGACGAACGAGGCTCCTCCATCTTCTCAAGTCCGTTCAATCCGTTCCCCGAACCCGTTAACAGCCCGTCCTCCGTCGTCACCCTTTCGTCCCCCGATACCTGAGGAGGGGGCGCGCCAGGCTCCACAGCGCCGGGGCGCACCCAGGTGGGTTGTGGGGTGCGCGCCTGGGATGTCAGGCTCCAAAAGCCAGGGATGTTCCAGGGGGAGAGGGCCAGGCTGGCATATGCAGGCACGCTGGTAGCGCTCCCCATAGGCGCAAACACGGGCGGAGGCAGGGAGAAGCGCGTGAGCGCGGCTAGTTGCGCCGCCAGCACCTGGGCGAACCCCTGGCCTGCGGCGGGCCAGCCGGAAGAGGTCGTGAGCATGCCGGCCCCCACCGGTCGGGAGAGGGTCGGCATTCCATAATAATGGATCGGGGTGACGTTGCCTTGCGCCACCAGGCGAACCCCCCTTAAAGCATACAATGCCCAGGACGGCCACGGGCAGGGGTGGCCGACCACCAACAAGCTGCGCCCATCATAGCATGGTCAAGGGGCGCTGTCAGTTAAGAACGCGTGAAAAGTGGATTAAAGTGGCGTGAAGGCCAAACGGGATGACAGACGACGGTCAACGGGCTGTGGTCTGTCGTCTGACCGCTACTTCGGCCCGCGCCCTAGAGCATCGCCCTGGGCAGCGGAGAGGACCGGGCGGGCAATGACGATGATGCGGTGCGTGTTGGTGCGGAACGGCCAGCAGGAGATCAGGGTCAGCCGCTCATCCCGCGTGGGCGCGGCCCAGCGTGCGTTCTGCTGCTGCTGTTCCGGCGTGGCCTCGCGCTCCGGCACGATGAACCATTCCTGGACGCGGTACAGGTATACCTGGCTCTCCGCATACAGGATGATCTCGTCGCCCGGCTTGAAGCGCGTCAGGTCGCGAAACACCTCGCCCTGGGTGTTGTTGTGGCCGGAGAGGACCACGTTCCCCGGCTGGCCGGGGTAGGCCGAGGTGATGTGCCAGCCGGCCGCGTTGCCTGCGGTCTGCCAGCGACTGACCCCCTGCGCGTCCACCTCCCAACCGACGGGGACAACCGCCGCATCCAGCTCAATCGTCGGCGCGACGATGCGGGTGGGGGGGGAGTGGGCCGGTTTGGGCCGCACGTAAGGCGTAGGCGAGGCAGTCGCCGATGGCGTCGCCGGGGCGCCTGTCGCCGCGAGGGGCACCGGGCTGAAGCCCGGTGCTGGGGTGCCTGCTCCTATCGCGCCCTGGGTTGGCCCCCCGACCAGGACGACATGGACCGGGGTGCAGCCGGCCAACAGGGTGGCAGAAAGCAGCGCGTAAGCCCAATAACGGGGGGCAGCCCGGCAGACTCTGGCCATACGCTTCTCCACGCCAGCTTTATGAAAACCAGACGTCAAACAGGCTGCGAACGATGGCGATGATCTCACCGGTCTCAACTTCCAGGATGCAAATCTGCTCCCGCCCGGTCTCGGCATCAGGCTGGCGCTGCCAGCGGATGTGGCAGGCCCGGCGCCGGCGGGCGAGGGAGGCAGGTGAAGCCGTGGGACTGGCGAGTATAGACGGCCGGCCGGCCGGCCCTCCCGCAGGGCTGCCGCCAATGTCCGCACCAGCCTGTTGTCTGCGCTCAAGCATGTCATCCTGAGCAATAGCGAAGGCATGGTTCGGCGGGTTCCCAGACACAAAGATCGCCATTGAGAGCCTCCCTGACTACCAGGCTAATCCGTTAGTACCTACAGCCCTCATGCAGGGGCGCACGGCCGTGCGCCCCTCCAACTTGATGAGATAATGAAGCGGATCACCGCTGGTGACCCTGAAGCCGCAGACGGGCCAGTTCGCGGGCCAGTTCCTCCGGCGGGATGGTGCGCAGGATCTCGCCGGTATCCGCGTCCATGATCAGGACCGTCACCTTCCGCGTGGTCAGTTCCACCTGGTATTGCAGGCGCACGCGGCGTATCGCCGGCGAGGTGGTCTCAATCTCAGCCGCCGCTGGCTCGCTCTGGCGCCCCGGTGGCGGGCGGGGTGGCGTAAAGCCGGGCAGGGGACGGGCTGCGCCCGCCTGGGCTGTCCCAGGCTCTGTGGCTGGTGTGGGGCCGATGCCCCGGATCGGTGTGATCTCATCCATAGCCAACCTTGACTCCCGACTCCAGACCCTGGAGGCAGCTTAGAAGCTGTAGTTGATCAGCGAGCTACCAAAGGCCGACATTTGCTGCTGCTGATAGAGCATCTCCACTAACTGCGCCTGGAGTTGAGCGTACTGGGCCGTCAGTGCCACCCGCCGGTCGTCCAGCCGCTCGTTCTGGCGCGCGATCTCATCGTTCAGATCGTCAATCTCCTTGTCCAGACTCTCAATCTCTGTCTCAATTGAACCTGTGGTGGTGTCGGTGAAGGGGTTGAGCACGTTGACGATGCGGGCCATGACGCCGTTGAACAGCGCGGCGACATTGTTGAAATCACCGTTCAACGCGGCGTCAAGTTTGGCGCTATCGGTGACGCTGGCGGTCAGGTTGCTGTCCAGGTCAATACCGATCTGGCGCAGGGCCGAGGCGGCACCGGCGGGCAGGCCGGAGACCGAGGCGGTGAAGGCGCTGAACAGGTCGGTGCGCAGGCGGCGCAATAGCGAGTCATCGGCGAGCGGGCCGCGCGTATATGTGGCGCTCTCCCCTGTGCCGCTTTGAGTGACACCTGCTTTCGTCTGAAGATAGCTCTGAACCTCGTTGAACTTGGTCAAGAAAGCATCTATTTTGGCGCGGATCGCGGCGGTGTTGGCGGCAATGGTCAGCGTGGCGCTCTGGCCCTCGGCGTCGGCGGCCAGGTTGAGCGTCACGCCGCTGATCACGTCATCCAGGCCGGTGTTGCGCGAACGTGTCATGGTCAGGCCGTTCACCGTGAAGGTCGCGTCGCGGGCGCTCTGTAAGGTGGTCTTAAACGCGCCCGTGTCGGTGAGGATGCCCAAGGATTGCAGCACCGTGCCCGTGCTGTCCGAGGCTGCAATGGTGTGGGCCGCGCCGGTGGCGGCGGCAGTGAGCACCAGTTGCCGGTCCACGATGCTGGCGGTGACGGCGTTGCCCTCGGCGTAGCTGGCGCTATTGATGGCGCTGGCGATGTCGCGGAGCGTATCATCGGCCTCAACGGTGATGGTTGCGCCCTGGGCAATGTAGCTGACGCGGGCAGCGGGATAAGTGGGGTCTCCCCGTGTGCCGCGCCGGTATTGCGCCGGGTCCGTGCCGAAGTGGACCACCAGGCCGCGCCCGGTGTCAAACACGCCCCCCGTGACGTCGGCGATGTCCTGCCAGCCGCTGGTCGTGCCGCTTGTGCCGGCGTCGTTGACCGTCACGGCTTTGCCCTCGGCGTCCACGATGCGAAATTCCCAATCGCCGCTGCCTGCGCCGTTCTCGCGCACCTCCACATAGTAATCCCCTGTGCCCAATTCGCGCTGGCCGCTGGCCGGGGCCGCCACGTCAAAGCCGGTCACTGTGTTGCTGATGGTGGTGACCGGTGTGGCGCTGCGCGCCGCTGCGCCGCCGATCACAAACGTGCCGCTCAGCCCCAGCGCCTGATTGTCGTAGAGTTGCTGGTCGGAACGGACGCGGTGGGCCAGGGCCAGGGCGGTGACGGCGATCTCATACGTGCCGCTGGCTGCGCTGGCGCTGGCGCTGGCGGTGAGGACGGTGGCGCCGCTGGGGACGTTGCTCACCGTCGCTTTTCTCAGGCCGAAGATCGTGCCTGAGGTAAGGAAGTCTTTGGCCAGCGTTTGCAGGTCGTTCAGCAGCGTTTGGGTGTCGCGGTAGACTCCCAGCTTGACCTCTAAGGCATCCCGCTGTTGCTTCAGGCGGGTGATGGGCTGGCGTTCAACGGCCAGGATGTCCTCAATCAGCAGGGAGAAGTAGCTGCCGATGCTGCTCATATAACTGGTGCTGATAGGCGCAAACATGAGGTCTCCTTAGATAGGCGCTACGCGCTCCATCCCTGGATCGTCACGGCGTAAGTGGGCGGGGACTGGGGCGCGGCGGGGCGCTCCACCGCGGGCAGGCAGGCGGCCCAGGCGGCGCGCAGTTCGCGCAGGATGCGCGCCGCTTCGTCGTATTGCCCCTTCCGCGCCAGGTCGGCGCACCACTCATACAGGCTGAACAGGCGGCCGGCGATCTCGGCGTAGTCAAAGTTGAGGGCGTCGCGCAGCACCGCCAGGGCGCGGGTGGTCTTGATCAGGTCACGTTGCTCGCAGCCGATAATCGCGGCGTCATAGGCCATAATGACCAGGCGCAGCGGGCTGGCGCTCATAATATCCTGATAGCGGTATTCTTGAATCCCACGATGGTTATAGGTGATCATGGTCGTTGGGTTATTTCCCTGCCCAGGGGCCAGCAGCCGGGCCTCTGTGCAGGCGCAGCGCGGCTGCGCCCCTACTGGCTACTGGCCCCTGTCGGCTGAGCGATTATCGGAACAGCGAGAGGACGAACTGCGGCTGGGCGTTGGCCTGCGCCAGCATCGCCGTCGCCGTCTGCTGCAGGATGGCGTACTTGGTGGCCGTGACTTGCTCCTCGGCCATGTTCGCGTTCATGATGCGGTTGAAGGTGGCCTCGGTGTTGGCATGGGCGATGGTCAGGTTCTCCATCTTGAAGTCCAGCCGGGCGGAGAGAGAACCGACGGTGCCCAGGCTGCGCGACACGGTGGTGATGGCCGCCTCCACCAGGGCCAGGTAAGCGGCGGCGCTGCCGCTGGAGCCGACCTGGGCGCTACCGCTGATGGTGATGCCCAGGGCCGCTGCCGTGTGGCTGGTGCCCAGCGAGAAGGTGATGGTGTTGCCGTCGGCATCGGCCAGGAATTCCAATGGATTGGAGGCGGTGGAGCCGCTGCCGATCAACGGCGTACCGTTGAAGGTGGTGTCGCCGACGATGTCGTCAATTTCGGCCACAAAGCCGGCGATGTCGTTGTAGATGGCGTTGCGCTCCTCGTTGCCTATGACATCGCTGACGGCGGCCTCGGCCTTGTTGCGGATCTTCACCAGGATGTCGTTGATCTCGCGCAGGCCGCCCTCGGCGACGGACAGGACGTTCTTGGCATCGCCCAGGGCGTCCAGGGCGACCTTGAGGCCCTGCGAGCGGGCGTCAAGCTTGGTGGCAATCGTCAGGCCCGCCGGGTCCTCGGCGGCGCTGTTGATGCGGCGGCCCGTCGCCAGCCGGGTCTGGGCGATGGCCAGGCGGTTGTTCACGTCCATCAGGGCGTTGAGGGCATTCAACGCCGAAATGTTGCCCGCAATGCGGGTGGGATCAGGTGTAGCCATTGCGATTACCTCCGTGTAATCTTGGGTTGCCGGGGGCTCCTTCCCCCGTCAGGGTGAGACTTTGTGCGCTTGTTGGTTGGTCGGCTGATGTCGTGGCTGGTCCGGGCAGGCCGGGGACGACAGCCGGGCGCCCCGGTGGGGTTCAGGGTCTGGTGCTACGCTCTAGGATCACCTCCTTTCGCCTGTCATTATCGGCAGGCGAGAGGCAGACCTTAGAGCGGGGGCGTAAAAGCGGCGTAAAAGTTGCGTGAAAATGGACGACGGGGGGGGCGGAAGACGGATTACCCTCCGTCCTTTGTCTTCCGTCCCCCGTCTTTACCACGGCGGGGGCGGTGTTGGGCCGCCTGAATGATGTCCTCGTAGGTCGCCAGGATGTGGTCCACGTTGACGTCCACACTCAACATCAGCCCCTGTAGATAGGGTTGGCGGGCGGCCTGTGCTTTATACTCATCCAGATGGTCAATCAGCGTGAGCAGCGCGTGCTCCCAGGCGGTGGGGTCGTTGGGCACCAGCCAGCCATAGGCGGCCAGGTCATGATAGGGGGCGCCTTCGGTGCCCACCCAGGGGATCTTCATGACCATATACTCCAGCGCCTTGATCCAGCTCCGGCGCTGATCGTAGGGGCCGTGCAGGGGCGCCAGGCCGATGTCAAAGGTGGCCAAGACGTGGGGCCAGCGGGCGAAAGGCACGAAGGGCTGGTGGATTTTGCGCTCCGGTGGCAGGGGCAGGCGCTCAAAGATGCGCGTGTCGTTGCCGCAGATCATCACGCGCACGTTGGGACGGGCCGCCACTACCCGTGCCAGCGCCTGGAAGATGCCGCTGCCGGCGAAGCTATCCAGGTGCGAGACGCTGCCCCCCCAGCCCAGGATGGTGCCCTCATGGGGGCGCGGCGGGACAAACACATACTTCTCCAGGTCCAAATAGTTGGGCAGGACGCGCACATCGGTGTACTCCTGCCAGTCGGCGGCCAATTGCCTGGAAGGCACGGTGGCGGCGTGGACCAGGCGCAGGCCACGCTTAAACTCCACCAGCGGGTCAAAGGGCAGCTTGCGCCAGACGATCTGGCCGTCGCCGTTGGGTTGCGGGACCATGCCGCGCCGCCAGAAGTGATAGGCCCCGACCGACTCCGGCAGGAGATCATAGGCATCGTCAAAATCGGCGATGACGGCCTTGCCCTGCCCCTGCCAGTAGGCGATAGCCTGGAGCACGCGACCGAACAGGTTGCGCTGCACCACGATCAGGTCGGCGGCGGCGCAGGCCTCACGCGCTACGGGCCGGTTGAGCGAGAAGTCCTCAATCCACACCAGGCGGGCGCTGTGCCCGGCGACCTTGTTGATCGCCCGTGCCGGGATGGCGCAGCGCCATTCGCTGCAATTCCACTCAGCAGGCGTGTCCGCGTAAACGTAGACGATGTTCATGGGAACACAGAGGAACTCGCCGGAACGCTAGGAACTTGGGGTTCCTAGCGTTCCTCGGAATAGGTGAGCTTTTCTCCCATAGCCTCTTCTATGATCGCTTCCCACAGCCGGACAATATGGCTGATCTCGCGCATCTCGGCCTGGGCGCGGCCCTCTGCCCCCAGGCGGCGGCGCAGGTCGGCGTCGTCAATCAGGCGCAGCAGGGCCCCCTCCCACTCGTCGGGCGTAGCGGCGAACAGGCCCCCCACCCCCCAGTCGCGGTAGGCCGGCAGGGGCGAAGCCACCCAGGGGATGCCGCAGATGCCCGCCTCCAGCAACTTCAGGTCGCTCTTCGCCCGGTTGAAGGCGTTGTCCTCCAAAGGGGCCAGCAGGATGTCAAACTCGGCCAGCAGCTTGGGGTATTGGGCGAAGGGGACGCCGGGCCGGTAGGTGCATTGGGCGGCGGGCAACGTCTTAAAGACCTGGTACACGCCCGGATCGCCGATGATCACCAGCCGGGCCTGGGGCCGTTGCTCCAGCGCCCGCAGCACACCCGCCCGCATCTCCTGAATATCAACGCGATGGGTGGCGGTCCCCGCCCAGCCCAGGACGATGCCGGTGTGGTCCCCATCTTTCCCCCTACCCCTGCCCCCCTCCGCAAGGGGGGAGGGAGGTAAATCCTCCACCGCAGGGGGGGAGAGGACCGGGGTAGAGGAGATTTTCCCCTGCTCCCATTGGGCACGTGACCAGGCGCTGGGCAGGATGGCGATGCTGCGGGCAAGCGGGCGGTAGGCTTCGGCCAGGCGGGGCGTCGCCACCGTGACCACATCGGCAGCGGCGATGGACTGCTCCAGCAGCTTCAGCGCAGCGGGGTTACCCGGCCCTACCCGCTCATAAGCAGGCGAGTGGGGTGGAATGGCGTGGAATAGGTCGTCAATATCCACGATGACCGGTATCCCGGCGCGGACGTAGGCGGCGACGGCGCGGGCCAGGGCCTGGTCAAAGGGACGACAAAAGATCGCCAGATCGTGGTCTTTCAGGTGGGTCTGAGCGAAACCGTGGAACAGATGGACCTTGTAGCCAAGCTGGCGCAGCGCCCCGGCGGGCACGCCCAGGCGGATCGGTGTGGAAACGTCCTGCGGCCCGTAGAAGGCCAGGCGGGGTTTGCGCCCATCTGACGGACGGCGGACGGCGGGTGACGGACGACGGCCATTTGCCGCCGATTCCCCCGCGTCCTCTGTCCTTCGTCCGTTGTCCAGGGAACGGACGTAGGCGGCCAGCGTGCGCAGGCCCGCCGCCAGGTCGGGGTTGCCATCGGCGTCCGCCTGCCGTGCGTTGATCTCCACCAGCGCCAGGAAGACCTCGTCCAACTTGCCGCGCCGGGCCTGGATAGCCGCCACCGTATCCGGCGCATTCAGGATGTCGCGCAACGTGGTAGCTGCGGCCTCCAGTTCGGCCGGGGTGGGGGGGGCACTGCGGCCCGTGAGCTGCCGCACCAATTCGGGGACAGCGTTGGGATCAATAAATGAATGGTCTCCGTCCTCCATCCTGCGTCCTCTGTCCCCCTTCAGGGCCTCAAGTTGCGCGGCGGCCTCGGCGTTGTCCGGCTGGATCGCCAGGACGCGCTGATAGAACAGCCGGGCGGATGCCGCATCACCGGCATCGCGGTAGCAATCGCCCATCATCAGCAACGCCTCAATATCCTGAGGGGCGTCGCGCAACACATCGCGGATAAGGGTCACGCCTTCCAGGAACTTCTCCTGGCGCAGGCAGGCCAGAGCCAGGTTCTTGCGCGCCTGGAGGTGATGCGGATGGCGCTCCAGGAGCTTGCGGAAGGCGGCCTCGGCCCCGGCGGGGTCTCCGGCCACCAGCCGGGCCACGCCCAGGTTGTTGAGCGCATCGGCATCGTCTGGGCGGGCGGCGGCAGCTTCGCTGAAGTGCTGGAGGGCGTCGTCTGGCCGGCCCAGGCGGAGCGACACCGTGCCCATCGCCTGGTGCACGGTGGGGTCGTCGGGTGCGGCGGCCAGGGCCTGTTCCACGTGCTTCAACGCCCCGGCCAGGTCGCCTGCGTCCAGACAGGTATCCGCCAGGCGGATATACTCCTTGACTTTGATCTCGCGCTCGCGTTCGTGGATGGCAATTATCGGACCAGCTTCAGAGGGGACCCCGTCATTTACGCCGGAGCTTTCAGGGTGAACGGCGGGAGCCACCGCCCGCGCCCTCTGTTTCTGTTCCAACAGCGCCATATAGGTGTGATACCAGCGCATAATGTTGCCCTGCAGGCTGCGCCGCCGGCGCACCTCAGCAAAGGCGTTGTCGGCCATGCGCCGCCGTTCATCCGGGTGGGTGAGCATGTACACGATGGCCTCATACCAGGCTTCAGAGGTGTCCGGCGAGACGATGAAGCCGTTGTGACCGTGAACGACGGTATCAGCGTAGGGGTGGACGTTGGAGAACAGGCCGGGGATGCCCAGTGCGCCATATTCCAGGAACTTCAGGTCGCTTTTGGCGCGGTTGAAGTCGTTGTCCTTGAGCGGCGCCAGGGCGAAGTCAAAACCGCTGCGCTGCATAAGTTGGGCGAAGGCGCGCAGGTCGGGCGTGCCCTCCCAGAACTCCACACCCGGCAGGCCCTCCAGTTCCGGAGGGACGAAGGCCAGGAAACGGAAGATGACCTGGCCGGGGAACTCGCGCAGGACGCGCCTGATCGCCGGAATCGCCACCTTGAAGTCCTCGGCGTGGGTCTTGGTGCCGGCGAAGCCCACAACGGTGGGTGAGCCGGGTGGATTGGGCACGACGCGCTCCGGGAACAACTCCAAATCCACGAAATTGGGGATGACGCGGATGGTCTCGTTGTATTGGCGCAACTGCTCCATGAGCGGTGTGGTGCTCACGGTGAGCGCATCCACCCGCGCCATGAGGGGGATCATGACGCCGCGCGTGGCCGGATCGTGATAGTGGGCGTAATTGGGGTTGAGCGGCGGCGTCTCCAGCAGGTTGTCGTCAATCTCATAAATGGTCAAAGCGCCTTTTTGTTGAGCGCGCTCCAGTACCTGAAGCATAACGGGCGGACCGGCGATGCGCTGGAAGATGACGATATCGGCCCAGTCAATTGGCCCGGTCTCCAGGTAGCCGACCTCATTTAAGGCGATAATATTGACCTCGGCCAGCCCGGCGCGTTCCAGCAGGCGCAGCGGGCCGATCAGCCGCAACTGCGGCACCGCGCCGCGGTCGTGGGTGTAGGCCAGGATGCGCAGGCGCGAGCGGGCGGTCACGGTGGGGCCGGAGGTGACCAGGTCCAGCCAGGCTTCATCGGCGTGGGCACTGGCGACGGCGTACAGGCGGTGGTAAAAAGGCCGCCCGTTGATGTGCACCGGCTCCTCTTCGCTGACGGCGACGTGAGCGAAATGCCGCTTAAGCAGGGTCTCCAGGTCGGCACGGGTAAAGAAGTTGACGTGATCAGAGCTACGCAGGTGATAGAAGGTTAAGTGGAGATCGGCCAGGTCGTCCAGCCGCTCACAATTGGGCACAGTGATAAGGACGTTCATACGGGCGAGGCGCGCGGCCTCAGCGAGCACAGCATCCGGATCTGGGATGTGCTCAATCACCTCCACCAGGGTCACCGTGTCAAAGCTGGCGTCGGCGAAGGGCATATGGCGGGCGTCACAGAGGAGCGCGGGCAGGCCGCGGGCGGCGCAGGCAGTAACGTAATCCGGGTTGATGTCGCTGGCTGTCACCTGAAAACCCTGCGCAGTCAGGGCCGCGCCATACACCCCTTTCCCGGCCTCTACCTCCAGGACTTTATGCCCGGCTTTCTGGATCAGGAAGTGCAGGATCGGCCTGTGGGGTTGTTCTGCGGGTAGCCCCAGTGTGTAGATGTCTTCACGGTTCATGTCCGGTAGCCTGCCTTTCGGGCAAGGCATGCCTTGCCCCTACTGTCCTGCTCAGGCAATATAGCCCAGGCTGGTCAGTTGGTCTTCAATCGCGCGCTGTTCGGCGGGTGTGTATAGCTCGGCGATGTCCAATGGCTCGCCGGGGAAGGTGACGCCCAGCCAGTGGCACACAGTCGCGCCGATCTGCCCGATAGTGGCATCTTCTAGCGTCCCCTGTGCGATGCCTCGCCCATAGGCCAGGAAGATACCATAGTCAGAGTGACCGCCGCTGAGGTACTGGGAGAGGAAGACAGCGTCCTCGGCCTGGCGGTAGTGTTCGCACTCCGGCCCCAGGATGTCCCCGAAGCCATGATCGCTGAAGACCAGGTTGACATCGCCCTGGATGCGCCCCAGGATCTCATCCACGACGGCGTAGGTCTGCAACATCACGTCGCGGTCGTGCCAGCAGTGGTGGCTGATAAAATCGGTGAAGGAGAAGTACCAGACCTGCACGTCGGTGGGGTGCTCCTGCTGGAGGCGGAGCATGGCCTCGGCCTGGGCGCGGGCAGCCACCCACCAATAGGCGGGGTCAAATTCCCTCTTGAGCAGGGCCTCATGCTCTTCACGGGTGTGATGTTTGAGGTCGTGGCTGAAGTCGCCGAAGGGTCTGGCATAGGCCCGCACCCAGCCAGGATAATAATAGGTCAGCGCGCCGGGTGGGGTGAGGAAGCCGCTGATCATATAGCCCTTCTCAATAAAGGGCCGGTAGGTCAGGGGCACAGCAATGACCGACACGCTGATCCCGGCGCGGTTTAAGGCATCCCAGAACGTCCGCCCCCGGATCATGTCATAGTTGACGAAGCCGCCGGTAGGCGTTTTAAAGGCACTCAGGATACCATGCTCCTGAGGGGAGAGGCCAGTGGCGAAGGTGGCGATGGCGACTGGGGTGATGGGCGGCTGAGTTGTCGCCAGGCGGCCCGACAGGCCGCGCTCTACCGCGGCCCGGAAGTTGGGGAAGCGATCCAGATTCGGATAGAGGAGTGTGGGCTCCAGCCCGTCAAAGCCGATGATGCGCATCTCCGCCCTCACCCCCTGCGGGTCGCCGAGAAGGTCAGCCCCCGCGTCGCCAGTTCCACATACGCGCCCTCCACGCGGTCCTGGGCCGTCTGCTGGCGTACCCAGGCGATCAGGTCGTCCACGCCCTGCTCAAAGGGGACGCTGGGGGTATAGCCGAGCAGGCGTTGCGCTTTGCGGATGTCGGCGTAGCAGTGGCGGATGTCGCCCTTGCGGAACTCGTGGACGATGCGCGGGGCGATGTCCAGCCCCAACCGTTCCGTGAGGAGCGCAGCGATCTCGGCGACCGAGGTGCGGCGGCCCGTGCCGATGTTGATCGCCTGGTAATTGGCGGCCTCGCTGTCCAGGGCGAGCAGGTTGGCCTGGACGATGTCGCGGACGTGGACGAAGTCGCGGGTCTGCCGGCCATCTTCAAAGATGAGCGGCGGCTTGCCGTTCAACAGGCGGCTGGAGAAGATGGCGGCCACGCCGGTGTAGGGGTTGGAGAGCGCCTGGCGCGGGCCGTACACGTTGAAATAGCGCAGGGCCACCGTGGGGATGCCATAGGCCCGCCCGACGATCAGGCACAACTCCTCCTGGTCCTTCTTGCTCACGGCATACACCGAGGTGGACTTGAGCGGCTTGTCCTCGGCTGTGGGGCATGGCTCGGCCACGGCGCCGCAGCGCTCGCAGTGCATCTCCCAATCGCCCGCTGCCAGTTGCGCCTCTGGCCGGACCTCGGGATAGACCGGGCCGCAATTGGGGCAGATGTAGGCGCCTTCGCCGTAGATGGACATGGACGAGGCCACGATCAGTTTGCGCACGCGGTTGCGCTCGGTGATCAGCAGGTCAAGCAACACGGCGGTGCCGCGCGTGTTGACATCCATGTAGCGGTGGACCTGGTACATGGACTGGCCCACGCCGACGGCGGCGGCCTGGTGGAAGACCACATCTACCCCCTGCAGCGCCCGGCGCAGGGCGTCCCGGTCGCGGACATCGCCATAGATGAACTCCACTTCCGGCGAGAGATAGGCCGGTGGGGTGGGGCGACGCCCGTTGCTGACCAGGGGGCCGTGCACCTGAGGGTCCAGGTTGTCAAAGACACGAACCGAGGCGCCGCGAGCGAGCAGAGCGTCACATAAGTGGGAACCGATGAAACCCGCGCCGCCTGTAACCAGGATAGTCTCTTGCATGAACGTGCCTCCTGATTGGGATGCGTCAAACGTGAAACGTCATGACGCCTGACATACTGTAGCAGAGGCTAGTGGTTTCGTCTGTAAATGGGGCGTGAAAGGGGCGTAAAGTGGGCGTAAAAAGTGGAGATTGGAGATTCAGTAGATCGCCGAACGGTCACCCCCTCCCCCCTCTGTGAGGGAGGGCTGGGGTGGGGGCAGAATCACCCCCTCCCTGCCCCTCTCCCTTGACGGAGGAGGGAAATTGTGCCCCCTCCCCCCGCAAAAGAGGAGGGGGGCGGCTAGCGGTTCTTCAGGGCGCTCTCCTGCACCCAGCCGCTGTCCTCCATCGCGGGGTGGTCACGCAAAGCGGGCACCTCAATCAAGTACCACCATTCGCTGGCGCAGTAACGGCGGTCGCGGATGATGGCCTCGTTGCCGTTCTCGGCCAGGCCGACGGCGGCGGACATGAGTTGGCCGCACTCGCGGCGCAAAATGACGTTGGCCTGGGAGACGATCATGACGCGGCTGCCCACAGCGAATTGGGGGCCGGGCGGGGGCGGGGGAGGCATACAGCCAATCACGGCCAGCGCCAAGGCCATAACCACTCCCCCCTGAAGAACCGTGCGCTTGGCTGACATCTCTGCCACCCCCGATTCACTGCCAGAATCAGGGAGCGGACGCCCTCCCGGCGGTCAGAGCCTGCTGCGCCAGCGCCAGGGCCTGAGCGCGCTCGGCCTCGGCCAGGTCTGCCGCCGCCCGGTTCTCCTGGGTGATGGCCTCACACAACTCCTGGCGCAGCACGCTGATGTGGCGCGGGGCAGTCACGCCCAGCTTGACGCGCTCGCCGTCCACCTCCAGCACGGTGACCACGATCTCGCTGCCGATGCGGATGGCTTCGCCTTCGCGCCGCGCCAGGATGAGCATGGTGCCTCCTTATCCCCCTTCCCTCCCGGCGGGAAGGGGGGCAGGCTCCAGGTCGGCGCCCCGGTCTCCGGCCACGACGTGATGGGCGGAGTAGTTGGAGTTCGCCAGGACGACCTGACGGGCGCGCCCGGTGGCCTTGTGAATGACCAGCGGCCCCAGCAGGTTGGCGGTGATCACGACGCCCTCCCCCTCGGTCTCTTCCCCACGCTGCGGGAGAGGGGGGGAAGGCGAGAGTTGGACGTTCAGAATGCAGAGCACGGCGACATCATCGGGGCTGGCCGCCTCTAGCGCGGCGGCATCGGCCTCGCCCAGCTCAAAGCGATAATCCGGACAAATCAGATAAGGGTCGGTGACCAGGAAGGAGACCGCCGGTTCATCCAGGGAGCGCATGACCAGCACCGGCGCGGTGGCAGGGTCGGCTTCCAGCACGAAGTGCTGCCACTCCTCACAGCCGATCAGCCCTTCAGGGAAATAGATGTCCAAGTCAAACCCCTTCACGGCTGAAGCCGTTTCTACCTGTCCCATCATTGCGTCGTGTCGTCGTCCGTCGCCCTCATCGCAGAAAGCTCCACAGCGAAGGCGGGATGGCGCTGGCGCTGGCCTGGAGCACCGCCTGGTACACCGTCTCCTGCTCGGTCAGGCGCACAATCGTCTCGGCCATATCCGCGTCCTCCACCCGCGAGAGCAGGTCGGTGAGCATCAATTTCATGTTCTCCAGCCGCTCGGACGCACCGCTGAGGTGGCCCTGGCGCGCTCCCACCGTCGCCTGGACGTCCAACACCCCCTGCTGGGCGGCTTGCAATTGGGAGATGCGCGCCTGGACCGCCGCGCGGTCGTCCGCCAGCAGGTCATCGCGCAGGCCGATCAACTGCTCAAAGACAGCGGGAAAGGCGGTGTCGCCGGTGACATTGACCGTGACGGTCTCGCCTGGCTCAATCTCGCGGCGGATTTGGCCACTGTCGCCATTGTAGATCACCTGGTCAGGCGGCCCTGGCACGAGCGTAAACGGCTGGGTCGTGGTTTTGAACCCGGCGAAGATGTAGCGGTCAGTCAGGCGGGTGTTGCCGGTGGAGATCGCCTCCTGAAGGAGTTGATCTACCTCGGCAGCCAGCGCCCGGCGTTCATCGGCGGAGACCGTGTCGCTGGCGCCCTTTTCGGCCAGGGTGAGCGCCTTTGTCATCAGGTCGGCGATGTGCCCCAGGGCGGCATCGGTCGCGCTCATCCAGTCATCGCTGTCCTGGATGTTGTCCAGATAACGCTGTGTGGCGGCCAGGCCCGCCCGCAGGCTGATCGCCCGCCGCACACCGGCGGGGTCGTCTTCGGGCCGCAGCAGCCGTTTGCCGCTGGCCGCCTGCTCCTGGAGCGCCACCAGTTTTTCCAGATTCATCGCAATGTTCGCGATGGTCCGGTCCACCATCCGCTGCATGGAAATGCGCATTATGCCCTCCCGTAATCCAGTCGTCAGTCCTCAGACATCTGACATGCTTATGTTTACCTGCCGACCAGCCCCATCCGGTTGATGATCGTGTCCGCCATCTCGTCCAGCGCGGTGAGCACGCGGGCGGCAGCCTCGTAAGCGCGCTGGTATTTGACCAGGTTGGCGGCCTCTTCATCCAGCGAGACGCCGCTGACGCTTTGCTGCTGGCCGGTGAGATAATCCGTCAGGAGTTGGTAATCGTTGACCTGAGCGTCAGCGTCATCTACCAGATTGCCAATAGTGGCCACAAAGGCCCCGTAGAACTCGTTGAACGTGGCCGTGCCGCCGTTCATCACCTGGGCCGTGCGCAACTGGGCCAGCGCCAGGGCGTTGGAGCCATCGCCGGGTGAATCCGGCGCCGAGGCCGCCGCAATGTTACTCAGATCGGACAGGGCGGCGGAGAGCGACATCGTGGCGGCGGAGGTGCCGGAGAAGAAATCCAGGCCGGTGGCGTTGTTCAGGCCATAGCCCAGGCGGTGCTGGGCGTTGACGCGGGCGATCAGTTCTGCCGCCAGGGTGTCCAGTTCGGCCAGTTGCGCCGGGATGGTGGTGTCGCGGCTCTCCAACAGGCCGCGCATTTCCCCCTCGCGGAAGCTCACCGCCGATCCATTGTCCGTCCAGGTGACGCTGACCAGGTTGCTGTTGGCCGGGTCGGGCTGGGCCTGGAGCGTGAAGGCGGTGTAGCCCGCCACCAATGTATGCCCGCCGATGGAGAGCGTCACCGAGCCGTCGCTTTGCACGGCAACGAATGCGCCGGTCAGTTCGGCGATCTCGTTGATCACCTGGTCGCGCTGGTCCATCAGGTCGTTGGGCTGGTTGCCCAGGCCGAGTTGGGCCACGATCTGGCGGTTGAGGTCGGCGACCTGGCTGGCGAGGGCGTTGATGCGCTCCACGTTGGCGCTGATCTGCCCATCCAGGTCACGACGAAGCTGGGTCAACTGGCCGGCGCGGGTATTGAAGAGCGAGGCCAATCGTTCCCCGGCTTCGCGCACGGTGGAGCGCAGCGCCAGGCTGGCCGGGTCGGTGGTCAGCCCCTGCCAGGCGTCCCAAAAGGCGTCCAAAGCCGCAGCAATGCCGTTCTCGCCCGGCTCGTTCAGCGCCCCCTGGATTTCGCGCAGGGCGTCGCGCTCCACCGTGCTCTGGCTGAGCAGGGATTGGGCGGCGCGCAGGCGGCCCAGCAGGAAGGCGTCGGTGAAGCGGCGGACGCCGAGGATGAGAACGCCGCTGCCGAACTGCCCGCGCACGCCCGGCGGGTGCATACTGATGGGCGGCCAGGGCATCGCGGGCACCATGATCACGCCCTGGCGGCTGTAACCGGGTGTGCTGGCGTTGGCCACGTTGTGATTGGTGACGTCAATGGCGTACTGTTGCGCCAGCAGCGCCCGCAGGCTGAGTTCAATCCCAGAAAAGAGTGTGCTCACCAGATTCTCCCCAGGAATAGATGGTACTCAACGGATTATTTATAGGGATCAAGGAAATTGCGGTCATAGGTTACGGTCCAGCATCAGCCCATCTACGGCAACCTGGGCCCGCCTTCCCGCCGCCGTGTAGCCGGGCTGCTCACCGGCCAGGCCGATGAGAAAGGCGCGCACGGCGTTGGCGCGGGCCAGGGCGGTCTCCACCAACAGGCGCACCCCCTGGCTTTGCCGCTGGAGGTCGGCCACCGAGGCCAGGATGTCCTGGCGCAGGCAGCGCAGGCGGGCCGCTGTCGCCGCGTCCAGATAGGGCAGGAGATCGGTCAACGCCAGCGGCGAACCGGGTTGCCCGCCGGAGGCGGCGGGCACGCCCAGTTGCCCGGCCCAGGCGTTGACCGTTTCGGTGCGCCTGGCCTCCAACGCGGCCAGGACCGCCACCTGCGCCTCCTTTTGCGCCACGATCTCCTCCAACGCCTGGATGTCCCCGGCCAGGATGGCTTGGCGCTCCTGGGCGGTCAACGCCAGGAGAAGCTGATACACGGCGAATTGGGCCGCGAGGATGTCCTCCAGATCGGTCATGAGTCCCCACCCTGTTTGTCATTTCAGCAGGCGCAGCAGCTTGGCGGCCAGTTCGTCCAGCGGTATCTCGTAGCGGCCTTCGTCAAGCTGGCGGCGCACCGCCTCCAACACAGCGGTGCGCACCTCTTCCTGCTGGGCCGAAAGCGCGGCCTTGGCCTTGTGCAGCAGGCGGGCGCGTTCGGACAGGCTGACCTCGTCGCCACTGCCGGAGGTGCTTTCCGCGCTGCCTCCTGGCCGGCTGCCACCCACGCCGCGCATCCCAGGGGTGGGTGTCGGGCCGATGGGGGATTGGGCCAGATCGTTAACTCTCATCTCAATGTCCTCGGATTCTGCCATCGCCATCTCCCTTCTGACGACAGACGGCGATCAGGGGCCTGTCGTCTGTCATCCCTGGTCTATTATCGGCAGATGGCGATGAAACTTTATCTCCTCAGTTGCACAGCCAGTGCCAGCAGCTCATCCGCCTGCTGCAGGGCGCGCAGGGAGAGGGCGTAACTGCGCTGCGCGATGATCAACTCGGTCATGGCTTGACTCAGGTCGGTGTTGGACCCCTCCAGTGCGCCGCCGATGATCTCCCCCAGGCCCTCCTGGCCCGGCGTGCCCACCTGGGCGGCGCCTGAGGCGGCGGTGGGCAGGAACAGGTTGTGCGCCTCGGTGAGCAGCCCTGCCGGGTTGATGAAGCGGGCCAGCCGGATCGTGCCCACCTGTTGCCATTCCTGCCCGTTGGCCGTCTCCACGCGAGCCATCAGGCTGCCATCCGGGTTCACATGGAGTTCAAGCGCCCCCTCCGGGATCCCCCCTTCATAGATCAGGGGGAAGCCATCGGCGTTGACGATTGTCCCGGCGGCATCGCGATGGAAGCTGCCGTCGCGGGTATAAGCGGTGCGGCCATCGGGCAGGCGCAGCCTGAAAAAGCCCTCACCCTCAATCGCCAGGTCCAGCGGGTTGGCGCTGGAGCGCAGCGCCCCTTGCTCAAACAGGTGGGTGACCTGCGCCGGCCAGACGCCCGTGCGGGTCATGTCCCCTCCGCTCAGGCGGGTGAGTAATTCCTGAAAATCCAGCCGCGCTCGCTTGTAGCCGTTCGTGTTGACGTTGGCGATATTCGCGCTGATCACGTCCACGTAGGCCTGACCGGCCAACAGGCCCCCGGCGGCGATGTTGAGCACAGCGTGAGGTGATGACCAGGCCATGTTCGCTCTCCTCCCCTTATGGGACGCGCCCGACATCGTTGACGGCCCGACCCAGCATCTCGTCCTCTATCTGGATGATGCGCTGCGCGGCCTGATAAGCGCGCATCACGGCCAGCATGTGGGTCATGGTTGTGGCCGGGTCCACGTTGGCCATCTCCACATAGCCTTGCTGGATCGTGCCTCCGGCGCCACCGGTGGGCGCGGCACCCACCGCAGCGAACAGGCCGTTCTCGCTGCGCTGCAGGCTGGCCGCAGGGTCGGCGAACACGGCCAGGCCGATCTGACCGGCGGGCTGATCGTTCAGATAGATAGTGCCGTTGGGGTCCACGCGCACCTGGCCGAAGCCCAAGCGGATAGGCTGGCCGTTCGCGCCCAGGACGGGGTAGCCGTTGACGTTAACGAGTTGGCCGTTGGCATCCAGGCTGAAGCGGCCATCGCGGGTGAAACGCTCACCGTCCGGCGTGCGCAGCCGGAAGAACCCCTCACCCTGGATGGCCAGGTCTAGCGGCTGGCCGGTCGCCTGGACCGGGCCAGGGCTGAAGTCGGTGATCGCCGCGCCGGTCTGCACGCCGTGCGTCAGGCGGCCCAGCGGCGTGGCCGGGCCCATGCCAGCGGGCAGGCGGGCCAGGAGCATGGTGGCGAAGTCGCTCAGGCGCGTGCTGGCCGCTTTATAGCCGGGCGTGTTGAGGTTCGCCAGGTCGTGCGCGATCAATTCCTGCCGGAACAGCCCCGCCACCAGGGCCGAAGCGGCTGAATATAACCCCCGAATCATGCTCCACCCTCTTTCCCATTTCCTCTGCGTTCTCTGCGGTGAAACAGCATCAGCCAGATGCTGATAACCGCCCCGGCCACGATCAGCGCCCCCAGGGCGCTGCCGCCTTGAACGTAGCGGTCGGCGATGGGCGCGCCGGTTTCGGGCAGGCTGGCGGGCGGCGTGGCCCCCGGGATGGGCGTCGGGCCGGAAGGCGAGCCGGGCGCCACCACCTGGGTGTTGGGCAGGACCCCGGCCAACGCCCGCCGGGCATCGGGCGCGGGGTCGGGGTCGGGATCGGGTTCAACGGTGATGACGAAATAGCGATATTCAGCGACCGTCAAGTCCAGGTCGGTTTTCTCCACATAGGCCGCGCCGGTATCATCCACATCAAACGTGAACAGCGGCACCATCTCGGCCAGGTTGGGGGTTGCCAGCCAGGCCTGATAGCGTTCGCCGGTGAGTGGCTTCATGCCGGTGACACCCAGCTTGACCAGCCCCTCGCCGATATTTACATACGCTTCGCCCTTGGCGCTCTCCGGCCCCCAGTTCGTCACGTTCGGCAACGGGCCGAGATAGACGGTGACGCCGTTGCCATTGGCCCACGTGGGCAGGGCGGCCAGCAGGGCCGCGATCAGAACACAAAGCAGCGTAGGAACGCGGACATTCTTAGGAAAGTGCACAGGGCTCCTCATACGACCTCCGCTTTCTCGTAACTCAACAGACCGGCGCGCAGGGAGAGAATGGCTTTGGCGTGCATCTGGCAGACACGCGACTCCGAGACGTTCAACAGGTTGCCGATCTCTTTCATCGTCAGTTCATTATGGTAATAGAGCGAGATCAACAGGCGTTCGCGCTCAGGCAGTTCGGCCAGGGCGCGCTTCAGGCGTTCCAGCAATTCGGCCTCGCTGACCTCCTCCAGCGGGTCTACCGCGTTGTCGTCTGGCAGGATGTCGCGCAGGCTAAGGCCGGGTTCACCTTCCTGGTTCTCCGTCTCCAGCGACAGGATCACCCGGTTGGCCTGCATCAGCGCCTCGCGCAGTTCGGCCAGGCTGATCCCCAAATGGGCGGCGACCTCCTCTTCCTCAGGCGGGCGACCCAGGGCGGACTGCAGGTTGAAGATGGCGGATTGGACCTGGCGCGTGCGCCGCCGCACGCTGCGCGAGAGCCAGTCCATCGCGCGCAGGCTATCCAGGATGCGGCTGCGGATGCGGAGGGTGGCATAGGTGGAGAAGCGCACGCCCCGCGAGGGGTCATACTGGTCCACCGCGTCAATCAGGCCCAGCAACCCCTGGCTGATCAGGTCGTCGTAGTCGGCCTTGGATGGCGGGGTGTAGCCCAGCCGCGCCAGGACGTAGTGGGTGAGCGGGGCGAAGCGCAGGATGATCTCCTCGCGCAGGGCCGGATCGCGGGTCGCGCTATAGCGCTGCCAGAGTTCCTCGTCCGTCATGCGTGCCTTCAGCCTTCAGCTTTCAACTCTCGGCCTGCGGGTGGCTCCTGGCCCGACGGGGATGCACCGGGCGGGGCAGCTTCTTGCGCCTGCCGGGCCTGCGCGTTCGCCAGCGCCATGATCAGCAACCAGTTGCCCAGCCAGCCGAGCAGACCCAAGGAAACCAGCGCCAGGGCCACGCGCAGCAACGTGGTCATCAGCGAGACGCCGGAAGCCAGCCAGACCAGCGCCAGGCCAATGGTGACGAGCAGGATCATCTGCCAGGTCAGGGTGATGATCAACTCCGGCCAGGTCAGGGGCGCTCTCTGCCGCTTGCGGCGCTTTCCTTCCTCACTCATCCTGCCGTTTCCTTACTTAACTTACTTGAGAGCAACCGGCCCACCAGCAGCGCAGGCTGAGCCGGGCCAAAGTCGGTGAGGCTACGCGGCCCGCTGGCCAGGTAGGTGAGCGGCAGGCCGGTGGCGTGGGCGATGTTGAACACCGGGCCGACCCCGTGCGCCTGATCCAGGTGTGTCCAGATCAGCCCGGCAGGCCTGAGCGGGGCAAAGGCCAGGGCCGCCGCGCTAAGCGCCTCCATCGGGGCCGCTGCGTTCAGGACGAGTTGAACGTTCAGCCCGCCCAGGAAACCGGCCAGTTGCCTCAGGCCAGCGCTATCGTCCGGGGCGCAGCCCGGTGTGTCCACCAGGATGGCCTGGGCGGGATCGGCAGCCCGTATCTCTGCGAGCATCCGTTGGAGTTGCTCAGGGGAGGCGGCCGTATCCGTCGTCCGTGACGGCTTCTCCCCACCATCAATGGCGATCAGAGCGACGCGTAACCCTGCCCCGCGCAGGCGCAGCGCCAGCCGGGCCAGAGCGGTGCTCTTGCCGGCGCCGGGCGGCCCGACCAGGGCTACCGGTTGCAGGGCGTGGGCGGTCGGTAGGGGCGGCTGGGCGCGCACCAGCCTGTGCAACTGGGCTGTCAAACGTTCCTCCAGGACCTCTTCACCGGCCTGACCCTCGGCACAGGACGCCTCCATCCAGGCCGCCATCACGGCGCGGCGTGCCAGGTGCGCATCCAGCCCCTGGGCCAGCAGGCGCCGCAGGTGATGCACGGCCCAATCCCGCCTGGGCGTGGAAGGCGCGGCGGCCTGGGCCAGAGAGCGGATCAGTTCCCGGCGCAGGGCAGCGTAGTCGGCTGGCTTCTCCGCCACGTCCAAACCTGCCCCTCTGGCCCTCTGTCCTGACAGTTGGGGGCTGGAGGCCAGAGACCAGGCGTTCGCCCCTCCCGGCACAAGGACCTCCCCTCCCCTCTCAGAGGAGGGGTCGGGGGAGAGGTGGGAAGAGGTCCTGCCCTCCGGCAGCACCGCGACCAACTCCACCAGCGGCTGGTGCCATACCTGCCAGGCCGGCGCCGGCAAGACGCGGCGGGCGCTGACCACGATGGCCTGGGGCCCCAACTCGGCCATGATCTGATTCAGCGCCTTCTCTACCCGCGCCGCCCGCACGGTCTTGATCTTCACGCCTTCCCTCCGCCGTCAATCAGATCAGCGGCAGCGCCCCCGATCTCCACCATCCCGTGCGCCTGCACCTCCACACGCGGCCAAACCTCGGAAAAGGCCAGGATAGCCAGGTTGGGCAGGGCGCGTTCGGTCAGGCGCCTCAGCGCCAGGCGGATTTCGCGGGAACACAGCAACACCGGCTGGTAGCCCTGCTGCGCCATCTTCTCCATCTCCTGGCTGATCTTGAGCAATAGTTCCTGGGCCAGGCCCGGATCGATCTGAAAGCCCATGCCGCGCTCGGTGGGTGTCAGCGCCGCCTTGAGCCGCGTCTCTAGCGCGGGGCTGAGCGTGAACACGTGCAATCGCCCGTCCTCGGCCTTGTACTGGTTGGTCAACGAGCGGGCCAGCGCCTGGCGGGCGGCTTCGCTCAACCCATCCGTGTCGCGGGTCAGCCGGGCCTGGTTGGCCAGCGCCTCCAGGATGGTGGGCAGGTCGCGGATGGAGACGCGCTCGCGCAGCAGGTTGTGCAGCACATCTTGAACCTCGCCCAGGCTGAGCAGATCGGGCACGACGTCCTCCACCACTGCCGGCGCCTGCTCCTTGATGGCGTTGAGCAGGTCACGCACCTCCTGCCGCCCCAACAGATAGGGCGCGTAGTTGCGGATCACCTCGGTCAGATGGGTGGCGACAACCGAGAGCGGGTCCACGACGGTATAGCCCAATAGCTCTGCACGGGCGCGTTGGCCCTCGCTGATCCAGCGCGCTGGCAGGCCGAAGGCCGGCTCGCGGGTGGGGATGCCGGGCAATTCCTCTTCAATCTCCGTGGCCGCAATCGCCAGGTAGCGGTCCAGCATGAGTTCGCCGCGGGCGACCTCTTCGCCGCGCAGCTTGATGCGATAGGTGTTGGGCGGCAGGTGCAGGTTATCGCGGATGCGCACCTTGGGCAGGATAATGCCCAACTCCAGGGCGATCTGGCGGCGGATGGCCGAGACGCGCCGCAGCAGGTTCTCCGCCTGGTCCTCGCCCGCCAGGGGGATCAGACCATAGCCGATCTCCAGCTCCAGCGGGTCCACCTGGAGCAGGCCGGCGACGGCCTGTGGCCCCTCCAGTTCCGCCGTCGTCGGCGCGGCGGGAGGCGGGGGCGGCTGGGCCTGCCGCCGCCGCACCGCCCAGGTGACCCCGCCGATGAGAGCACCTACCAGGAGGAAGGGCAGCTTGGGCAGGCCCGGCACCAGCGCCAGGAGCAGGATCATGCCCGCCGCCACCGCCAGAGCGCGCGGGTTGGCGAATTGGTGGACGACGTCGCCGCCCAGCGAGGATTCCGAGGCCGTGCGCGTGACGATCAGGCCGGACGCGGTGCTGACGAGCAACGCGGGGATCTGGATGACCAGCCCCGCGCCTACCGTCAGGAGCGTGTACGTCTGGAGCGCCTCCAGCAGGGACATCTTGAGCTGCCACATGCCGATGATGAAGCCGCCCAGGATGTTGACGAGCACAATCGCCACCCCGGCCACCGCATCGCCCTTGACGAACTTGCTGGCGCCGTCCATCGCGCCGTAGAAGTCGGCTTCGGCCTCAATCAGCCGCCGCCGTTGGCGGGCCTCGGCCTCGGTGATGATGCCCGCGTTCAGGTCGGCGTCAATGGAGAGTTGCTTGCCGGGCATGGCATCCAGGGTGAAGCGGGCGGCCACCTCGGCCACGCGCCCGGCGCCGTTGGTGATGACCACGAACTGGATGATCATCAGCGTGAGGAACACGACCACGCCCACGACATAGTTGCCGCCCACGACAAAGTTGCCGAAGGTAGTGATCACCTTGCCCGCGTCGGCCTGGAGCAGGATCAGGCGGCTGGCGGAGATGTTCAGGCCCAGCCGGAACAGCGTCACCAGGAGCAGCAGGGAGGGGAACACAGAGAAATCCAACGGCTCCTGGATGTACATGGCGATCAGCAAGATGCCCACAGACAGGGCCAGGTTGAGCGCGATCAGCAGGTCCAGCGTGAAGGGGGGCAGGGGGACGATCATCAGGCCGATGATGACCATCACCGCCAGCGCCAGAAAGGCGTCGCTGGACCGCAACAGCGCGCTCAGCCCCTTACCCGATGTCAGGCTCTTCTCTGAAGCGGTCATCGCTTAAACCGTCCAACCGTGATCGCCCTTTAACGGCGTGGGCGGGCGCGGCGCGGCCATGTCGCCGGGGTGGCCCCTGGGCGGCAGCGGCGCGGCGACCTGCGCGTAGCAGTCGCTGCACAGGTAGCGTTTACGCCCACTCCTGTCGGTATACACATGCGTCCACGGCTCAACCTTACACTCGTCACACATCTCGCCTCACCTGATGCGCTGGCGCGCTATAAACACATCCTCTACGGCGCCTCAGCCGGATGCCAGCGCCTGCCGATTTTCCGCTCGCGCCGCAGATTGAACACGAAGGCCAGCACCTCGGCCACAGCCACATAGAGCTCCGCCGGGATCTCCTGCCCGATCTCCACCAGGGTGTACAGCGCCTGGGCCAGGGGGATATTCTGGATCACGGGCACCTGGTGCTCGCGGGCGATGTCCACAATGCGCTCGGCGATCTCATGGGCGCCTTTGGCCACCACCTGGGGCGCGTTCATCGCCAGCGGGTCATAGCGCAACGCCACCGCCAGGTGCGTCGGGTTGGTGATCACCACATCGGCGGTGGGCACGGCCTGCATCATGCGCAGGCGGGCCAACTGGCGTTGCTTCTGCCGGATGCGCCCGCGCAGAAAGGGGTCGCCCTCGCTGCGCTTCAGATCGTCAATGACCTCCTGGCGGGTCATGCGCATGGACTGCATGAACCGCCGTCGTTGGTAGAGATAGTCCGCGATCCCCAGGAAGAGATAGGTGGCTGCGGCGCGCAGCGCCAGATCGCTGAGCAGCCGCGCCAACGTCCCGACGGCCTCAGGCAACGCCATCTGGCCGAGCGCCAGCAGCCTTCCGGCCTCCCCCTGCAGTGAGACGTAAATGACCAGGCCGATCAGGGCTAATTTCGCCAGCGCCTTGCCCAGCTCCACCAGGCCGTTCGCTGAGAAGAAACGTCGCAGGCCGGCCAGCGGATTCAGCCGCGCCAGGCTGGGCTGAAGCGTAGTGGTCGTAAACAGCAGGCCGACCTGGGCGACATTGGCGATCACGCCGACGGCCAGAAGCGCCAGCAAGAACGGCCCGACCGCCGTCCCCAATTCCCACAGCAGCCCCAGCGCAGCCGCCCCCATTGTCCCCACCGTCCATTCCTGGCCGCCCAGGGCCGGGCTGGCTTCCGGCAGCCGGGTAAACGCCCGGCGCATGAGCGCGGTCAACGTTGCGCTCATCTGTGCCCCCTGGCCGCTCAGCAGCCAGACAGCCGCAAGCAGCACCAGCGCCGAGGTCAGTTCGGTGCTTTTGGCCACCTGGCCGTGTCCCCGGGCCTCGGCCAGGCGCCTGGGGGTGGGCGCTTCGGTCTTTTCAGCCATCGTTCTCAAACGTCAAAGGTCAGGTAGGGGCGCACGGCCGTGCGCCCCTACATTTCACGTTTGACGTTTCAATGCAGTACCCTCACCATCTCCGGGCCGATCTGGGCCATGACCGTGCGCATGAGCGGCAGGATCAGGGGGAAGCCCAACACGAGCGCGGCCAGGGCCAGCCCCAGCTTGAGCGGTGCGCCCACGAAGAACACGTTCATCTGCGGCACGACCCGCGCCATGAGCGCCATGGCCACGTCGGCGACCAACACCGCCCCCATGACCGGCAACGCCATCTGGAGCGCTGCCGCCAGCATGTGCGCCGAGAGCGCGATCAGGCGCTCCGGTTGCAACACGGTCAGGTCCAGCGTGCGCAAGGGCACGATCTCAAAGGTGCGCTGCAGCGCCAGGATGACCTGGTGATGCCCGTCTAGGGTCAGGAACAGCAGCGCCGCCAGCAGCGCGTAGAAGCTTTCCAGTGCCGTGCCCGATGTCCCCAGCGTCGGGTTGAGCAGATAGGCCGCCTGCAACCCGGCGGTGAGGCCGATCATGTCGCCCATAGTCTGGAAGGCGGCGAAGACGAGCTGGCCCGCAAAGCCCACCAGCATCCCCGTGACCAGTTCGCGCCCGATGTTGAGCAGGAAGACGCCCAGGGGATCGGCTGGCCCGACCTCGGCCTGGAACGGCAGCAGGATGGCCGTGAGCAACACGCCCAGCCCGACCTTGACCTGCGTGGGGATCAGGCGGTTGCTCAGGATCGGCGCGGTCATGAAAATCGCCAGGATACGCGTTAGGGCCAGGAAAAAGCTCTCCACGTAAGCCACAGATACCGTCATCGGCGGCCTTCCCTTCCTGATGACAGAGGACAAATGACGAATGACGAACAACGTACATAGGTCATTCGTCCTCCGCCTTTCGTCATTTGTCTACTCTACTCCAGGCGCGGGAGGCCGTCAGTAAAGGAGATGTGAAACTGGGGTAAACGTCGCGTAAAATAAATGGGCTTCCAGCGGTCAGCAGGGGTCGGTTAACGCCCGCCGACCTCTGTAAATACCTCATAGCGTATGGGACAACTGAAGGGGACATAACGACCGGACTCCGGCGGGCTATACACGATGATCTCATCGCGGTCCGCCCGCCAGATCATCGCGCCGCCCTCAAAGTATTGGCGGGCCAATTGGACGGTCTGTGCCGGTGCGGTGGCCCAGCCCAGGAAGGCGCTCAGCGGCTGCGGCCCGGGGTTACAGGAGGGGATGCCCTGCCAGGCCCGCAGCAGCGCCGCGTCCGGGGCGAACAGGCCGGGCGGCGGCGTGGGCAGCGGCCCTGGGTCGCCGCCGGGATCATAGTCATAGGCCAGCAGCGGCCCGGCGGGATCGCCCGGCAGCAGGGCATAGATGATCCGGTCGTCCACGCCCCCGCCTTCCACGAAGAGGCGCAACATCTCGCCGTGCTCAAAAGGCTGAGCCCGGCCCGTATAGCCGCGCTCGTCCTCAATCGCACATAGCAGCCGGTTGCGCACCGCCGCGTTGGCCAACCACAGCGCGCCGAAGCCGCGTACCGGCAGGTGCAGGCAGGCGCCCGGCTCGCCAGGGTCAGCGTGCGCCCAGGTACGCCCCCGGTCGGTGGAACGATACAGCGCGCCGGAGCCGCCATGCCGCAAGTCTATCCACCCGCTGGTGGCATAGTCCCCGGCATAGGAGACCCGCGTGGACGCGGCATAACTGCCAGGGGGGATGTCCTCGTGCTTTTGCAGGATGGGCTGCTCGTCGGGGCGGAGGGACATCACCCAGGCCACTCCACTGAAATCCGTGCCAACGACCAAGATCAGCCGTTCCTGGCGGTAGTTGGGGGCGGGGAACAGCACTTCGCCCAGAGAAATCCCTTCAAAGGCCTGCACCGGCCTCCAGCCCTCGCCGTGGTCTTCCAACAAGAGATAATGCGTGACATAGCGGCTCCCGCCGCGGTGGTTCACCGCGACACCGACGCCATCCGCAGACCGCGCCGGGCGTGGATACGGCGGCGTCCGGCTGCCGCCTGGATGGATGAAGCCCCAGGTTCCCCCGCCATCGTCTGAGCGGAACAGGCCCTCTTGCGTGGCCACCCACAGCCTTCGGGCGCCGGGCGCCTTCAGCACCGGGCAGAGCGGGCCGTTGCAGCTCAGTGTGGGCGTATGGGCCACCTCTTGCCAGCTTTGACCGCCGTCTGTGGACCGCCACAGGCGGCTGACCGTATCGTACAGGTGGCTGCGCCCGAAGACGTACAAGTCGGTGCCCTCAGGGGAGATGACCACCTGTTGTAGAACGCCATAGGCAAAGGGAACGTTGGCCGGGTCATACGGGATGAACCAACGGCGCCCCCCGTCGGTGGAGAGGCGCGGCATCCCCTGCCCGGAGGTCTGGGCGAGCAGATGGCTGCCCACAGGCTCATTCGGCAGGACCTGGAGATCGCGCATCTCCTGCGAGCCACGAGCAAAATCGCCGCTCTCCAGCGGCACGTCCGTCCAGGTGGCGCCGCCATCGGTGGACTTGACCACATGGTCGCAGCGGGGCGCAAAGGCCGTCCGGTCGCTGGCGAAGGCCGGGGAGAGGGCCAGGTTCAGCGGGCAGCCGTTCGCTGGCAGGGCCTCGCTCCAGCTTGCGCCCCGCTGCGTGGAACGCAGCAACCGGCCACGTTCCCCTTGCACGGCGAAGACGGTTCTATCGCTGGCATAGGCGGGTGAGTAGACGATCTCAGAGATCGGCGCGCTCAGACCCGGATACCCTTCCCAGGTGGCACCACCATCGCGGCTGCGATACGCGGCAGTGAAGCCGGGGGCAAATTGAGGCTCTGCGAATAACAGGGCGGCTTCCCCGCCGCTGTCAAAGTCCGGCGCGAGCACAATCGCCGTGACCGTGCCCTCGGCGGGCAGGCCGGCCCGGTGGACGCGCCAGCTTGCGCCGCCGTCTTCCGAGATCATCACGCCGTTCCCGTAAGTGCCCGCGACGAGCCTGCCCCCTGGCGAGACCGCCAGCGCCGTCAGGCCCAGCAGGGGTTCATCGGGCTGGCCGGGCGGCGGGGGCATCAGCGGGGTGTTCATAGGCACGGCCAATACAACAGAAGGGGGAGGTGGCGTCGTGGTGGGGCGGGCCGTGGGCCGCCGCGTGGGAGTGGCAGTGGCCTTGGGTGTGGGCGTCCGCGACGGCGTCGCAGAGGGCATCGGGGTGGCCTTACCTGGGCCGGGCGAAGCCGTAAAGGGGAGAGACATTGTCGCTGGGGTTAAAGTGGCGCCAGGCGACGCGGTCGGCGTAGGGGGAATGCTGGCGATGAGGGGAGCTGGCGGCGGGCGGGTGGGCATCGGTGTGGGCGGCCGGGCGCAGGCCACTATGAGCGGCACCAGGCTCCCCAGAAGCCACCCTATGGTCAGAAGGCGTTTCATGCCCTCACCCCCTAACCCCCTCTCCCACAGGGTGGGAGAGGGGGCTTGATGTTTGCCAATTCCCATCCCCTATACAGACGCCCCCACCGTGCCTCTTCGTTCCAGGGCGATACGCATTCTAACACGATCCCAGGCGAGGGGCGACCGCCGGGCCATCTGTGCCTGTCCCTGGTACTTTTGTCCCAAATTTCACCCAATTCCGCGCTGCAGGCGGTATAATGAAGTTGTAGAGAAGTTCAAGAAACGGGCTAATTCATCGCCACATATGGGAATTGGGGCTTGACATGGCGTAAATATGGGAGTAATATATATGGTGATGGACAATAACGATGGGCATAGATGTAGGGGTGTACAGGACATGCATCCGGACGGCATAGGCCCATATGGGGCACTGCGACATAGTGGCTATCGGGGTGTGCCGCGACCCCAACCCCGGCGGTGTGGCCGGGGGGGCCGGTAGGAAGGGGGCGGACCGGGCAGATGGGACGAGTGAAGCGTGCAGCCCCCCCTTCGGTGACCTTCGCCCACCCCAGTGAAGCTGAGTTCGCCCGCATCCTTGACTTCTATCAGATCGCCTGGGTATACGAGCCCCGGACCTTCCCCCTGGCCTGGGACGAAAACGGAAACATCACAGAGGGCTTCACGCCCGATTTTTACCTCCCCGATTACGACCTCTACGTGGAACTGACCACCCTGCAACAGGGCCTGACCACGCGCAAACATCGCAAGCTGCGGCTCCTCCAGGAGCTTTACCCCCATATCCGTGTCAAGCTGCTGGACCGGGACGACTTTGACGCGATTTTGATCAAGCACGGCCTGGAGTCGCGCCGCGACGAACTGGTCGGTCGGACCGCGATTGCGTATAATGGTCATGGGGAAACGGACGAGCGAACTGAATGAACGCGATCTTCCCCTGGTCTGCTCCGGCGACGCCGACGCCGCTCACCCGGCCCGTTCCGGGTGAGACGCTGATCACGGCTGAGGCGTTGCGCCAACGTGTCGCCGAACTGGGCGCGGCCATTACCCACGACTACGCCGGGCGCGACCTCGTCCTGGTCGGTGTGCTTAAGGGCGTCTTCATCTTCATGGCCGACCTCATCCGGGGGATCCATTTGCCTATCAGCGTGGATTTCCTGGCGATCTCCCAGTACCGTCCCGGCGAGCGGGGGGTGCGGCTGATCAAAGACCTGGACCACCCCATTGTGGGGCGCCATGTGCTCCTGGTGGAGGACATTATTGATACGGGCCTGACCGCAGCTTACCTGGTGCGCACGCTCCAGGCCCGCCGCCCCGCCAGCCTGAAGATGTGCGTTCTGCTTGACCGCCCCCAGCGGCGCCTGATTGACCTTCCGGTGGCTTATCGCGGCTTTGAAATCCCCGACGCCTTTGTCGTGGGCTATGGCATGGATTACAAGCAGCAGTTCCGCAACCTCCCCTATGTGGCGTTGCTCCAGGGTGTGAATGGCCGTAACGCAGGACAGGCCCCCCTGGCACAACCTGGCCGGGGTATCGGCGAGCGCTGAGTAGGCGCAGAAACGGGCGCAGTCTATGAGGGACCTCCGTGGCCGGGTCGTCCTTATCACCGGCGCCTCCAGCGGCATCGGCCGGGCGACGGCACGGGCCTTTGCCCCCACCGGCGCCAGGCTCGTCCTGGCCGCCCGCCGCGCTGACCGCCTGGCAGCCCTGGCGCATGAACTGGAGGCGGTCGGCTGCGAGACAGTGGTCGTGCCCACTGACATGCGGCGCGAGGAGGACATTGCGGCGCTGGCCAGGGCTGCCTTGGAGCGCTTCGGGCGCATAGATATCCTGGTGAACAACGCCGGCCTGGGGCGCATCCACTGGTTGGAGGCCCTCACGCCGGAGGAGATTCGCGAGCAATTTGACGTTAACATCGTGGGGATGGTGCTGCTAACCCGTGCGGTCCTGCCGGTGATGCAACGCCAGCGCAGCGGCCACATCATTAACATTGCCTCGGTCGCAGGGCGGATCGGCACGCCCGGCTACACGGTCTATGCGGCCACCAAGTTCGCGGTGGAGGGTTTCAGCGAGGCGTTGCGTCGCGAGGTGGCACCCTGGGGGATTCACGTCTCGGTGGTCTATCCTGGCGGGGCTACAGGGACCGAGTTCGGCGCCAAGGCGCACCTGGAGCAGCGCATCATGCACTCGCCCGCCTGGCTGCGGGTCTCGGCGGAGGACGTCGCCCGCGTGGTGGTGCGCCTGGCCCGGCGCCCGCGCCGCCAGGTGATCCTGCCCTGGCCGCTGGCGGTGGGGGCGGCCCTCAACCGGCTGGCGCCCTGGCTGCTGGACTGGTTCATAGTGCGCCTGGTGCGTGCACGGCGGGCCGACGATCTGGCTGCATCCAGGTAGCGCGTTGCCCTCTCATTCCCAGAAAAGAGCAGAGCGCAGGGGGGGCCCCCTGCGCTCTGTTGCGTGATCTATGACACAAGGGAGGCGGAGAGGGTGGGATTTGAACCCACGGAGCATTGCTGCTCACGCGCTCTCCAGGCGCGCGCGTTAGACCAGGCTACGCTACCTCTCCGGGCCAGTGCTTATTATACCATGTTTGCGGAACATAGACCAGGGGCATGGCATTCGTCGGTGTATTTCATGGTTGATGAACATCCCACCGCATCACTGGGGGTTGAAACGGTCCGTTTGCTTCTGGGGACGATTCAAGTATGCTTCTACAGAGAATAGCCTGAGTGGCCTGTCACGGTATGGAGACGACCCGAACCCGACCCACCAACATTGTTTTTGACCGTACCAGGAAGGCGTTGCGTATCACCTGGAGCGACGGTCATGAGAGCACGTATTCTTTTGAATTCCTGCGGGCGAATTGCCCCTGTGCGGAGTGCAAGACCCTGCGGGAGAATCCCGATCCGCTGCGTATCCTTCCCACATTGGATACTCAGGTGGAATCGGCTGAGCTTGTGGGCAACTACGCGCTTCAGATCATTTGGGGCGATGGGCATCGGTACGGCATCTATTCCTGGGACCTCTTGCGTAGCTGGGGGTAGTCTTAGCTGGCCCCTGTCACTTGCCCAACGCTAAACGTTGCCTTCAGCAGCAGGGATAAGAACTTCAGGCATCGCCGATCGCTTCCCCTGCCTGACGGCGGCCGAAGCCCTGGACAAAGTGGCTGGAGGAGCAGGTGGGATCTCCTTGCCGCCAATGCCTGAGTGGGGTACAATATGTGTTATAGCGTCCTCTGCGAACTTTGAATTTGAGGGCTGAAAGGTCAGGGCTACACATGAAGCAGTTGGCTGACTACTTACAGTATATGGAGACCGAGGATGTATTGGCTGCCACACAACAGGCCAAAGCGCAGGCCCGAACCCTGCTTGAGGATCAAGGGGTAGCTATGCTGGCTTTGTTGCTGGCCGACGTGCTGGCCGAGGTGATCCGGCAAGGCACGCCCCCCCAGACTGCCGAGACAGCCCCAGCCGGGCCTTCTGTCTCCTCATGAAGGCCTATCTGGACACCACTGTCTTGACCCTCTTTCTCTTTGGGTCGGAGCGCCATCCTGAGCGCTATGCTGAGGTGAAAGCCCTCTTTGAAGCGGTGGATAAGGGCCGTCTCCAGGCAGTCATCTCCATTTATGCCCTTCAGGAACTGTGTACATATTGCTACGCCAACTTCCCTGGCGAGCACGCGCCTGTCGTGACTCGCCTGGCCTTCTACGAACTATTAGGGCACGAAGTACTCGTGGTTCCTCTCCTCACCCGCATGGATCGGATCGTCTTGGGTCGCCGCTTCCCAGTGCGAGACCCCTCTGACCAGGTCCATGCCGCTACAGCCTATCGCGAGGGTTGTGAGGTCATCATTACCTATGACCAGCACTATCAGGCCATCGCCGATCGCTTCCCCTGCCTGACGGCGGCCGAAGCCCTGGACAAAGTGGCTGGAAGAGCGGGTGGGGGCAGCGCACTGGCGGGATAGGCGATACCCACCAGGCTTATTCCCCACCGCGGCCATGCAACGCTTCCAGCCGTACGGCGCAGGCTTTGAACTCCGGGACCTTCGCCAGCGGGTCAAGCGCGGCGTTCGTGAGCAGGTCGGCGGCGGCCTCAGCGACGACATCCAGCGAAGGCCGTCCCAGCCCCTGCTCACTGGCCTCCAGGGTACGCAGGACGTCCACTACCCTATGCGGGGCACGACCGTGTTGCTCAACGGCTGCGCGCACGAGCGTCATCCCGAGGACGGAGATCACGGCGTCTAGGCATGGGACCTCCTCGTCATTGCGGATGATATCTTGACCTATCACCAGGGGGACGGAAATATTAAATGGCACATTCTATAGCAATAAATGTCGTCATTTTGAGGGGATAGGCGCGCGCGCTCAAACCCACTATAATCCCCCTATCCTTAAATAAATGGCGAGGGAGCTATGATCAGGGGTCTATATTACGCGGGTGAGGGTTCGCCTGTGGTCAACGTGCCGCCGGAGCGGGTCGCGGAGGTTGTGCGTGGCGGGGTAGGGCTGCTCTGGCTGGACCTGGACGGGGAAGACCACATGGAGAGCGAGGCACTGCTGACCGGCTTCGGTTTCCATCCCCTGGCGATTGACGACGCCTTGCGCGAGTCGCACGTCCCCAAAGTGGACGATTATGAGGATTACCTGTATATCGTGCTCCATGCCATCCAGTTCCAGCCCGAGGGGGCCGAGGTCAACACCCTGGAACTGGACATCTTCCTGGGCCGCACGTACCTGGTCACCCACCATCGGGAGCCGATCCCGGCACTGGAGGCGGTCTGGAAGCTGGCCCAACGCGGCGAGCGCCACGTCGTGCGCGGCACAGACTTCTTGCTGTACGAGCTGGCCGACCGCGTCATCGCCGACTTCATGCCGGTGGTGGATGCCCTGGACGAGGCCATTGACCGGGTGGAGGACGACGTCTTCAGCCACCCCACGCCCCATGTCCTCAACCGCATCTTCGGCCTGAAGCGGGCGGTGCTGCACCTGCGCCGCGTGATTGCGCCGGAGCGCGAGGTGCTCAACCGCCTGGCCCGCGACGACTACGCCGTGATTGACCCCCGCGACCGCGTGTACTTCCGCGACGTGTATGACCACTTGGTGCGGCTGTACGACATCAACGAGGCCTTGCGCGACCTGATCGGCGGCGCGTTGGATACCTATCTTTCGGTCTCGGCCAATCGCACCAACGAGATCATGAAGGTGCTGACGGTGGTGACGGTGGCGCTGATGCCGCCGACGCTGGTGGCGAGTTTCTACGGGATGAACTTCGCTCACCTGCCGCTGTTGAGCCACCCGCTGGGCTGGGGAGTGGCCTTGGCCCTGATCATCGCCTCTTTCGCCGGGCCGCTGCTGTACTTGAGGCGGCGGGGTTGGTGGTAGGCGTGGCTACATTTGCTTCATGAGGACCTGCGCCCTATACTATTTGGGCAATGGATGCGGGTTGTACTGGTGGTAGTTTAAGATGGGGGTGGCTGAGGCCATGAAAGTAATTCAACACAGGCCGGAGAGCGTTGATCTCGCCGACGCGCTCCGTGTGTGGGTTATGCCCGCTGTTTGGCGGCCTGGCACATCTGAAAGGTGAATGCGATGACACTCACGATTGCAACTGAAACCGTTCCATTGACCACAGATGCGGACGGCGTTATCCGCGTGGGAAAAACGCGGGTAACGCTAGACACGGTTGTCTCAGCTTTTCTGGATGGGGCTACGGCTGAAGAGATAATCTATCAATATCCCTCTCTGGAGTTGGCTGATGTCTATTCAGTCATTGCCTATTATCTGCGACGGCGTGCTGAAGTGGACGCCTATCTGCAACAGCGGCGCGAACTGGCTGAAAAGATTCGGAGACAGAATGAATCCCGCTTCGATCCGTCAGGTATACGTGATCGTTTATTGGCACGACGAGCCGGTGGGAGCATGTAACCGTGCTTCGCCTGGCTGCCGACGAAAATTTCAGTAACGACATCATACGCGGCCTATTGCGCCGAAAGCCCGATTTGGATGTTGTGCGCGTCCAAGATGTTGGTCTTTCAGGAGCGGATGACCCGACGATATTGGAGTGGGCTGCCCAAGAGGGGCGGGTGTTGCTTACCCATGATGTTTCAACGCTGACGCGTTATGCTTATGAGCGCGTTGAGGCCGGCAAGCCCATGCCCGGCGTTTTTGAAGTCAGCCGCCAGGTGCCGATAGGTGTCGCTATAGAAGACATCATGCTGATAGCCGAATGCAGTCTAGAGGGTGAATGGGAAGGACAGGTGCGTTACTTGCCATTGCGATAGGTTGTTTTGAAGGGCAGTCACAAATGCCCTGGACGAGGCCATTGACCAGGTGGAGGACGACGTCTTCAGCCACCCCACGCCCCATGTCCTCAACCGCATCTTCGGCCTGAAGCGGGCGGTGCTGCACCTGCGCCGCGTGATTGCGCCGGAGCGCGAGGTGCTCAACCGCCTGGCCCGCGACGACTACGCCGTGATTGACCCCCGCGACCGCGTGTACTTCCGCGACGTGTATGACCACTTGGTGCGGCTGTACGACATCAACGAGGCCTTGCGCGACCTGATCGGCGGCGCGTTGGATACCTATCTTTCGGTCTCGGCCAATCGCACCAACGAGATCATGAAGGTGCTGACGGTGGTGACGGTGGCGCTGATGCCGCCGACGCTGGTGGCGAGTTTCTACGGGATGAACTTCGCTCACCTGCCGCTGTTGAGCCACCCGCTGGGCTGGGGAGTGGCCTTGGCCCTGATCATCGCCTCTTTCGCCGGGCCGCTGCTGTACTTGAGGCGGCGGGGTTGGTGGTAGGCGTGGCTACATTTGCTTCATGAGGACCTGCGCCCTATACTATTTGGGCAATGGATGCGGGTTGTACTGGTGGTAGTTTAAGATGGGGGTGGCTGAGGCCATGAAAGTAATTCAACACAGGCCGGAGAGCGTTGATCTCGCCGACGCGCTCCGTATGAGCCTTCCTATCCTTGAGTTTGACGCTACACGCGAAGCGATGATAGAACCCGCGCAGGTTGTGCAGCCGCGCGACGTGGCCGAACACTGCGTGATCTGTTTCTTCCGCGAGGTGGTTGAAAAGGTAAGAGATGAGCACAAAGCCAGAGTGGTCACCGAAAACCTCTGGGAGGATGGCCCGCATCCTCTGTATGAGATCGCCTACGCCGGACACAGGCTCGCCTTTTACCATCCCGGCGTCGGGGCGGCGTTGGCCGCCGCGCTCCTGGAGGAGACGATCGCACGCGGCTGCAAGAAGTTCATCGCCTGTGGGGGCTGCGGCGTATTGGAGAAGGATGTGCCCGTCGGCAAACTGATTGTGGTCTCCTCTGCGTTGCGAGATGAGGGCGTCTCGTACCATTACCTGCCCCCGGCACGAGAAGTGGCGGCCCATCCAGCGGCGATCGCAGCATTGAAAAGAGCGTTGGACAGGCAGGGCGTCCCTTACCGGCTGGGCAAGACCTGGACAACGGATGCCCCTTACCGCGAAACCCGGAACAAGATCGCGCTGCGAAGGGGCGAAGGCTGTTTAACGGTTGAGATGGAAGCCGCCGCTATGATGGCCGTCGCCGAGTTCAGAGGGGTCGTATTGGGCCAGGTGCTCTATGCGGGTGACGATTTGAGCGGAACGGATTGGGATCATCGCGGTTGGCAGTCGCGGCGAGAGGTTCGGGAGCGCTTATTTTGGCTGGCCGCAGAGGCCTGCCTCACCCTGTAACGCCAGGCCGTAGGAAGACGCTATCGGTGCGGAGGAGCATACCCTCCAGGAGGTTGACATGGACATAGAGCAAGACAAGATTGACGGCCTACTCAAACTTGTCCAGGAGGCATATCCCAACTGGCCCGACGTTGATGACCCCTACCTGCGCGCGGCCATCAACATGGCAGGCAGGTTGCTCAGCCAGGCAGAGCTAGACCGCTTGCTTAGCGCGGGTCAGTACGACGAGATCATGAAGCGGCTCGGGGACGTCGCGCAGGCGGGCGAGGTGCTCTTCCTGCCCGGCCCGAAGCAGGGCGACCTGGATATCTTACAGCAGGTAACGGACCCGCCCGGCTTCTGCCAGCCCTGGTTGACCTTCTCTACGGCCCGGGGCCCTCTACGGAGCGGCTGGGCCGATATAGCACCCGTGTCCAGGGGCTGCCGAACCGGTGGGCGTTCCCCACGTATTTCCTTTTCGTGTGCCACCCGGACACCGAGATGGTCGTCCAGCCAGCCGATTTCTTTTGCTGGTTCCTAGGCTACCTAGGGGTGAAGAATTGGAAGTGGTGGCCTACTCCAGGAACCTACGCCGTGATCCTGGAGGCGGCGCAGGCGCTGAAGACAGTTCTGCAGGCCCATGGGCTACGCGACATGGCGGATATTTACACCTTCATTCGGGTTGCCAGATATGCTGACATAAGGCAATGGGCTCTACACGAAAAATGGGGGATAATAACCCACCTCTCCCAGATGTTCGCCAACTCGGGGGAAGCGGAATGGGCGTTTGACCTGTTCGCGAAGACGCTCCAAAGGCTGGGGGTCACCACGCCCAACGACCCTCGATTCGCCATTATCACGTCGAAATATAGAGGGAATTGGCAACCCAACTTGTTTTTCATCAATAACAATTGGGTCGTCTTCGGCTTTGCCGGGCAATACAGTGCGTTGAAGAGTGTGCATGGCTCTCTATTGTTGGAGCAAGGTGGGACATTGGAAGGTATTGCGAGGGTGCCCATATCAGATGCCCAGTCTTTTGAGGAAAAGGCGCGGGGACTATATGAGCGGAATTTAGCCTTAGCTCTAGCTGGTGATCCTCCTAAAGCAGCGAGCCTCGAGAGGAAAAATAACAACTGGTTTGTAGTTGAGGCGCTGTTTGATCCAGACAGGCGCAAAGCGCTGGCCGAGGCGCTGTTTGATTCAGGCAAGTGTCAGGCACTGCTGGAGAGCCTGCTGCCCCCCCTGGAAGCGCGGCCGCCCCAGCCCCCAAGCCCCGCCGGTGAAGAGGCAGAGCCATCAGCCGAATATTATGGCCCAGAGGATTTTCTGGCCGAGACGTATCTGAAGCCTGAGGTCATGGAGGATCTGCTGGCCCTGCTGAAGGACAAGGACAAGCGCCAGATCATCCTCTATGGCCCGCCCGGCACCAGCAAGACCTTCGTCGCCCAAAAGCTCGCCAGGCTCCTCACCGGCCTGCGTGAGCCGCCGCCTGAGCGTATGGAGATAATCCAGTTTCACCCCAGCTACAGCTACGAGGACTTCATTGAAGGCATTCGCCCGCAGAGCAAGGAGGCCGGGGACGGGCGCTTTGTAGTAGATTATCCAATTCAGCCGGGCGTCTTCCGCCGCTTCTGCGAGCAAGCCAAGGGCATAGACGGCCCCTGCGTATTCATCATTGATGAGATCAACCGTGGCAATATCCCGCGCATCTTTGGCGAGCTGATGTTCTCGCTTGAATATCGGGACCGAGAGGTAACGCTGCCTTACTCCGGCGAGCGCTTCCGCATCCCGGAGAATGTGTACCTGATCGGCACGATGAACACGGCGGACCGCTCTATCGCGCTGGTGGATTTCGCCCTGCGCCGCCGCTTCCACTTCTTTCGCTTCAATGCAGACCCAGACCTGTTGGACCGGTGGCTGGCGAAAAACCCGGTGCAGGTCACCTATCTCTCAAGGCTATACCATCGGCTCACTGAGGGGGAGGAGGGAAAGAAGGCGATTGATGACCCCGACTTTGCCATCGGGCACAGCCACTTCATGAAGCCTGGACTCACCGAGGAGCAGCTTGAACGCATCTGGCGCCATAGCATTGAGCCTTATCTGGAGGAGTACTACATAGATAAGCCCGACCGCGCCAAGGAGTGGAAGTGGGATGGCGAGTTGGTGAAGGGTATCAGGAGCCAGGGATGATGTCAAGCCGTCCGCCACCTGTGGAGCTAAAGGAATATGGTGATCCGAAGACAGTCCAGCTAGCGCCGGAGCAGGCTGAAGCGCTGAAGGACAAGGACCGGTTCGGGGAATATATTGATATTGACCCGGCCTGGGGGGAGCCCGGTAGCTATGAGCTGAGGGCAAAGCAATACGTGGGCACAATCGTGCTGGGGGATGTGCGCATCGTCATCTGGCCAAAGGTCCCGGTTGAGAATCTGTTCTACATGCTGACCTACGCCTATGATTATGATCTTCTCAAGCCATTCCCTGAGGAAGCAGACCTGGAGGTGAGCGATCTGCTTGAGATCGTCGTCCGGCTCTTTGTCCGTCGGGTGGAAGACCTGGTGCGGCGGGGCATCTATCGCAGCTACATCACATATGATGACAATCACACCTTCCTGCGCGGGCGTCTGTTGATGGCCGAGCACCTGCGGCGCAACGCCGTGCAGGTGCAGCGCTTCTACCAGCGCATCCACGAGTACACCGCCGATGTCCTGGAAAATCGGATTCTCAGGTTTACCTTGGAGCAGTTGTTGCAACTTGATTATCGTCGCCCTGAACTACGCCAGCACCTGCGCCGCGCCCTGTCGGCGTTCGGCGAGGTAAGCTTCACCCCGATCAGACCTGAGATGTGCGACCAGGTGATCTATACACGGCTGAACAGTGCCTATCGTCGGCCGATCAGCCTGGCCCGCCTGCTCTTGCAGCACCTGTCCCTGGAGGAACGCCCAGGGGAAGTGCCCTTCGTGACTTTCCTGGTGAACATGAACCGGGTTTTTGAGAGGTTTGTAACAGAATTCCTTAAAGAACATCTCAATATCCAGGACCAGGAGGAGATCCGGCTTAACAGCGAGGAAGACAAGGAGGAAGAAGTCGGCAAACCCGATATCATCCTTCTGCGGAACGGTCAGCGCTGCCTGGTGTTGGACACCAAGTATAAGAAATTCGACAACAATCCTGACGAGGCGGACCGTAACCAGATGTTTATGTATTGTCACGCGCTCAACCTCCCGCAGGGCATCCTGATCTATCCCCATGACGGCCCCATCTCCTATGAGCGCCATTTCCAACACGTGACGATCAGGGCCTGGGCGCTCCCCCTCTCGGGCAGCCTGGATGAGTTCCGTGAGCATTGCCAGAAGTTCGCCGATGATCTGAGAGCCCTGGCGCAGGAGCTTGTTATCGGGACGGAGATGCATGTCCCCGCTTGACGGCATCCGTGTCATAGACCTGAGCGAGGCCCTGGCCGGGCCCTGGTGCACCATGCTCCTGGGCGACCTGGGGGCCGATGTGATCAAGGTGGAGCGACCGGACGGCGGCGACCAGTCGCGTGGCTGGGGGCCGCCCTTCCTCGGCTCGGAGAGCGCCTACTTCCTCTCGGCCAACCGCAATAAACGCGGCATCACCGTGAACATCCAGACGGCGGAGGGGCAGGCGATCATGCATCGCCTGCTGGCCGGGGCCGACGTGTTCGTGACCAACGTCCGCCGCGTTGAATCCTTGCGCAAGGTCGGGCTGGACGATGAGACGCTCCTGGCGCTGAACCCGCACCTGATCTACTGCGCCATCAGCGGCTATGGCCGCAGCGGACCCTACGCCGGGCGGGCCGGCTATGACCTGGTGGCCCAGGGCGAGGCCGGGCTGATGAGCGTCACCGGTGACGTTGAAAGTGCCCCCATGCGCTTCCCCGTCCCTATCGCCGACATCACAGCCGGCATCTACAGCGCGCTGGGCATCCTGGCGGCGCTGCTCGTCCGCGAGCGAACCGGCCAGGGGCAGGTGCTGGACATGGCGCTTTTGGAATCGCAGGCCTCCTGGCTGAGCATCCTGGCGGGAAGTTACTTCGCCACCGGCCAACGCCCCCAGCCGGTGGGCAACGCCCACCCCAACATCGTCCCCTACCAGGTCTTCCGCGCCCGCGACAAGCACTTCATCGTGGCCGTGGGCAGCGAGCGGCTGTGGGCGCGCTTCTGCGAGGTGCTGGGCATCGCCGACACCATCGGCGCCGACCCGCGCTTCGCCACCAACCCGGATCGGCTGGCCCACCGCGCCGAACTCGTGGCCCAGCTCCAGGCGCTCTTTGAGACGCAGGAGGCGGCCACCTGGCTGGAGCGGCTGGAGGCCGCCGACATCCCCTGCGGGCCGATCAACTTCGTGGACGAGGCGCTGAACGACCCCCATCTCCTGGCGCGGGGCTTCATCGTGGCCCTGGAGCATCCGGTGGGCACGGTCAGATCGGTGGGCAACCCCATCCATCTCTCGGCGACGCCGGTGACTTATCGCCGCCCGCCGCCGCTTTTGGGACAGCACACCGCCGAGGTCCTGGCGGAGCTCGGCTATTCCCCTGAGGAGATCGCCCGGCTGCGCGAAGCTGGAGCGATCTGATTCAGGAGAACGCGTAGGAACTCAAGGGGTCCCTACGAGTTCCCCAGAGTTCCCCGGGGTTCCTACAAACACATCCCACTCGTCACGCGCCTCTATCCAGACCAGGTCAAGCAGCGCCTCATAGTCCTCCGCGCAGGCGGGGCATTGGAGCAGGTGTTGGTGGACATCCGGCAAGGCGCTGGCCGCATCCTGGCCGGTCACTTCAAGGTCCACATAGGTTGAAATCTGGTCAAAACACTCGGAGCAGGTGATCTCATGCGGCCGGGTGGCGAGGACACGGGCCAGCCAGCCGCCCAGGTGGTTTGGTTCAGATATTCCCATAATCTTCTCCCACTCATTAGATGCAGAATCGGTCGGGTTCTTACCCCGCACCTAAACCGGGGCGGCCATTGGCAGCCCTATACCTTTGGGCTATAATGGGCCCAGGAGGAGGCATAAGCGATGGCTAAGGAGAAGAACGCAGCGGGGCGCCCGGCGGTCGGGCTGGTCTTCGCCAGTCTGGGGCTGACGCTCCTGGGCGTGGCCGGGGCAGCGGCGATTGTGCTGCAGATGTACCCGACGCCAGAGGCGCGGCTGTTGTTTCTCCTGCCTTTCTGTGCCGCCGTGACCGGCATGGCCCTGCCTTTCGTGTGGTTCTTGAGCTGGCGTTTCAGCCGCCCTGGCGCGCCGCCTGCCCAGGCGGGTGTCCTGGTGCGCACCAGCGCCTTGATCGGCCTGTTTGCTACAGCGCTTGTCTGGTTGAGAATGGGCGGTTAGGCAGGGCATAGATGCGCATTGAAGGGATCATCTGGCTTAGGGATGTGGTGGACAAACTTATCTCCAAGCATAATGTTGAAACGCATGAGGTTGAGGAAGTACTCAACGGCGGGCCTAAGATTCGCTTCGTTGAGAAGGGAGATAGAGAAGGTGAAGATGTATATCTGGCATTAGGCCAGACGGATTCGGGAAGATATCTGGCTGTTCTGTTCATCTACAAACAGAGTAGAGAAGCACTGATCTTAAGTGCCAGAGACATGGCAGCAAAGGAGCGGAGACAGTATGGCAAGAAATAAAACAAAACGTATACCGGAATTTGGCTCGCTTGACGAACTGGTGGAGTTCTTTGAGACCCACGATATGGGGGAGTACTGGGATGATATGCCTGAGGCACATTTTGATATTGAGATCAAAAGAAGAACTCACATCTTCACCCTTGATGAAGACTTGGCTGAGAGGGTATCCGCGATTGCCAGAGCCAGGCGGATACCGCCTGGTGCCCTCATTCGGGAGTGGCTGAGGGAGAAGATCGCGGAGGAGACGGGGGCTAAATAAAGGGCGAAAGATACCCAGGGGTCATTGAGCACCTATGTCTGACTTACGCCAGTTGCCCAGCGTGGACCGGCTGTTGAGTGGCCCGGTGGCGCTGGAGTTGATCGCCCGCTATGGGCGCCCACTCGTGCTGGAGGCCGTGCGCTACGCGCTGGAACAGGCCCGCCAGACGATCCGCAGCGGCGGCGAGTCGCCTGCCGACGGCACGCTCCTGGCCGAGGTGCGCAGCTACGTTGAGGCCGCCACCGCGCCCACCCTGCGCCCGGCGATCAACGCCACCGGCGTGATTATCCACACCAACCTGGGCCGGGCGCCGTTGTCCAAAGCGGCGCGGGCCGCGCTGGAGGCCGTGGCGCGGGGCTACAGCACGCTGGAATATGACGTGGAGGCCGGGGCGCGCGGCTCGCGCAGTGTCCATGCCGAGGCGCTCCTCTGCCGCCTGACCGGGGCCGAGGCCGCGCTTGTGGTGAACAACAACGCCGGCGCAGTCCTGCTCATCCTCACCGCGCTGGCCGCCGGGCGCGAGGTGATCATCTCACGCGGCCAACTCATTGAGATCGGCGGCGGCTTCCGCGTCCCCGACGTTATGCGCCAGAGTGGGGCGCGGCTGGTGGAAGTGGGTACAACCAACCGCACGCACCTGCGCGACTACGAGGCGGCTATCGGGCCAGAGACCGCGCTCATCCTGCGGGCGCACCATTCTAATTTCAAGATCATCGGCTTCACCGCCGAGCCCTCCGTGCAGGAGTTGGCCGACCTGGCCCGGCGCCATAACCTGCCGCTGGTGGAGGACCTGGGCAGCGGGGCGCTCTTGGACACAGCCGCTTACGGCCTGGCGCACGAGCCGATGGCCCAGGAGAGCCTGGCAGCAGGGGCCTCGCTCGTCGCCTTCAGCGGCGACAAGCTCCTGGGCGGGCCGCAGGCCGGGATCATCGTCGGGCGGCGCGACCTGGTGGACGTGCTCAAGCGGCATCCCCTGGCGCGGGCGCTGCGGGCCGACAAGCTCTGCCTGGCCGCGCTCCAGGCCACCCTGCTTCACTATCTCCGAGACGAGGCCGTGCGCGAAATCCCGGTGTGGCAGATGATCGCCATGCCACTGGACACGCTGGAGGCCCGTGCCCGGCGTTGGGCCGAACGCCTATCCAAGACGGGGGTGCAGGCCGAGGTCATCCCCGGCGAATCGGCGGTGGGTGGGGGCAGCCTGCCCGGCGCGACCCTGCCCACGCGCCTGGTGGCGCTCAACGTCCCCTCGCCCGATGGGTTCGCGGCGCGGCTGCGCGCCGCCGACCCACCGGTCATCGCCCGCATTGAGGCCGACCGGCTGGTGCTGGACCCGCGCACGGTGCTGGCCGAGGACGAAGAGCCGCTATTGCGGGCGGTGGAGGCGGCTGTAAGGAGTTAGAGATTAGATTAGAGGAGGTAAAGCAATCATGTCTGAGTACGTGACTTTGGAGCAGTTAGAGGAGCAGATCGCTCAGTTGCCACCACATGAACAACTCAAACTGGTAGCATATATAAGCAAGCGGTTGAGCGAATTAACGCTACCAGAGACCGCTGAAGAGTATCAACGCCGTCAGTATAGAACGCGGATAGAGAAGTTCCTAAAACTATCTGATGAGATGGCGGCTGAAACACTGAGTGAGGTAGACTCAGCCGAGGATATACGCCAGATACGCGAGGAGAGGACGGCGCAACTGTGACTGAGCGATGTGTGGACGCCAGCATTGCTGTGAAGTGGGCGGTCAAAACAGAGCCTTTCCGTGCTAAGGCCCGCGCCTTCCTTGTGGATGCAGCCACGGATGGCATCAGGCTAATCGCACCGCCGCTCTTCTCCAGCGAAGTAGATAGTGCCATCCGCAGGCGCGTTTTCGAAGGCAAGATGACGCCGGAACAGGCAAAGGGAGCTTATGCGGTTCTGGATGCAGCGCCTGTGGATATTATAGATATACCGGACGTGCGCCAACGGGCGCGTGAGATCGCCGAGCCATTCAATCAACGGTTCATCTATGATGCGACCTATGCTGCACTGGCTGAGTTGCGCGGCTGTGAGTTCTGGACAGCCGATCTGGCTTTCTACGATGTGGTCAAAAAAGTGCTATTGTTTGTGAAATATCCCCCCGATTATCCGTGAGATACCGTTTCAGATGACCTCGCAGAGGACGACCGAAGAAGCACCGCGGGAGTTGGCAATTACCCTGTTTCAGCAGGGCAAACTCTCGTTTGGCAGAGCCCGGGAGATAGCAGGTATGAACGCCTGGGATTTCCAATAACTCTTGGGGAGCAGAGGAATCCATGAAAACCGACCTGGATCGCCTGATGGCCGAGCGCGGCCTGGATGCGTTCATTGTCCTGGGCCGGGCGCACAACAATCCCATCATGTACTATCTGACCAACGGCGCCAAACTCACCGTCGCCGAGGTGGTCAAACGACGCGGCCAGCCCGCTGTGCTCATTCACGGCGACATGGAGCGCGACGAGGCCGCCAAAAGCGGCCTGATCACCCGCTCCCGTAACGACTATGACTTCATCGGCATCCTCCAACAGGAGGGCGACCGGCGCAAGGCCATGGTGCGCTATTTCGCCAAGGTGATCGTGGACCTGATCGGCGTGCGCGGCAACGTCGGCGTCTATGGCACCGCTGATGTGGGCGCGACGCTCGCCTTGCTCACCGATCTGCGCCAGGTCCTGCCCGGCATTGAGTTCGTCGGCGAGGCCGATGCCTCTATCTTTGACATCGCTATGATGACCAAGGACGCCAACGAGGTGGAGCGCATCCGCCGCGTGGGTCAACTCACGGCGGAGATCGTGGCCGAGACCGTAGACTTCCTGCGCGGCCATGCGGTGCGGGACGGGAAGCTGGTCAGGCGTGACGGCCGGCCCCTGACAGTCGGCGACGTCAAGCGCGTGATCCGCCGCATGATCCTGGAACGCGGCCTGGAGGACCCGGAGGAGGTCATCTTCGCCGTTGGGCGCGATGCCGGTGTGCCTCACAGCCACGGCGAGGAGCAGGACGAGCTGGTTCTGGGCAAGACCATCGTCTACGACATCTTCCCCCGCGAAGCGGGCGGCGGCTACTTCTTTGATATGACCCGCACCTTTTGCCTGGGCTTCGCCGAGCCGGAGGTTAAGGCGACCTATGACGACGTGCGCGGCTGTATGGAGACGGTGATCGCGGCGATGCAGCCGGATGGGCTGGCCCGCCAGTATCAGGAACTGGCCTGCGATTACTTTGAGGCGCGTGGTCACCCCACCATCCGCAGCGACCGCACCACCCTCTCCGGCTACGTCCACAGCCTGGGGCACGGCATCGGCCTGCAATTGCACGCGCGCCCCAGCCTCTCCAGCATCGGCACCAACGAAGACCGCCTGGTGCGCGGCGCGGTCTTCACCGTGGAGCCGGGGCTGTACTACCCGGAGCGCGGCTTCGGCGTGCGCATTGAGGACGTGCTCTACGTGGACGAGAACGGCCAGTTCCATAACCTGACGAACTATCCGAAGGATTTGGTGATTGAGATGAAATGACGCGCATTCTGGGCATTGAGACCTCCTGCGATGAGACGGCTGCGGCTGTCGTGGAAGATGGCCGCACCATCCTCTCCAATGTCATTGCGTCCCAGGTGGACATCCACGCCCGTTACGGGGGGGTGTTCCCCGAAGTGGCCTCGCGCGCCCATGTGGAGGCCATCGTCCCCATTGTCACGCGGGCCATGCAAGAGGCCCATGTGGGCTGGGAGGACCTGGACGCGATTGCGGTGACGCGCGGGCCGGGGCTGGCCGGGTCGCTCCTGGTGGGCGTGAACATGGCCAAGGGGCTGGCGCTGGCCCAGGGCCTGCCGCTCATCGGCATCAACCACCTGGAGGCACATATCTATTCCCTATGGCTGGTGCAGGGTGCGCCGGAGGTGCGTTTCCCCGTGTTGTGCCTGATCGTCTCCGGCGGCCACACCGAGCTTGTCCTCATGACCGATCACGGCCAGTATCAGCGGCTGGGCGCGACGATTGACGACGCCGCAGGAGAGGCGTTTGATAAAGTGGCGCGGCTGCTGCGGCTGGGCTACCCCGGCGGGCCGGCGATTGAGCAGGCGGCCCAATGGGGCAACCCCAAGGCGTTCCATTTCCCCCGCGCCCGCACCGAGGGCGAATATGACTTCAGCTTCAGCGGGTTGAAGACGGCGGTCTTGCGCGAGGTGCAAAAGTACGGCCAGCCGGATACCAGCGCGCCGGGCGCGCTGGCGGCCACAGCGCGCCCCGCCAATCCGCCGCGCCCCTCCGACCTGCCTGTCGCCGACCTGGCAGCCAGTTTCCAGGCCGCCGTCGTGGATATGCTGGTGGAGAAGACCATCGCCGCCGCCGAAGCCTATAACGTGACGGAGATCTTCCTGGCCGGGGGCGTCTCGGCGAACAAGGCGTTGCGCCAGGCCATGACGCAGGCCGCCGGACGACCGGTGCGCTATCCCCCGCTCATCCTGTGCACCGACAACGCCGCTATGGTGGCGGCCTGCGGCTATTTCCGCTTCCAGGCGGGCCAGCGCGACGGCTGGGACCTGGACGTTATCCCCAGCCTCAAGCTGACCTCAACCTGAGGCCTGGCGCAGCCAGGCCTCATAAATCGGGCGCGCGGCCTGAATGGCCCGCGCCCGGTGGCTGATCTGGTTCTTGATCTCCGGCGGCAACTCGGCCATTGTGCAGCCATATTCGGGGATGTAGAACAAGGGGTCGTAGCCGAAGCCACCACTGCCTCGCGGAGCCTGGGCGATCAGGCCCTCCACCACCCCCTCGGCAAAGGCGACCCGCCCATCGGGTTGGGCCAGGGCCACCACGGCCCGAAAGCGGGCCGTGCGCTTCTCCCAGGGGACATGGGCCAGGCGGCGCAGGAGGAGTGCCCAGCGGTCCGCATCCCCGGTGTTCTCGCCCGCGTAGCGCGCCGACCTGATCCCAGGGGCGCCGCCCAGCGCGTCCACCTCCAGCCCGGAGTCATCGGCCAACGCCCATAGCCCGCTGGCCTGGGCGTGGGCCACCGCCTTCAGGCGCGCGTTTTCGGCATAGGTCGCGCCGGTTTCCGGCACGTCCAGGCGCAGGCCGATCTCGGCGGGGGTCACCAGATGGGCGGGCCAGTCCGCCAGGAGCGTGAGAAGCTCCTTCAGTTTGCCAGGGTTGTAGCTGACAACCAGCAACTCTCTGACCATGACCCCTCCCTGTTTAGGGTGGGCGGCTCTGCGTGTAGGCGCGCATGGCCTCGTACACGGGCAGTGGGGTGAAGTCGGGCAGCACCATGCGGAAGTAGGCTTCGGGGCGGCGTTCGTTCTCCCACTCCTCGGTGGGCCGCTTAAAGTACCAGAAGTTGATCACGCCGATCCAGGGCCACTCCCGCCTGGCCCGCTCGTAGGCCAGGGGCGCGTAGCGCGCCTGCTGCTCCAGCGTCACCCGCCCGTAGCGCGGCTCCACGTCCTCCGGCGCGGCGTTCCAGTTCATTTCCGAGAGCCAGATGGGCTTCCCGGCGTCGCCGTTCTGCACCATGATGTCGCGGGCATAGACGTGTCGGGCGTAATTGATCGCCGTCGGTCGCAGGCGATGGTCGGTGGGGCCAGACCACAGGCCATAGCCCTGCATCGCCAGGATGTCAAAGCAGTCTCTTGCGCCGGCGTTGTACATGCGCTGCAGGAAGACCAGATCGCTCAGGTTGCGCCCGCCCAGTTCCAGCGTCTGGGCCAGCGCCCCGCTGAGGATGACGACATCCGGATCGGCCTGCTTTGCCCGCCGGTAGCCGATGCATAACAGGCGCGTGTAGGCCTCCGGGTCCACGTCTTGTTCACCCCATTCCGGGTAGATGTTCGGCTCGTTCCAGAGCTGGTAATAGCGCACCCGACCCTTATAACGGCTGACGATGGTATAGACGAAATCCCCGAAGTCCTCAAAGCGGTCAGGGGGCGCAAACGCGCCGCGCGCTTCGCCATCGGCCCGTGACCAGGCGGGCGGGCTGTCCAGCCGGGCAATGATATTCAGCCCGTACCTCTCGGCCAAATCCACAATATTATCGTACTTCTCCCAGGCGGAGCGATAGGGCGTGTGGCGGCGGTCTTCAAAGTCGCCCTTGCCGTGAATTTCAATGTCCTGCCAGGGGAAGGGCTGGCGGATCCAGGTGAAGCCGGCGTCGCGGATCATTTGCAGGGTGCGTTCGCGCTTGGCCGGCTCCACCTCCTGCTCCAGGAAGGTGTTGATACCGAAGGGGTTGACGCCACTGTAGCGGATGGGGGCGTCGGGCCGGGTCTGCGGCTGGGGGCGCAGCCCGCCGAGCACAAGCTGGCCCAGCGCCCGCACCTGGGCCAGCGGCTGCTCCTCGCCCGTCCAGTCAAACAGCAGCCCCCCCGACGCCATCTCTGTGTTCTCGGCGCCCTCTGCGGTGAAAAACAACGCGAGGGAGAAAAGCAGGCCGAGGGTGAGGGCGATGCGCCAGCGCATGATGGGCGGAGGACGGATCAGGCTTCGTCCTCTGTCGTCTACAAGGGCAGTTCCGGCTGGACGGCTTTCACGTCCTCGTCGTCGGAGATGCGGCTGGCCTGGGGCTTGGTCTGGCCGGCGTATTTGCTGCCCCGCTTGGCCCGGTAGGGTACTTCCACCGGGCTGGAGACCGGCTCAAAGGTGAGCGAGCAGATGCGCATGCCGGGATAAAGCGCCACCGGCATGACGCCATGATTGCCCAGTTCCATGACGACATTCCCGATCCAGCCGGGGTCAAACACGCTGGCGGTGGCGTGGACGATGATCCCCAGGCGGCCCAGGCTGGAACGCCCTTCCAGGCGGGCCACCACATCGTTATCCAACTCCACGCACTCAATCGTCGCCGCCAGGACGAACTCCCCCGGCTGCATGATGAACGCCTCCCCGTCGGGGACGACCACCTCGGTCATGATGTCCTTGGGCACGGCCTGCTCGCGCACGTCAATATAGGGATGGCGGCTGTGGTTGAACACCAGGAAGGTGTTGCCCAGGCGCAGGTCAATGGAGCACGAGCCGAGTTGCACCGCCAGGTCGGGCGGCGGGGTGATCTTGATCTTCCCGGCCTGGAGATAGCGTTTGATGTCGCGGTCGGACAGGATCATAGTTGAATCCTCAGATCAACTCCCTATTTTCCAACTTCCAGCCTGGCTTACGGCCTCCCCTTCAGCGAATAGACTGCAAAGGGGTGACGGCCTGATCGCTATTGTAGCACAAAGTCGGAAAGGTGCAGCTTAAAACGGGCCACATTCGCTTAAAATAAAGCGACGGCAGGCACTCTCCACCCTTCGCAGATTTGCCCCCCACCCCAGCCCTCCCCCGCAAGGGGGGAGGGAGTCGCTTCCTACCCACAGGGGGGTCAACGCGCCTGGCCCGGCGACTGCTGCCTGAGCACCGCGAGCACAAAACGCGGCAGCACCGCCATGCGCCGCCAGCGCCAGGGCTGGCGGACCAGCCGGTAGAGCCACTCCAGCCCCCGCCGGCGCATCCACAGGGGGGCGCGCGGCACCACCCCGGCGATGTAGTCAAATGAGCCACCCACGCCCATGCCCACCGCCGCGCCGGTGCGGGCCAGGTTGCGCGCCAGCCACAGGTCCTGCGCCGGTGCACCATAAGCCACCAAAAGGATGTCGGCCTGCGCCGTCCGGATGCGTTCTACGATCCCCGCTTCCTCCTCCGGCGCGGGCGACCCGGCGTAGGTGCCGGCGATGGTCAGGCCGGGGTAGCGTGTCTGCAGAACTCTGGCAGCGCGTTCGGCGACGCCCGGCGCAGCGCCCAGGAGGAACAGGCGCCAGCCCGTCTCCGCAGCACGGGCGGCGATATGTTCCACGAGATCCACGCCGGCGACCTGTTCCACCAGCGGGCGGCCCAGGCGGCGCGCCGCCCAGAGGATGCGTGCCCCGTCGGGCACGGCCAGCGCGGCGCGGTTGAGCGCCTCGCGGAAGGCGGGGTTGCGCTGCGCCTCCATGATGAACTCCGGGTTGACGGTCACCACCTGATGTGGCCCGCCCTGGCGCACAAAGGCTTCAATCTGTGCCAGCGCTTCCTCACGAGTGACCGCGTCCACGCGCACGCCCAGGATGTAGAGGCAGGGGGGCTGTACCATGGAAGCTGCACGCGCAGTTGGAGGCGGGTACCCTTCTGGTGAGTTCAAGGCCGACGAGCCTCACCGGCCCGCCTGGCTCAGGCCCGTCAGGATCATGGGCAGCACCTGGCCGACAAACTCTTGCGCCGACCCCGATCGCTTCTCGCGACTCCATTGGGTGGCCGCCCCGTAGATCGCCCAGCTCGCCACGACCGCCGCCACCTCCGCAGGCACTTTGCCATCCGTTTGAGCGGGCGCGCTTGCCTTCAGCCAGGAGAGCAGCACGCTGTACAGTTCCGCCGTAATGGTGGTCTCCACCAGGGGAAGGAATTGCTGGTCGGGCGGCTTGCAGTGGCTGTGAAACTCCGCCATGAACTCGCACAGGGTCAGGATGAGGATGCGCAGGTTCTCCGCGCTGAACTTCGCCTCATCGGAGAGCCGGGTAGCCAAGTGCTGGCGGAAGGCCTGGCGGATACTGTAGTTCAAGAGGTCGTATTTGTCCTCAAAATGGGCATAGAACGTAGCGCGGTTGACAGTAGCGCGTTCGGTGATGTCCTGGACGGTGATGGACTGAAAGCTCTTTTCCTTAAGCAGTTCGTCAAATGCCCGCACCAGCAACTGCCGGGTGCGCTGGGTGCGGGGGTCCTGTTTTTGGACTTGGGTTAACATGGCCTCTCTCCTTTGTCGCAGCGACGCACGCCCATGTCCATTGGGCCTGCGCGCCGGACAACGCTATTTTATACCACAACCGTTGCTTAGTCAACATCCGTTAAAAAATAGACACTTTCGCCTCGGTGTTGCTTAAGCAACACCGAGGCGATTTTGCTGATTGATGATCGGGCGGGCTTTTCGTAAAATAACACTTGTCGCTTAACAAACAGATGTTGGTTTGAGGAGGACATCATGTTAGAGAGCATCTTTGCACCCTTCAGCGATTGGGGCCTGTTGATCCTGCGCCTGGGGATGGGGATCATCTTCCTGGCGCACGGCTGGCCTAAGCTTCCTGGCGGGCCGATGGGCGGCCCGGCGGGCTTTGGTGGCTTCCTGAAGCAGATGGGCGTGCCGCTGCCGACGTTCTTCGCCTGGGTGGTGGTCTTGCTGGAGACGGTCGGCGCGGCCTTGCTCATCCTCGGCCTGGGCACGCGCCTCCTGGCGGTCGGCTTCGCCGTTGACATGCTCGTGGCCATTCTGGTGGCCAAGCGCGGCTTCATGAAGGTGGGCTTCATGGCCCAACAGACCACCGGCTGGGAGTTTGACTTCGCGCTGCTGGCCGGGGCGCTGGCGCTGCTGTTCACCGGCGCGGGCCGCCTGGCGCTGGACCCGGTGGTGGGGCTGTAGGAGGATGAACATGGACCTGGCGATGTGGATTGTGCAAGGTCTGCTGGCGCTCGTGTTTGTTCTGGCGGGCCTCTCAAAACTGGCCCAGCCCTATGAAAAGTTGGCCGAACGCATGGGCTACGTAAGGGACTTTCCGCCAGGCGTGATTCGGGGGATCGGCCTGTTGGAAGTGCTGGGCGGCATCGGGGTCATCCTGCCCACCTTAACCGGCATTCTGCCCTGGTTGACCCCCATTGCCGCTTTCGGCCTTGCGCTCAACATGGCGGGTGCCATGGCGACCCACCTCCGCCGCGGGGAATATCCCATGCTCGTCGGCAATCTGGTTCTGCTGGTACTGGCCGCATTCGTGGCGTACGGGCGTCTGGTGGCCGTTCCTCTATAAGCGCCGAGCGCCGGGAGAAAGCAGAAATCATGCCAATCAAACTGACCATCTACTCCGACACCTTGGGAGGAGCACAACATGGAAATCGCATTCCTGATCGGACGGATCATCCTCGGAATATACTATCTGTTCAACGCCAGCAACCACTTCATGCGGCTGGAGATGATGAGCGGCTACGCCGCCTCCAAGGGCGTGCCGGCCCCCAAACTGGCCGTGCTCGGGGCCGGCATCCTGCTGCTGCTGGGCGGACTGAGCATCCTCACCGGCTTCCAGCCGACCATCGGCGTGATTCTGCTTGTCATCTTCTTCCTGCCCGTGACGTTCATCATGCACAACTTCTGGGCGGAGAAGGATGAGATGACGAAGAGGATGCAGATGACTCAGTTCGTGAAGAACCTGGGGCTGATGTCTTCGGCGCTCATGTTCCTGGCCATCCCGCAGCCGTGGCCGTTCAGTCTGGGCGGGTAAGTCGGCGATGAGCGCGCTCCCCAATCAAAAAGCCGGAAGACCGGCGCGCCCGGCAATGCGTCAGGAGACGGGCGAGGTGCCAGAGGTTTCATTCCCCGCGCTGCGCCGCTGGCTGCCCGCTGTACCCTCCCCACGCGTGCTCGAAATCGGCTGCGGCGCCGCGGAGGACATCGGCGAATGGCTTGCCGATGGCGTCGGTGAATACGTCGGTGTGGACCTCGACGAGACGGCGATTGCCCATGCCCGCGCCCGATGGCCGGGCGTGACGTTCCTGTGCGCCGACGCGGCGCGCCTGCCCGCCGAACCTGCCCTGAGCCCTGTCAAAGGGTACGCGGGTCGTTTCCACGCCGTGCTGATCCGCCGACCCGATCTGTTCGCTCAGCCCGGGCGCTGGCAACAAGTCTTTGCCGCGCTGCCTGCGTTGATCCAGCCGGGGGGGCGCGTCATTGTCACACTGCTCGGCGCGGGTGAGACCACAGTTGCCCGTGAATGGCTGGTGGCAAACAAGTTGCTTCTGCTGTGGTCCGAAGAACATCTACTCGTAGCCGAGGCGGCTCCGCTCACTCCGATTCGCCTGGATGCCGACGAGGGCGCGTTTTGCGATTCCCGCAGCGGCGAGTGTTTCCTTCCGCAGGCTTCGCCCTTGAGGGCTCAAGCCCGAAGGGTCGAGGTGGGGGATGACCATGCCCAAGATTGAAATCACCTACTTTACCGATCCGTACTGCTCGTGGTGTTGGGCGACCGAGCCGATGCTCTATCGCATCCGTGAAACCCATCGCGATCAAGTCCACGTTCGCTACGTGATGGGCGGATTGGTGCGTGATATGGCCGATTTCTACGATAGTCTGAACGACATCCGCACCACGGCTGAGGTGGCGCCGCACTGGCGGATGGTCAGCGAACGCTCCGGTCAGCCGATTGACGAGCGGCTGATGGACGACATTACCGATCCGCACTTTTCCACCTGGCCGGCGTGCATTGCGGTCAAAGCCGCCCAACTGCAAGGGGAGACAGTCGGCGAGGCATACCTGCGGCGAATGCGCCGCGCCGCGCTGACCGAACGCAAGGTGATTTCCAACCCGCCCGTGTACGAGGCGCTGGCGCGCGAAATCCCCGGACTGGATCCCAACCGCTTTCACGCCGACCTGGCTGATGGCTCGGCGCGGCGCGCGTTTGAGGCAGACCTGGCCGAGTGCCGGCGCTTCGGCGTGACCGGCTTTCCGACACTGCTCTTTCACTACATTGGGCAAGTGGCGCTGCCGGGGACAGAGCGACCGATTCTGGTGGTCGGTCATCGTTCTTTTGCTACGTATCGTCAGGTGCTGCAGCGCCTGATGCCCGGTCTGGTGGAACATCCACCGCGCGACATCGCCACGGTACTCGCCGAGTATGGGCCACTGACGACGCGCGAGTTGGCTGAGGTGTATGACAGACCCGTGACCGTGATGCGCGATGAGATGGAAACGTTGCAAGCCGCTGGTCAGGTGGAAAGGTTATCTGTGCGCGGCGGAGAGTTTTGGCTGTGGAGGTGAATGGAGATGACGATTGTGCGCCTGACCGAATTCCACGACGTGCTGTGAAGCTGGTGCTTCGTGGCAGCCGGTCGGCTGCATCAGATTGAACAAGAATATGGCGACAAGGTGCAGGTGATCTACAAGGTCTATCCGCTGGGGCCTGACCCCGACATGATCAGCCGCTATTTTGGTTCGCCGGAGGCCGGCAAGCGCGAAATCCTGACCCACTGGGCGGCCTCTAAACGGCTGCCCGGTGGAGAGGACATCAATCCGGAACTCATGGCTTCCCGTCCTTTCCCCTATCCATACTCAATGCCGGCGTTGCGCGGCGTCAAAGCCGCGGAGTTCCAGGGGGGCATGGCGGCCCATGCGCGCATGTTTGACCGCCTGCAACGTGCCCATCTGGTGGAATGCCGTAATGTCGCCGACGCCCAGACGATTTATGAGTGTGCGGAAGAGATCGGACTGGACATGGCGCGTTTCCGGGTGGATTTTGAAAGCCCGCGTAGTGAAGCAGCAGTATGGGCAGATCGAGATGAGGCCCATCGGTTGGGCATTTCTGGCACACCGACGGTTGTTTTCAATAACACCTGGGTACTCACAGGCGCCGTGCCCGTTGAAGTTTACCGGCGCGTGATTGACCGCCTGCTGGCCGGGGTGGACCCGACCCTCGGCCTGTAGCCTGGCAGATCAAAGCGCGTAGCCCACCTCATCACACCCGGCGCGGTCAGCCAGGCCGCGTCGGGTTCTATCTTCACCTATTGAAATTCTCAACGCCATTCGTTATAATTTAGCCAGCGGACGGCGGACGACGGACGGCGCGGCCCGTCGTCTGTCATTTATCTTGTGTATTGGGGAAAAGAGAACTTATTTACCTGGGAGGTGTGGAATTATGGCGATTGATCTGAACAAATATACACAGAAGGCGCAGGAAGCCATCCTTGCCAGCCAGACGCTGGCGACCGAATACAATCATGCGCAAATTGAGCCGGAGCACCTGCTCCTGGCCCTGTTGCAGCAATCTGACGGCGTCGTGCCCCAGGTCGTGGACCGGCTGGGCGTGCGCCCGCCCGTGTTGATCCGCGAACTGGAGACGCTGCTGGCCAATCGCCCCAAAGTGTATGGGGGGGCGCAGGTCGGCCTGTCGCGGGCGGTGAGCGACATCTTCATCCGCGCCGAACGCGAGGCCGGCCAGATGCGCGACGATTACGTCTCCACCGAGCACTTGCTGTTAGCGCTTTCCACAGACACACGTTCGCCTGCCGGGCAACTGCTGGCCCGCTATAACATCTCCCATGATGCCATCCTGCGGGCGCTGGCGACCATTCGCGGCACGCAGCGCGTGACCTCGCCCACGCCGGAGGTGACCTACCAGGCGTTGGAGCGCTACGGGCGCGACCTGACCCAGCTCGCCCGCCAGGGCAAGCTGGACCCGGTGATCGGGCGCGACGAGGAGATCCGCCGCGTGATCCAGGTGCTTTCCCGCCGCACCAAGAACAACCCCGTGCTCATCGGCGAGGCCGGCGTGGGCAAGACGGCCATTGTGGAGGGCCTGGCGCAACGCATCGTGCGCGGCGACGTCCCCGAAGGGCTGAAGAACAAGCGCGTGTGGCAGCTTGACCTGGGTGCGCTCGTCGCCGGCGCCAAGTATCGCGGCGAGTTTGAGGAGCGCCTCAAGGCCGTGCTCAAGGAGATCACCGAGAGCCAGGGCCAGATCATCGTGTTCATTGACGAACTGCACACCGTCGTTGGCGCGGGCCGCGCCGAAGGCTCTATGGACGCCTCTAACATGCTCAAGCCCATGCTGGCGCGGGGTGAATTGCACTGCATTGGCGCGACCACCCTGGACGAATACCGCGAATACATAGAGAAGGACCCGGCGCTGGAGCGCCGCTTCCAACCCATCTTCGTGGATGAACCCTCGGTGGAGGACACCATCTCCATCCTGCGCGGCCTGAAGGAGCGCTACGAAGTCCATCATGGCGTGCGCATCACCGACGCGGCGGTCATCGCTGCCGCCACGCTCAGCCACCGCTACATCAGCGGTCGCCAACTGCCCGACAAGGCGATTGACCTGATTGACGAGGCCGCCAGCCGCCTGCGCATGGAGATTGATTCCAAGCCGGCCGAACTGGACGAGGTGGACCGGCGCATCATGCAACTGGAAATTGAGCGCGAGGCGCTGAAGAAGGAGAAGGACCCGGCTTCGCAGGAGCGGCTGAAGAAGCTGGAGGAGGAGTTGAGCAACCTGCGCGAGCGCAGCGACGCCCTGCGGGCCCGCTGGAATCAGGAGAAGGCGGCCATCCAGGCCATCCAGGAGATCAAGCAGAAAATTGAGGACACGCGGCTGGCGATTGAACAGGCCGAGCGTCGCGCCGACCTGGAGGAGGCCGCCCGGCTGCGCTACGGCGAACTGCCCAGCCTGGAGCGCCAGTTGCAGGAGCAGGAAGCGCGGCTGAAGCAGCTTCAGGGCGATGCGCCCCTGCTCAAGCAGGAGGTGGACGCCGATGACATCGCCGAGGTGGTCTCCAAGTGGACGGGTATCCCGGTGTCGCGGCTGATGGAGGGCGAGGTGGAGAAGCTCATCCGCATGGAGGAGCGCCTGCACCAGCGCGTCGTGGGCCAGGACGAGGCCATCCGCGCTGTAGCCAACGCCGTGCGCCGCAGCCGCGCCGGCCTCTCCGACCCGCGCCGCCCCATCGGCAGCTTCCTGTTCCTGGGGCCGACCGGCGTGGGCAAGACCGAGCTGGCGCGGGCACTGGCCGAGTTCCTGTTTGACGATGAGGACGCCATGGTGCGCATTGACATGAGCGAGTACCAGGAGCGCCACACCGTCTCGCGCCTGATCGGCGCGCCGCCGGGCTATGTCGGCTACGAAGAGGGCGGGCAGTTGACCGAGGCCGTGCGTCGCCGCCCCTACGCCGTCGTCCTGTTTGACGAGATTGAGAAGGCCCACCCGGAGGTGTTCAACACGCTGTTGCAACTGCTGGATGAGGGCCGCCTGACCGACGGCCATGGCCGCACGGTGGACTTCCGCAACACGGTCATCATCATGACCTCCAACATCGGCAGCCAGATCATCAAGGAACTGGCCGGCCGGGATGAGGCCCTGATGCGGCGGCAGGTGCTCAGCCTGCTTGACCAGTACTTCCGCCCGGAGTTTCTCAACCGCATTGACGAGATCATCCTCTTCCGCAACCTGACGATGGAGGACCTGATCCAGATCGTGGACATTCAGTTGGAGCGGCTGAAGAAGCTCCTGGCCGAGCGGCACATCGCGCTGGAGGTGACCGCGGCGGCCAAGCGCTATCTGGCCGAGACCGGCTACGATCCGGTGTTCGGCGCCCGCCCGCTCAAGCGCGTCATCCAGCGCGAACTCCAAGACCCGCTGGCGCTGGCCCTCCTGCAGGGCCGGTTCCACGATGGCGACACCATCCGCGTGGCTGTGCGCGATGGCGAGCTGGTGCTGGAGCCGGTGGTGGAGGCGGTGCCAGCATAAGGCCGGCGTGCGGACAGGAAAAGAGACCCGTCTCTTAGAAGACGGGTCTCTTGTTTCTGGCTCCTCGGCCAGGACTCGAACCTGGAACCAACCGGTTACGTCTGCCCCTACGTTTCCGCAGGGAACGGACTATCTCATCACCCCAATGGGGTGCGGGACGCTCTGGGGTGGCTTATTGGTCGGGCTCCTCACCACCTAGTCTCTGCACCTTCCTGGCTACGCTTGGCCCTTTCGCCAGGCTTGGCTCAGGATGACCGCCACCCAAAGTGCTGCGGCTCCCCTGAATTCATCCCGTTTTCCACTGGCTATTACTAGCCAGCGCTGCAACATCGTGCTGCCCGGCATGGATTTCTATGTGGCAGTTTGCGCACACCAGCAGGCATCTGTCCAATTCGGCCTTGATGGCGCTCCAGGAGCGAGTACACCCTCTGACACCGATTCCGAACTCCTTGGAACCATCTATGTAGTGGAATACCGGTGCGTCAACGCACCGATCATACCCACATATCGCGCACCTGCTGCCTTTATAAGTTACAGCCCGCTGCTTCAGCGCCCTACGTCGCCTAGCAACGTAGAACTTATTCTTGCACTGCGGACTACAAAAGCGGCGTTATCGCCCCTGTTAAAGACCTCTGGCATCCATGCCAAGCGCACGTTTCGGTCACAGCCGGCCGCTCTGCCAATTGAGCTACCGAGGAACGCTACGGCGTATTATACCCGGGGCGGGCCAATACGTCAAGAAGCGAATGCCTTGAGGTGCATTTCAGTTCTATGGCGGGGTGTAGCTCTCTGGCCACAGCCGGTCAAACCGGCGGCTCATCAGTGCTGCTC
>ENA-ORXB01000406-ORXB01000406.1-sediment-metagenome-genome-assembly--contig:-NODE-406-length-88443-cov-90.015447_pt1 | contig 88443 bp, 80 predicted proteins | sample MGYA00237863_ERZ511475 | MGnify/ENA primary metagenome ERZ511475 (study PRJEB26305, sample SAMN06343858) | sediment metagenome | isolation source: hot spring sediment | place: Canada: British Columbia...
ACTGGAAAGAGTTATGAAGAAGAATCTCAGCAGGAGAACTCAGGCAGACCAAAAGAAGACTTTTTCAGAGGTCTCTTCATGATCGATTGTATTCCCTCATATAGAGGTGGGGAATAAGCCCGAGAGGTTTATTGGGTGTTCCATGGGTTTAGGAAATATTCTTGTCGGGCTTAAATTTATTTCCACCCTTCAGCGAGGGATTACTATCGATCATGAAAAAGAGATTTTTTAAGCAAATGAAAAATTTCATCTCCCCCTCCGATTTAAGGAGACCTAATATATTCCATTTTGAAATTGGATAGAAGAGAAAGAGAATCTAACTCTCTTTCATTTCAAGTCAAATTTCGTTATAATTGTTTTATCTTCTAAATTTGAATCAAAAAGGATGGATCGCCAATGAAGGTTATCAAATCAAAGGGACCAGAAATCTTTGACATTGAATTAGAAAAGGACCTTTTAGCGAAAAATAGGTTATTGGCTAAAAGGAATAGAAAAATTTTTGATGAAAAAGGAATCCTTGCGATTGATATCATGGGTTCGATCGGCTCGGGTAAAACTTCCTTGATCAAGGCCATCTTAAGAAGGTTAAATATGGGGAAAAATGTGGGGGTTATAGCAGGAGACCTGACGACTACCATTGACGCAGAAAGGATTAAGGAGGAGGGGGCACAGGTGATTCAGATCAATACGAGTAAAGAGTGCCATCTCGATGCCAATCTTATTCAACAGGCTATAAAAAAGATGAGGTTCGAAGGTCTCAAACTCCTTTTCATTGAAAATGTAGGAAACCTTATCTGTCCTGGAGAATTTCCCTTAGGGGCCCATAAAAGAGTGGTGGTCACCTCGGTGACCGAAGGACCTTATACCCTGATCAAACATCCCTATATTTTTAGACAAGCGGATGTAATTGTCCTCAACAAAATTGATCTTGCCAGGGCGATGAAAGTAAATCCATCTCAATTGGAAAAGGATGCCCTAAGAATCAATCCCCATGCTCCATTGATTAAAACAAATGCACTTTCCGGAACGGGTATCCAAAGAGTGATTCAATCGTTGGGACTCAAAACCTAACTATGCATGAATTTTCCATTTCCTCTGAAATTGTTAGAACTGTCTTAGAAACAACAGAGAAAAACAATGTAAAGAAAGTTCTCTCCATTCAGCTCGAAATCGGAGAATTGACCCTCCTCAATGTGGATCAGGTGATTTTTTGGATGAATGAATTATTTAAAGGGTCGATCGCAGAAGGAGCAAAAATAAAGTGCAAGAAGATAAAGACCCGTATTCGGTGTGAAGAATGTCAATATCAATGTGATCTCAATTTGGAGCAGGGGGATGACCATCAACCATTGATCCAATATTCATGCCCTAAATGCGGATCTTTGCAGATCATGATCGAGAAAGGGAAGGAATGCATCCTAAAAAGGATTCAGGCGGTAAGGTAAAAAAGCCTTAGTATCAAACATTATTCATCCCATAAACCGAGCCCTTTTTTTCCATTATATCATCTGTTTTTATATATGTCGTTCTCATCCATTCCTAAATATGCCTCGCCTTTTCAGATAAATACCAGCAAAACTTTAGATCAGAAACCTTGATTTTTTTTTGGTTTAAGTTATAAAGACAATCTACTTTAGAATCGAATTGGAGGTTTTTTATGTGGCAACTGAGAAATGACGAGATCTCAAGAGTTGAAGCAGCGGTAAAGCAAGTTCTTCCTCCCTGTCAGATAAGATGCCCAATTAAGGAAGCTATTCAAAGGACAAATGTCCTGATATCGCTTCTTCCAAAAGATCCCGAGAAAGCAAGGGAAGGAATTATTCAGATTGGAGATTACTTATACGAGAGAAATCCTTTTTTTACAATTTGTGGCTATATCTGTGGAATATGTGAGAAAGATTGTAATTACAAGACAAAAGGAGGAGCAATAAGAAGAAGGTTACTTAAAAGGTTTCTCTCAGATTATTATATCTCCTATCTTCCTGCAAAAAAACCTTTAGAAGTAAAGAAAGAGAGGGAAAAAGTTGCCATCATAGGAGGTGGACCTGCAGGACTTTTCTGTGCATGGGAATTAGCAAAGGAGGGTTATCGAGTCACCATCTTTGATAATAATTCCAAATTGGGAGGTGCCTTGAGGTACATCCCAGAATACCGTTTACCTGAGTACGTCATTGATAATACCATTGATCATCTGGTTAGAATTGGAGGCATCCATGTAGAAAAAGGGATTGAAGTGACAGGGGAAAACGCTTTAGAGAATCTAAAAAAAGAAGGTTTTAAGGCATTTTTCGTCACGATAGGAACCCATTATCCCAGGCCTTTAACGATTGGTTTGAGAATGGTGGAATGGGAAGGTATAGAGAATGTTCAATATGGACTCACTTTTCTCGGAGAATCATCCTTGGGCATGATTCCCCTCGATTATTTTAAAGGAAAGAAGGTCATCGTGGTCGGAGGAGGAAATGTTGCCTTTGATGTGGCTCGAACGGCTGTAAGATATGGAGGCAAGATAACCATCGTATGTCTTGAGACTTGGGATCGAACCTCGATCGACCGATTGCCTGCTGACGAAGAAGAAATAGAAGCAGCCCATCAGGAAGGAATACAGATTGTCTATCAGAGAGGAATTAATAAAATCATTAGTCAGGACGGAAAATTCTGTAAAATAGAAGCGGTAAAATGCACCAAGGTTTTCGATGAAAACGGTTTTAATCCACAATTTGATATGAATGATAGGATAGAGATAGAAGGAGATTATCTTTTAATCAGCATAGGTCAGATGGGGGATAAAACGTTTCTTCAGCACAATGGACTCCTTGACGAGAAAGGAAGGCTCCCTGTTCATCCCTTGACTCATCAAAGTTTATTGAGGCCAGAGGTCTTTTTAGGTGGAGATATCCGACGAGTAGGCTTTATGGTAGATGCGATGGCAGACGGAAGAGAGGCCGCAGATTCAATCGATAAATTTTTAAGGGGTGAGGGAGTGCAGAGATGGCTCATCCGGTATGAAGCCAGTGAAGCTCCCAAAAGAGATATCTATAAATCGGCACCACTTAAAAAATGGGTTCCCCCTGAGAAAAGAATCAATTTCGAACCTTACGAAATTGGCTTTACACTTGAGGAGGCGATTGCAGAGGCAAGAAGATGTCTCGAATGTGGTCCGTGTATATCCTGCAAAGCCTGTGTGGCATCAGGAATTCAAAAGATATTGCCCACTGTATCTGTAGATGAAATTTTATGCAGTGGATGTGGAATATGTGTCACCGCCTGTAATTACAATACTTGCCAACTGATAGAGATTGAGCAGATTTATGAAGGAAGGGTGATAGGGGTGAAACGCGTCTCTAATACAGACCCTGTGCTCTGTAAAGGGTGTGGTATGTGTGTCTCAGCTTGTCCTTCAAAAGCACGAGCATTAGAACCAGACATATCCAGGATCCATCTTCCATCTATTAATAGAGATTTGGGTATTGTATGTTTCTATTGTAAATTTGGATGGGCCTTCGTAGAAGGAGAAGAAAAATTTTCGGCTGCTCAGACCATCATCCCGGTAGTATGTATAGGGAAAGTGGATGCGACCGAGATTATAGAGGCCTTCAAGAAAGGGGCAGATGGTGTAATCCTTCTTGGATGCGGGGATGGAGAGTGTCATTTCCAAGATGGAAATCAAGAGTTGAAAAAGAGAATTTATATTTTGAATAAAGTGCTCGAAGCCTTTGGGATCGAAAAGGAAAGACTCGAGGTCATGACGGCTATAGACCCAACGGGAGAAACCGTTCCTGGAATAATCGATCGATTTCGAGATAAGATAAAAACTCTTGGACCATTATACAAAGCCTAAGGAGAGAAAGGATGATGAATAAACCAAAGATAGCCATATGTTGGTTTGGAGGGTGTGGCGGTTGCGATGAAGCCATAGTCGATCTAAATGAGGATTTGCTAAATGTCGCCAATTCCTTTGATATTGTCTTATGGCCTGTGGCATTGGATTTCAAATATCAAAACCTTGATGAATTGAATGACGAAGAGATGATATTGAGCTTAATCAATGGCTGTGTAAGAAATTCTGAGCACCAAGAGCTTGCCCATCTTTTAAGAAAAAAATCGCGTTATATCTTCGCTTTTGGTTCTTGTGCCTGCTTTGGTGGAACACCCGGCATGGCCAATCTGCTCAGCAGGGAAGAGATTTTCCAATGGGTATACGAACAATCCCCCACTGTGGTCAATCCCAAGGGAAATGTTCCTGAACCTGTAACCAAAATCGATGGCAAGGAACTGACCCTTCCCCAATTTTATGAACAGGTCTATCCATTAAATGAAGTCATCCAGGTAGATTATTACTTACCTGGATGCCCTCCTCCACCGAACATCATCTATGACGCTATTATCACAGTTCTAAGTGGGAATTTACCTCCGAAAGGGACAACCCTTGCACCCCAAAGGGCTCTATGCGAGGTATGTTCAAGGAACCAGTCAAAACCCGAAAGAATTTCTATAAAAGAGATCAAAAGGATTCATGAAATCATAGCCGATGAGGAAAAGTGTTTTTTGGCTATGGGAATTGTCTGTTTGGGTCCGGCCACACGTGCAGGGTGTGGGGAGGTTTGCATGAAAGCCAATCTACCCTGCCGGGGGTGCTTTGGTCCGGTTGAAGGGGTGGCGGATATGGGCGCGAAATACCTTTCTGCCTTTGCCACTCTTCTTGAAGGAAAGACTGAAGAAGAAAGGAAGATGGTTTCTGAACAGTTTATCGATCCTGTAGGAATCCTCTATCGATTTACGACGGCCTCTTCTTTGCTTCAAAAAAGAAGAAAGATACAAAAGAAAATGTGAGGTGAGAGATGAATCAAAAAATAACGATCAATCCAATCACTCGCTTAGAAGGCCATGGGAAAATAGAGATTTTTTTAAATGAGCGCGGAGACGTTGAAGAGGCGTATATGCAGGTGACTGAGCTGAGGGGTTTTGAGAAGTTTTGCGTCGGAAGACCTGCGGAAGAAATGCCTCGAATCGTACCCAATATATGCGGAGTATCTCCAACTCCACATAACATCGCATCGTCCAAAGCCTTGGATTACATCTATGGTGTTGCTCCAACCCCTACCGCTAAATTGATCAGACTACTTCAATACAATGCTAATATTATCGAAGACCATTACATACACTTTTTCTTCCTTGCTGCTCCGGATTTTATTGTAGGACCGGATGCTGACCCCAAAGAAAGAAATATTCTTGGGGTAATCAATCGGGTCAGTTTGGATATTGGGAAGAGGGTAATAGAAATTAGAAAGAGGACTCGGGATATTATCAAGTTGATCGCTTCGAAACCTGCCCATCCTGAGGGAGGATTACCAGGTGGAGTTCCAAGAAGAATCAGACAAGAAGAGCGCAGGGCCATTGTAGAAACAGCAAATCTCTCAATCGAGTTTGCCCAATTCGCTATTAAATTGTTTAAGGAAGCAGTCTTAAACAATAAGGAATATATGAACTTAATATTAAGCAACTCCTATAACCTAAGAACCTACTATATGGGGCTGGTGGATGACCAAAAAAGAGTCAACTTTTATGAAGGAATGTTAAGGGTCGTTGACCCAGATGGTAAAGAGGTGGCTTTCTTTCATCCCAATGACTACATTGATTATATTGGAGAATGGGTAGAACCTTGGACCTATATCCGATTAAATTTTCTCAAAAAAATTGGATGGAATGGTCTGATTGAAGGAGAAGGAACCTCGTTATATCGGGTGGGGCCTTTGGCCAGATTTAATGTGTCTTCTGGAATGAGAACCCCCTTAGCACAGGAAGAGTATGAAGAGATGGCAAATACATTAGGAAAACCCTGCCATCATACACTGGGTTATCACTGGGCTCGGCTAATCGAAGCCTTGCAGGCTGCTGAAGAGCTCCAGAGAATTTCCGTGGATCCTCTTCTAACCAGCAATGATTTGAGGAATATGAATTTTCAGTTCACAGGAAAAGGCATTGGGTGTGTGGAAGCCTGCAGAGGAACACTAATCCATCATTATGAAACAGATTATAAGGGATTGATTACAAAGGTCAATTTGATTGTAGCCACTCAACACAATGCAGCACCAATGGCCTTATCCATCAAAAAAGCTGCCCAAAATTTTATAAAAAACGGAAACATTCAAGAAGGTATCCTCAATAGGATCGAAATGGCCTTCAGAGCCTACGATCCCTGTTTAGGTTGTGCAACCCATTCGCTGCCAGGTGAGGCCCCTCTCCTTGTCAATATAAGAGACCATCGAGGAGCCATTATACATACGTTGAAAAGGTGAAAGAGCTATGGTCTCCCATGAAGCACTAAATATTTCATTGCTCTTAATAACTGGAAATCCATAGTGAAAAAAAATTCTCATGTTAGAGAGGAAAAAAGAGAAGACCATTGTCATTGGTATTGGAAATCCCATTCTGGGCGATGATGGAGTAGGTATTCACACCGTTAGGAGGCTCGGAGAACTCTTCCATGTTTTCAAGGGATTAAAGGTTGATGTAGTTGAGACATCCGTCTCTGGTCTGGAATTGGTAGAATTGATGGAAGGTTATGGAAGAGCGATTCTCATTGATTCTATTAAAACGAAGGGGGGACGATTGGGATCCATTTATAAACTTAATGTAAAAGAATTAAATATAGGGGATTATCCATTAAATATCCATCTGATGGATATCCAGACTGCTTTGGAATTGGGAAAGAAAATAGGGGTTGATATACCCGAATCTGTCTCGATATATGCCATAGAAATATTAGATAATACAAAATTTAGTGAAGACATGACGCCTGAAGTGAAAGATAGATTGCCTGACTTAGTCCATCAGGTATTTGAAGATATTGTTTATCATCGAGTGTAGACATTAAATCCTACTGCGTTAAGTTAAAATGAAAATCCAATATTAACTCATGGTCCTATATTCCCTTGAAATTAGACGGTACTTCGGGGTTCAATTCAAAACCTATAACATGGCAAATTAGCAGATCCTCGGATACTGGCCTCCCGTTAACATATCCAGAATGCGGTGGCCTCCAATTAAGGTTCGAAGAACCACTTTTTGAGGATGCTCATCCACAACTCTTCCAATGACCTCACTCTCTCTTCCCAGAGGATGGCTTCTCATCGCTTCAAGTAATCGATCCGTTTCGCCCTCGGGACAGATGGCGATGAGTTTCCCTTCGTTGGCAAGGTAAAAGGGATCCAATCCAAGGAGTTCGCAGATTCCTTTGACAGATTCCCGAATTAAGATTTTTTCTTCCTCGATAACCATTCCCACCTTGGACTTTGAGGCAATTTCATTTAGTGCAGTAGCCAGCCCCCCACGGGTGGGATCCCTCATACATCGGATAGAAGGAGAAACGTCGAGCATCCTTTGGATCAGATCGTTCAATGGAGCACAGTCACTCTTAAGCTCACCCTGAAATTTAAAGTTTTCTCTCTCTGAAAGAATGGCTATCTCATGGTCTCCGATAAAGCCGTTTAATAGGATTCTATCTCCCGGTTTTGCATTCATGCCTGAAAGGTGAATCCCAGGTCTAATCCACCCAATCCCTGCAGTATTAATAAACAGTTTGTCTGCAGCCCCATGTTCCACCACCTTTATGTCGCCTGTTACGATTTGCACTTTTGCTTCTTCTACTGTGTCACGGATAGAGGAGAGAATTCTTTCGAGCTCGGAGACAGGAAAACCCTCCTCTATAATCAGAGAAAGACTGAGAAAGGCGGGAGTGGCTCCTATCATAGAAAGATCGTTCACAGTGCCACAGATAGCAAGTTTTCCAATATCTCCTCCCGGAAAGAAAAGGGGGTTGACTACATAGGAATCTGTGGTGAAGGCAACCTGGGTAGTTTGATTCGGAATTCTTGCACTGTCATCCAGTGGCAGAAGAAATGGATTTTGGAATCTTGGTAACAGGAGTTGATGAATAAGATCATGAGTCAGTCTTCCTCCACTTCCATGAGCTAAAAGAATTTTTTCTACACCCATGTAGTTTTCTCCAAAAAGTTTCAAAAATGCATAATTCAGGATTGAAATTTATAATAAGCCTGACAGGTCCCTTCAACGGAAACCATACAAGGACCTACAGGATTTTCAGGATTGCAGACAATTCTGAAGAGCCGACACTGTAGGGGGGTTTTGATTCCCTGTAAAACCTCCCCACATTTACATTCAGGGTGTTCCCTTGGAGTTTCAACCTCTACATATAAATTCCTTGCATCCAATTCCTGAAAAGAGGCTTTAAAACGGTAGCCACTCTCCGGAATCCACCCCAATCCCCTCCATTGAGCTTGGTTGATCTCAAAAACTTCCAACACCTTTCTTAAGGCAAGGGGATTTCCCTCTTTATGAACGACCCGCTTGTATTGAATCTCTATTTCAGCCCGGCCCTCTTCAATCTGCCGAACCAGCATCCAGATTCCTTGAAGGATATCCAGGGGTTCAAATCCGGTGATCACAGCAGGTCTAAAGAATTCTTTGGCAATGAATTGATAAGGATCACTTCCAATGATGGTGCTGACATGGCCTGGAAGAATGAACCCATTAATTTTTACCCGTTTCGATTGTAGGAGAGTAAAGATGGCAGGGGGAATCTTTTTTTGGCTATTTAAAAAAAAGAGGTTGCGTAACCTTTCCTCTTTGGCATGAAGAATCGCTACGGCAATCGTAGGGGAGGTAGTTTCAAATCCAATGGCAAAGAAGACGACCTTCTTGTCAGGATTTTCCTCCGCAATTTTCAGCGCATCAAGGGAAGAGTAAACTACTCTGATATCCCTCCCTTCTGCTTTCTCTTTTAAAAGACTTGATGTTGAACCCGGAACCCTCATCATATCTCCGAATGTGACGAGGATGACATCTTTTCGACGTGAAAGGGCAATCGCATAATCGATATCGCTATTAGGCGTAACGCAGACAGGACAACCTGGACCGGAAATTAATTGAATCTGCGGAGGAATAAGTTTTCTTATCCCATACCTAAAAATGGACACGGTATGGGTTCCGCATACCTCCATCAATTGGATTGGCCGCGAAGAAGATTTCTCAATCTTCTGGATCAAACCCCTTGCAATTCCTCCATCTCTAAACTCATCAATAAACTTCATTCCATCTCTGCCATTTTTTTGAGGAAATTTAAGGTCTCCATGGCCTCTTCTTCATCTATCTTTTGGATAGCAAAACCCGCATGGATAAGAACATATTCACCCACAGAAACATCAGGACAGAGATCCAACGAGATATCCCTTAAGAAACCTCCCACATCCACTTCGGCCATATTCATATTCTCATCAATCCTTATAATCTTTCCTGGAACACTTAAGCACATAAATAGATCCTTATATTCCACTTAAGAATGAAATAGATTCCTATGGGCAATGATCGCCTGTCCCAATGAGATCCCTCCGTCATTTGGCGGAACATCATGATGAATAAATACCTCGAATCCAGAGGCTTTAAGAGCATCCATCGAAAGGGTGAGAAGAAACGTATTTTGGAATACACCACCACTTAATACAACCCGATTTAATCCTTCTTTTAGCCTGATCGATTTGCAAGTCTCGGCAATCATTCGGGCGATTGTCCTATGAAACCTTCCAGATATTTTTGAAATCGATACTTTTTCGATTAAATCAGAAACGATTCCCCTTATTGTTTCTTTAGGATCAATGACCATGGGTGTTCCATCATTAATAAGGCTAAAAGGATATTCACCCATTTCCTCCTGATCTGCAACCATTTCAAGCTCAATCGCTGCCTGTCCTTCATAGTTTATCTCGTCTCTTATGGATAAAAGGGATGATACTGTATCAAAGAGACGTCCCATACTTGAAGTCCAGGCAGTATTGATATTCTTTTCAATCGCTTTTTCCAAGATATCCCACCTCTTAAAATCAATTCTTCTTATTAGATCAATTCCTAATCGGGAAGCCTCATCTCCAAAGCCATCCAAGAGATAAATCATAGCCATACGCCATGGTTGCTTGATTGCCATAGAACCTCCAGGCATTGGGACTTTCTTCAGATGGGCTAATCGCTCAAAATCTTTTAAGTTTGCCTTTAAAAATTCACCTCCCCATATGGTTCCATCTGTCCCAAACCCTGTTCCATCAAAGCCAACCCCTATCACCTCTCCATCGATACCATTTTCGACCATGCAACTCACGATATGGGCATGGTGATGCTGAATCCCAATCTTAGGAATATTCTGTAAGGATAACGCATATTGAGTAGAGAGGTAGTCAGGGTGGAGGTCATAGGCTACAGCCTTTGGTTCTATGGAAAATAATCTTTTAAAATGCTCTATCCCTTGTTCAAAAGAATGGAGGGTTTCTAAATTTTCAAGATCCCCAATGTGATGGCTCAAGAATGCATACTGCCCCCTTGTCAGACAGAATGTATTTTTTAATTCACCTCCACAGGCAAGGATCATTTCAACCGAAAAAGGAAGTTTAATAGGGAAAGGAACATACCCCCTGGACCTACGGATCATATAGGGTCTTCCCCCAATGACTCTTATCACAGAATCATCACACCTCATATGAATCTCTCGATTATGAAGAAGAAAATAATCAGCAATATCATGGAGACGTTCTTTCGCCTCTTCATTCTTAAAGGCAATAGGTTCGTCACTCACATTGCCGCTCGTCATCACCAATACCTTACAGACACCGCTTAGGAGTAAGTGGTGAAGAGGGGTGTAGGGAAGCATCACACCAAGAGTATTTTGATAAGGAGCCACTGATGGTGAAATCCCAGAGTCTTCTCTTCTTTTCAGGATGACGATGGGCCTTTCAACACTAAAAAGGAGTTTCTCTTCTTCTTGACTCACCTCGCAATGTCTTTTGATCTCATCCATATCCCAACACATTACTGCAAAGGGCTTATCCTCTCTGAACTTTCGAGACCGAAGGGAAGAGACCGCCCTTTCATTTTTTGCATCGCAAGCCAAATGAAATCCCCCAAGTCCCTTAATAGCTACAATAAATCCTTCCTCGAGGAGTTTCATGGTAGTCTCAATAGGATCGCCTAAAACCTCGTTTCCATCCCTATCCTCTAACCAAAGGGATGGACCACAGGTTGGACAGGCGTTGGGCTGAGCATGGAAGCGTCTGTTTGATGGATCATTGTATTCTTTTTGGCAGATAGGACACATAGTGAAGAGGGCCATTGTAGTTTTATGGCGATCGTATGGGATATCCTTAATGATGGTAAATCTGGGACCACAAAGGGTGCAGTTGATGAATGGGTATCGATACCGAAAGTTTTGAGGTGAAAAGAGCTCAGAAAGGCACTGGTCACAGGTGGCTAAGTCAGGGGAAATGAGGGTGAATTTTTCTTGAGCCTCCTCGCTTTTTCTGATTTCAAAACTGGTATAACCAAAAGGTTCAATGTAATTTATAAGAATTGATTCTATCCGAGCCAGTGGTGGGGCAAACTTAGGAATTTCTTTTATAAACTGGTCGAGACATCCATCTTCTCCTTCTGCATCAATAAAAACCCCTTTCTCGTTGTTGAATACCTTTCCTCGGATAAGGTGTTTTTGAGCCAAGTGGTAGATATAAGGTCGAAACCCAATTCCCTGGACAATCCCAGTGATTATAATCTCAGCACGCTTCATCCTTTATTAATTTTTCATTGTTTTGTATCCACTTTCAATATATGCAAAATCAGTTCAATCACACGCGGAATTTTTGATCTGATCTCAGGGGATAGTTCCATTCCCATTTCAAGAGACTTAGGTTCAATTCCAACCACTGTAGTATGGGGCTTTTTACCCAGTAACTTTGAGAGCTCTAAGACTTCTAAAATTCCTATCTGGTGAACCGATGTTTTAAATCCAGATGGGCAGTTTCGAACTTCATCAAGGTCGAAACGATAAAGAGTCCCTGGTGGGGCATTCCCTTTCACGGCATCGATCACGATTAAACGATCTGCCTCTGTGATAATATTGAGAAGACCGAAACCATCTGTTCCTCCTTCAACAACCGCAATCTCAGGAGGCAAACTTATCTTCATGAGCTCATTCACTACATGAATCCCCACTCCCTCGTCTGAGAGGAGAAGATTCCCTACTCCTAAGATGACAATTTTAGGGGGGAGTTTTTTTTCTCCCCCCTTTTTAATTGATGGAGTTTCCATTTGCTACATTATTCGATAATAAATTTTCTGACTTCGTTGGTGTGAGGATCAATTAGGTGGATAGCGCAGGCCAAACAGGGATCAAAGGAACGAATTACCCGAACCACATTGATTGGATTTTCAGGGTCTGGCACCGGAACCCCGATGAGAGATTCTTCGTATTGTCCTCGAACTCCTTTTTCGTCCCGAGGTGAAGCATTCCATGTTGATGGGACAACAGCCTGGTAATTCTTAATCTTCTTATCCTTAATTTCGATCCAATGACCTAAGGCACCCCGTGGAGCCTCGTAAAATCCAGCTCCCATTCCTTTTTCGGGTGGCTCCCAATGTTCCGTGTCATGAATCTTAAATCCTGGTTTTGTCATCTCCGAAAGAAGTTTGTCACACCACTCGTAGCAGGCATCAACGATAAGTTTTGTCTCGATGGCTCGAGCTGCATGACGAGCAACAACACCGGGCTTTGCACCCTTTTTTACTAATCCCAGTACCTGGGGATTCTTAGCAACCAACATCCTTGCAAGGGGTCCAACCTCCATTGGCTTTCCATCGTACCGAGGAGCCTTGACAAAGGAATAGGCCTCTTTTTTATCAAGATCGAAGACCTGTTCTCCCTGATATGGATGGACTGGTTTGCTTTCCTTATACCAAGCAAATTTAACGGATTCTGTGATCTTCTGAGGATCAAAAGGCTCAACCTTTATAGTTGCAGGATTTAAACCAATAATCACCCCAGCTGGGAAAACAAGAGACTTTCCCTCAGGATCTTTTTCAAATCCTCCATAGGATAAATAATTGTAATGGCCACCTCCTAAACCCATCTTAGCAAGTTCCCAAAGTGGACCTGTTCCAAAAGCAAGAACATCAGGGATATAGACTTCATTTATAAATTTAGCCTGTTCATCGAGCATGGTTCTGAAACGAACCACCTGATTGATGTCAGGAAATGAGGTTACACCTCCTGGAACGATGTTCTGATAGTGTGGAGTTCTACCACCCCAGATTGCACCCATATTTCTTGCCTGGGCATGAATCTTTAGGGCATCTATATAGTGCTTCACCGCGGTGATGACGACCTCCGGATCCTTTACACAGTATTGGTCAGGCTTATATCTTGGAGCAAGGGGATGGGTATCATTGGATTTTACTAAGCTAACGACTTTGTCTTTTATGGCTAATAAATCCTTGTCCTTTCCTTTGTAATTTGCCACAGCCATGATATCAATATAGTCGAGAGCACTTAACTGATAGAAGTGTAGGGGATGGTCATAGATATATTCCGCACCCATAACGAGATTTCTTATCAGGGTGCCCCCCCAGGGAACCTTGGCTCCGAAAGCGGAATCAAGTGCCCGAGCGGATGTTAATTGATGAACACTGTAACAAACACCACAGAACCTGCTTGTTACAAACGGGGCATCTCTTGGATCTTTATCAATAAGCATTGCCTCAAAACCCCGTGCCATGGTCCCACTACTCCATGCGTTCTTTACCTTTCCGCCTTCAATCTCTACTTCAATCTTCAAATGTCCTTCAATCCTGGTAACAGGATCAATCGTAATTTTCTTAGCCATTTCTTATCACCTCCCTTAACTATTTTTTTCTCTCGCAAAAAGGCCCTCTTCTTTCATAGCCCAGATTCTCTTTGAAATCTCACTTTCAGCAGTATAAAGAGGAGACATCTCTTGATAAAACTCTGGCTCTCCACATCCCATACATGGAGCCCCACAATCGAGACAGAAATTGATTCCATCATTCCATCTTCTTATTGGGCAATCAGAGTTTGCAAGAGGCCCTTTGCATCCCTTCTTGGCCAAACACCATTCCTTTTGTTCGGGATTGTTCCAATCCTCAAGAAATCGATTGGCATCAAAGTGAGCACGCCTTCTACAATTATCATGAATCGATTCGGAGAAATAGATTAGTGGCCGGCCAATCTTATCAAGAGGGGGTACCTTCCCAGTAGTTAAAAAATAGAGGACCGTTCCAGCCAGATGGTCTGGATGCACAGGGCAAGTGGGGAGGTTTATTACTGCCCTTCCAGGAAGTGCCTTATCGAGGCCAACCCCCTTAGATGGTGTTGCTTTGGGAATCCCACCATACGAAGCACAGGCTCCAACTGCAATTATTGCTCCTGCCCGATTTGCAGCCTCCTCCAATATGGCTTTAAAGGGTCTGCCTCCAACCATGCAGAAACGGTCATCCGCAGTTGGAACCGAACCTTCAACAACAAGAACATATCCTCCTTCTTTCACGGTATCATGATACACCTTTTCTGCAAGATGGCCTGAGCTTGCCATTACCGTTTCATGATATCTTAGAGAAATCTTGTCCAAGATAATTGTTGAAGCAGGAGGGTTAAGAATCTGTGTAAAAGAGATACTGCATCCGGCACAGTCCTGGCCTTCAAGCCATATCACTGGAGGTTTCTTAGATGAAGAAGCTATCGCCTGGGCAATCTTTGAAGTAAACTCAAATTCTGAAATTCCAAACATTGCTGCCGCTACGGCAGAATATTTTAAAAAATCTCTCCTACTAATACCATGTGACTCAATAGTTTCTAAGGGATTTTTTAATTGCTCACCTTCCTTCATAATCTACCTCCTTTGCAAAAATTGTGTATGGTTAACAAAATTCTATAACTAAATCTCTTTTCATCCCCCCTTTAAGTAATTTTTTAAAAAATATACAGTAACACTCTTGTCCAAATTAGGGTTTTAAAAAACCTATATTTTGGACAGCAGAATGACCAGATGTGTAGGGTTATCTCCTCAACCCAATGAAATAACCCTGTTTAAAGGCCTTTTGCTTTCATTAAATGTCTTTATTGAACCTGATATTTTGGACAGCAAAATAAATCAACTAAAAAAATCATAACTGGAACCTGGTTTTGAAAACATACAAAACTTGTCCAAAAAGCTAATAAATTCAAAGGGTACCTCTAAAATTTTGGGTTATTTTGGACAGCACTGATACAGTAAAAATTAAAGAAAATCAAAAAATTTTTAGGTTTTTTCGTAATCCCTCGCTCAGAGGTCGGGAATAAGCCCGAGAGGGGTTATTCCTTAAGCTCATTCCATGGATAATCGATCAGTTCGAGGAGGACCCCATTCATCTTTTTAGGATGGATGAAAGCATATTCACAGTCCCGAAAGGGCCTCGGCCCTCCGATGAAGGGATATCCTTTAGCCTCAAGTTCTTCCATGGCTGACCGAGTATGATCGACATTTAAACTGACGACCATCACCCCTTCGCCCCTCCTCTCAATAAACTTAGCCACCTCTCCCTCTGGACTGGTTGATTCCATCAACTCAAATCCAACTTCACCGATCCAGTATCTTGCGACTTTGATCTTCTCCCTTTCATCGATATAAGTATCATCGGGCTTCGATTTTCCTAAGACGGGCTCCCAGACCTTTCTTGCCTCCTCCACATTCCTGACAGCGATACAGATATGGTCAATCTTATTCACTTTCATCAATCCTCACCTTATCTCTCATTTCTCTAAGAAGAGATTCGATATTTTTCGCTTAAATGGGCTAGGGATTCATCAATGGCTCTGGCCGTGATCTCCAGATCCTCATCGGTATGGCGATAGCAAATATATCCATGATGATGGGGAGCAAAGAAGATTCCTTTTCGGATCATCTGGGTATAAAATTCATCACGTCTGGCCCGATGGGTCCCCGCCTCGTCCCTCTTGAAGGTGATAAAAAACATGGGGGGAAGTCCACTCAATTCCGCTCCCACAGGATACTTATCGATAATCGCCCGAACTTTTTTAAGAAAACGGTCTCCTTTTTCCCAAATCTTCTCAAGGACCCTGTCCCGCTCAAGGATTTCGATGGTTTTGAGAGCAGCCACAAACCCATCGCTGTTGGGGAAAAAGGTAGAAGAAATAAAAACCTTCTGGGTAGCTGCCATCATGACATCCCTTTTCCCTGTGACCACACTGATGGCATATCCATTCGCCATCCCTTTTCCAAGAATGGTAAGATCGGGAGTGACTCCGTAGAGTTCCTGAGCTCCACCCATCCGAAGCCTAAAACAGGTCCGAATCTCATCAAAGATCAGCACCGCCCCATATTTATTCGCCAACTCTCTCACCCCTTGCAGAAACCCAGGCTTGGGCTCTTCCATCTTCTGATGGAGAGGATGGCCAAAAGGAGTCATAATAATAGCAGCCGTTTGATCCCCATGTCGCCTCATTAAATCCTCAAGATGATCGAGGTCATTATAATGAAACTCATAGACATCCTCGTAGAGTTTTTCAGGAATCCCTCCCTTCATCTCGACACACCAATCATGCCATCCATGATAGCCACATCGCATGACCTTGATCCGGTTGGTATAAGCCCTTGCAATGCGAATGCTCGCTGTGGTTGCATCAGAGCCTGTCTTTAAAAAGATACTCATCTCAGAGCAGGGGACAAACTGCTTGATCCTTTTGGCAAGATCATTCTGATACTTCTGGGTTAGGGTAAAACAGAAACCCTTCTCTTTGATCTGTCGAATCACGGCCTCATCCACCTCTTCCTCTCGATAACCTAAAATGATGGGACCATAGCCACACAGAAAATCGATATATTCGTTTCCATCCACATCCCAAAGCCGGCAACCTTTTCCTTGATCAAAAAAGATGGGATACTCCCCTTCAATGAAATCACTCGGTTTCCTGGCCCCTAAAACTCCACCCGGAACCAATCCCTTCGCCTCTTCGAAAAGTTCAAAACTCCTTGTAAGATTCAGTTTTTTGATCTCTCTCATCGAAGCTTCTCCTTTAATGAATTGATACTAAAAAGTAAGGATCGATTTGATGGTTTCTGTTTGATGGATCTTAGCCCCCCTCTGAACCAGGGCCGAAAGAAACTTCTCCGGATCGATACACCCTTCCGGAGCCACCACTCCCTTCACCTTCACCTCTCCAGCGCCCATCATCAGGACTGCAATCGAAGCAGGAAGACCGGTGCCCGGGGCCATCCTCCCCACCATGTCAGCTGTGTAGGTGACCTCGTTTCCCTTTCTCACTCCTCTGACAATTACTTTTAATCCTGAAGCAAGGGGCCCTCTGTCCCTATTATTAGGAATGGTCTCCCAGAGCTTCAGGGTTAGATCATAGGGAACCACCTTCGTTCCCTTCACCTCTATCGGTTCTTTACCGAGGAAACCCGTCTCTCTCTGTTCCTTAATGAGCTCATCTACCCAGGAAGGAATGAGGGCTCCTTTGACGACGACCTTCTTCACTCCCGGAATATACTTTGGAATGGTGAGGGGTTGAGGGTGTCCCACGTAGCGAACCACACAGCTCCCCAGGGGTTCGAGAAACTGGGCTGTCTCTTCGCCCGTTCCACCTTCCACATATTCCAATCGACCATCCAGATACTGTGGGATCTTTCCCAGAGTCATATGGAGGCTATGATCCCACGCTGCCCCTGAGAGTTCTGCGATACTGACGACCCAGAATAATTCAATCTCATCCACCCGATCCAGTTGATTTGCGTACCAGCGAACCATGACATTATTCGTTCCCGGGTCAGATCCCATTCCGGTAAGAACGGTGATCCCTGCCTCTTTGGCCAGCCGGTCAATCTCTGAATGATAAAGAATCTCTGTCGCCTCATAATCATCGCAAATATCGATGTAATTGACCTTTGCCTGCACCGCCGCCCTGGCCACAGGAACGGCGGTTTTATAAAATGGACCCGCACAGTTAACCACTATGTCGACTTCCCTGAAGGCCTTGACCAACCCCTCATGATCATTGACATCCATTCGCTGGAGCGAAACCTTAGGGCTGGTTCGCAATTTTTCCTGCAAACGGTTGGGGTCTACATTGATGTCTCCCAAGAGAACCCTTTCAACCCTCTCCTGCTTGATAAGGTCCCGGGCCACTCCCTGTCCCATTCCTCCTGTTCCACCTAAGACCAATACCTTCATTCTGTTTCCTCCTGATATTAAATATGGATTAAATCAAATTGTTTCCACTTATTTTATTTTCCTTTTTTCCTCTAATAGGGATAGGATCACCTCGGGTGTTAGAGGAAGTTCTTTAGGCATAATTCCGATCGCATTTCGAACCGCATTGGCCATCGCTCCAATCATAGCCACTGAAATAGAAAGACCTCCTTCTTTAGCCCCAAAAGGTCCAAAGGGGTCATTAGAGGTCACAATAATGGGTTCGATGTTGGGCACATCGGTAGCCAAAGGGAACCAATAGTCATGAAAATTAGCATTTAGATTTTTACCATCCTTAGTCCAAAGATGTTTTTCCATTAAAACCCCTTGAGGACCTCCTTCCATCGCGGAGCGTTGAATCTGTTGTTCAACAGCCAAGGGGTTGATAGGATATCCACAATCATGGGCTGCAACCATATTGAGGACCTTTACCTTCCCTGTTTCAGGATCCACCTCCACTTCGGCCACAGCCGTTCCAAAGGAGATTGCAGAAGCAATCTGTCCTCGGGGATTTTTGATCCACTCCCGCTCGGGGTCAGCCTCAGGCCAACGGTCCCCTCGTCCTAAGATAGCTCGATTCTGAGCCAAGGCTGTTCGAGCCACTTTAGAAATCTCCACGAACCTTTTGGGTTCATCTTTAACAAAAATACGACCCTCCTTTGCCACTAATTCCTCTTTGTTAGCTTCAAGCATTTGGGCGGCGACTTCAAAAAGCTGTTCCTTTGCATCAGCGGCTGCTGCTTTAACGGCACCCCCTGAGATGAGGGTAGAGGCCTGTGAGTAGGCCCCTTGATCGGAAGGAGTAACACTGGTATCCCCAGTGATCACTTTTACTCTTTCCAATGGGACTCCTAACTCCTCTGCAGCAATTTGAGCAATCATACTATCATTTCCTTGCCCATTGTCCATCACCCCAGAAATGACAATGACATCGCCATCCTCATTAAATCTCACAAACGCTGCTGATCCTCCTCGGATACCCATCGGGAACCCACTGATCATGGAGGCACACCCTATCCCTATCCCACGATAAGGTGGAAGATGTCCCCTTTTTTCTCTCCAACCTGCTCTTTCTGAAGCTAATCGCATGGTTTCCACTTCAGCACATGAGGTGATCACGGTTCGTGTCGGAGTGATGTACCCTTCATGGACAGCATTCTTGATCCTGAATTCAAGAGGATCCATCCCTAATTTCTCTGCAAGGGAGTCCAATAATAATTCCAAAGCTGCATAGGTGGTCCGAGGATGATGGGGATACATTCCTCGAGGAGGCTTATTCGTATAGGCTCGGATGGCTTCGTAACGGAGATTAGGGAATTTATAAGTCCCTTCAATCATGATATAGGCCACAGAGGCAGCAATGGGTCCAGTACTGGCGTAAGCACCACCGTCCATAATCACTTTCATGTCAACGGCGGTAATCCTCCCTTCAGAATCAACCCCAACTCGACAATGGGTAATACTTCCATGAACTTGTCTTACACAATTAAAATTTTCTTCACGAGTATAGACCAGTTTGACCGGTCTTCCGGACTTCTTCGAGAGAAGGGCTGCTATAAAATCGGCAGGAGAAATTTCAGACCTTCCCCCGAAATGTCCTCCAACATTAATCTTTCGTACTCGAACATTGGAGGTAGGTATGCCAAGGGCATTGCTAAGGGGTCTTGCTTTCATATGAGGGCCTGCATTAGGACACCAGATATCGAGCCCAGTGCTATCGAAGTGAGCAACAACGGCATAATTCTCTGTTTGACAATAACTTTCTTCAGGAGAAGAGAAGCGTCCTTCCTCAACGAGATAAGATTCTGAAAGCGCTTGCTCCACATTCCCTTCGTCGACATAAATACGGACACTGATATTTCCAGGTTTATCGTCATGGAGCTGTGGAGCCCCCTCCATCAAGGCCTCTTCAGGATCAAGAACAAAGGGGAGGGGTTCCCATTCGACTTGAATGAGATGGATGGCCTCTTCAGCAATCTCTTCACTAATAGCAGCCACAGCCGCAACCTCCTGCCCCACATATCTTGCTTTATCGGTAGGGAGAAATTGCATGTCTCGAGTGTAGGAAAAAACGCCCCACCGATAGGGAGGAGCATCCTTGCCAGTAATAATGGCTCTTACTCCAGGAAGTTTTTCCGCACGACTTACATCAATGTTAAGAATCTTCGCGTGAGCATAGGGACTTCTTAACACCTTAGCATAAAGCATTCCGGGTAAATAAAGATCTCCTGAATATTTGGTTTCTCCCTTAGCCTTAGGGATGGAATCTATACGAGAAGTCCTTTTCCCAACGACGGAATAGGGGGTGGGAAACTCTTCTTTATGGATAGATGGAACTTCCTGACCCGAGGCGGCCATGACCGACTCTACAATCTTTGTATAACCCGTGCAACGGCAAAGATTGCCCGAGATGGCCTGACGAATCTCTTGCTCCGTAGGCTTTGGGTTTTTATCTAATAAAGCCTTTGCGGTAAGGATCATTCCAGGGGTGCAAAACCCGCATTGGATTCCCCCATATTTGACAAAAGCCTCCTGAACGGGGTGAAGTTTTTCTCCCTGAGCCAATCCTTCTATGGTGACAATCTCCTGCCCCTGAACCTCGGCGGCCAAGAGAAGACAGGAACGAACTGGGCTTCCATTAAGTAACACGGTGCAAGTTCCACAACTCCCATCCTCACACCCGCATTTTGTTCCAGTCAGATGCAAATCTTCCCGAAGGACTTCCAAGAGAGTCCGATAAGGAGGGATTTCAAGAGCCTCTAATCTCCCATTGATATGAAGTGAAATTGGTATCTTTTTCATAGTACCCCCCTATCCTATGAGGATTGACTCTTTTCAGCCATGGCCAGGGCACGACCCAAGGCCCTTTTCGTAAGGACCCCTACCATCTTTCTTCGATACTCCGAATCCATGATAAGGTTTCTAACTGGACGGGCCACTTCCATGGCCTTTCTCGAGATCTCCTGAAGAATTTCATCCGTTGGTTTTTGACCTATCAAGAATGCCGATGCTTCGGGCACTTCAATGGGAGCGGTTCCTACTGCTCCCAATACCATCTTTAACTGTTCAATTGTCCCATCCCCTTTTCTCTTCATTCTCACGGCTACACCCGCCATTGGGAATTCCATCCCCTCTCGAATCCGAAGCTTCTCATAAGCGTAACCCACGCCGGGTTCGCTCACGGGAATCTGAATCTCGGTGAGTAATTCATTTGGCTTTAGAATATTTGGTTTCTCGCCTCTACCCGTAAAAAATTCAGAGAGAGGAACAGTCCTTTCACTTTGAGTCGAGAGAATCTTTACCTTTGCATTTAATATCATTAAGAGAGGAGCCAAATCCCCGGAGTAGACGGCTTGACATCTTTTCCCCTTTTCCACGGCATAGCAGGTCTCTCCTCCCAATCGAAGACACGGTTTCTGCGTCCTCCTCCAGAATTCGGATTGATTATAATAGATACATCGATTTTCAAGGCAAATATTTCCCCCCAGGGTGGCCTGATTCCGGACAGGGGGAACGGCTACCTGCTGGATGGTTGAAATCATTGGAGGATATCCATGGAGTATTATAGGAGATTTCTCGAGGGTTTCCAGGGTCACCATGGATCCGATCGCAAGGGTCTCCTTATTTTGAGAGATATAATTTAATCCCGCCAGACCTTTTAGCCCGATGACGATTTTTGGCTTCTTGAGTCTAAATTGAAGGTTAACGATGAGAGCCGTTCCGCCAGCCAGAAGAGCGGACTCTTCTCCGTGCTTTTGAAGAAGGGAACAGACTTCTTCTATCGATCGGGGTTGAATCAATTCAAATTGAGGTAGATTCATTTTTTCTCCTCGCAGGTTGATTTTTAATTAAAAATTGTACACAGTATCCAAATTTATCCTATAATTCTTACCCATTTGTCAAGATTAAGTTGGGATTCTGGGTAATGCCTCACTGAAGGGTGGAAATAAATTTAAGCCCGACAGGAGTATTTCCGAAACCCATAGAATGCGGATCAATTTATATGTTTAAGGAATACGAATCGATCCATCGTAGAAATGGGTTTCTGATTAAAACAAACCAAAGTAAACGATTTCTATGGACCATTTAAGGTAGCCGCACCATGGGTTTCTCCAATCCCCCTCTCGGGCTTATTCCCCACGTCTGAGTGAGGGATTACGATTTTGTAGTAATCCATCATTCAGAGAGTGAGGGAATTAGGATTCTGTTTGGAATTTAAATAAGATCGAGATAAAAAATCAATGAGGGATGGAAGGAGAGGACTCTTTGATCCTTAACTTTAACTTCTCATCAGGGTAGATCCGGTCAGACCCATCGAGTCCGTTCCATTTTTTGATTTCGGAGACCGAAAGCTGGTATCTCTGGGCAATGTCCCATAGGGTATCCCCTTTTTTTACCACATAGAGGATCTCTCTTCTTCCAAGGTCTTCTTTGGGTATTTCCGATGTCCCATTGTCCAGCCTTATCTTTAATCGATCTCCTGGCATCAGTTTTGTTTTGGAAGGGCCTCTGTTTTCCTGACTCAGGGCACCGATATTGACCCCCAACTCATTGGCGATGCTCCAGAGGGTATCCCCTTTCTTAACCGTATAGATGAGCTCCTTCTTTTCCATGACGGATTCACTCTGCCTTCCTTTCGCCAAGTAAAGGGGTCTGTCAGGTTCTTTAGGAAGGGGAATCAGTATGTTCATTCCCGAAACCAAGCGACTCCCTTTCCCCAATCGATTAAGCTCCAAAATGGGAGTCGTATCTACTCTATAACGTCTTGCAATCCCCTGAAGGGTTTCTCCTTTCTTTACAATGTGGACCTGGAAGCCTCTCTTTTCATTGGGCAAAAGGAGGGGAAAATTCTTCAAAAAGAGTTCCTTCTTTCCCAAGGGAATCTTAATTTCATAGGCGGGATCATCAGGAGGGGTGCACCATCTTAAAAGCTCGGGGTTCAGTTCCTTCAGTTCTTCGAGGGAAATCTCGCACGCTTTTGCAATGAGATTGAGATCGGTGGCAGGAGGGACATTGACCTTCTCATATCTTAAGGGTTCCTCATATTCTATATCGGTAAAACCATACTTCTCGGGGTCTTTCGCAATGAGAGCGGCAGCAATCATCTGGGGAACATAGTCTTTTGTTTCCTTTTTTAGATATCGATATTTCGTAAGTTCCCAGAAGTCCTCGGTTCGGTAGCGTTTCATCGCAGTGGCTATCTTTCTTTCTCCCGCATTATATCCAGCCGCAGCGAGATACCAGCATTCGAACAGATCATAGAGGTCTTTGAGATACTTGGCTGCCGCAATCGTAGACTTTTCGGGATCTCTTCTTTCATCCACCCACCAATTGACTTTAAGCCCGTATTTTTTCCCTGTGAGATAGATAAACTGCCACGGCCCTGAGGCCTTACTCCTTGAATAAGCATAAGGATTAAACCCGCTCTCGATCAGTGCCATATATACAAGATCTTCCGGTAGCCCGTTCTCTTTTAAAACATTGGTCATAAAAGGGATGTACTTCTCAGAACGGGCCAACCAATTGGAGAACCGATTTCTTCCAGTCGTCTGAAAATAATGAATGAATTGTTCCACTTTGGAATTAATGACAATCGGGATATCGAAATCTTTCTTTCTCCCTCGGGGATCTCCTAAAAATGGATCCAATCTAAAATCATCACTCGCCTCATCAATAATGGGCAGCTCTAACCCTCTTGCCATTGAAGGCCCCGAAGAGAGGACAATGGACTGGGTAGACTCCGAGGGACACGACAATGACTCTTTGGAAAAGAGTTCTTCTAATTCCGATGGGGTAAATAGGGAGGACGAAATAGGTTGAGGAGGATTCTTTTGAGAAGGGAGAGGAAGATGAGGAAAGCAAGAAGAGAAAAGAAATAGAAAGATTCCTATACCAATAATCTTTTCCTTCAATGAACGCCCTCCTCAAAAAAACCGGTCAGAAAAAGAAAATTTGTTCAGAAAGATGTCACAATTCTTCTTTCGTTGTCAAGTTTTTGATGGCAAAAAGATAAATAGGTGTACAAATTTGTCATTTCCCAAAAAAAGTATAATTTTTTCAAATTCTATTCGGTACTTACGAGAATCTGTTTTTAATAAAAAACCAGATAAATTTTTAGCAATTTTTATGCCAATATAAATTCCCGTTAAGGCTCCATTCCTGTTTTAATCGGAAGGCTTGGGTCTGCAGACCACTCTACCCAGGATCCTCGATAGAGGCGAACTTTATGATATCCCATCACGTACTTGAGGGTGAAATAAAGATGGCTGGCCTCTCGACCGGTTCGGCAATGAACAATGACCTCCTTCTGTCGATCCACTCCTGCTTCTGAAAAAATCTTTTCCAGATCCTCTTTCTTTTTCCAAACCCTGACCTCTTCTCCTTCAAGTACGGTCTCCCAAAAAATATTTTTGGCGCCAGGGATGTGACCTTTTCGGATCTCCTCTCCTTCCTCTCCACTGTATTGCTTAGGGGGACGAGCATCTAAAATGATGGCTCCTTTGGTTTTGACCTGATGGAGAACCAGTTTCTTTTCGGCCAGAGCCTCGGAGACCGTCTTTCCAAAAAATTTCTTGGGAGATAGGAGGGGATATGCTTGGGTGATTGGACGCCCTTCAACGACCCACTTTTCCCATCCTCCGTTGAGGATTCCTACCTTTCGATGCCCCAAGGAATCTAATATCCATGCCAGGAGGGTGGCATTGGGATTCGACTTTTCAGAATAAAGGATCACCCACATATCATTAGAAAGGCTTAAGTACTCCCCCATGATCTTCTCCAGAGCTATTCGATCGGGATTCTGGGCTGGAATTCCATTTCTTGGAACTCTGAGATTTTCAAAATGGAAATAAAGGGCATTTGGAAGATGCCCTTTAAGATAATCCAAAAGGGAACTCCTCATATCAACCAGTCGAAGGGAGGGATGATGAATGAGAGGGGCCAATTCCCATGTCTCCACAAGCCTCGGAAAATTCATGTTTTTAAAAGGGACGGATTTTGCCCAAAGGGAGGGAATATAAAAAAGAAGAAATAGGAGACCAAGGAGAGAGGCAATCTTTTTTCTTTTCATAAAGGACTCCTTTCCTATCGATTTCTCTTCTTATTCAGGGCCACCCGATAGAGTTGAAGATACTCCTCTGCCGACCTCTGCCAGGAGAAGTCGGAGGCCATCGCATTTCGGATGAGTCGGCTCCAGTGTTCAGGTTGAAAATAGAAATGAATCGCCCGTTTAATCTGATTTAAAAACTCCTTTGCATCATATTGAATGAACTTGAATCCGTTTCCTTTCCCAGTGGCAGGATCATAATTTGTAATCGTATCATCCAATCCCCCTGTCGCCCGCACGATTGGAATGGTCCCGTACCTCAGGCTGTAAATCTGATTGAGTCCACAGGGTTCATATTTCGAGGGCATCAAAAAAAGGTCCGAACCCGCTTCAATCTTATGGGCAAGGGCCTCATCAAAGGTAATTCGAATCGCTGCCTTTTCAGGATATTTCTTTGCAACTTGATGGAATAGGTCGTGATACTTCTGCTCCCCTGTTCCTAAAAGAACAAAACCCATCTCCAGGCTGAATAGTTCGTCTAAAATCTCCATCAAGAGGTCGAATCCCTTCTGGTCGGCCAATCTCGAAATCATTCCTATTAAGGGAACCTTCTCTAAGGAGAGGGGAAGCCCAAGCTCTTTGAGAAGATCCCTTTTACATTCTTTTTTCCCGGAGAGGTCACTCACATCGTAGTGGGCTACGAGATAAGGGTCTCGGGAGGGATTCCATTGTTCATAGTCCACCCCATTGAGGATTCCATAAAGATCCTCCTTCCTCTTTCTCAAAATCCCGTCCAGGCCATAACCGAATTCAGGGGTTTGAATCTCCTGGCTGTATTTTTTACTGACCGTATTGATCACATCCGCATAGACGATCCCTGCCTTCATAAAATTGATCCGCTCCCAAAATTCAATCCCCTCTGGATGATACATCTCCAAGGGAAGTCCGGTAAGATGAAACTTCTCTTTCCTGAAGAGGCCCTGATAGGCAATATTATGGATCGTAAAAACGACAGCAGTTTGGGAAAAAAGAGGGTCATGACGATGGGTAGATTGAAGATATGCAGGGATCAATCCTGTCTGCCACTCATGGTGATGAATGATATCGGGTGAAATATTTAAGTGATGACAAAGTTGAAGAACGGCCTTTGAAAAGAAGATGAAACGCTCCGCATTGTCAAAATAATCCCCCTTAGGGGTGCTATAGAGATACTCCCGGTCGAAGAACTCATCTCGCCCAATGAAATAGACGGGAATTTCAGGAACGAGGCTTCCTCGGTAAATCTCTGCCTGGAAGACCTCATCGCCAATAGAAATCTCCAACTCCTCCCCTAAGAATTCGATAGGGGCACCGGATTGCCTTACTTTTCGATAAAAGGGCATTACCAAAATCATCTCACATCCCAGAGGCTGAAGGTATTTTGGAAGAGCCCCTGCCACATCGGCCAATCCTCCGGTTTTGGCAAAAGGAACTGCCTCTGGAGTTACGAAAAAGACACGAAGGGATGGATCCATGACTTCTCCTTTTTTTATTTTAGAGGCGAAGGATCGGACGAGGGTCCATTCGATTTTTCTCTGGGCTCCCCCCAAAGAAGGACACGGTGCGGAAAGGGAATCTCGATTCTCTTTTCATCAAACCGAATCTTGATCCTCCTTCTTAACTCTCTTCCTACCTCCCATTGTTTAAGTGGAATGGTCTTGATCATCATTCGAATAATGACCTGGGATTCCCCGAATTGCTCAACCCCTAAGATCTGCAAGGGCTCGAGTATAGCGCTCTTAAAAGGCTCTTCTCGATACAATTCCTCTCCAATCTGAGAAAGAATCTCAATCACCTGATCGATGTTTTCCCGGTAAGAAACTCCCACATCCAAGACGGCTCGAGACCATTCCTTGGAGAGATTGCTGACAATCTTAATCTCGCCATTGGGGATGGTGTGAACCCTCCCATCCAGGTCTCTGAGCACCGTCCTCCTCAGGCTTAAGGATTCGACCATCCCCGAAACCCCTGAAACCTGAATGACATCTCCAATTCGATACTGATTCTCAAGAATAATGAAAAACCCACCGATCACATCCCTTACCAGACTCTGAGCCCCAAACCCGATAGCCAGGGCCCCTATCCCAGCGGTAGCCAGCAGGGGGCCTAATTGGATTCCTAATTCTCCAAGGATCATCAGAATAGCTAAGAAAAAGAGAATGATAAGGACGGCGTGTCGAAGGATATTTCCTAAGGTATGAGCCCTCTTCTTTACTTCAAGGGCCTGAACCGTGTCCTTTTCCGGAATCCATTTCTCCATCCATTTCAGGATCCATTTGGACATCTGGGAGAGAACAAGTAAACCGATCAGAATCCCAAAAATCTTGATCCCGGAATTCGTAAGCCAGGCGGTAATCTTTTCCATAAAATTAATTGAATCCTGTCCGTGAAGCCTTTTTAAGAAATGACGAAAACCGAGGAGTTATTCCGCCTTTTCAGTCTTTCGAATCATCTTCTCCAGACGATCCAAGGCATCCGCCGTCTTCTCTCTTAAGGCCTCAGTCATGGCCGCAAGGGCCTCAATCTGTTTTTTCAAATCCGGTGAGGAAGCTTTGGACTCCAATTGATGGCGGAGTTCTGTAATCCCGCCTGTCCGCTGATAGGCCAGAATGGCAATGATCAATGCCACGACAGCGATGAGTAGAGTGATTCCCTCCATAATTATGTCCCTCCTTCCATTTTTGCATGAAGATACGGTATTTCTTTTAAATTTTCAACCGAAACCTTTCTTCCGTCTTTGAAAACTAAAGGGACTGAAAGATTTTGAGGACTGACAATCCCAACAGACATGATCGTCTTGATCGCTTCCTCGATGGTAAGATGAGAAGGGATGATCCTCTCTCTGGGGAGAAAGAGAAGAAATCCTTGCGGAGGGAAAAAGGCGGTAGGGATAAAGACAGTGATCCGTTCCTCCCCTTGGAGATCCTTCAATTCATTGGTAATAAATCCAAGGACATAATTCCCCTCTTGGGGAAACTCTACGAAAATAGCCTGACGGAAGGAGCCCTTTCGTGAGGCCGAAAAGGCATCGGTGAGCTGTTTGGAAGAGAGATAGATATTCTTTACGATTGGAATATTGGTAAAAAGGCGATCGGTCCAGCCCACCAGTTTTCTCCCCAATACGTTGGTGGCAATAAGACCCAACAGGTAGAGGAGAAAAAAGAAGGCCAATATTCCAAGCCCAGGAAAAGAGACCTCCTTTTTAAAGAAAAACCAGGTGAGTCTCAGCATGGGTTGTCCGAGAAAGTTATCCAGGGTTTGAAAGACAAACTTGAGAACAAAAAAGGTGATCCCGAGAGGAAGGATCAGAAGAATCCCAGCAAAGATTTTTGCCCGAAGGTGCCTTAAGAGAGATTTCATCACAATCTTTTATTTTCCGAGGAAAGAATTCTCTTTAAATCCGATTCCTCGACCACTTCCTTTTCAAGAAGAAATCGAGCCAGTTCTTCCAATTTTTCTTTTTTGGATTCGAGGATCTCCTTGGCTCTTCGATAGGTCTGATCGATGATCTTTTTGACCTCCTCATCTATCTTTCTGGCTGTCTCTTCGCTGTATTCCCTGGAAGAAGGGATAGGAGAGGAGAGGAAAAGGGGTTTCTTCTCTTTTTCAAAGGAGACGTAACCTAAGGTTTCGCTCATCCCGTACTCTTTGACCATACTGGTTGCAATATCGGTGGCTCGCTGAAGATCATTATGAGCCCCAGTAGAGACTTCCCCAAAGATGATCTCTTCGGCCACCCTCCCCCCCATCAGGACTGCCAATCGATCTAACAGCTCGGATCGGGTCATGAGATAGCGGTCTTCCGTCGGGAGCTGCAAGGTATAACCCAGCGCGGAGACTCCTCTTGGGATGATCGAGATACGACGGACAGGATCAGCGTTGGGAACACTGGAGGCCACGATGGCGTGTCCAGATTCATGGAAGGCGACAATCTCCTTCTCCTTCTTTGACATCAAACGTCTCTTCTTCTCCAGACCTGCTACCACTCGGTCGATGGCCTCCTCGATATCAGCCATCTCCACAGCATCCTTGTTCTTTCTCGCAGCGAGAAGAGCAGCCTCATTGATAATGTTCGCCAGATCAGCCCCCACAAATCCAGGTGTTCTTGAGGCAATGACCTTCAGGTCCACATCCGGAGCCAGCTTCACATTCTTGGTATGGATCTTTAAGATCTCCTCCCGACCCACAATATCCGGTCGATCCACCACCACGTGTCGATCAAATCGGCCTGGTCGAAGGAGGGCGGGATCTAAAATCTCAGGACGGTTGGTTGCGGCCATGATAATGACTCCCGTATTAGGATCAAAGCCATCCATTTCTGCAAGAAGTTGATTCAGGGTCTGCTCTTGTTCATCATGTCGCCCAATGGGATTGACCCCCCTGGCCTTTCCCAATGCGTCCAGTTCGTCAATGAAGATGATACAAGGGGCATGATTCTGGGCCTGGGCGAAGAGGTCGCGAACCCTGGCCGCTCCCACCCCGACAAACATCTCTACAAAATCAGAACCACTGATAGAGAAGAACGGGACATTGGCCTCTCCTGCCACGGCCCTGGCCAGAAGGGTTTTCCCTGTCCCAGGCGCCCCTACTAAAAGAACTCCTTTCGGGATCTTCCCTCCAAGGCGTTGAAACTTGCCGGGATTCTTCAGAAACTCAACGACCTCTTTAAGTTCCTCCTTGGCCTCATCGATCCCGGCCACATCCATGAAGGTTACTTTCTTATCCTTTTCGGCATAGATCTTCGCCCGGCTCTTTCCAAAAGACATCACACTCGTCTCAGGCCCTATCCGGGAAAGGAGAAATCTCCAGAAAAAGATGAACAGGATCAGAGGAAGGATCCAGGAAAGGATATTGGTCAACCATTTACTTTCTATCTTTCCGGTATATTTAATCTGTTTGGCATCAAGCTGTTTCACCAGATCCGGATCTGCCACTCTCACGGTCTGAAAGTTCACCGTCCCTTTCGGCCCCTCCATCTTTCCTGTAATGGTCTCTTCGGTAATGGTCAGATCGCTTACTTTTCCCTCCCGAACCAACTCTTTAAATTCACTATAAGGAATGACCACCTCCGTCTTCTTCGTGACAATGTAATGCTGGATAAAAAGGATGATCAGAAAGGCGATCACGAAGTACCAGATCGTGAAGCTGGTCTTCTTCAACCCCGGTTTTCTCCCACGATCTTGAGGTTCTTTCACCCGAAGGAGGTCTCTGATATCTGGAGGGGTCTTCTGTGATTTCTTCATCTATCTTTCTCCAAAGACCCTATGAAAGATGTCTTCGACATGTCTGAGATGGGTTCGAACCTCAAAGGCGCGATCCAGTTCTTCCGGTTTAACAAGGTTCCGGATTGTCTCATCCTGAGAAAGGAGGGCCTTAAAATCCAATCCTTCCTCCCATCCTTTCATGGCATTGCGCTGAACGACTTGATAGGCCTCTTCTCGTGAGAGTCCTTTTTTTGTGAGAAGGAGTAGAATCGCTTCAGAATAAATGAGTCCGCCCATCTTTTCAAGATTCTTTCTCATCTGCTCAGGATAGACAATTAGGTTCTCAACCAGAGAAGTGAATCGATGAAGCATATAGTCGACAAGGATAGTCGCATCAGGGGCAATCACCCTCTCCACAGAGGAATGACTGATATCCCGCTCGTGCCAGAGGGGGATATTCTCGAGGGAAGCTAAACTATAGGATCGAACCAGTCTCGCAAGCCCTGAAAGATTCTCCGCGGAAATGGGATTTCTCTTATGGGGCATAGCCGAGGACCCTTTCTGCCCCTTGGAGAAGAATTCTTCTGCCTCCAAGACTTCGGTTCGTTGAAGATGTCTCAGCTCCACCGAGAACTTTTCAATGGATGAGGCGATAAGGGCTAAGGTCGTAAAAAATTCCCCGTGGAGATCCCGCTGGATGATCTGAGTGGAGATGGGGGCAGGTCGAAGTCCTAAACGTTGGCATACTCTCTCTTCCACCACGGGAGGAATATGGGCAAAGGTTCCTACTGCACCGGAGATCTTCCCTACCCGGATGGTCTCTCTTGCCCTCTCCATCCGAAGAAGGTTTCGTCTCATCTCATCATACCAGAGAGCCATTTTGAGCCCAAACGTAATCGGTTCAGCATGAACCCCGTGGGTCCTCCCAATCATGATAGTCTCTTTATATTCGAAGGCCTTCTCTTTTAACACCTCCAGGAGACGATGGATATCTTTTAAGATGAGTTCAGAGGCTTCCCCGAGAAGGAGGGCAAGGGAGGTGTCGAGAATATCAGAGGAAGTAAGACCATAGTGGAGATATCTCGAGAGGGGCCCGATCGATTCCCCCACATTGGTTAAAAAGGCAACGACATCATGTTTGGTGATCTTCTCGAGTTCATGAACCCGCTCCACATCGAAACGGGCCTTAGCCCGAATCTCTTCTGCGGCCTCCTTCGGAATCTCTCCTAATTCAGCCAGGACATCACATACGGCAAGCTCGATCTCGAGCCAGGTCTCAAATTTCCTTTCTTCTGTCCAGATTCTTGCCATTTCTGGACGAGTATATCTTGGAATCATCTTTTCTCCTTTCTTTTTAATTGCATTTTAAAACATTTTACTTTATCCATCTACAAAGTCAACTTCAATTTACCTTCCTCATGAATCGAGATTACCCCCTCATTGACATTCTAAGGTTTGGAATGCATATTAAATTCGTGATCGTCCTTCGATCCCGAAGAGAGATTGAACAATTAAGAAAAGCCAATGCTATTGTCGCTGAAGTGTTTAAAGAACTTAAAAAAGTGATTGCTCCTGGGATCTCCACCCGGGAATTAGATCAGATTGCAGAGAAGGTCATCTTGGCAAGAGGGGGAATCCCTGCCTTCAAGGGATATCGAAATTTTCCAGCCACCCTCTGCATTTCCATTAATGAAGAAGTGGTTCATGGAATTCCAGGACCTCGAAAACTTAAAGAGGGGGATATTGTCAGTATCGATGTTGGGGTAAATTTAAATGGCTATTTTGGAGATGCAGCCATTACCCTACCGGTAGGAGAAGTGGATCAAGAGGCAAAACGGCTCATGGAGGTCACAGAAAAAGCCCTCTATATTGGGATTGAAAAGGCCAGGGCTGGGAATCGCCTCTATGACATTTCCCATGCCATCCAGACCTGGGTGGAATCCAATGGATTCTCAGTGGTGAGAGATTTTGTAGGTCACGGGATCGGAACAAACCTCCATGAGGATCCTCAGATCCCTAACTTTGGGCTTCCCCAGCAAGGGCCTAAGATAGAGATTGGAATGGTCTTTGCCCTGGAGCCCATGGTCAATGAAGGAACCTATGAGGTGAAGGTATTATCCGATGGATGGACCGTGGTCACAGCCGATGGGAAACGCTCTGCCCACTTTGAACACTCCATTGCTATTACGGATGGAGAGGCTGAAATCTTAAGTCGCCTTCTCTAAGAGCGGGTTTTAAAAAGGAGGCAAAAGGGGAAAGATGTATCGAGTAGCAAAAGATATGGTGGATCTTGTGGGGTACACCCCACTGGTAAAAATCAATCATATTGTTCCAAATAAGAAGGTGAAGGTCTATGCCAAGCTGGAGAAATATAATCCGGCAGGGTCCGTAAAAGACCGGATTGCAAAATATATGATTGAATATGGGGAGAGGGAAGGTCTCTTAACCAAAGATAAAATCGTGATCGAACCGACGAGCGGCAATACCGGGATTGCCTTAGCCATGGTCTGTGCTGTCAAGGGATACCGGCTTGAAATTGTCATGCCCGAGACGATGAGTGTGGAACGAAGAAAGATCCTTACGGCTTACGGAGCGAAAGTGATTCTGAGCGATGGATCAAAAGGGATGGACGGAGCCATTGATTTGGCTGAAGAGATTGCTAAAGATCCAAAATACTATATGCCTCATCAATTTGAAAATCAATACAATGTCCTGGCTCACTACGAAACGACCGGAGTGGAGATCTGGAAGGCCACTCGGGGAAAGGTGAAGATGTTTGTAGCCGGTCTTGGGACGACAGGGACCCTGATGGGCGTCTCCAAACGACTCAAAGAGTACAATCCAGAGATCAAGATTGTGGGGGTCGAACCATATCCCAACTCAAAGATTCAGGGCCTAAAGAACCTCGATTCCCAGTACGTCCCTGAGATCTACGATCCAAGCCGATTGGATGAAAAGATTAAAGTGACGGATGAGGAGGCTTTTGAAATGGCAAGGATCCTCACCCTACGGGAAGGGATCTTCTGCGGAATCAGCTCAGGGGCTGCCATGTGGGGAACTCTCCAGAAAGCCAAAGAGATGGATGAGGGGCTGATCGTCACCCTCTTTCCAGATGGAGGAGAAAGATATATAAGCACCCCCCTCTATGAACCCAGCAAATGCTTCGAATGCTTAAAGAAACACCGGATCCCGACTTGCCTGACTGAAGAATATATTAATGCCCTTGAATGTTTGGTAAAAAACGAAATCTAATCTCTCCTTTGGAATTTCCTTTATAATTTATATCTCAGTTTCCGTAAAAGCTCTTTTCTCCAGGCCACTCCATCCTCTTTTTCTATCCCCTTAGGAGAGGACCCATCAATGACCCCGAGGACCCCTCTTCCCTGTTCAGATTGGGCTAAAATGACCTCTACTGGATTGGCTGTGGCACAGAAGAGGCTACAGACCTCCTGGCACATCTTTATGGCATTCAGGATATTGATGGGAAAGGCGTCTTTGATATAGATGATAAATGTATGGCCGGCCCCTATCCGGAAGGCCTGGTTCATGGCCAGCTCTTTGAGTGCCTCGTCATTGCCTTCCCCACGAACCAAGCAATGACCTGAGGCTTCACAAAATCCAATACCAAATTTGGCCTGAGGCACAGCTCCAATAATAATTTCATAAAGGTCTTCTACTGTTTTAATAAAGTGGGTCTGACCAAAAATGACGTTACATCCCTCTGGGATCTCCAATCGTTCTGTTCTTAATTCCATCTTTCCCCTCCTTTCCTCCTTTATTTGATCGAAATGACCTCCCCGCCGGTCATCCTTATAAGTTCAGAAGGAGTGAGTTTGAAGAGGGCATTGGGAGTTCCAGCCGCTGCCCATATCTCTTGATATCTCAAAAGATCCTCGTCAATAAAGATCTGCATCTTCTCCTTGTGTCCTACTGGAGGAACCCCTCCAATCACAAAACCTGTCTTTTCGCGGACAAAATCTGCATCCGCCTTTCCTATAGGTTCAGAAACCTTTTCCTCTATTCTCTTTTCATTAATCCGATTAGGTCCGCTGGCAATCACCAGGAGGGGCCGATCCGTCTTCATCGTTCGAAAGACAATCGACTTGGCAATCTGCCCTACCTCACAGCCCACCGCCTGAGCCGCCTCGGCTGATGTCCTTGTTGTCTTCTGAAGCTCCAGGACTTCATTTTTAAACCCGAGCCTTTGAAGAGTCTCCTGAACCTTTTCGGCACTGGGACTTAACATTTGCGTCATGATAAAAATTTATTGAATTTATCAAAAGATGTCAACGGTAAAATGTCTCAATCTGTAACCCAATTCTACGATGGATCGATTCGTATTCCTTAAACATATAAATTGATCCGCGTTCTATGGGTTTCGGAAATATTCCTGTCGGGCTTAAATTTATTTCCACCCTTCAGTGAGGGGATACCTCGATCTCGATCTTCTCTCCATCGGTAAGAACAGTAATAGCCCCTTGCTCGTCAGTTCTCAAGAGAATGGAACCTATGGAAAGGTATCGCCTGATCACTTCAGGATGGGGAAGTCTTGTCCTATCACCCCCTACACTCAAAATCGCATAACGGGGTCTTACCTTTTCAAGAAAAAATGGACTACTCGAAGAGGCACTTCCATGATGAGGAACTTTTAAAATGTGAGCCTGAAGGGGGTAACCCATTCTCACCATTCTTCCCTCTGCCTCTTTTTCAATGTCTCCGGTAAATAGGAAAACCACCTCTTTAAATCTAAATCTCAATACGAGGGATTGGTTATTAAGGTAGGAGGCATCTCTCAGTTTCGGTGAATAGATCTGAGGAGAGGGAGGATTTAACGCCTTTATTTCTATTCCTTGGATGAAGATCGAGGGAGTCTCTTCATTCAATACGAAAGACTTCACTCTTTTTTCCTTGAGGGTCTTTTCCAATTGGAGATAGGACTCTGACCCATCGCTCATCCCATTGCTCCAGAATTCCCCGATCGAAAAGTGGGAGGCTACAAAGTTCAGGCCTTTCATATGGTCCGGATCGGGATGACTTAAGGTAAGGACATCGATCCTTCGAATCCTCTTTTTCCATAAAAAAGGGGCGATCACCTTTTTCCCAATGTCAAAACGTTCATCGGGAAGTCCTCCTCCATCGATGAACATCCTTTTTCCTTTCGGGAATTCAACCAGAATGGAATCCCCATGGCCCACATCTAAGAAGGTCACCCGGAGGTCCTTCTGAAAGAAATCCTTTGTCTCCCAATAAATGAGATTAAGAACAAAGAGGAGACAGACTCCAATGAAAGCCCACCGGATGGTCTTCTTTCGAAGATGAACGGAAGAGAAAAGGAGGGCATAGAAGAGAAGGATTTCGACTCCTGTTGGAGTGGAGAGATAGATGGAAGCATAGGGGATAGAGCCAATCCAGCTCACCCAACTCAGGAGTCCCTTGGTTAAGTAAATATCGAATGTGATGAGCCACGAGGCCAGAGGGGAGAAGAAGAATGAAAAAAGAGAGGCCAGAAGACTGAGAGGAACAATCAGAAAACCCACCCAGGGTATGGCAATCAGATTGGTGAGGAATCCAATGATAGAAAAACGATTAAAGTGGAGGGCAACGAAAGGAGCGGTCCCCAGGATAGCTACCGCAGTGGTGACCAGGGAGATTTTAATATATTTTAGAAAAAGCCTCTTCCAGGAAGCTCTGGAGAGGATGGGAATCTCCTCCTGGCTAAACTCTTTGAGCAGGCGCGGGACCAGGTAAAGAATAGAGAGAACAGCGAGAAAAGAGAGCTGGAAAGAGACATCGAAGAGCGAAGGAGGAGAAAAAAGGAGGATTAAAAAAGCAGCCAATCCAAGGCTATAGAGGAGGTTCCTGTCACGGTCAAAAAGGATGGAGAGAAAAAGAACGATGACCATAATCGCTGAGCGAACGACCGAAATTCCCCCACCCGCGATCAAGGTATAGAGAAGGATGGAAGGGATGGTCAGGAAAGAGGCCAGTTTTTTTACAGAAAAGGAAAGGAGGAGAAACTCCGATCTTTTGAGAAGCCAAATGAAAAGGGAAAAGGAGAGGAGGGCGACAATCCCGAGATGATCACCCGAAATGGCCAGAAGATGAGCAATCCCTGAAATAATAAAGAGTTCCCTTATTTCCTCCGGAATATTCCCTTGTTCTCCCAAGACAAGGGCTTGAAAAATGGAGGAGAAGGGAAAATCGGCCTCCCTCGTTAAAAAGCCCCTGATAGAGTCTCTCCATCTCTCGATCTGGAAAAGAAGGGGATGAGGAGGATGGATTCCCAGTTTCACCCATTGTCTTCCATCGGGGAGAAATCCAATACAATAGATCCGCTGAAAGGCCAGGTAACGTTCGTAATCAAATCCTCCTAAATTACGAAATCCCCCTGGCCTTTTTAATCGGCATAAGAAACGAAGGTGATCTCCATAGCGAATAGGGACCTCTCTCTCCTTAAGAAAGAGAAGGAGATATCCTTCCACTGGAAAATGGTTGTTCCCCAGAATAACCCGTTGGGATTTGATCAGGAGTTGAGTTCCTCGATCCGTGATTTGAGGAGAGCGATAGACGGTCCCTTCTACGACCACTGGATCAGGGCTAATGAATCGGGAAATATGAGACGAAGAAAGCGGAGGATGGAGGTAAAGATGGATGGAGGAGAAGCCTAAAAGGAAGAAAAGAATAAAAAGGATGAAAGAACTCCATTTTAACCTTTTCAAAATTAAAAAGAGTGTTCCTGATAAGAAAATACCGAGTGAAAAAAGAAAGAGGGATAGAGAAGAAATAGGAAGAGAATGATGACCAAGCAGGAGACCTAATCCGTAGGCGATGAGGATAGGAATGAGAGGAAGGCGAAGTCTCTTCATCCCCATCGCCCCCCAGGGGTCATTCCCTCATGAGTTGTCGGGCAATCAGCCATCGTTGGGATTGATTGCTCTCGCCATAGAGTTGGGTCACTTTCGCATCTCTCATCATCCGTTCCACGGGATAATCCTTCATATATCCGTATCCCCCAAGAATCTGGACTGCATCGGTCGTCACTTTCATGGCTACATCCGTGGCAAATATCTTGGCAATGGCAGAGAGTCTCTCGCTATGCTCCCCACAGGCCTCTATCTCTTCGGCGGCCTGATAGACCAAGACTCGAGCTGCCTCCGCCTGGGTAGCCATATCTGCAATCATAAACTGGATAGCCTGAAAAGAGGAGATCGGTTTACCGAATTGGATCCTCCCATTTGCATATTGGATGGCATACTCTATGGCTCCTTGAGCCAGACCTACTGCCAATGCGCCAATGGGGGGTCTCGAACGAAGAAGGATTTCCCTAACCATCCTTTCTCCTTCCCCTTCTTTCCCAAGAAGATTTTCCCCAGGAATTCGACAATCTTTCAGGATAAGATCGGCCATCACGACTCCTTTCATTCCGATCCTTTTCTCTCTTTCACCAAATTGAATCCCTGAGGTGCGACCTTCGATGAGAAAGGCTGAAAGAGAGGCTTCCTCCTCCTTAAGGAAGCTCTGGGCAAAAACGGTATAGACTTGTGCCACCCCCCCATTGGTGACCGAACATTTTTCCCCATTCAAGAGATAACCCTCCGAGTCTTTTTGGGCAAAAGTCTTTAGGGAAGGAAGATGAAACTCCCCCTCCCCTTCATTGAGGGCAATAGCCATAAGAGTATTCTCCTGGGAGATCTTAGGATAGAGCCATTCTTTTTGGGAATCACTTCCTCCAATAGAGAGGGGAAGGGTTCCGATACTTTGGGCGAGGATGAATAAGGCGACCGATCCAGAAACCTTTGCAATCTCCTCGACGACGATACAGAGGGATGGGAGATCTCCATTGATCCCCCCGTACTCATCGGGAAGAAGAATGGAAAGAAGCCCTTGCTTTCCCATACACTCGATGAGGGCCTTAGGAATCTCTTCAGTGGCATCGATTTCAGAGGCATGTGGAGCGATTATCTTTTGGGCGGTTTTCGTAGCCAATTCCCTCACCATCTCTCTTTCCTTATCCATTCTTTCCATGATGAAATCCTTTGAAATAGAATGAAACAGGTGAATAATAAAATAAAACTTAATTCAATTTCAATGAAAAAATCGATAGGTAATCCCTCACTCAAAAGTGGGAGATAAGCCCGAGAGGGGTATTGGAGAAACCCATGGGGCCGCTACCTTAAATGGTCCATAGAAATCGTTTACTTTGGTTTGTTTTAATCAGAAACCCATTTCTACGATGGATCGATTCGTACTCCTTAAACCTATAAATTGATCCGCATTCTATGGGTTTCGGAAATACTCCTGTCGGGCTTAAATTATTTCCACCCTTCAGTGAAGGATTACATCGATAGAACTATTTGACTTTTATGAAAAAAATCCTATAATTAATCGTTCAAAATAATCCATGAAAGGAGGGGAAAAATGGATGCCCGGCATTAAAATCAAAGAGAACGAGTCCTTTGAGAATGCTCTGCGTCGATTCAAAAAGCAGGTGGAAAAGACTGGAATCTTTTCAGAAATTCGAAAAAGAGAACATTACGAAAAGCCCAGTGTAAAGCGAAAAAGGAAGGCCTTGGCTGCAAAGAAAAGGGCCATGAAGCGGCTCCGGAAGTTGATGGAGAGGAGTTAAGATGAATTTAGAAGAAAGAATTCTTGAGGCAATGAAAGAGGCCATGAAAGCCAATGATAAGACTCGGCTCTCCACGATTCGTATGATTCGTTCTTCTATTAAAAATAGAGAGATCGAACTCAGAAAGAAACTCGAAGATGAAGAGATCATCCGTGTGATCCAGGGAATGATAAGAAAGAGTGAGGAGGCCATTGAACAGTTTCAATCGGGAGGGAGAGAGGATCTGGTAGAGAAAGAAAAAAGGGAAATTGACATTCTAAAATCTTTCTTGCCTCAACCCCTCTCGCAAGAGGAATTGGTCAGATTGATTGATGAAACCATTCAGGAAACAAAAGCGACTTCCCTGAAGGATCTGGGGAAGGTCATGAAGTCGATCATGCCAAAACTCGGGGGGAAAGCCGATGGGAAATTGGTCAATCAATTGGTTAAAGAGAGGCTTTCCCCGTAATTTTTTAAATCATTAGATTTGGATCCACTCCTTCTTAGGATCTATGGATGATCGTTCCCTCAGGGCGTTAGAATTTTATTCCATCTTAAACCTGTTAAGTTCTTTTTCTATCTCCCCTCTTGGGGAAAAAAGGGTAAAAGCCCTGAGACCTATTACAGACCTTAGACTCATTGAATCCCGTCTCACCGAGGTTACGGAATTTCAAGAAATCTTAAAGGAAGGGAAAGATCCTCCCCTTCAGGGGCTAAAAGATATCGAGCCTATTCTCAGGAGATTAGAGGTAGAGGGTTCTGTCCTTCAGATCCAAGAAATTCTGGAGCTTGAAGATCAGATCAAACGATGCCGGGAGCTGAAACGATTTTTCTTAAAATCAGAGATCGAGGCCCCTTCCCTCAAAGAAAAGGTTTTACAATTTTCTGATCTTAAATCTCTCGAGAAGGAAATTCTCCATCACCTCGACCCTAAAGGGGGACTATTAGATCGGGCGAGCCCCTCTCTTTCCGAAATTCGACACCAACTGGAGAAAGCGAGAGAGAAAGCGAAAGGGATTCTGGAAACCCTTCTTCGGCAGGAAGAACTGAAGCCCCTTTTTCAAGAACCTCTCATCACCCTCCGAAACGGGAGATACGTGATCCTTCTTAAATCTGAATTTAAGCATCGTCTTGAGGGCATCATCCATGATCAATCCCATAGCCAAAAGAGTCTTTTCTTTGAACCCCTCTCGGTGGTTTCTTTAAATAACGAGATCTCCATCCTCCTGGCGGAAGAAAAAGAGGAGGAGGATCGGATTTTAAAAACCCTTTCAGAAAAGATAAGGGCAGAACTCCCTTCCTTTTGGAATGATTTGGAGAGATTAAGTGAATTAGACCTCCTCTATGCGATGGCACGCTTTTCCCTTCACCTTAAGGGAATAAGACCCCAATTGAATCAGAGCGGAAAGATCGATTTTAAAAAGGCAAGAAATCCTCTTCTCTTCTTTCAGGATGAGAGGAAAGTGGTTCCCATCGATCTCCGATTGGGAGACCATCAAAAAATTCTTGTGATCAGTGGAGCCAATGCAGGAGGGAAGACGGTCGCCCTTAAAACCCTTGGTCTTCTCATCTTAATGGCCCAATCGGGTCTACCGATCCCCGCAGAAGAAGGGAGTGAAATGCCAATCTTCAAAGACCTCTTTGCTGTCATCGGCGATGAACAGAGTGTAGAAGGAAACCTCAGCACCTTTTCGGCTCATCTCCTTCACGTCGATGAAGTTTTAAGAAAGTCAGGGCCTCACACCCTGGTTCTCCTGGACGAATTAGGGGTTGGAACCAATGCCAGCGAAGGATGTGCCCTTGCCATGGGATTTTTAGATCGGTTTAAAGAAAAAGGGGCCTCGGTGGTGGTGACCACCCATTTTGAAGGTCTCAAGGCTTATGGATATCTCCATCCAGAAGTGGAGAATGTGAAAGTAGATTTTGATGAGGAGACGATGGAGCCTCGCTACACTCTCTCCTATGGAGCCTCAGGGATGAGCAATGCCTTCCTGGTAGCTGAAAAATTAGGGATTTCCCCGGAAGTTCTTGAGGGAGCCAGGAAATATCGAGAGGAAGGAGGAGAGCAAATCTCTCAGGCTCTCCAGGCCCTCGAGAAATTAAAAGCAGAGGCAGAAGAGGAAAAGCTCAAGCTCCAGGGGATGAGGGAAGAGGTGGAAAGAATCCGTCAGCGATTGAAAGAGAGCCTTGATCGAATCAAAAAGAGACGCCAAGAGATCTACTCCCAGATGGAGGCGAAGGTCAGAAGATTAGCCCAGGCGGTGGAAGAGGAATTGAAGGAATGGTTGAAGCAACAAAGAGAAAAAAAGTCTCCCACCTCCATTCGAAAAAAGGAGATCCATGAAATAAGAGAACGATACTTTCCTTCCACTAAAAAGAGAACCTTCATGGAGGGTCCTCTAAATTTGAAACCTGGTGATCGAGTCTGGATCGAGAGTCTCAAAAAAGAGGGGATCCTCTTAAAGATCGTAGAACCCTCCAATCGCACCGAAGTGATTCTGGATCAGGCCAGGGTTGTTGTTCCCCTGCCCGATCTGAAAAAGATGGAGGACCGAGAAGAGAAAAAGACGACCTTGGAGGGAGAGCCTCTCTTCAGAAAAAAGGAATCGGAGGTCCCTTCCCAATTAAATGTGATCGGACTGACGGTAGAGGATGCCCTCTCTGTGGTCGACAAATTTATTGATCAGGCCCTCTATCATGGATTGGAGAAGGTGCAGATTATTCATGGAATAGGATCGGGAAGGCTCCGAACGGCCATTTCTAAGTTTCTCGAATCCCATCAGGGAGTGAAACATTATAGCCCCGGGGACCTAAGCAAAGGGGGACAGGGGATCACTGTGGTAGAGTTGAGGTGACTTCCTTTGGCAGAGAGGTTTTCCCAGGAAGATAAGATCTCGGAGATTCGACAGCGGGCCAGCATTCTCGAAGTGGTCTCCGACTATGTGAGTCTAAAAAGGGCTGGAAAGAATTATAGAGGGCTCTGTCCTTTTCACTCTGAAAAGACCCCCTCCTTTATGGTGAATGAGGAGAAGCAGATCTTTCATTGTTTCGGCTGTGGGGAAGGAGGGGATGTCTTTACCTTCCTGATGAAAATAGGTCAACTCACCTTTCGGCAGGCCGTAGAAGAACTCGCTAAACGCTACGGGGTAAAGCTCCCTCGATGGGAAGCCTCAGAAGCCCATAAGAAGGAGATGGAAAGGAGGGCCATCTTCTTCCATATCAATCAACTGGCCTCTGAATATTATCATCACCTTCTCACCCAAAAGAAAGAGGGAGAGAAAGGCAGAAGATATCTTGCCCAGAGGGGAATCTCCGAAGAGATCATTCAGAATTATCGATTGGGCTATGCGACCGAGCGCTGGGATGCTCTGGTGGAGTACTTTTTAGAAAAGAAGGTTCCTCTTGAACGAGCCTGGCAATTGGGATTGATCCTTCCTACCAAAAAAGGCAATGGCTCGAACAAAAAAGAGGGATGGTACGATGTCTTCCGAAATCGGATCATCTTTCCCATCTTCGACCTCCATGGGCGGGTGGTGGGCTTTGGAGGAAGGCTTCTCGGAGAAGGATTGCCCAAGTATATGAATTCCTCAGAATCTGAGATCTACCATAAAGGAGAGATTTTATACGGCCTTCCTGTCGCAAAACGATACATTTTAGAAAGGGATTGTGTTATAATTGTCGAAGGTTATTTTGATCTGTTGACCCTCCATCAGTTTGGTCTGAAGCACAGTGTCGCTACTCTTGGGACAGCCCTGACCCAGAATCAGATTTACCTTTTGAAAAGATTGACTAAAAATATTATTCTTCTATTCGATCCGGATCAGGCAGGAACGAAAGCCGCTCTCCGAACTTTACCTCTCTTTTTAGAAGAAGGATTGGGACCCAAGGTGCTCACCCTCCCCCGGGGGGAGGATCCTGATACGTTTATCAGAAAAGGAAATCTGGAGACCTTTGAAAAAATGGTCACGGAGGCCCTTCCTCTGATCGACTTTTACTTCGATGATTTGCTTAAGACCTATGACCCCAACTCGGTGGATGGGAAAGTAAAAATAGCCGAGGAGGGAATGAAGCTCCTTCAAAAAATCCCTGAAAAGATTCGAAGAGATTTCTATGTGAAAACCCTGGCTGAGAGACTGGATGTCAAAGAATCTACCCTTCACGAGATCCTCTCCTCCTTACCAAAGAATCGAGCAAAGGCCCCACCCTCCGTCTCCCCGCTCCCTTCTCCGGAGCCATTCCCAAAGGCCGAGGAAATGCTCATCCGTCTCTTCATCCATCACCCAGAACTCATTCCAAAAGGGTCAAAGGAAGGGATCCTTCACGAATTTGAAAATCCCCTTTTAAAAAGGTTAGGGTTAGCCTTAGAGGATCTCTATCAGAAAAAAGGGTGGTTGAATCTCTCTGAGGCCTTGGGAACTATGGAAAAGGATCTTTCTGAGAGGCTACGAAAGTATGCCTTTGAGGAGACTGGAATTGAAACGAACCGATTAGAAAAAATATTTAACGATTGCATCCAGAAAATCCGTCAGAAAGGGCTAAAGAGGGAAGGAAAAGAATTGCTCAAAAGGATCCAGGAGATGGAGAAGAAAAGAGGAGGAGAGGGACTCGAGGCTCTCCTCTCCAGGCACCAAGAAATGGCAAAAAGAGAGAAAGGTCTCCAGAAATAAACCGATATACAAATAGGGGGAAAGAGAATGGGAAAAGATTTAAAAAGAATAGAAGAGGAGATGATCTCCCTGGGAGAGGACAAGGAGTTTATGAATTTTAACGAGATGAATGGAATCCCTCGGGAGGATCTCGTTTCTTCTGACCATATCGATGATGTCCTGATGATGTTTGACGAAATGGATTTTGAGGGGGTAGACGACCTGGAAAGACTGAGGGTGGATGAGGAAGGGCTTTTCGAGAAAGAGGAAGAGGAGGAATTAGAGGTCGAAGGATATCCAAGAGCGACCGATCCTGTTCGAATGTATCTCCGGGAGATGGGCTCTGTTTCCCTTCTGACCCGTGAAGGAGAGGTTGAAATTGCGAAAAGGATTGAACAGGGTAAACGGGAAGTTCTCAGTGTCGTGCTCAGTTGCCCGATGGCGGTGAAGGAGATCCTCAATTTAGGGAATGGAATCAAGGAGGGAAAGATTCCTATTCGAGAGGTAACCATTGAGCTTGACGAGGAGGATTCCAATGCAGAAGAAGAGGAGGTTCAAAAGAGGCGAGTCTTGGATCTAATTGATCGAATTAAAAAGACAGAGAGAAAGATCCGGGTCTTGAAGCGAAGATCGGGGTCAAAGAAAAAACTTCAGATTCAGGTCAAAAAGAAAGAGGAGGAAATCATCGATCTTCTGAAGGAGATCAATCTAAAAGATACTCAGATTTATAAAATTGTCCAGAAGATGAAACAGATGCTCAACCGGATTGAGAAGGCGGAGAATGAGATCAGGAGATGGGAAGAACGAATCGGGATGTCCAACAAGGAGGTCCGGGCATTCATCCAGAAATGGAAAGGGAAGAGATTAGGGGAAAAGGTGTTGATCCGAAATCGAGGGATCAGTCGAGCGGATCTTCAGGAGATGGCTCGTTCGGTCAGGATGGCCCAAAAGAAGATCAATAAAGTGGAAACCGAATGTGGTCTGTCCACTCAGAAACTCAGGGCAGCCGTCCAGGCCATTACCGTCGGGGAGACCAAAGCCAGAGAGGCTAAAGGAGAGCTCATCAAAGCAAACCTTAGGTTGGTCGTCTCGATTGCCAAAAAATATACGAATCGGGGGCTGCAGTTTCTCGATTTGATCCAGGAAGGAAATATCGGCCTGATGAAAGCTGTGGATAAATTCGAATATCAGAGGGGCTATAAATTCAGTACCTATGCAACCTGGTGGATTCGTCAAGCCATTACTCGGGCGATTGCCGATCAAGCCAGAACCATCCGAATTCCCGTCCATATGATCGAGACGATCAACAAACTCATCCGAACCTCCAGATCTCTTGTTCAAGAGATTGGAAGGGAGCCCACCCCTGAAGAGATCGCTGAGAGGATGGAGATCCCCTTGGAGAAGGTCAGAAAGGTTCTGAAGATTGCCAAAGAACCCATTTCCCTGGAAACCCCCATCGGTGAAGAAGAAGACAGCCATTTGGGAGACTTTATTGAAGACAAAACAACCCTTTCTCCGATGGATGCGGTCATCAATGCCAATCTCTATGATCAGACCCGGAAAGTCCTCTCCACCCTTACTCCCAGGGAAGAGAAAGTCTTGAGGATGCGTTTCGGAATTGACGAGAAGTATGATCATACTCTTGAGGAGGTCGGTCAGGAGTTGGATGTGACTCGAGAAAGAATAAGGCAGATCGAAGCGAAGGCCCTTCGAAAACTGAGGCATCCTAGCCGAGCCAGACAATTAAGAAGTTTTATTGAAAATTAGGGCGATAGAGCTCACATTCAGAAAATTTTAAAGAGAGGTTGACACCTCCAAGGGATGAACTATAATAGATAGTTAGAGAAGAGAGAGGGCCCATAGCTCAGTTTGGTAGAGCCACCGGCTCATAACCGGAAGGTCCCTGGTTCGAACCCAGGTGGGCCCATGATGAGAGAAGGAGGGGAAAACATTCAACTCCTTGAAAAAAAAGAAATTTTTAATCTTTTGAGCTCAAGAAGAGTGTACCCTCCGGTACACTCTTCTTTTTTCGGCAAACTTCATAGGAAAAAGGAGGCCATCCTTGAAAGAACAATTAGAGCTCCTTTGGGAACTTCAAAAGATTGATCTCCATCTGAAACAGATTAAGGAAGAAAGGGATCGGTTTCCCAAAGAGATGAAAAAACTGGAGGAGAAACAGACTCTTGAAAAGGAAAGATTTCAGAAGGAAAAAGAGAAACTCGAGGCCTTGGAGAAGGAGCGAAGAAAGAGAGAGCGAGATCTTCTGGTAGAACAGGATAAGATCAAAAAAGCCGAAGGGAAGATGTCCGAAGTAAAAACAAACAAAGAATATCAAGCCTTACTCACGGAGATTGAAACGATTAAGGAATCGGCTGGGCGGATAGAAGAAGAAATTCTGATGATGCTCGAAGAGATCGATGAAACCAAGAAACATCTGATAAAAAAAGAGAGGGAGATGAAAGCCAATCTCGAAAAGATCGAGGCCGAGAGGAAAAGGATCGAAGAAAGGCTCGCGGAGGGAGAGAGGGTTTGGAAAGAGAAAATGGAAAGAAAAGATGTTCTCTCCAGACAGATCGATTCCGGCCTCATCAAACTCTATAACACCCTGAAAGAGAAGAGGCAGGGCATTGGAATTGTGAGTGTGAAGAAGGAGACCTGTCAGGGGTGTTTCGTCCATGTCCCGCCTCAGATGTTTATTGAGGTCCAAAAGACCAATTCTTTGATCCGTTGTCCTAACTGTAATCGGATTCTCTACTTTGAGGGTGACGGAGAGAAGGGGTAGAGGGGTTGGAAAGGGAGGGATCCGTCGAAAACGTCCCCGAGCTCCTTCTCTATGTCGATGGAGCCTCAAGAGGGAATCCAGGTCGAGCAGGAGCTGGAGTCTTGATCAAGAATCCAAGTGGGGAAAGGATGGCTGAGGTGAGTCGTTACCTCGGCTATCGGACCAATAACGAAGCTGAATATGAAGCGCTTCTCTTAGGATTGAGAGAGGCGAAACGATTAAGGGGAGAGTCCCTTCGAATCTATACGGATTCGGAACTAATTGAAAAACAGCTCAATGGACAGTATCGGGTAAAGGAGGTCCGTTTAAAAAGGCTTCATCAAAAAGCGCAGCAACTCCTTAGGGAATTTCCCCGGGTGCAGATAGAGTCCATTCCAAGGGGAAAAAACAAGGAGGCAGACCTTTTAGCTAATCGAGCGATAGATAGGAGACTCCTTAGAGAGAAAAAGGGAAGGGGGGAGTCGAAGGGGTCGGATGATCGCTCCCCAACGCCCTAAGGTAGGGTGAAGGGGGGAGGAAAGTCCGAGCTCCACAGGGCAAGGTGGTCCGTAACACGGACTGTTCCATCTCGTAAGGGATGGAATAAGGAAAGTGCCACAGAAAAGATACCGTCCCGCTTTAGGCGGGATAAGGGTGAAAAGGCGAGGTAAGAGCTCACCAGTATTCTGAGCGATCAGAATAGCTTGGCAAACCCCACCTGGAGCAAGACCAAATAGGTCCCGTTCTTCTGCGAAAGCAGAAGGGAGAATGGCCCGTTCAACTTCATTCTCATTGGAGTGGAGACGGGACGGGTTGGTCGCTGGAGATCCTGAGTAATCAGGATCCAAGATAAATGATCATCCCCCTCAAGGAGGGAGACAGAACTCGGCTTACAGGCCCCTTCGATGTCCCCATATTAAATGGATGAGCGGAGATGGGAAAAGAAATCACCCCAGAGGTAAGAAGAAGACGAAATGAGTTGATCCTCCTAGGGATCCTCTCCATCCTGATCATCGGGCTGACCGCCATTGAAATGAAGATTCCCCAGGTTCAGGCCTGGATCCCGATCGGAAACAATATCCTTCTCTTTAGCCTGATCAATATCAATATCATCCTCCTTCTCCTCCTCATCTTTCTCGTCATTCGAAATCTTGTCAAACTCATTTTGGAGCGAAGACAGAAGGTCCTTGGGTCAAAACTTAGAACGAAACTAGTGGTAGCGTTTATTAGCCTCTCCCTTGTTCCCACCTTTCTTCTGTTCTTTGTGGCTGCCGGGTTTATCACCAATAGTGTGGAGCACTGGTTTAAAACCCAGGTGGAAGAATCCCTTCAGGGATCCCTCGAGGTGGCCCAGACCTATTATCGAGATTTTGCAAAGATGACGGTCTCTTCTGCTCGTGAGGTAAGCGAGGATCTCAAAGAGAAATCCCTCGATAAAAAAAATGGAAAGCTCCTGAAAGAGGTTCTGGAGAAGAAGAGAAAGGAATATCATCTCAGCACCCTCAAGGTGTTTCTCAAGGGAGAGGAGGCTTTTGGAGTAAAGGATGAAAACCTGAAATGGATTTCCTTCACCCTTCCCAAAGATCTCTTAGAGATCGGGTTTTCAGGGAAAGAGGTCTCCAGAATCCTCTCTGTAGGGGAAGGTGAAATGATTACCGGAGTGGCCCCGATTCTCTCTTCCCAGGATAAAGAGAAGGTCGTCGGGGTGGTGGCGGCTGCCCATTTTATACCAAAGAGTTTGGCTGGGAAGATGCGGGAGATCTCCCAGGCCTTCGTGGATTATAAACAATTAAAGCTTCTAAAAAAACCGATCAAATTCAGCTATATGATCGCCCTCCTTCTGGTGACCCTCCTTATTGTCTTTTCCGCCATCTGGTTTGGGATACGCTTGGCAAAGGATATCACGGTTCCTATTAAGGAATTGGCCGAAGCTACCCACCGGATTGCCAATGGAGAACTCCACTTTCGGATTCGGATGAAGGCGGCGGATGAGATTGGAATGTTGGTCCAGTCCTTCAATCAGATGACCGAGGACCTCCAGGTCAGTCGTATGGAGCTGGAACAGAGAAGAAAATATATGGAGATCGTGCTTAAAAATGTAGCCGCTGGAGTTCTCTCCATCGATGATAAAGGAAGGATTACTACCCTGAATACTTCTGGAGAACAGATTTTGGGAGTAAAAGCGGAAGCGGTTCTGAATCAAAAGTACGATGAGGTGTTAGACAAGGAGTACGTAGCCCATCTTGAGGAATTACTCAGGGAGGTAAGATCCGATCATAAGGATTCGATTGAAAAACAGGTGGTCCTTCAGGCAGGGGGAAAATCTCTCTCCCTTCTGATCAATCTGGCGACCTTGAAGGATGAGGAGGGAAAACCCTTAGGATTTGTGGTCGTATTCGATGATCTTACCGAACTGATCAAGGCTCAGAAAGTAGCCGCCTGGAGGGAGGTGGCCCGGCGAATTGCTCACGAAATTAAGAATCCCCTGACACCGATTCAGCTCTCTGCTCAACGATTGAGAAAACGCTATCTCGAAAGGCTTCAACCCGATGGAGTCGTATTGGATGAATGTACCCGCACCATTGTCAAACAAGTGGAAGAGCTGAGGGATATGGTCAACGAATTCTCCAGTTTTGCCCGTATGCCCGCCCCCAACCCCACTCCCAATCATCTGAACGAGATTGTCCAGGAGGCCCTTATCCTTTTTAAAGAAGCCCATAAGGAGGTCCACTTCCAATTTATCCCTGAAGAACTTCCTGTGATGAATTTGGATCGGGATCAGATGAAACGGGTGATGATCAATTTAATTAAAAATAGTCTGGCCGCAATGGATTCGCAGGGAGAAATCAAAATCCGAACCCATTATGATCCCCACCATCAGGTGGTTCAACTTGAGGTAAGTGACAATGGATGTGGGATCCCCGATGAAGATAAAGGCCGGATCTTTGAACCTTACTTCTCGACCAAAAGAGGGGGAACGGGATTGGGACTCACCATCGTGAATGCCATTATTTCTGATCATCATGGAACCATCCATGTAAGAGATAATCATCCAAAGGGAACCACATTTCTAATTGAATTGCCCATCCGAGCCTGATTGGCTTGACTCGCCCCAAATTCGCTCACCCATAGATTGGGTAATTCACTGCTCATTTTTATTCCCACCCTTCAGTGTGGGATTGCGGGGGGATTACGAAATTAAGTAATCCGTTACTCAGATGTGGAATAAGCCCGAGAGGGGTATTGGAGAAACCCATAGTGCGGTTACCTTAAATGGTCCATAGAAATCGTGACTTTTATTTGTTTTAATTAGAAACCCATTTCTATGGGGGATCGATTCGTAGGGTCTATGTTTATTTTCAATCCATCCGCGTTCTATGGGTTTCGGAAATACTCCTGTCGGGCTTAAATTTATTTCTATCCTTCAATGAGGAAATACGAAATTAATTTGATTTCATAGACTTTTTTAGGTAAAATAAATTTATGGATGAGAAGCTCATCTGCCAGAACAAGAAAGCCTGGCATGACTATTTTATTGAGGATCGATACGAAGCTGGAATCTCCCTTTTGGGATCGGAAGTGAAGTCCCTTCGCCTGGGGAAGGTGAGTCTGGGAGACAGTTATGCTAAAATTAAGGATGGTGAGATTTATCTCGTGGATGCTCATATCAGTCCCTATCCCTATGCGAATCGGTTTAACCACGACCCTCTGAGGCCAAGAAAGCTTCTCCTTCACAAAAGGGAGATTCAACGACTGACAGGGAAAGTTCAAGAAAAAGGGTTTACCCTCATCCCCCTTCGCCTTTACTTCTCTGATGGAAAGGTGAAGGTGGAACTGGGATTGGCAAAGGGGAAGAAGCAATACGATAAACGAGAGACTCTTAAACGAAAAACCATTGAGCGAGAGATAGAAAGGGGGCGAAAAGGGTTCGACGGGGATCGTTGACATCAGGGTCGCATACCGAGGTCCCATTGGCTCGTTAAACAAATGGGGTTTAAACATAATCGCAGCCAACTACGATTATGCTCTGGCTGCCTAATCGCAGCCAGCGTCCCTTCCATCTTCTCCTGTAGGATGGAATGCCTGCCCGCTGGCAGGCGGGGGATGTCAGAGATACAGGATAGCTCCTTTCTGAAGCTTATAGGAAAGGAGCGAACCTTCATAAGCTAATCCTTCCGAAATCCTGCCTGTGGGAGTTTGGAGGGATGAATGAAAAACACAGGCTAAGTATGTAGAGGCCCTGTTGGAAGGTTCCCGGACGCGGGTTCGATTCCCGCCGCCTCCACCAATTTTATGATCAATTCCCTATCATAGAGCGTTTCCATCTTTCACCAATCTATCTCTTTACCTTTGTATGATTCAATAGCTTCTAAATCTTTTGCCCACAATATGGGCAGAATTTAAAGTCGGGTGAAATCTCCTCTCCACATCTGGGACAAATCCTTTCCTTTTGAAAATGGAAAGAGGGGCTTTCTTCAGATCTTCCCATCCCATCAAATACTCCTCCGCATCGATCGCACTCGAGAAATATCTCTCCCCTCTTTACAGGAATCAGGGGAATGAAAAAGAGGCTGAGATAATGATCAAGGCGCTTAAGTCGGGCTGAAGGGAAACCACAATTGGGACAGACCCTTGGTTGATCCTCAATCTGAACCTTTCTGGGTTGAACCCCACCGATAAAGATGAAGGCAGATCCCTCCTTTCTCTAATCTTCCTTATAATTGACCATACAAAGGCAAGACCTCCCATTCGGGACTTCAACTCAACCTTTTTATCATTTTACCACGCCCACCTCTCTCTTTCCAGTGGCTTACCAAAATCTCTCCTTCCGATAGGAAATATTCCTGTCGGGGTTAAATGATTTCCCCATTCCGTGAAAATTATATAAATTTTAAAAAATACTTGACAAGAATGATTCTAAAATGATAAAAATAACTGGGTTGGTGATAGGATGGAAAGGTACAAAAGCTTAGGGTTAAAAATGACTCCTCAAAGACTGGCCATTCTTAACTATTTGGACGGGAATAAAGAACATCCTTCCGCAGAGATGATCTATAAAGCGGTGACCAAAAAATTTCCCACCATGTCTTTTGCCACGGTCTATAATACATTGGAACATTTAAAAGAACGAGGCTATCTGATCGAACTCAGCCTTGATCCTGAAAAAAAGCGTTTTGACCCAAACCCAAAACCTCACCATCATCTCATCTGCACGAAATGTAATAAAATCATGGATATCTTTTATGAATTCCCTCTCCCCCTATCAAAACTTGAAGAAGAAGGATTTCAAATCCTGAAGACTCACATTGAATTTTATGGGAAATGCCCAAAGTGCCATAAATCTGAAAAAAAATAAATCTTACGAGGAGGTAAGACGATGGCTACCAAAACAGAACAGTATCTCAAAGAAGCCTTTGCCGGAGAATCTCAAGCAAACCGAAAGTATCTCGCCTTTGCTGCCAAGGCAGAACAGGAAGGCTATCCCCAGGTCGCTCGTCTCTTTAGGGCTGCTGCAGAGGCTGAAACCATCCACGCTCATAATCATTTGAGGGCGCTCAAAGGGATTCGAAGTACGAAAGAGAATTTGGAGGAAGCCATTGCTGGAGAGACTCACGAATTTAAGAAGATGTATCCAGAGATGATCGAAGCCGCCAAACAGGAAGGAAACAAAGAGGCTGAACGAACCTTTCATTATGCCAATGAGGTCGAGAAGGTTCATGCCAACCTCTATCAAACTCTACTCAACAATTTAGGAAAAACTCAGGAGACCTTCCCATATTATGTATGCCCTGTTTGTGGTTACACAGCCGAGCGGGAAGCCCCCGAAACCTGCCCGATTTGTGGCGTAAAAAAAGATAAGTTTAAAAAAATTGACTAAGAATCCTTTTTACGAATCTATCCTCTCGAAAGGAGACGATTTTTATGGCCGAACATGTGATCAAACTGACAGACCAAGAAGTTCAAAAAATTCAGGCTATCATTTTAGATCGAGATAAAGAGGAGGCCTTTCGATTTCTCGTCGATGTCATTAAAGAGAAGTTGAAAGCACCCACCCGCCATGCCTGTGGTCCGACCCCTGTATAATACCATAAAAAAGGAGTCCTCCGATGAAAGAACGAACGGGATGGATTACCTTTAAAGGGAATCCACTGACTTTAATTGGAAAAGAAGTGAAGGTCGGGGATGAGGCCCCTGATTTTATTGCTTTGGACCCTAATCTTAACCCTATCCCATTTTCGACCTATCGCGGGAAGACCTGTCTTCTCTCTTCTGTTCCCTCCCTGGACACTCCTGTCTGTGATATGGAGACTCGAAGGTTCAATGAAGAAGCAAGCCGTTTAGGTCCTGACCTCATCATCCTCACCATCAGTATGGACCTTCCCTTTGCACAAAAAAGATGGTGTGCGGCCACGGGGGTAGATCGCATACAAACCCTTTCCGACCATCGGGATGCCTCTTTTGGAACTTCCTATGGGGTTTTGATTAAGGAGTTAAGGCTTTTAGCCCGAGCTCTCTTTTTGGTGGATAAAAGAGGGATCGTTCAATATGTTCAGATTGTCAAAGAGATAACCCACGAACCTGATTATGAATCCGTTTTAGGGGCCTTAAAAAATTGGGGGGGAGGAACATGAAAAAAATCGTCTTTCTGGTTCTTTTGATCCTTACTTTTCCCATGGTAGGAATCCCATCGAATAAGCCTCCAGAAAAGGGTGAGTCCTTTCCATCCATCCAACTCCCTATCCCAAAGCCTCCATCTGAAAAAGCCTATCTTGGTCTTTCAGGAGAAGGCCTATTTAGAATCCCTCAAATTAAAGCAAAGGTACTCATCGTTGAGATTTTTAGTATGTATTGTCCCCATTGTCAGAAGGATGCCCCTGGAGTGAATGAGCTTTATGATCGGATTGAAAAGAATCCAGACCTCAAAGGGAAGATTAAACTCATCGGCATCGGCGTAGGGAATACCCCTTTCGAAGTAGAAATGTTTAAGAAGACCTATCAGATTCCCTTTCCCCTCTTTCCAGATCGAGACTATCTCCTTCATAAAGCCTTTGGTGAAGTGAGAACGCCTTACTTTATGGTAGTCAAAATCAAAGGGGAAGGGACCTCGGAGATCGTTCACACCCAATTGGGAGGATATCCTGGAGCCGAAGCCTTTTTGGAATTGGTTCAAAAAGTATCGGGATTAAAATAGGAGCCTTTAAGATGAAAGAAAAGACCCTCTCTATTCTTATCCTTCTTGGTTTGATGCTCTCCCTGTGGATTTCCACCCAAGACCTCTATGGTGTTTCTGAGGTTTTCAAAGAAAATATCTATCCGGTTGGCAAACTGAAACCCGTCGATAGTCAATTAAAAGTAAAAGTTGGGGACCGCGCTCCTGATTTTACCCTTCCTTCGATCTCTGGAGAAAAGATTTCACTAAGGCAATATCGAGGAAAAAAGAATGTCGTTCTTTCCTTTGTCCCTGCTGCCTGGACTCCTGTTTGTTCTGACCAGTGGCCCGGGTATAATATTGCAAAGGAGATCTTTGACCAACACGAAGCCATCCTCCTTGGCATTACGGTGGATAATCTTCCTACTCTTTTTGCCTGGACCAATCAGATGGGCAAGCTCTGGTTCCCTGTGCTATCCGATTTTTGGCCTCACGGAAAGGTAGCCAAAAGATATGGGGTTTTGCGCTCCGATGGAACAGCGGAGCGGGCTCTCTTTATAATCGATAAAAAAGGGATGATCCGCTATATCGATGTCCACGACATTAACAAAAGACCCCCCTTAGAGGACCTGGTGGCAGCCTTAGAAAAACTTAAATAATACAATAGTTTGAACTCCTCGCTTTCATTCCCCTATTCTAATAATTTCACCTTCAATTTTATCCTTGATATTTAAAATCCCTATGGTAGCTCTATGCCAGAAAGAGTGGGTGGGGGAGCCCGGGTTAAAAAAGAAGATCTCCCTCGATTGATGGTTAGCAGGGGTATGGGTATGACCGTAAACGATGGCGTCCACCTTTTCAAATTCCCTTCGAATTCTTGATTCAATCCCGAGGGGAGCTCCTCCTCCATGAATCAGACCGATTTTAAATCCCCCGAGTTCAATGATTCTCTTTTGTGGAAAAGCCCTTCTAATCTCGTAAGGATCCATATTTCCGCACACCGCGATGAGCTCTTTTTGTCCCGAAAGGTACTCCGCAATAGACCAATCCACGAAGTCCCCTGCATGAAGAATCTTCTCGACCTCTTTAAAATAACCCTCCACCATCCTTTTGAATTCGGGGGTCGGCTCTCTTAAATGGGTATCGGATAGGACTCCGATCTTCATCTTTAGCTCACCCACTCCTTTCTTTTTTCTTGAACGAATCTTGAAAAGACCTGGATGACAGGGTTGACTCTCTCCTCCTTTAAATAAAGGAGCGCCACTTGAAGGGTAAGTCTCTCTTCTATAGGGATCACCCGAAGAAGTCCCCTTTTGACCTCTTCTTCCACAATCCTTTTGACGATAATCGAAATTCCTTTTCCTTCTGAAACCCATTGCTTGATAAACTCGGAACTTCCAGCCTCGATGAGCAAAGAAGGTCGAATTCCTGACCTTTTAAAAGCCTCAAGCAGAACCCTCCGAGTGGTAGATCCCTTGGCACGGATGATAAAAGGGAACCGTTGGATTTCTCGAATAGAAATCCTCTCCTTCCGAGCCAGTTCATGGGAAGGGGAGACAATAAGGACTAACTCCTCCTTTAAAAAAGGAATCGATACAAATCTCGATGATGTTTTTGTAACGGCAATGAGGGCCAGATCGTTTCGGTAGGTCGTTAAACTCCTTTCGATCTCCTCGGAATGTCCCACGTCCAGGGAGATCTTGATCAGGGGATGGGCACTTTGAAATGCCGAAAGCAAGGAAGGCATCAAACATTTCGAATAGGACTCGCTTGTCCCAATCTTTAGAAAACCCTGCCGTTCTTTCTGGAGTCTCTCGATATGATCTTCAGCCTCTCGAATGAGGTTGGCCATTCTCTTTGCTTCTTTATAGAGAAGTTTCCCTTCTTCGGTGAGTTTAAATTCGCCTTTTCCTCTCTGAATGAGGACGAACCCCAATTGATGCTCGAGACCCTTTATATGCTTGCTCACGGCAGGTTGTGAGATAAAAAGGGTCTCAGCCGCTTTTGAAAAACTTCCCAGCCTCGCCACCTCGTAAAAGACGATCAAGGAATGAAGGGATTCTCGTAAAGCCATTTTTTCTTCCTTGGATAACCCATAGTTATTTAAACATAAAAACAAATCAATTGACAAGAGGAGGCTTAAAAGAGATATAATTGTTTTAAAATAGAAAGGAGGGGATTTTATGGATCTCAGGGATTTCATAAGAGAGTGCGAAAAGGTAGGAGAACTAAAAAGAATCAAGGCCGAGGTGGATTGGGACCTCGAAATTTCACACATTTCAAAGCTCGTGGAAGAAAAGAGCGGGCCAGCTTTACTATTTGAGAATGTGAAAGGTTACAAAAGTCCTGTTTTAACCGGTGCCTTTGGGACTACAAAAAGACTTGCCATTATTCTTGGGAAAAGTCCTTCCCTCTCCATGGTACAGTTGACCAAGGAATGGGTCAATACGGTGGTAAAGGAGGTGATCCCCGCAAAAGAGGTTCAAGACGGACCAATTTTTGAAAATATTCTTGAAGAAGATAAGGTAGACACCTTTGCTTTCCCTTCTCCACGATTCTACGAACTGGATGGGGGGAGATATTTTGGAACGGCCGTCTTTATGGTACTTCAAGATCCTGAGACAGGAGATATCAATCTCGGTACCTATAGAATGGGAATTCTTGATGAAAAGACAGTGGGTGTCCAGATCCTTAAAGGGAAAAAGGGAGATCGGATCATGAAGAAATATGCCAAGGCAGGCAAAAAAATGCCAGCCTGTGCAATCATTGGGGGAGATCCTCTCCATGTCCTCGCCAGTGCCGCCACATTTAAGGCCAAAAGTGGATATGATGTGGTGAGTACATTGAGGGGTGAGCCCGTAGAGATCGTTAGGGGTAAATTTACTCGTCTCCCTTTCCCTGCAGCCGCAGAAATCGTACTTGAGGGCGAGATAGATCCACAAAATCTAAGAAATGAAGGCCCCTTCGGAGAATATACTGGATATTATACAGAGGAATTAATTAAACCTATCCCAAAACCCGCCCTTGATGTAAAGAGGATATATTATCGAAACAATCCCATCCTATGGGAAACGAGTGTGGGAAGACCCGTGGGAGATCAGCACATTCTCTACGCCTTTACTCGGAACGCAAGCCTTTGGACGGATCTCGTCAAGATGGAGATCCCGGGGATCAAGTCCGTCTATACCCTCCCGGAGGCCTCAGGTCGATTCATCGTGGTAGTATCAGTGGAACAGATGTATCCAGGGCATGCCGATCAGGTGGCAGCGGCGATCATCGCCAGCAACACGGGGATGTACGGAGTCAAAATGGTGATTATTGTGGATCATGACATCGAAGCCGATGATCTTCCAAGGGTCTGGTGGGCACTCGGGACCCGGTACAATCCAGCACGGGGAACGCAGATCATTCACAGGGGGAGATCCACTCCTCTCGATCCTTCCCTTGGACCGGATGAGAACAAATTGATCACCTCTCGTATTTTCCTCGATGCCACCATACCGTTTGAGTGGAAGGTCAAACCCACGGAGATCAAACTTTCGGAGGCCATGCTGGCTAAAGTGAAGTCCCGATGGAAAGAATACGGGTTTGAGGACTAATCCTTCTCTGGAGGAGGACAAGGAAAGGAGGAAAATCTGATGTGGCATTATAAAGACTTTATCTTCGGGGAGCTTCCCTGTATTGTCACCTTTGTGAGTGTCGAGGTGGGGGGCAAACAGAATATCATGACAGCATCCGGCATGTTTGTTTCAGACGCTCCCCCCTTGATCGCTATCAGTCTTTCAAAAGAGAGCGCGACCCACCGCTTGATATCCAAAGCGAAAGAATTCGTCGTCAACATAGCCTCTACCGACCAGGTGGGGCTTGCCGAGAAGTTGGGGGCCATCCATGGTGAATCGGTCGACAAATTAAAAAAATTTAACATTCTCACAGAGCCTGCCTCGGCCATTCGATCCACCCGGATCACCAATTGTTTTGCCAATCTCGAATGCAAATTGATTCGTTCGATTAAGGAGGGAAATTATATCCTCTACATCGGGAAGGTGGTGGCCCATAAGGTCAGGCCAAAACTGAAACCTCTCATCTGGTTTGAGAATAAATATTACCGGCTGGGGAAGAAGTTGGCCTAAGGAAACAGACCCGAATCAATCAGCGTTGAATTCAAGGAGAAGCTTATGCCATTTGAGAAAGATCTTCAGAGAGCAAAAGAGAAAGCTAAAAAAGTCAAACTTTTTGCCCACGACGTGCATGGAGTGCTGACACCGAACACGTTTTTATGCGATATCGAAGGAAGACGAAAATATGCTTTCTGGCATATGGACGGTTTTGGCGACCTCTCTCTAACCGCCAATGGCATTCAGATCGCCTTTCTCGACACGACCTCCATTGATGAAGAAGGACTTTTTCGCGCCCGTGAGCTTAAATTAGATAAATTCTATTATAGGACCAAAGATAAGCTCGCAAAACTTGAGGAGTTAAAGAACGAATTAGGAATCAGCGACGAAAACGTGGGCTATATTGGCTGTGAGATCACTGACTTGAAAATAATGAAGCAGGTCGGATTTGCTGTAGCCACAGCCGATGCTATCGATGAGGTAAAGGAGATTGCTGACTACATCACCACCGCTCCCGGTGGAAGGGGCCCTATCAGAGAGATTTGTGAGTTCATTTTGCGAGTCATGGGAAAGTGGGAAGAGTGGGTCGAGAAAGTAATTAGGATGGGATACAAATAGTTCCTGATCAAATGTTCATTTGGGATTTATGAACAGAAGATTCTCCTAAGGGGTAGGGAGAGACGGCCGAATTTCTTGAAGGGTTTGTTCCCTATAAACCAGAAGATTCAGAGAAATATATTCGGCTTCGATGGTGGTCTGGTATGACACTCAGTGACCTCCTCGATAAGGCTGCCGATGTCTATCCGGACAAAGAGGCCTTTGTGGATGGAAGGACTAGGCTCACCTTCAAGGGGGCCAGAGAGAAGTCCAACCGACTCGCCATTGCCTTGATGGATCTGGGTATTGCTACGAGGGACCGAGTGCTCATTCAACTTCCAAATTGGAATGAGTTTGTTTTGGCCTATTTCGCTGTCCAAAAGATTGGCGGCATTGTGGTCTTGCTTATAGATAGGTATCGACAATACGAAATTGGCCACCTTCTCAGACTTTCGGAGGCAACCTTATGGATTGTTGCCGAAAAGTATAAAAAGACGGATTACCTGCCGATTGTGGAGGATGTAGTAAAAGAGAATCCTCAGCTTAAAAATATTATCCTCGTAAGAAGTGAGGGACACGGCCCCTTCAAAAGCATGGAGAAGCTGATCCGCGAAACCGTGCTGGACGAGACCAACCTCCAGAGGCTTGCTCAAAGAAGGCCAGATCCTATGGAGGTGGCCCACATGGGTCCTACAGGAGGGACGACTGGTTTGCCTAAACTGGTTCCTCGCACTCATAACAGCCTCATCTGCACCATGGAATATGCTGCTTATGCATGGGAGGTGAGTCATCAGGATGTATGCCTTCTGGTCGGCCCGATTGGCCACGATCTTGTCTTTACCAAGGGCCTCGGGAGTACCCTCTTCATGTTTGGGAAGAACATTTTCCTCGATTCCACAGAGATGAAAGATGTTTGTGAAACCATTCAAAAGGAGAGGGTCACCACCATCGTTTGGACGCCTACCATGGCTAAAAGGTTGCTCAATTTTGAGGGGCTGAAGCGTTATGACTTGAGCTCTCTAAGAGCGATGCACTGCGGTGGGAGCGCAAGCCTTCCAGAAATAGTCAAGGGAGTAAGAGAGGCCCTCCGATGCCATTTCTATAATGGTTACGGCGGAACAGAAGGCCAAACCACCTTAACGCGAACAGGTGACAGCCTCGAAACCATTCTTCACACGGTTGGGAAACCAACCTGTCCATACGATATCTATAAGGTGGTCAGCCCCGAAGGCAAAGAGCTTCCTCCAAATACGCCAGGAGAGTTGGTAATAAAAGGCCCGGGGGTTTTTACAGGATACTACAAAGCCCCTGAGGAAAATGCAAAGGCTTTTAATGAAGAGGGGTTTTTCAGAACTGGGGATTTGGCCATGATTGATGAGAGAGGGGTAGTCACCATAACTGGTCGAATCAAAGAGATGATCAATCGTGGTGGCGAGAGCATCAGCGCAACGGAGATAGAATCATTGATTAGCACTCATCCAGAAGTGGCCCTCGTAGCTGTAATTCCCATGCCCGACCCTGACCTTGGAGAAAGGGTCTGTGCTTACATTCAACCCAAACCCGGAGCGAATCTAAGCTTTGAGAAGATCATCGCCCATCTAAAGGAGAAGAAGGCCTCGGTGTTGCAACTGCCAGAAAGAATCGAATTCATTGAGACCATGCCTTTGACTAAGGCCGAAAAGATCGATAAAAAATGGCTAAGAGAAGACATTGAAAAGAAGTTAAGGGATGTCCATTAATCCCTTATGGCTCCAGCCCCTTATCACTTTCAGAATGGAGGTCGCAAAATGAATAAAAATGAGCTTGCCCTTGAAAAGGCCAAAAAAGTCAAATTCGTTATCCTCGATATTCACGGAATATTGACGGACAATATCCTCTACTATACGGATGACGGGAAAAAATCGGAATGTTTCTCCTTGAGAGACCGTCTGGGGTGTATGGCCCTTCAGGAGGGTGGGATTGGGGTAGCCTTCTTGACCAGTAAAATTACAAGAACAGACGAACAAATCGGAAAGATTTATGGAATTCCTCCAGAAAAACTATGGGGAACTTCAGCTAAGATTGGAAAACTGGACGAGTTTGAAAAAGAAACCGGCTTTAAAGATGAAGACCTGTGCTACGTAGGAGACGAGATGATCGATCTGGGTGTCATGAAACGAGTCGGATTTTCCGTAGCTCCCGCTGATGGATCTATCGAAGCGAAAGAAGTGGCCGATTACATCACCCGAGCTGGCGGAGGAAAAGGGGTCGTCAGAGAAGTCGCTGAATTCATTCTCAAGGCTCAGGGAAAGTGGGAAGAAGTTCTCGATAGGATTACCAAAAAACTATAATCTTTAAAAAAGGGTGAGGAGGAGAAAATGGCCTATCCATTTTATAAAGACAACAGAGAATTCATCAAGGCGTTGGAGGCGAACGACGATCTGGTCACCATCCATCAGGAGGTGGACTGGGACCTTGAAATGGGTGCTATCATCAGAAGGGTCTGTGAACGTAAGGCCCCTGCTCCTTATTTTAAGAAGATTAGGGACTATCCTGGTTTTGAGGCATTTGGGGCCCCCCTTGCCACGTATAAAAGATTGGCCATTGCCATGGGGATGAAACCTGATGCCTCCGTGCAGGAAATATCAGATGAGTATGTGAAGAGAACCACCCGTGAACCTATAAAACCCATTCTCATAGATAAAAAGAAGGCACCCTGCAAAGAGAATATCTGGACAGGGAAGGATGTCGATCTCTTTAAACTTCCTGCACCCATGGTCCACGATGGAGATGGAGGAAGATATTTAGCCACCTGGCACTTTGTTGTCTCAAAAGATCCTGACACTGGGTTTGTCAACTGGGGAATGTATCGGCAGTCCGTCTTCGATGAAAAAACCATGGTTGGACCGGTCCTTCCTTTTTCAGATATGGGAAAGATGTTCTATGGGAAGTACGTTCCAAAAAACAAACCCATGCCCTTTGCTACGGTCATTGGCTGTGATCCTCTGGCTGGAGTAGCCGCCTGCGCCCCTTCCCCCATTCCCGAAGACGAATTTACAGGCATGTTAATGGGTACTCCGGTAGAATTGGTCAAGTGCGAAACCAGCGATCTTTATGTCCCGGCCCATGCAGAGATCATTATCGAAGGGGAAGTCATTCCAAACGTATGGATCGAGGAAGCACCCTTCGGAGAATACACAGGCTACCGAACCTCTCCACGAGAACCAAGAACCGTCTATCGGGTTAAAGCCATTACCTTCCGAAATAATCCAATCTTAACTGTGTCTAACATGGGAGTTCCTACGGATGAAGGGCAACTTCTCCGATCCTTTTCATTAGGTCTCGAGATGAGAAAACTTCTCGAAAGTCAGGGCATTCCTATTACCGGGGTATTCATGTGGCCAGAATCGACCCATCACCTGGTTGTGGTGGGAACAAAGGTCGCTTATAGCGGGATTGCCACTCAAATCGCCAATTTAGTCTTTGGATCAAAGCTAAGCCCCTGGTTTCATATGGTCGTCGTCGTGGATGAAAATACAGATATCTACAATAAAGATGAAGTGATCCACGATCTCTGTACCAAATGTCATCCTATCCGAGGAATTCGAAAGTACGAACAAGCTCCAGGAACTCCTCTTTATCCTTTTGCAGACCCGGATGACCGGAGGTGGAGCCGGGGGGCCCAGGTCCTTTTCGACTGCACCTTTCCGCTGGATTGGCCAAAAGGCATGGTCCCCATAAAGGTCAATTTTAGCAATCCCCATATCTACCCTAAAGAGATCCAAGAGAAGGTTTTGAAAAACTGGAAATCCTACGGATTTAAGGATTAAGGAGGAAGGCTATGGGAAGAAAAGAATACGACACCTTTATTTTAACAGATCCCGAACATTTCCCCGAAGATCAGGAAATGGAAATGATCCTTCGCGATCTTACGCCAGAGGATCGCCGATATAAATACCGGAGTTTTTATGCCATCGCTATGGTTTCAAAATCCGATTCGAAGTATCCTGATCGTCTCTGGATAAGGTTGGGAAGAGGTCAACTCCAAGAGAAACCCTGGTCGATCAAGATTATTAAAGAAGTGAATAAATTTGCTGAATAAACCAAAGAGGATCCTTCATTGACATTGGAAAATATAAAAGACTTCATTGACGCCCTACGATCTCAGGAAGATCTCATTTCCATCTCAACTCCTCTTGACCCAAAGTATGAAATCTCAGCCTTCCTGACCGAGATCGGGAAAAGGGAGGCTCCGGCCATACTCTTCGAAAAGGTAAAGGGCTACCGTTTACCTGTTGTTGGAAATCTCCTTGGAACGAGGAGAAGACTCAGCCTTGCCCTTGGCATAGAACCCGATAAACTCTTTGTAGAGTTTCCAAAGCGATTGGTAAAGGAAATTCAGCCAGTTCTTACGAAAGACGAATCTCCGAAGGAGGTATTCCCGAGAGGAAAAGGGTTGGACCTTAGAAGACTCCTTCCTGTATTGACCCATTATGAAAGAGATTCTGGACCCTATATCACATCGGGTGTTTCATCAGCAAGGGATCCTGACACTGAAACCATCGGAAGGGGTCTTCACCGGATGGAAGTGAGGGGAAAAGATCGACTCGGTATCTCCCTTCTCAATCCCCCCCTTTCGGAAATTTATGGGAAATACAAAAAGAGGGGTCGGAAGATGGAGATCGCCACAGCCATCGGGGTGGATCCCCTCATCTTCATCGCCTCCATCCTGAAGGTTCCTGCTGAAAAAGACAAACTCTCCGTTGCTGGAGGCATTAAAGGAAATGCAATCCCCATAGTGAAAACTAAACACGTGGATCTTGAAATTCCAGCCTTTGCCGAGATCGTTATCGAAGGGATCATCGACCCAAAGGGGAAAGAAGAGGATGGGATTCTCGGAGAATCGAGTGGATACTATATGGGTTTCTCAAGAAGTCCTGAGATTCAAGTGATGGCAGTGACGCTCCGGAAAGAAGCCATCTATCATGCCATCGTTCCATGGAGCCTCGAGGTAGACAATCTTCTCTATCTTGTCCACGGCCTTGACTTCATACCGAAGATGAAGGGAGAAATCCCCTCCCTTAGAGAAATCCGCCTTATTCCAGGGACGTTTGGTTCCCATGTGGTAATGAGTATGGATACAGAAAATAGAGGTGAAATCCGAAGGGCCTTAATCCTTGCCCTTTCCTTTACCAATATAAAAAAGGCCGTGGCGGTCAATACTGATATTGACATCTATGATGATCAGGAACTGGAATGGGCTCTCGCCACTCGATTCCAGGCAGACAAGGATTTGATTGTGATGACGAACCTGAAGGGTCAACCCATTGATCCCTCTTCAGGGGACGGATTCTTAACAGCAAAGATGGGGTTGGATGCAACCAAACCGAGGCCCGAAGGTTTTGAAAAGGTGGGAGTCCCTGAAAAGGTAAAAAAAAGAGTCACCCCTCTTGTTCAACAATTTATCAAAGGAAGATGAGATGAAAAGAATTATCGTTGGAATCACTGGCGCTACCGGTGCTATTTATGGCATCCGATTGCTCGAGATCCTCTCAAGATCGAAAGTGGAAACCCACCTGGTCATTACTGAAGCAGCTGAGAGGACCATCCGGATGGAAACCGATTGGAAAATTGCAGAGGTCCATTCCCTTGCAAAAGTCGTTTACGATATCAATGATGTAGGAGCCGATATTGCCAGTGGTTCATTTCAAACGGATGGAATGGTGATTATTCCTTGTTCCATCAAGAGTCTCTCGGCCATTGCCAACTCCTTTAATCTGAATCTTCTCATCCGGGCTGCCGATGTCACGATAAAAGAGAAAAGGAAATTGGTTCTCGGGGTGAGAGAAACCCCTCTTCATAAAGGCCACCTCAACCTGATGATGAATCTGGCCGATCTCGGAGTCATCATTCTCCCGCCCATTCCTGCCTTCTACTTCCATCCCAAGACCATAGATGATTTGATTAATCATACCGTAGGTAAGATCCTTGACCTCTTCCATATCGATCATACCCTCTTTGCGCGCTGGGGAAGTGATAAGATAAAAAATAACCTTCGAAAGAAAGGATTCAGCCATTAGGATAAAGGGAAAGGTTGTCGAAGGTCTCAGGGAAGCAGGCCTATTTACTCAGATTCCGTGGGTGAGAAGACAGTTCATGGAAAAACTCTCTATCGATCCCTACCCAGGAACATTGAATCTTGAAATCACAGACCCAGAATCCCTCCAATTGTTCAAGGATCTTAAGGCGACCCCAGGAATAGAAATCCTCCCTGAAGACCCGCTCTTTTGTAGCGCCAGATGTTATCCCGTCCTTATCCATGGCAAATTAAAGGGAGCCATTGTCTATCCGTTAGTTGAAAGCTATCCCGAAAATAAAATGGAACTGATCGCACCTCAAAATATCAAAGAGGTTCTTCTCGTTGCAACAGGGGATATATTAGAAGTGGAGGTCATGAAAGGTGAAAAGGGTGAATAAACAAAACCGTTCACCCCTTTTCCCAGTATAGTAACTTCTTAATTTTCTCGATCAGTGTAGTCCGCACACGAGGGTTCTTGATGGGGGTCACCTCTTTCCAATCCCTCCAATCTCCTAAGAGTTCATAGTAGAGATTGGCACACGCCTTCTGACAAAAAACCTTTCCTTCTGGATTGATTTTGCGCACGCAGACTTCAAGCTCTTTCAGGAGGCGTTCTTTCTCTTCTTCATCTTCCGTGTGGAACATAAGGACTTTTGTGGGCTTTGTGGGTTGACTCGACCCGAATTTCCCTCTCACGTGACGGTTCCCAAGGAATCGTTCCTCAAATTCCTTCAAAACCTCCAAACATTCCTCCTGGTTCTTCAGCACGGCCACCACCTTCCAGCAATGAAAGGCCTCCTTCAATTCGATCTCGTCTTTACCGGCTTGCAATTGTTCGTAAAGGTTCGTGATGCAGGGAACACACCGACTATAGATATTCCCCTTCGTGACCTGAAGTTTCGGATCGCTTTCGAAACTCACCCAATGGTCTCTGGAGTCTCTCCAGACTCTCTTATCGAGATAGATCTTCTTCATCTTGAACCCTCTTAGCCATTATCATATCATAACTCCAAACGGAACCCAATGGAGGAGAAAGAAAGGTTGGACAGAAGGCCCCCTCCAAAGATTTACGTTTAAAGGTAAATGCTTTCGGTCCTAACCCTTCTAAACCTGATGGGTTGAAGTTCATAAGAGAGAGAAGGAGGCAACATTTGAAATAGAGGAGAGGGCAAGAAAAAAATCCTCGAAGGGATCGCCTCTTGCTCTAAACTCTTTTCCAGAATATATTAAATCATATTTTCATGGACGAGGTGACATTTCTGAAAAGATTTATTGAAAAATATTCGATTCTCCTTTTTCTCATTATGGGCTCCTTTTTTCTACCCTTTTATCCAAACCTGACCACCCCTCAGCTCCCTTCCCACCCGAAGATCATCCTGAGAGGGTCTGATGGAGCCCCTCTCACCCTGGAGAGTAAAATTCCCTTTAGTCCTAAAAAGACCTGTGGAGCGTGCCATGATTATGATCGGATCACCAGGGGTTACCACTTCCAGCAAGGAAGAATGGATGGGAGGGGAAACATCTTGGTCAGTGATTCCTACGACCCAAAATATTCCTGGAACCTCTCGTCAGGGATGTATGGAAAAGTTCAAATGGCTTCTTCCGACCCAAGCCAATTAGCCAAAAAGAACAATCTTCGTCCTTCCGAGATAGACAAATCCTCTTTTTACTTTGTCCAGAACTGTGGGAGCTGCCATCCTGGAGGGGGGTGGAGTGAATATGATCGGAGAGGGTATCTCTATTACAATGAAGAGAATAAGAAGTTTGGTTACGAAGGGAGGGGTGAAAATCCCCGACTCGATGGAGACTATACCTCCCTCTCAGCTGGGGATGAAAAATACGGAGCTCCGTGGGATCGAAGTGGAGTAAGTGAGGCCGACTGCTTGATCTGCCATCTCAAAGGATATCAATGGAAACAACGAGGCACTGCTCTTAAAGGAGGGCTTTTTAAATATGCTCCTTCTGTGGGGGCAGGCTGGGGAGTGATCAAATTACTCGACGGGGATTCCCGTTTTGAGAAATCCATTTCAGTGGAAATCGATTATACAAAAAAAGAGGTGGCTGATTTTGAGAATCTCCATCTCCAAATTACAAGACGCGTGTCCGATGAAAACTGTTGGGCATGCCATGGCCCTTACGGAGAGAAAAAAAGGGGCTATGATTGGACCCTCCAACTGGATGTCCACAAAGCGAAAGGGATGGATTGCCTCTCCTGTCATCCCGGAGATCAAGAACATAACTTTGCCAAAGGGGCCTCTCTTCCCCAGACTGTCCGTGAGGACCTGGATCACACCATGAACTCCTGTGAGGATTGTCACTATAAGAAAAAAGACCGAAAAGCTCCCAGGCCTAAACACCCCTTCTCTCCAAGGCATATGAAGAGAATCGCCTGTCAAACCTGCCATATCCCCTTTCGAACCATTTCCGTTGAACTGGTGTATGACCATACGACTGGAGAGACACAAATTTATGAAACCTCAAAATTTTTATCCCGTAATCCCCTGGATCCTAAACTCGCTGCTCCGGATGAAAAACAGCAAGTCTGGTATCCTGCTCTTAAGGATTACAAAGGCAAAATCCTTCCTGTGAAGCCAGCTCTCCCTATTTACTGGGGAGATTTGGACGAACACACCCATCTCGTCAAACCCATCCCTCTCTGGAAGATCAGGGATCTCGGAAAGCCTCCTCTTAAAGACGACAACGGAGATGGAATCCCCGAAGTCAACTCTCTTGAGGAGATCAAATCCTTTTTAATCGCATTGAAAAGTAAAGATCGTTTTGGCTCCCCTATCGCAAATCTTCCAGTCCTCCTCAAAGGAGGATTCCTCTACCGATTAGATAAAAAGGGTGGGGTCGAAAAAATTCCTCATCACCAAGCTCAACCTGTTGACTTTTCGCTCCATCACAACATCCGACCTGGATTTTTAGCCCTGGGATCAAGGGGATGTGGGGATTGCCACACCCGGAATTCTCCATTCTTCCTGAGAAAAATCCTATTGGATCCTTACGATGAAAAGGGTAAACCCGTCTATGTTGAGACCTGGGAGCAGATGGGGATGAGCCAGGAAAAATTAAATCGACTCCTTTTGGAACAATAGCCCTTGGCTCTATTTTTTCCCAATCTTCTCCTTAAATATTTCAGAATGATGGTTAAGAATATTTCCGGATCGACTCCTCCAGAATTGATAGTTATGTCCGGCTTTCCCATTGAAGGGTTGAACAGGAATCTCGTGGGTTCCTTCTCCTGTCACTTTCTCAAAATTTCTATTCCCCTGGATAATCTCAACGATCCCTTCTCTCTCTCCGTAATCAAAATAGATCCAAGGGGGCAGTTTTGAAATCCCTTTTTCTTGAACGAGGCGGATTGGGTTATGGGAACGAATAAAGGAACCATCCAGGGTGGAGGCCGAAGGCAGTCTTTTAGGTCGAAGTCTTCCAAATATCTCTAAAAATTCAGGAAGAACCATCTTGAGGATCCATTTGTTGGAAAAGAGTTCAAGATCGAGAAGACCGCTTTGACTACTGATGGAATGAAAGAGGTGAGGATATTTCAATCCGAGTCTCATCGCCCCAAATCCTCCCATAGAGAATCCTCCAAGCCCTCGAATAGGGAGGATTCTGTTCCGATAGTGAGAGTCTCTTTCAATAAAATGGACCAATTCGAGAAAATAGGATTCATATTTCCCCAGAGCCCCTGGCTTCATATAAAGGAAAGGAATGAGAGAAAAATTCAGAGACTCGCCACGGGAAAAATCGTCACAAGAGTTTCGACTTTGGGTGGGTGGGAAAAGGGTCTTCCCTTCATTTTCATCGATATAGAATCCATTGTCTCCATCAGGAAGAATTATAATCATCTTCTGAACAGGGGAGAAAAGAGTCCTTTCTGATTTCCCCAAAAGGAGGTTGTGGAACACAATGGATTGGGCAATCTCATTTGGAAGATCGTCTTTAGGGGCCAGACCTCCATACCTGAATAGCTCCTCAAAACGATCTTTAAGGTCCCTTTCCAGATCTGGATAGGTACGATTCTTTGGGTTCATCATCGCATAAGCAATTAGAGCCATATCCTCGTGAAGGAGCCAATGAAATTCTTCCTCTTGAGCTTTGCAGAGCACCCTCTTGGCTTTCTCAGGTGAATGGATCTTCCACCCAAAGCCCCTCCGTTCAAAATTGTATCCATGAAGGAGGAAAAGAATGGGATATTTATCCTTGGTTTTTTTGTCGAAATCCTCTGGCAAAATAACAAAGAACCCCTTTTCCTTTTCCAACTCTCTTGAATAGAAGGTCTCATATCGAACCAGATAGGAATATCTTTGATAGGGTTTGGGATAAAGGAAGTAGGAGAGCTCAGGATTCTCAGAACAGCAAAGCGGCTGGGCGGCAAAAGAGATCGAAGGGTGAAGAAAGAGAGTGAGAATCCCGATAAACCCGATAACATCCCATTTCCTTGATCTCATTTTTAAATCAAGAATCCGGACAGCTCTTCTTTGAGCATTGGAATCGAAATAAAATGATGGGTTCTAAACCCGAGGGAGGAAGCAACAGCCACATGGCTTTCCATATCGTCGATGAAGAGAATCTTATCAGGTGAAACCCCTGCCCATTCGATGGCCCTCTCGAAGATCTCCCGAGCTGGTTTCTTAAATCCGACCTCATGGGACAATATCCATCGATCAAATAATCGGATGACCGGAAATTTGGAAAGAACATATTCAAAATGAAGGGGATTGGTATTAGAGAGAAGCCCCAATCTCTTCTTCCCTTTAAAGGATCGAACCATCTCTGAGACTTCCAGATTCTCCCAGAAGATATCGTTCCAGATGGGTTTAAATTCTTCAAAAGGGAGGGAAAGCTTCAGCTCTTTTTTCAGGGAGAGAAAGAATTCCTCCGTGGAGAGTTGACCGATCTCATAGGGGTTAACCGCTCCGTTTTGGAAATCGAAAAGGTATGAAAATATCTTTCGAGGATCGCGAAACTCTTCCTTTTCTGTAAATCGAGACAGTTTTTCTGCAATCTGAAAATGATTGAAAGGAAGGATGACATTGCCCAGATCAAAAAGGATGACCTCCAAAGAATCTCGGGTCATTTAACCCTCCCTTTGCTCATGGATGTGCCGAATTCAGGTTGGGTCCCTGTCTTTCGTGATTTTTTTACCTTTTTAAAATACTCCACCATGGCCCGGGTAAGACCCATGATCGTATACTCTTCAGGTTCAATCTGAACCTCCATCCCCCATTGCCTTGCGGTCTTTGAGGTCACCGGGCCTATGGAAGCAATAATCACGCCGTGAAGAAGGTCTTTTAAATGGTCTCCTTTTAAAAGCTCGACAAAATGGGTGACTGTCGAAGAGGAAGTAAAGGTGATCACGTCTACTTTTCCATCCTTGAGAAGGGTCTTCAACCTCCTTCTCCCTCCCCTTGGTTTGAGGGTTCTGTAAACCTCAATGACATCGACCTTTGCCCCCATCGCTTCTAATCCCTTTGGAAGGAGATCCCTTGCCTTTTGGGCCCGAGCCAAAAGAATCTTCTTGCCTTCAATGGACTGTCTTTTAAATGCTTCAAGAATGGATTCAGCTATAAACTTCTTGGGGATCAGATGGACCGAAACCTTTCGTTCGGCTAACCGGGAGGCAGTGGCAGGCCCGATGGCACCAATGTTTAGAGAAGAAAGAGCCCTCGAGGTCTTTCTCCTCTGCTTCAATCTCTCAAAGAAAAAATCTACCCCATTGGCGCTGGTAAAGATGAGCCAGTCATATGTTTTTAATCGATCAATGGCTCGATCCACCTTTCTCCAACTCCGGGGCGGAACCATCTCAATCAGTGGAAGCTCAATGACCTCCGCTCCATTTTTTTTCAGCAGGGATGAGAATTCTAAGGATTGTTTTTGGGCTCGAGTGATCAGGATTCTCTTTCCGGAAAGAGGTTTTTCTCTCATGGCACATTCCTCTGATAGACTTCTCTTAAAATCCCTTCAGCCCCTTTTTCAAGAAGTCTCTGGGCTAACGCTTCCCCAAGACTCTCCGCTTGATCAGGTGACCCCTTCACCGAATCTCTGATTAACCTCTTTCCATCAAGGGCGCCAACCATTGCGTCAATTATTAAAACGGAATCTTCCATCCTTCCCAGAGCAGCAATCGGAACCTGGCACCCTCCTCCTAATCTTCGAAGAAAGGCCCTTTCAGCCCGGATAGCAATGGAAGACTCCCAATCATTAAGAACCTGAATCTTTCTTTCACATCTCTCATCTCCCACTCTCGTTTCAATTCCCAAAGCCCCTTGCCCGATCGCTGGCAGTGAGATCTCAGGGGGAAGTACCTCCGTAATTCGACCTTCAAATCCAAGTCTCTTTACCCCTGCATAGGCCAGAACAATTCCATCGAGATGAAGAAGTTCCAACTTCTTTAATCTTGTGTCTAAATTTCCCCTCAAGGGAACGAAACGGAAGTCCTCTCTAAAGGAGAGGAGTTGAATTTGCCTCCTTAGACTGCTGGTTCCAATTCTGGCTCCTGTTGGAAGATCTTTGAGCGGTCTTCCTTCTCTTGAGATGAGGACATCCCTTGGATCCTCCCTTTTGGTAATGACAGAAAGACGAAGTCCTTCGGGCAAATCCGTGGGGACATCTTTAACGCTGTGAACAGCCAGGTCAATCTCTCCTCTGAGGAGCGCCTCCTCAATCTCTTTAACAAAGAGCCCCTTCCCTCCAATCTTTGAAAGAGGAGCATCCTGAATCTTATCCCCTGTGGTTTTGATCCTTACCAGATGGATGACCAGATCGGGATGGTATTGAAGGAGTTGCTCTTTTACCCAATTGGCTTGAAAGAGGGCAAGAGGACTTCCACGAGTCCCAATCCTGAGTTCTTCTAAAACCCCCATTAAATCTTGACCCCCCTCAGAAAATCCGCACATTCCTCGGGAAGGGTGGTATTGATGTAGATTCCTGTTCCGATCTCAAAGCCCGCAGGGGTCGTCAATTTGGGGACAATCACGACATACCAGTGATGATACTTCACATCACAGTCTTCAATAGGGGCAGAACGAATGATGTAATTGTAGTCAGGATTTTGCAGTCCATGATGAATTCGCTTAAGGGTATCCTGGAGAATCTTTGCAAAGTCCATCAACTCCTCATCCTCCACACTCCCAAATGAAGAACGATGAATCTTTGGATAGATTCGAGTCTCAAAGGGAGAACGGGAGGCAAAGGGACAGAGGGCCATGAAGTATTCCGTCTCCTGAATCACTCGAACCTTCTGTCTCATTTCCTCCTCCATCATTTCACAATAGATGCAGTTCCCATAGGTATCACAGGCGAGTTGGGATTGATAGAGGGGGTTTCGAACATGGGGAGGGACGATGGGTGTTGCAATGATCTGAGAGTGAGGATGTTCAAGGGAGGTTCCAGCTCTCTCTCCATAATTTCTGAAGATGGTGATGAGATCGATCTGCCTCACTTTTGAAAGGGACAGGTAACGTTCCCTATAGGCGAGGACCGTATTCCTTACTTCCTCCCCATCCATAGTTGCAATGGTTCGATTATGGATGGGGGTTTCAATGACGACCTCAGCCATTCCAAATCCTCCTGCCTTCAGGAATCGTCCTTCCCGTTTCCTTTCCGTAGTCAAATGGCTCTGAAGGGCAGCAAATTTGTTGGGAACGACTCGAAGAGACCAGTTCCCATCTTTTTCGATAGAAAATACAGCGGGAGGAGTCATCGACTCGTTCCCGGGGCAGAAAGGGCAATCCTCTCGGTGGGATGGAAGATGTCTCTCTTCTCTCTTGGTCAAAAACTGATCAGGGCGTTTTGCCCTCTCCGTCGCAATGATCACCCATTCCTTAGAGATCATATTCTGTCTAAACTCTGGCATCTTCTTCCTCCTTCCCCTCCTGGCTCTCGGGGAGCTGAAATAGGGTCTGTAGGGCATCGATATAAAAATCGGCCATTGCCTCTTCGTCCTTCTCTTTAAGTTGAGTGATCGGTTCATGGAGGATCTTATTGATGATTGCCGAGGTCATCGCTTCTAATGATTTTCTCTCTTTTTCAGTCAGTTCAGGATGAAGGGAGAGCATCTTCACCAGTTCTCGCCTCCTGATCTCCTCGAATTTCTTTCTCAAGGCAATGATGGTAGGGGTCACTTCCAGGGAATGATACCATCGAACAAATCGTTCCACCTCCTCCCCTACAATCCCTTCAGCCTTTTCCGCCTCTTTCTCTCTATCTTTTAGATTTTCATAGGCTACCTTCTGGAGATCGTCAATATTAAAAAGGTAGACATTTTCAAGGTCTCCCACTTTAGGTTCAATGTCTCTGGGATCGGCAATATCAATAAAAAAGATAGGCCTCTGCTTCCGTTCCTTCATCACACGGGTGATCTGTTCGGATGTAAGAATAGGCATAGGAGAGTTGGTTGCACTGATGACGATGTCAGTCTTTTTCAATCCACGGTTTATCTCATCAAATGGAATGGCCTCTCCTTGAAATTCCCGAGCAAGGCTTACTGCCCTCTCGTAGGTTCGATTGGTGACCAGGATCTTTCTCACCCCGCCGGAGACGATGTGCCGGGCCGCCAACTCGATCATCTCTCCGGCTCCAATAAGAAAGACCGTTCTATCCTCCAGTGTTCCAAAGATTCTTTGGGCCAACTCTACTGCCACGGAACTGACGGAGACGGCGCTGTTGCTGATCTTGGTCTCTGTTCTGACCCGTTTGGCCACATGGAAGGCTCGATGAAGAAGGCGGTGGAGAACCACTCCTGAGGCATTCGATTCATTTGCCTTCTGATAGGCCTCCTTAATCTGGCCTAAGATCTGGGGCTCTCCTACCACCATGGAATCCAGACTGGAGGCGACGCGAAAGATGTGTCTTACCGCTTCCTTTCCAATAAGAAGATAGAGATTCTTTTCAAATCTTTCCAGGGGGAACTGATGAAATTGGGAGAGAAACTCCTTTAGTTCCTGAACGGCTTTCTCCACTTCCTTAGATGTAGCATAGAGCTCAACCCGATTACAGGTCGAAAGAAGGATGGCCTCCCTGATAGAAGGAATGGCTTTTATCCGTCGAAGTGCCTCTTCGATCTCCGATTCCTGAAAGGCAAGCCTTTCCCGAATCTCAATGGAGGCCGTCTTATGATTTAAACCGATAACAATAATTTCCATAGGCCGGAATTAAAAAAATAAATTTCCCTTTTCCTTACCAGTTAGAGTAGGTGTGAAGTCCGGGAAGAAGAAGATTCACCCCTAAAAAGGTAAACAGGACGGTCATGAATCCAATGATGGCCATCAGGGCCGCCTTCCGCCCTCTCCATCCTACAGTGAGACGTTGATGCAGCAGCGCGGCATAAAGAAACCAAGTAATGAGGGACCATGTCTCTTTTGGATCCCAACCCCAGTATCGACCCCAGGCATAGTCTGCCCAAACCGCTCCTGTAATGATCCCCAAGGTCAGGAGAGGGAAACCAAATTTGAGAGAATAATAGTTGAGGTCGTCCAGAACTTTTAAAGAGGGAAGCCTCTTTCCAATGGCCCCCATCCTTTTCGATTTGAGTTGATGTTCCTGGATGAGATACATGACCCCGCAACAGAAGGCGAGGGTGAAGAAGGCGTTGCCAAGAAAGGCAAAGACCACATGAAATGGATGCCAGAAACTTCTTAGGACAGGGGCAAGGGGTAAGATCTCTTTAGGAAGGGCCGAGGCAAAAAGCATCAGGACAAGAGCGATGGGGGTAAGAAAGGCGCCAAGCATCTTGATTCGATATCTTATACTGGCCAGCAGTAAGACTCCGATGATCATCCAGGCGAAGAAAGAAAGGGATTCGTGAAGATTCGTCACTGGGGTGTAGCCTGCCTCAAGATATCGAACAAGAAAAGCCAGGGTATGGGTGATAAACCCAAAAAAGACAATGCCAGAGGCCCACCTCAGAAAGTCCTCTTTGAGAAAGAGGAGATAAACCGAATGGGCCATTGTCCCGAGAAAATAGAGAACGATCGCCAGTTTAAAAAAGTAGATATTCATCATCAACAATTATTTTACCATTTTTTTGTCAATTGGTGAAATTGGAAATTCATCACCAGATAAAAAAGCGGATGAATCCAAGGTCTTCGAAGAATCCGCTTATAAATGGAAGAGTAAGAAAAGATCTCCTTCCAGGTCCATCTCATCCCTTTCTCGAGTTCCTCCACCGATAGCAAGAGAGGCCGATAGACGGCGTGAAGGGAGTCGTATTTCTCCCAATCTTCACAGAGAATCCTCCCTTCCCTTTTTAACCGATTAAAGGCTTCTGTTCCAGGATAAGGAGCCATGATAAAGGCAAGGGCCCAATCGATTTGATACTCGATACAGAAATCCAGAATTCTTTGAAACACCCCTGGATCATCATCATCTAAACCCACAATAAAAGTCCCCATGATCCCGATTCCCTGATCGTGGATTCTCTGCGCCGCCTCTCCATAGCGAGAAGGCTGATTAAAGCCCTTCCCCATGGCCTTAAGGTTCTTTACAGAAAATGACTCGAATCCAATATTAAGGGCGATGCAGCCGCTTTTTGAAAACCCCTGAAGGAGTTCTGGGTCAAAGGCAACTGAGACAGGTGCATGTCCCCACCAGAGAAGGTCATATTCCCCGAGAAGCCTTACCAGATCCAGAGCAAACCGCCTGTCTCCAGCAATATTGGAATCGATGATATAGAGGAGTCTTTTTTTGAGAAAATAGGGGAGATCCTTACTGAAAAAGGAGAGGATCTTTTTCGAGATACCGCTCATGGCCGGTCCTTTCGTGAAGAGGCTCTGGAGTTCTCGATCGATTTCAGCAATAGGGCGATTTCGGTAGTGAAACCCGAAAAATTTAGAGACCCCACAGAAGTCACATCGATGAGGACAACCTCGGGTGGTCTCGATCAACTTCAATGGAAAATAGAACTTCTCATGAAGGAGATCCCTTCTAGGCAGGGGTATGGAGGAAGGATCTACCAATCCCTCTGCTTGGTAGATTGGTTTCATTTGACCTTTCTTAAAATCTTCAATAAGCCTTGGCCAGACCTCTTCGGCCTCTCCAATCACGACCGCATCCACATAGCGAAGGGCCTCTTCTGGAAGCATACTGGCATGGGCGCCCCCCATGACCACTGGAACTCCTCTCTTTTTAAACTCCATGGCTATCTGATAGGCCCTCGGGGCAGCGGGAGTCTGAGCAGTGAGACCCACCAGATCAACTTTTTCATCAAAATTGATTTTCTCAAAAGCTTCGTCAACGATCTTTACCTCCACCTCCGGAGGAGTGACCGAAGCCACATAGGGAAGGTTCAGAAAACTGAGTCTAAAAAGGAAGGCCTCTTCTCTTCGTCTTTTTCGCTCAGGAGAGATCAGAAGAAGTTTCATGAAAATGATATCTAACCCATTTCGCCTTCCTTAGACAACCTCAAACCAAAAGGGTTTTCCAATAACCCTCTTGAGTTGATTCCTCAGCGAGGACGGCAAAAGACCTATTCCTTATAAAAATTTTCTTGATTCTTTAGCCTTTTTAGGTAAAAAATCAAATCCATCCATTGATTAAAAATTCCATTTAAAGGAGAAAATCGATGTTTGATATCCTTTTGACCGAAGAAGAAAAAAAATTAAAGCAAGAGGTGAGAAGATTTGTCAAGGAAAAGGTCTCCAGTGCCCTGATTCGTGCCATGGATCAAGATCAGGTGAGGTATCCAAAAGAATTTATTAAAAGTTTGGCAGAAGAGAATCTCCTTGGCTTGCGCTTCTCAAGGCAATGGGGTGGAAGGGAATTGAAATGGACAGGAGAAGTGGCGGCCATTGAAGAGATCGGAGTACTGGGTTCTGGAATGACTTGTCTCTACTCCTTGGTGAGTATCGTCGGTGAAGCCATCCACAGCTTTGGAACCCCTGAGCAGAAAGAAAAATATCTAAAACCTACCCTTGAGGGAAAACTCTGTTGTGCCGAAGCCTTGACCGAACCCCGAGGGGGCTCAGATTTTTTTGGTGCCACGACCCTTGCACAAAAAGACGGAGACCATTACATTCTCAATGGTCAGAAACGTTTTGTGGTGGGTGCAGAGGGGGCAGACTACTTTTTGGTCTATGCCAAGACAGCACCCGAAGCCGAACCTCATAAATCCCTCTCTTGTTTCCTTGTTGAAAGGGAGATGGGTGTGGAGGTGAAACATGTCTACGGACTCTTAGGATCCCGAGGAGGGGGAACAGGCCGCCTTTATTTTCGCGACGTCAAGGTACCGAAAGAGAATCTCGTAGGCCCTGAAAATGGAGGAGCACTCGTGTTTAATCGAATGATGATTCCAGAACGGTTGACCACCGCTGCAGGGGCCCTCGGGATGGCCCGATGTTGCCTGGAGATCGCGGTTCGATACAGCGATCGAAGAAAGGCCTTCGGAGAACGGATTCGTCGATTCCAGGCTGTCAGTTTCAAGGTAGCCGATTCGATTGCAAAACTGGATGCGGCCAGAAGTCTGGTTTATGTCACCGCAAGGCATGTGGATCAGGGTCTTGATTCAAGGCGACTCGTTTCAGAGGCCAAGAAGGTGTCCACGGAGATGCTCTGGGAGGTGGTCAACCATTCGATGCAGATCATGGGAGGAATCGGGTATACCAATGTCTATCCCATCGAACGCTTTTTTAGGGATGCAAGGCTTCAGATGATCTGGACAGGAACGAATGAGATTATGGATCTCCTCATCCAACACGAATTCTATAACGAAGTCTTATCCAGAGCGGAAGATTCAAGGGAGGTCGAGAGGGACGCGGGCGACCTCGAAGGGGAAGAAGAAAAGGTGTATGAATAATCGAGTCTGTATTACAGGGGTTGGGGTTGTTTCTTCGATCGGGATTGGAAAGGAGGAGTTCCTCTCCTCCTTAAAAGCAGGAAAATCTGGGATCGATGAGATCAAAGAATTCGATACCCGCTTCTCCCGCTCTAAAAAAGGAGGGGGGGTTCGAAATTTTAACCCCAGAGACTTCATTGCTCCCAGTAAGATCAGACGGCTCGATCGAGCCAGTCAGTTTGCCATTGCCGCTTCCAAACTGGCCTTAGCCGATGCCCGTTTTTCTGTCACCAATGAAAATGCTTCGAGGGTTGGAGTCGTCTTGGGTTCAGGTTTTTGTGGTCTCTCCAGTTCTGAAGAGTTTCATCGAGCCCAGGTCCTGAAAGGGTTTCTTGACCTCAATCCAATGCTCTTTCCCAACACGGTGCCGAATGCCCCTGCCAGTTACGTATCCATCGAACTCGGGATTCGGGGTGTGAACTCCACCCTGGTTCAATCCTTCTGCACCGCAGAGACAGCCATCCTTTTTGCCTGTGATCAAATTCACGCCAAAAGGGCTGATCTCATCCTTGCAGGAGGAGTCGATGAACTCAGTGAATTTCTATTTCGGGGGTTCTCCGACCTCCATCTTCTTGCTACGGATAAGGGCTATGGGGAAAGGTCCTCTCCTTATGATCGAATGAGAAACGGGATCATTCTGGGAGAGGGGGCGGGAATCCTCACATTGGAATCAGAGGAGCACGCCCGTTGGAGAGGTGCAAGAATTTTAGCTACCATTTCAGGTCATAGCCTGGTAGGCTCCTCCCATCAAGGAGAGGTGAAGGATCTATGTCGTTCCATCCAGCTGGCTCTTCCAAAAGGACAGGAGATCCGGATCGATTATATCAGTGGAGCTGGAAATTCATCAAAAGAGGTGGATTCTTTGGAGGCAAAAGCCATCGATTATCTCTTTCCAAATAAATCCCATTCCATCCCTGTCAGCTCGGTGAAAGGGATGCTGGGGGAAGCGATGGCGATGGGTGGAATTCGAATGGTAGCAAACTTACTTGCGATGGAGCACAGTTTCATTCCGCCGACGCTCAATTACCAGTTTCCAGACCCGGAATGTAATCTTTCCTATATCACCCATCAAAGCAAAGATCACGAGATCCACGCTCTCCTCCATCTTGGGATCTCTCCTAAAGAGTGTTATTCTACTTTTCTAATAAGCCGAGAATGGAACCCATAACCGGTACCGGAAACCTCATCCTCATCTTTACCTTGATCCATTTTACCCTTGGTCGATCCTTCTCGGTCCTTTTTGCTATCCTCAATCAGATGTCTGTCTTTATCTACTTCCCCTTGGCCCTTCTCTATGATTATATCCAGATCCCTATCTATGGGATTCTGCTCGAAAAATCCAGTAAGAGATTCTTCATCGTGCGTTGGCTCACCCAAAAAGCAGATAAAGTGATTTCCAACTTGAATCGAAGACCTTTGATGAAAAAAATCCTTTCCCTCGGAGATATCGGCCTCGTCCTTCTCTCCGCCCTTCCCATTCGGGGCTTTGGAATTCTCTCCGGAAGCATGGTAAGTTTTTTCCTCAAAAAGGATCGGATGGAGGGGACTCTCCTTTTAATGATCGGCTCTCTCCTGGGGATTTTAATCATCATGGGAATTGCCAAAGGAGTCTTTAAGATTCTATCCCTTTTTATCGGGATCAATGTGGGGTGACAAATCCGTGAGGTGGGATGGAAGAAATTTGAAGGAGATTCACGAGTTGAGGGGACCATCCTGAGTGAGTGAAAGAAAGGCCCTTTCAATTCCCTGTGCAAGAAGGGGAATGTCTTCGTCAAATAGAGTCCTCATATCCAAAAGGAGTTCCTCTTTGCTGATCCGAGAAATGATGGGTGGATCCTCTTGACGCAACCTCTCCTCCAGGGCATTGACAGAGAAGTGAACGGGTTTGATCGAAAGGACCATCGTGGGCAAAGATTGCAAAGGCAAAGCCCCTCCCCCTACCTGGGAAACATCCTCCCTGAGAAAGATCGCGGCCTTTCCTTCGAGAGACTCAGAGATACGTCTTAAAAGTCTTCTCCCTCTTCTTTTCAATCGCTTAAGATCCAGCCCTAACATCCGTAAGGTAGGAACCTCTTGCATCGCCTTTTTTTCATCTTGATAGAGAAGGAGGGTGGACTCCAGAGCAGCCAAGGTCAGTTTATCAATCCTTAAAGCCCTGGTGAGGGGATTCACCTTAATCGAATCCAATATCCCTTTCTTCCCTAAAATCACTCCAGCCTGAGGGCCTCCTAAGAGTTTATCCCCGCTAAAACAGACCACATCCACCCCGGTTCGGATGGCCTCCTGAACCGTGGGTTCTTTTTCCAATCCATACTGACTGAGATCGACAAAACAACCGCTTCCCAAATCTTCCATCACAGGGAGACGATACTCTCTTCCCAATTGAACCAGTTCAGCAAGGGTCACCGCAGAGGTAAAACCCATGATCCTGAAATTACTCGTATGGACCTTCAGGAGCAAAGCCGTTTCTGGACCGACCGCCCTCTGATAATCTCGAAGATAGGTACGGTTTGTGGTTCCTACCTCTTTGAGAATCGCCCCGCTTCTCCTCATCACATCTGGAACCCGAAAGGCACCTCCAATTTCCACCAGTTCTCCTCTCGAAATGATGACCTCCTTTCCTTCGGCTAAGGTATTAAGACAGAGCAGCACAGCCCCCGCATTGTTATTGACCACCATAGCCGATTCTGCCCCTGAAAGTCGACAGAGGAGTTCCTCCACATGACTGTAACGATCCCCCCGTCCACCTAAGGAGAGATCATATTCGAGATTGGAATAGGTCTTGGAGATCTCTGAGAGATGTCGAAGAGCCTGTGGATGAAGGGGGGCCCTTCCTAAATTGGTATGAATGACCACCCCCGTAGCATTGATTACTCGACGAAGTTTGGGTCTGACCAGAAGGTCGAGTTCCTTCTGAATATAGGGAAGGAGATGGGCCGTTGTAAAAAACTGATCATCAAACCTTGAGAGATCTTCTTCCCGAAGGATCTCCTCTCGAACCCTTCCCAATCCCTTTCGAATGGCCTCTAATAAAACCGTTCTTGGATGGACCTTTAGAAGATCGAGGCTCTCTTTTTGGGAGAGAATCTCTTCCACACTTGGAATTTTTCGAAGAATCTCTTGACGAAGGGATTTCGTCATTGCCTTATCTCTCGCTTTTTTCTGCTGATGAGGGTCTTGAGAATTTTAAAAAGGTTCATTCGAATGAACTGGGTGGGCCATTCCAATTCCTTCTTTTCACATACGGTAGACATACTGTAGGTTTCAAGCGGTAGAGGTCTCTGGATGATTTCTGAAAGGGCCTCCTCCCTCTCCCGGCGATCTGGAAGGGCCATCATCCTGTCGATCTCTTTTAAAATCTGAAGGGCCAATCCGATTCTTTTTTCCACCGCCTCTGCTGTCTTTGGGTCGATCAGACCAAACTCTGCCTTGAGCCGATTCAGTCGCCTCCCAGCCTCATAGGTGCTTGCTACAATCGTCTCTCGATCCATCCATTCCGTCTCATAGTTGAGGATATATTTCCAGCTTGGGGAAAGAAGGGCCTGGCGGTGCTCTTCGATCGTGCGATAGAGAAGACGATATCCATACCTCTCAGGATGCTCGAAGACCATACTTCCAGGATCTAAAAAGGGGGCGAGGGGAGAAATGAAGGGGTAGAGTCGACGATAGGGCTGATAGCGCTCAAGAAGGGATCGACAATAGTCCACGGTTCCCATGACAGAGTCGTAGGTCTGTTTTGGAAGCCCAATCATAAAGAAGAGGTCGATTCGTTTGCACCCGAGCTTAATCGTATCGCCGATCATTCTCTCCAAGGCCTCATTGTTATAGGGACGGCCGAAGGCCCTTCGAACCTCCTCATCATGGGACTCTGGAGAGATCTCGATGTTGAAATTGATGACCGACTCCGCAATCCTTTCCAACTGTCTCCGATTTGGAGGAACGAAGAATTCAAAGGCAATATGGTTCTTAATCCGTTTCTTCTTCAATGCTTCGAGGAAAGAAAATCCGTACTCCTCCCCAGGTTGAAAAATATCCCCGATCACCATGATAGGAGCGTTGAGATGGCTTGAGATGTCAAAGATATCCTGAGCCAAAAGTTTTGGGTCCCGATAGGCGGGTTTAAGACGATTGGCCATGGTCCGGAAGGTGGTGGAAGAGCCCCCACAGGTTTTGCAATGATAACTACATCCCCGGCAGGTGAAGACCGCTGTCACCGGATAGGTATACCAATCGATAAAGGGTTGATAGCCCACCGGATCCGCATACCTCACCACCTTCTTCATGATATGCTGATAATCAATCGCAATATCATTCAGATTCTCCGGAACATAGCTGAGGGGATTAACCTTTATGCCATTTCCTCCGTCTCGATAGGTCAGATTCGGAATCCTCTGAAAATCCCCACCGTTTTTGAGGGTCCGTAAGAGTTCGAGAAGAGGTTTCTCGGTAGAATCTCCCCTCATGACAAAATCGACAAAGGGATACTCACGGAGGATCTCTTCATGATAATAAGTAGCAGAGAGTCCTCCTAAGATCAAAGGGGTACGAGGGTGGTACTTTTTGATGATCTCTGCAAGGGCGAGAGCTCCCTGGACATGAGCCATCCAATGAAGATCCAGACCAAAGGCTAAGGCTTTATTTTTCTGGATCAACCTTTCCACATCCAATCCATCATCCTTAAGCATCTTCATGGCCACATTAATGATTCTTACCTTCAGGCCATGCCTTTCGAGATATTCGGAGAGAGAGGCAAACCCGATCGGATACATCTCAAAGACAGGAGTGGAGGGAACCACATCGCTGATAGGACCATAGACTCCCGGTCTTTTTCGAAAGTCATAAAAGGCAGGGGGGTGGATAAGAATAAGGTCGATCATATCCAATGGAATTGAATTATTTATAGCCTACTCTATCTTTCAAAACAAGCCGTGAGGTTCCTTCTCTCTCACCACTTCTTTTGCCCGGCGGTAACCTCTGTCGACCATCTCTCTCATCTGATCCGGACGAAATTCAAGGGAAGAGGCGATGAGCTCCTCCTCGGGTCTTATCGTCGTGAGACGAACGGCTCTCTTTCCTCTAAAAGGGTTTTTAATCCCTGAAAAAAGGCCTCTGATCTGAGACGAATTCAAACCAAGCCTTTCTCTTCCTCTCTTCTTAATCTCATCCATATAACGGATAATCTCGGTATAGAGGGTAGCCACTCTTAAATCATTATCCACAATTTCATCGGTAAGAAGTTCAAGAGTCCTCTTTAAAATTTCCATCGAACTCTTAAATTCCTTCTGGACAGGGGGCCGATGGTTGGCCTCCGGAGAAAGGACAATGGAAACAATATGGGTGGCTCCCTCATCGATCGCCTTGCTCAAAGGGGCAATCTCTTTCACTCCGCCATCGATATATTGGCTTTCTCCTATTTTTACAGGAGGCATCATCACAGGGACAGAGGCAGAAGCAAGAATCTTCTTGAGAAAGACGGGTTTAGGATCCTGATGGGGATTCCCGTATTCCACCTCGCCGGTTTGCATATTGACGACGGTAATAAATACCTCCGTTTTAGATTGAAGGAGCCTCCGATAACGCTCATCCTCCCCGAAGAAACGCTGGATGAGTCTCTCCAATGGGGCTGAATCATTCAGGGCATCGGAGAATAGAAAAGCAAAAAGGTCAGGGCGATCGATGAGGATATCCTGTTGTTCTACATTCTCATAGAAGTGGACGAGATTGGCGATGTCCCAAATAGCTACCAGAGGGGCGATCAGGGAACCGGTGCTCGTTCCGATGACAAGATTAAAACGCATTCCCAATTCAACCATCAAATACTTCAAGGCGCCGACAGTAAAAGCTCCTTTGGCTCCTCCCCCGCTTAAAACTAAAGCCCTTTTAATTCGCATCTTTTCGTTCTCGAAGTTGATCGAGAGCCCTTTTCATTCCTGAGGTAATCGATAAAATCAGGGAGCGCTGAATTTCCGGCGAATTGAACCCGTCTCTCTCTTTGTCATGTTCCGGTTTTTGGAGTTCAAAAAAGACATCCTTCTCGATGAGATCTCCCAGATCCTTAAGGGATTCGATTACCCTCATCTCGGTGGTAAGCTGGTTGAGATGAGTCATTCTTTCAAAGCTCGGGATTCTTTCCTCAAGGAGCCTCTGTTTTGAAAGGTCTCCTCGAAGGTGGCTTCGCAAAGTAGTGGTCACGAGGGCCGTAACCTTTTCAAAAAACCCTTCAAGAGGCTCTGGACCTCTCTCGGGTGTATGCTCACAAGCAAGAAGAACGAAAAAGGAAAGAAGGAGAACCCAGAAGCATACCTTTCGGTTTTTCAAAATCATGATTCTCCCTTTTCCTGATCCATTTTTAAGGATTCCAGGGATGAGGAACAGGGCGCTGATAGCCTTTTTGGGAAGCCAGAAGATCCAGATGGAGGGTGGCGATATCCTCAAGCTCGGGATCACTCATTTCCATCACCCTTGTATCTATGGTCTTGAGATATTGATGGCATTTCTCACAGGTATCCATTCGAAAGGTCTCCTCTCCTTCCCCAAAAAAATATTGGAGGGTCCCCTGATCCCTATTCCCACAGAATGGACAGAAGAGTCGATCTACCCTCCACTCAAACCCACAATAGGAACACCGAAGATACCGTTTCCCCCCTTCTCCTCTTAATAGGGCCAAAGAAGGGAGAGATCCACACAGGGGGCAATCTCCTTTAGACCAACTCTCCACCTCAAGCTCCTTTTTAAGAATCTCCACCCCTTCTTCTATGGAAGGCTTTTTACTCTGATAGATTAAAAAGGTGAAAACCTTCTGATCCAAGCCCACCGCCTCAGCCACTTTCTCCTCTTTGACCTTTCCTGAAAAAATCTCTTCCAGATTTAATCTTTTTCCCCTCACCGCCTCGCGGATCATACTCACCTGCTTAGCGAGATGGGGATTTGCCTCTTGGGCTACCCCACATAGAGAATCAAAGAGTTTGATCGAAGCCTCTATATCAATGGGAAAATCCTTCTTTTCGATTAAAGAAAAACCTTCCTGGCTCAACAGATCTTTCCACTCTTTTCTCAGCGAGAGGGGTTTGGGGTGAAGATGGGATCGGGACTTTTCCTGCTCCTCTTTGACCCTCAGGTAAAAGTTCAGTATCCCTTTATAATTCGGTCTCTTACCAAGAATCTGTTCAACTCGTTCTTTCAACTTTTCCAACGAACTCTCCATTTATGAAAAGAAAACGGGCTTGTTTAAAAACCCATTCATTGAAACAAGCCCGTTTTCTTACATATCGCCCCGGACCGCTTATCCAATCAGGGAAAGCTCTCTAAGGGGTTTGATGATTCGTCTGAGTGCTAACTTGCGAGTCATCCCGAAGGTATTTTCCGCCACGGCAAACTTATGGTATTTCTTGGGATCGTCCATCAGGAGATAGATCGCTCGGACATCATTGGGATTGGCAAGCATGGCCTCTTTGTACTTCTTCTTAACCTCTTCTAATCGTTTATTCGCCTTCTCCAGAATCTCCTTTCGATCTCCGAAACTCATCGCACCGGTGGGGCAAGTCTTTACACAGGCAGGAAGCAACCCCTCTTTGATCCGGTCAATACACATCGTGCATTTCGCCATCACCCCTGCACTCGAGATCCTCGGGATATCATAAGGACAGGCTTCTCGAATCTCTTTGAAATCCTCGGGTTTGATCTTGACTTTGGGATTGAAAATGACGGCGCCTGTGGCCTCATCGTGAATGATGGCCCCCTTGACCTTCCCATCGGCTATCTCTTTACAGGGAGGAGAAATACAGTGGCGGCATTGATCGGGGAAGAAATACCAGAGGGGAGCTCCCCCAGGACCCTCCACTTCACTGAATCTCACCAATTTGAAAGTAGAAGCGGAAAGGTCGGAAGGATTCTGATGGGTTCCTCTTTGAATGGTTTTCGTTCCAGGATTCTTATTCCACTGCTTACAGGTGATCTGACACCCCCTGCAGGCTGTACATTTGGTCGTATCAATAAAAAAGGATTTATCTGCCATTCTCGTCACCTCCTTTAGCTCTTAGCTGATTTTTTGGCTGGCGCTTGGGCCAGCTTTCTCACATTGGCCATAAACGCCTTGGACTCGGGAATCATGGTATTGGGGTCTCCAATGAAGGGGGTTAAAAGGTTCGCACTCTCCCCACCATCCTTTGGATGGAGCCAACCAAAATGCCATGGGAGCCCAATAAGATGAACCGTTTGGCCAGCAATGTTAAAGGGCTTTAGCCGGGAAGTGACGATGGCTACAGCCTCTATTTTCCCCCGAGGGGTTTCCACCACTACCCGATCACCATTTTTGATTCCTCGCAATTTGGCCAGTTCGATACTCAATTCACAGAACACTTGGGGTTCAGCTTCGATCAACCAGGGTAACCATCGGGTTAATACCCCTGTTTGCCAGTGTTCAGTCACTCGGTAGGTGGTGCAGACGAAAGGATATTTCGGATCGCAGGTAGCAAACGTATCAGGACCACCCTCGAAGATCTTGATGACTGGATTGATCCTCTGGTTGGATAGAAGGTTTTTCTCAATAGGACATTCAAGAGGCTCATAGTGTTCTGGGAATGGTCCGTCTGCAAGCCCTGGTCCAAAGATGGAAGCCACACCATCAGATTTCATGATGAATGGATAGGCTCCATCTGTTCCCATCGGAGGCACGGCATTGTCAGGGACGTCTCCAATCCATTTTTTGGCAGAAGGATCCCACTTGAGAAGGGGTCTTTTGGGGTTTCGAGGATTCCCTTCCAGGTCAACCGAGGCCCGATTATAAATGATTCTTCGATTCAGTGGCCAGCACCAGGCCCACTCAGGATAGAGCCCTAAACCGGTCGGATCACTCTTCCCTCTACGGGCTGCCATATTTCCAGCTTCAGTATAACTGGCAGAATAGATCCAATTTCCGCAAGAAGTGGTCCCATCATCTTTTAAGGCAACAAAATTGGGAACTAACTTTCCTGTGGTCAGGTCGTACCCGTTGATTTCTTTGGCTACTTTGTGAACATCAAAATGGCCGTTGGTTTCATAATCCCATTTCAAATTGAGGATCGGTTCTGGAAAGGCTCCTTTTTCTTTCTCATAGAGGGCCCGAACCTTCTTGAATAGTTCGTACATGATATCACCATCAGGTCTGGCCTCTCCGGGGGGATTGGCTGCTTTATAGCGCCACTGCATCCAGCGCCCACTATTGGAAATACTTCCCTCTTTCTCTAAGAAGGCAGCGCATGGAAGCTGAAAGACCTCGGTTTTCACCTTTTTAGGATCCATTCCTGGCCCTTTCCAGAACTCCGCTGTCTCACTATTAAAGACATTCACATTGACCATCCAGTCAAGTTTAGCCAAGGCTTGTCGAATTTTTCCTGCGTTAGCACTGGAACAGGCTGGATTCATTCCCCAGGCAAAGAAACCACTAAAGGTTCCTTTATACATTTCATCAAAGAGATTGAGCCATGAAGCATCCTGACCCGGATCAAGTTTTGGTAACCAGGAATATCCAAAATCATTCTCTTTGGTGGCCTTATCCCCAAACATCGACTTTAGGAAGCTAACGATATATTTAGGTCTATTTCTCCACCAGTTGACACTTCTTGGATCCTTAGTTTGAGGAGTGGTCTTATTATAATCGGCAAGAGTTGGCCATTGGGCCCTTGGCACAGGTAAATAGCCTGGTATAATATGGAAGAGTAAACCTTGGTCAGTGGATCCCTGAACATTGGACTCCCCTCTCAAGGCGTTGATCCCTCCACCTGCAATTCCCATATTCCCAAGGAGGTCTTGAACAATTGCCATGGCTCTTACATTCTGGGTTCCTACAGTATGCTGAGTCCATCCCATCGCATAGAGGACCGTTCCTGCCTTATCAGGTGTTCCAGTAGAGGCATAGGCTTTATAGACCCTTTCCAAATCAGCTACAGGAGTTCCAGTAATCTCAGAGACTTTTTGAAGTGTGTATCGGGAATAATGTTTCTTTAGGAGTTGGAAAACACATCGCGGATCCTGAAGAGTCATATCCTTTTTAGGGATTCCGTTTTCATCCCTTTCGAATGTCCAAGTAGACTTATCATAAGCTCTCTTGGTGGGATCATAGCCCGAGAAAAGACCGTCCTCAAAACTAAACTTCGGATTTACAATAAATGGAGCATTCGTATAATTCTTGACATAGAACTCATCATAAAGATGATTATCAAGAATGTATTTAATCATCCCTCCCAAAAAGGCAATATCGGTTCCCGGACGGAGCCGTACAAAAATATCAGCCTTTGCGGAGGTTCTCGTAAATCTTGGATCCACATGGATGAAGATAGCCCCCTTATCCATAGCGGCCTGAATCCATTTAAAGGAAACAGGATGGTTCTCAGCCACATTTCCACCCATGTTCAAAATGACATCCGCATTTCTGAAATCGATATAATGGTTGGTCATTGCGCCACGTCCATACGACTCTGCCAGAGCCGCAACCGTAGCGCTGTGTCAGATCCGAGCCTGATGTTCAATGTAGACAATCCCCAATGCCCTGAGAAACTTTTGATAAAGCCAGCATTCCTCATTATCTAAGGCTGCACTTCCAACCGAGGCAATGCCATTGGTTCGATTGACCACCTGGCCCTGGGTATTCTTCTCCATGAAACTGGCATCACGACTCTTTTTGATATTGGCTGCAATCTTATCGAGCGCCCATTCCCAGCTTACCTCTTTCCATTGGGTGCTGTATGGAGCGCGATAACGAACCTTCTGGAGGCGATTGGGATTGTTTGCAATTTGGTAGCTGGCTGCCCCCTTGGCACAGAGAGCCCCTTCACTGATGGGATGATCAGGGTCCCCTTCGGCATTAATCACTTTGCCTTTTGGATCAGTATGGACGATGATTCCACAACCGACAGAACAGTAGCAACAAATGGTTGTGGTTTCCTTGGCCCCCTTGATTCGAAGTTCCTGGGCATAGGATTCTATGGGTTTGAGATCGAATCCTAATCCACCCAGAAGAGTACCTGCCGTAGTAACTCCAGAAATCTTTAAAAAATCCCTTCTTGTGATTTTCATAATGGATAGCTCACCTTCCTTTCTTTTATTTAATTTTTTAAAAAATAGGGTCGATCTTTTTTTTCACCCCCCCTTTCTATCTGTTTAAAGAATTTTTAGATTGAGAAAAAGTTAGTGAAATATAACACAAACTTTTTTTTTGTCAAGTAAAAAACTGGAGATTTCTGAAAAAGTAAATACTTTATGGAGTAGTCTCATTTTGAGAGTTAGGGAAAGGCTAAATTATGGGATACA
>ENA-ORXB01000407-ORXB01000407.1-sediment-metagenome-genome-assembly--contig:-NODE-407-length-88317-cov-7.827471_pt1 | contig 88317 bp, 88 predicted proteins | sample MGYA00237863_ERZ511475 | MGnify/ENA primary metagenome ERZ511475 (study PRJEB26305, sample SAMN06343858) | sediment metagenome | isolation source: hot spring sediment | place: Canada: British Columbia...
GAGGAGTTCGAGAGGAGGTGGTCAGCGGCTCCCGAATCTGTCAGCGTTACTCTCTCCACGAAAGCGGGATAAGTTCAGACCGAGGCCGAGAGGTGACTGCACCCGAGTCCGACGGAGGGCGCGCCACGACCCTAAGAGAGCCTGTCGTCCCACCCGCCCGGTAGACCTTCCTAGGCCGCGCCGAACGCGTGGGCGAGCGCCGTCCAAAGCGCCCGGCGCTCGCCCGGCACGAGCGGCAGGTAGGGCGCAAACCGGTCCACGAGGCCCGCGTACCGCTCCCGCAGTGCCTCCGGTACATCCGGGGGGTTGCCCAGGATGCAGAACGCGCGGAGCATCTCGTCGGTCACAAGGCTCGGCATCTCGGACCAACGCTGCTCCCGTGCGAGGGCGGACAGGCGCTCGGCCACCTCCCCCCATCCATGCAGCTCCAGCACGGGCCGGTAGGAGGGGGTAGAGGCGTAGAAAGCGATCCGCGATCGCACGTACTCGACCTCCGAGGGCTCTGTGGCGATGAACACCGAGGCCAGGATCGTAATCCGGGAGCGGTCGCGGCCTGATCGCCGGAGGCCGGTTTCGATGGCCGGGAGCACGACGGAGCGCAGGTAGTGGGGTGTATGGAGGGGATGGACGCAGAAGCCATCGGCGACCTCACCAGCAAGGCGGGCAAGACCACGGTTCACGCCCGCGACGTAGATGGGGATTTCGGGGTGCTCGATGGGGCCAGGGTTGAAGAACGGAGACATCAGGGCGAGCCGGTAGTATGTCCCTCGGACGTCAAGCCTTTGGCCGGTCTGCCAGGTGCGCCAGAGGGCCCTGATCGCCCCGATCTGCTCCCGGAGCTTGCCCACCGGCGAATCGGGCCAGGGCATCCCGAACCGCCGTTCCACATGGGCCCGGACCTGAGTTCCAAGACCCAGGACGAACCGTCCGCCGGACGCCTCCGCGAGGTCCCAGGCCGTGTGGGCGAGGGTCGTGGGGCTCCGGGCGAAGGCCACGGCAATCGCCGTGCCGAACCGGAGCCGCCGGGTGTGCTCAAAGACGAGCACACCCGGAAGGAACGGGTCGTGGCGGGTCTCGTTGGACCACAAACACCCGATCCCCAGCCCCTCGGCCGCCCGCGCGATCTCCGCAACCTGCCGGAGGGAGGTCGGAGGGAGCAGCGCATCGAGGATCACACCGGATAAGTTCGCCCAAGCAGGACGCGGTTCCTGGTGGAGATCGCGCTATGATCGGCTCGTGGACACCCTCGAGGAACGCGCAGAGCGGGAACTCCTGCGGCTCGTCGCGATCCCGAGCCCGAGCGGGCAGGAGCACGCCCTTCTCGCCTACCTGGATGCGCGCCTTGAGGCGATCGGTCTTAGGCCGTTCCGGCAGCCCGTGGAGGGGGACCGGACGAACCTGGTCTGGAAGGGGTCGGAACATCCGCGCCTGTTGTTGACCGCCCATGCGGACACCGTGCCGACCTGGGACCAGCCGGGCGTCGACCGGCCGCGGGTTGAGGAGGGCTGCGTGTGGGGGCGGGGGAGCGTGGACGTGAAGGCCGGAATCGCCGCGATCCTCCTGGCCCTGGAGGACTCCCGCGACCTCTTGGCCTGCCCGCTTGCCGTGGCGTTCACGGTGGACGAGGAGCAGCGCGGGCTGGGCTCCAAGGTGCTGCCGGAGGCCGTGCGAGCGGAAGCGGCCATCGTGATAGAGCCTACAGAACTCCGCATCTGCCCCGTGGAGGCCGGTAGCCTCGAGGTGCGCATCGAGGTGCCGGGCACAGCGGCCCACGGAGGGGCGCTGGAGGACGGGTGCAACGCGATCCACCGGGCCGCCGACCTGATCCGGGCGTTCTACTCCCTTCCCTTCGTCGACGCCCACCATCCGCTCGTCGGTCGGGGCGGGTTCAACGTGATGGAGATCCGCGGCGGGCAGTACGCTCTCCTGGTACCTGATCGGTGCACCCTCGCCGTGGATTTCCGCATCCTGCCAGGACAGGATCTCGAGGCCGCAAAGCAGGCCCTAGAGGATCTCCTCCGGGCGTACGACGCTGCGATGGAGGTCTTAGACGAGTCGCCAGCTTTCGAGCTCCCGGAGGACGAGCCGGTGGTGGCACTGCTCCGCCGGGCCTACGAGGAGGCGCTCGGGCACCGCGCGTCGATCGGGGCGGTGCGGAGTTGGACCGACGCCGAGAACCTGGTGGCAGCAGGGATCCCGAGCGTCGTGTTCGGCCCCGGAAAGTTGCACGTGGCACACACCGCCTCCGAGCACGTGGCCGTGGCGGATGTGGCTGACACCGCTCGGGTCCTCATGGCGGCGATCCGGTTGATCGCTCGTCCCTGATCATCCGGACCCAGATCCCCCACTGCCCGATCTTTTTGAACCCGAGCTTCTCGTAGAGCCTTTGAGCCCTCGTGTTCTGCTCGCCGACCCAGAGCCCGAACCTCCGGTGTCCCCTGGACCGCAGGGCATCAAGGCCCGCCAGACACAGGGCCTTACCGATCCCGCGGCCCTGGACCCGGCCGTCCACGGCGAGTTCATGGATCTCGCCGATCCGTTCCCCGCTGTAGTCTACCCATCGAGCGTCGGTGGCGATGAACCCCACGAGCTCGTCATCAAGCCGCGCCACGAGGAACCCATGTGGATCGCGCTTGTACAGCCACCGGAGGTACTCAGCAACTTCCCGATCCGTGCGGTAGGCGTACTCCTCGAGCCCTCTATACGCCTGCCGGTACAGCGCAACGAGCTGTGGCAGGATCGGGCGCGGGTCCTCATGGCCGATCCGGAGTTGCGGCTCCATGGGTCCTCCTGATCCAGTATGGCTGCGGTACGCTCGATGGGGACCATGCGGACGGTAAAACTCACGGTGGCCTACGACGGGACACGCTATGCCGGCTGGCAGCGCCAGCGGGGCCGGCCCTCGATCCAGGAAGAGCTTGAACGGGCCGTGGCCCGGATCACCGGGGAGGTGGTCCGGGTGGTGGGGGCCGGACGGACGGATGCCGGCGTGCACGCCTTGGGTCAGGTCGCCCACTTCCACACGGCATCGGGCCTAGAGGCCGAGCGGTTTTGGGGCGCCCTCAACCACTACCTCCCGCCCGACATCGCGATTCGGTGCGCGGAGGAAGCACCCCAGGGGTTCCACGCCCGGCGGGACGCGCGGTGGCGGGCCTACCGGTACCTCATCTGGAACCGCCCGGGCCGTAACCCCTTCCTCCTGAACCGGGCCCTCCCGTGGGCGCAGCCTCTCGACGTCGAGGCGATGAAGGCGGCTGCGGCCTCCCTGGTAGGACGACACGACTTCGCCGGGTTCTGTGCCACGGGGAGCAACCCCCGCACCACAATCTGCACCCTGTACCGGCTGGACGTGCGGCGGATCGATTCCCTCGTGGTCATCGAGGCCGTGGCCGACCGGTTCCTGCGGCACATGGTCCGGATGATCGTGGGAACCTTGCTCGAGGTCGGGGGAGGCAGGCGCCCCCCAGAGGAGGTGCGCGCCGTCCTGGAGTCGAGGGAGAGCAGCGGAGCCGGTCCGGTGGTGGCGCCGTGGGGTCTATATCTCGTGCGCGTAGGCTATACTGAGTTCGGCCGGGGCCCGTAGCTCAACGGCAGAGCGGCCGGCTCATAACCGGTTGGTTCCTGGTTCGAGTCCAGGCGGGCCCACCACCCGCGGTACAATACCTCCCGTGGCGCCGCACGCCGGAACCGGAGTCCTCCCGCCCAACGAGAAGCGGGCGTACGTGCGGGCGATGTTCAGCGCCATCGCGCGCCGCTACGACCTCCTGAACTCCCTGTTGAGCCTGGGTCTCCACCGGCGGTGGAAGCGCTACGCAGCAGACCTCGCGGCCCCGCCGCGGGGCGGGGTGGCCGTGGACGTCTGCTGCGGTACGGGAGACTTGGCCTTCCTCCTAAAGGAGCGGGTGGGTCCCACTGGCCGCGCAATGGGCGTGGACTTCGCCGGCCCCATGGTGGAGTTGGCCTGCAACCGCGCGAAAGGCGTCCGGGGCCTCTGGTTCGTACAGGGCGATGCGGAGACGCTCCCCCTCCCGGACAGGGCCGTCGACGCCGTGACGGTCGGATTCGGGGTACGCAACCTCGCGGAGGTGGAGCGGGCGTTGCGGGAGTTCCTGCGGGTTTTGCGGCCGGGCGGGCGGCTCGTGATCTTGGAGTTCGCGCGGCCCCGCTCAAGACTGTTCGCAGCACTCTACGACCTCTACTCCTTCACGGTGATCCCCTGGATCGGCCGGAGGCTATCGCATCACCCCGATGCCTACCTGTACCTGCCGGTCTCCATCCGGCACTGGCCGGACCAGGAGGAGTTCGCCGGACTTTTGCGGGCATCGGGGTTCTGCCGCGTTCAGGTGCGCGACCTGCTGTGGGGGGCGGTAGCCGTCTACGTGGCCGAGCGACCGGGGAGGGAGGGAGTCCCGTGAACGAGCATGAGAAGACCGGTGTCTACCGGGTGGGTGAGGGCGACGCCGACGTGTTCGGGATCCTCCTGGAGGTGTACCGGGCGCTCCGGGAGAAGGGCTACAGCCCTCAAGACCAGCTCGTCGGCTACCTCATCTCGGGCGACCCCACGTACATCACGAGCTACCGGGGCGCGCGCTCTTTGATCCGGAAGGTGAGCCGCGACCGGATCCTGAACGAGCTCGTCCGCACCTACATTGAGACCCGGCTTCGGCCGGCGCTGGAGCCGTGAGGGTGGGGATGGAGAAGCTCGTGATCCGAGGAGGAAACCCGCTCTCCGGGGTTGTGGAAGTTGCGGGCGGGAAGAACACGGCGCTTCCGATCCTGGCCGCCGCGGCCCTCGCCGCGGACATCTCCGTGATCGAGAACGTGCCCCGCTGCCGGGATGTGCTCGTCATGTGCGACATCCTGCGGGCCCTGGGCTGCGAGGTGGAGCTCACCGAGGCCGGTCGGCTGGCCGTGGACGCCCGGAGACTCGAGAGGATCACCGCTCCGGCGGAGTTCTGCCGCCGCATCCGAGGTTCCTACTACGTGGCCGGTGTCCTCCTCGCCCGGGCCCGACAGTGCGAGGTGGGCCTCCCAGGCGGGGACACCCTGGGCGTGCGGCCCATCGACTTCCACGTGAAGGGGTTCCAGGCCCTCGGTGCGACGGTCCTCATAGAGCACGGGTACCTCCTGGCGTTCGCGAGTGAGCTGCGCGGGACGGAGTTCTACGTGCCCCGCTCGAGTGTAGGGACCACGATCAACCTGATGCTGGCGGCGACGATGGCGCGGGGAACGACGGTCCTTCAGAACGCGGCGCGGGAGCCGGAGGTCACCGACACCGCGGTGTTCCTGAACCTTATGGGCGCCCGGATCCGGGGGGCAGGGACACCCACCATCGTGATCGAGGGAGTGGAGCGGCTGCGTGGCGCCCACTACGCGATCATCCCGGACCGCATCGAGGCCGGCACCTACCTGATCGCCGGTGCCGCCACCCGGGGGGATGTGACGGTAGAGCGGCTCATCCCCGAGCACGTCACAGCTCTGCTCACCAAGCTCGCGGAAGCCGGGTGTGAGGTGGAGGCGAATACCGACCGTGTCCGGGTGCGGGCCAAGAGGCGGCTGCGCGCGGTGGACATCGATACCGCGCCCTTCCCGGGGTTTGCCACCGACCTGCAGCCGCCGTTCGTGGCGATGCTCGCCACAGCCGAGGGAGAGGCGGTGATCCGAGAGACGGTCTACGACGGACGGTTCGCCTACGTGGAGGAGCTCCTCCGGATGGGGGCCGATATCCGGGTGGAGGGCAACACCGCCTACCTCCGGGGGGTGGAGGCCCTATCCGGGGCGGTCGTGCAGGCCCCGGACATCCGGGGAGGGGCAGCGGTCGTGATCGCCGGCCTCGTGGCGGAGGGAACGACCGAGGTGCAGGCGATCGAGCACGTGGACAGAGGCTATGACCGGTTCGAGCACAAACTCCGGGGGCTTGGCGCGGACGTGGAGCGGGTGGAGGAAGTGACGGCCCCTGCGCCTTGAGGAGCCCCAAGCCGTGTGCGAGAATGAAACCGCACCGGCTCCCCGCGCCTGCGGAGAGGAGGTCTTGGGTTGAGCTCAGGCGGTCCGGAAGTAACGTCCATCGCGCGGGTGCCCGTGGAGGGCTCGAAGATCGCGCCCATCGAGCAGCTTGCGGACGTACTCTACAAGCTTCCCGGTGGGGCGCTGTTGCTCACCACCGTGGAGAACGTCCTGAACTGGGCGCGGGCCAGTAGCCTCTGGCCCCTCACCTTCGGGCTTGCGTGCTGCGCCATGGAGATGATGCAGGCCTTCGCCACCCGGTTCGATCTGGACCGGTTCGGCGTGATCCCGCGGGCGACCCCCCGGCAGGCGGACCTCATCATCGTCTCAGGACGGTGCACGATCAAGATGGCACCGGTCGTGCGGAGGCTGTGGGAGCAGATGCCCGAACCCAAGTACGTGATCAGCATGGGCAGCTGCGCCACCTGCGGGGGACCCTTCTACTATGACAACTACTCGATCCTGAAGGGGATCGACACCGTGATCCCGGTGGACGTGTACGTGCCCGGTTGTCCACCCCGCCCGGAGGCCCTCATCGAGGGCGTGCTGAAGCTCCAGGAGAAGATCAAGCGGGAGCGGCGGTTGAGCCGCAGGGCCTAGGGATGGCAAAGGCGCTGCGCACGGAGGAGCTCATCCTGAACATGGGGCCGCAGCACCCAAGCACCCACGGGGTCCTGCGGCTTCTGGTGACCCTGGACGGGGAGAACATCGTGGAGGTGATGCCAGACATCGGCTACCTCCACTCCTCCGTCGAGAAGATGATGGAGCACCGGAACTACACCCAGTGCATCGCCCTCGCCGACCGGGGGATGGACTACCTTGCAGCGCTGTCCAACGAGATGGCCATCGTCCGGGCGGCGGAGACCCTCGGCGGGATCCAGGTTCCCGAGCGCGCCCGGTACATCCGGACGATCTTCCTCGAGCTGCAGCGGATCGCGAGTCACCTGCTGTGGCTCGGAACCTACGGGATCGACCTGGGCGCCACCACGGCGTTCCTGTGGTGCATGCGGGAACGGGAGCTCGTGATGGACCTGTTCGAGTCCGTCACCGGCGGCCGGCTGCACCACGTGTACTTCCGACTGGGCGGGGTGAACGAGGACCTCCCCACGGGCTGGACCGACCGGTGCCGGGAGTTCTGCCACTACTTCCTGAACCGGCTGGGCGAGTACCACCGGCTCCTTACGGGGAACCCGATCTGGCAGGCCCGTACCCAGGGGATCGGGGTCCTGACGAGGGAGCAGGCCATCGCCTTCGGGGCCAGTGGGCCCGTGGCGCGGGCTTCGGGCGTCCCGTGGGACGTCCGGAAGACCCACCCCTATGAGGTCTACGACCGGGTAGAGTTCCAGGTGCCGGTCTACACCGAGGGCGACTGCTTCGCCCGCTACCTCGTGCGGATGGACGAGATGCGGGAGTCGGCCCGGATCATCCTGCAGTGCCTCGACCAGATGCCCCAGGGTGAGGTCCGGACCCCGCGGCTCTCCCTCACCCCCAAGCTCCCGCCGGGCGAGGTGTACACCCGGGTGGAGTCCCCCCGCGGGGATCTCGGGATTCACCTTGTGAGCCGCGGGGAGGAGACGCCCTGGCGGGTGAAGATCCGGGCGCCCTCGTTCTCCAACCTGTTCGCCCTCACCCAGATGATGAAGGGGTGGAAGGTGGCGGACATCATCGCGATCCTGGGGAGCATCGACATCGTGCTGGCAGACGTGGATCGGTAGGAGGGACGGATGGCAGCGCTCTTGGAGAAGACCACGGCGGCGGTGCGGGGGCTTGTGGTGGGGTTGCGGGAGACCCTGCGGACGGCGGCCCGGCCCAAGGCCACCCTCCTGTACCCGCTGGAGAAGTCCAACGTCTCGCCCAGGTGGCACGGGCTTTTGGCGCTGCCGGTGGACAGCGAGATCGGCAACGACAAGTGCATCATCTGCTTCCAGTGCGAGCGGATCTGCCCGAGCCGCTGCATCCACATCGAGGCCACCGGGAAGGGCAAGGAGCGGATCCTCACCCGGTTCGACATCGAGATGGACAAGTGCCAGTACTGCGGGTTGTGCGTGGAGGTGTGCCCGACGGAAGCCATCGTGTTCATCCCCCACTACGAGGCGAGCACCTACAACCGGGCGAACCTCCTCTACACCCTGGAAGACCTCCACCGGGCCGCGCCCAAAGAACCCGTCGCACGGGGGATCCTGGGATGATCGGGCGGAGCGAACGTCCCAGCGGTGGGGCCTTCCCGGAGGCACTCCTCCGGAAGCTGCGCGAGCACTTCCCCGAAGTGCGCGACCTCGTGGAGGCGGCCCGGGAGGAGCTGGAGCGGTTCGAGCGGGAACAGGCCGAAAGGCAGCGCGCCTACCAGGAAGAGGTGGAGCGGGCGAAGGCGGAGGGCAAACCTCCCCCGCGGCCGCCGCGCCGCGAGGAACCCATGGTCCACCGGTACCTCTCACCCGCCATCGAGGTGCCGCTGCACCGCTTTAAGGAGGTCATGCAACTCCTGCGGGACGACCCGGAGTTCCGGATGGACTACCTCTCCTTCGCAAGCGCCATCGACTGGCAGGACCGGATGGAGTGCACCTACCACCTGTGGTCCACGGTGCACAACCACGAGCTCATCGTGAAGGTGCCGGTGGACCGCTCGAACCCCCGCATCCCCACCGTGAGCGACCTGTGGATCGGTGCGGACTGGCACGAGCGGGAGGCCTACGACCTGTTCGGGATCGTCTATGAAGGGCACCCGGACCTCCGGCGGATTCTCATGAGCGAGGACTGGAAAGGGCACCCGCTCCGGAAGGACTACGTCTACGAGGACCCCGACTGGCTCGTGGAGCTCGCGAAGATCCGTCAGAGCGAGATCGGCGGGATCACCCCGCCGATTGGCGAGCGGGCCTAAGACGCGTCATCCGAACGTGCGGCGCGCTCCCGCGCGGTTGGGACGGGATCAGCCGCCGGCGGGGAGGAGCTGTCGGCACACGGAGACGACCCGCTGAGCGTCCTCGCGGGCCCGCCGCGCATCCTCCTGCGTGTACTCCAACGTGGGGATGAAGTCCACGTCGCCGTAGAAGGCGAACTCCCGCTCCTTTCGGAGCCATTTGGAGATGCGGGCTAGGTCCTCCAGGTGGGGCCGTACGCCCTCAGGGAACCGGTCCCGGTGGTCCAGGAGGATGGGGCCGACGTCGTGCAGCTTCGGCGGTTCGACGCCCACGAGGCGTAAAGCCCCCTTCAGTGCGAGCTCGACGATCTCCTGGGCCTCCCGCACCACGTCGGAGTAGGCACCCTCCTGCTCGAGGACGTCCAGGATCGCAAGGCGTTTCTGGGCCTTCTCGAGGTAGGCGCGTCCGAGGGAAGTGTTCGTCACAGCGTAAACTCTTCTCGGGGATGGAACGGCTCCTTGAGGCGCCAGTACCAGGCTCCCCCGTAGGGAATCCGTTGCGCACCGAGCTCCCGGAGTCGCTGTCGGAGTTCGGAGAGGCGGTTCGCAAAGAAGCCGGCCCGATCGTACAGGATGCGGGCATCCTCCGTCATGTCCAAGAAGAGCGGGATCCCCCGGATCGCCTCCTGCGGTGTCAGGAGGACGGGCGAAAGGGAGGCGTGGATCCTCTCAGCGCGCGCGGCTCGGAGGTCGGCCTCCACGGCCTGCTCTACCGGCTCGAACGTCTCCAACCGACGACGGCGTCCAGGAGGAAGATCCTCGACGACGATGAGGAGGTCGATGTCGGACTGCGGCCCCGGCACTCCGCGGCCCACTGAGCCGAAGACGGCGAACGTCACGAGCCGCTCGCCGTAGACGCGCCGGGCCTCCACAAGGCAGCGGTGTACGAGCCGCTCGTAGACCTCCCGGATGCCCTCTCCCATCCCTGGAGCATTGTAGCAGCGGGCCGGCATAAACCCGTTACAGAGATACAGTAGGCTAAAAGGGAGATGCGGCGGGGCGGGTGGACGTTCCTCCTGGGAGCCGGCTTGGGTCTTGTGGCGTTCGGCGGGTTCGGCGTAGATGGGTTCTCCTTCGGCCTCCCCCTGTGGATGCGGGCGACAGGCGGGGTGCGGATCCCGGTGGAGTTCGTCGGGGAACGCCTCTTCCGGGCGCTCCCGCCCGTCTGGTTCAGCCTCCTCGTGAACGCCCTCGAGGGCTTCGGTCGCCGGGCCTTGGGGATCGAGCACTTCGGCAAGCTCCTCGCCCTCCTCATCGCGAACCTCCTCGTCGCGGGGCTCGGCGGAGTGGAGGCACTCATGTTCGGCCGGTGGGTGCGGAGGCAGCGGTCGGCCCTCGTCGCTGCAGCTGGGGTGACGGCGGGGACGTGGGTCGCCTGGTCCCTCGTCCTCATGCCGCTCGCGGGCGGGGGAGTCCTGGGGCAGAACGCCGGACCGGTGGGTCGCGTGCTCGGGTTGCTCCTGGTTTGGAGCGCGGCATACGGGGTGCCGCTTGTGGCCGTCCTGAGACTCACTCCACAACCCGCGACGGGGGAGCATCCGCCTGGAGAGGTGGGAGGACTCGACCGTCGGGAGGCGATCGTGCGGGGGTTGCGGTTCGTCTTCGCTGCGATGGCGTGCTCGGCCCTTGGCGAGCTCGCCCTGCGGACAGCCGCGTGGGCGCAGTCCGTGGTGGGCCGCATCCGGGGGCTTCCACCCGAGATCACGCCCAACGACCAGTTCTACACCGTGAGCAAGAACTTCTTCGACCCGCAGGTAGACGGCCGAACGTGGCGCCTTGAGGTGACGGGACTCGTGGAGAAACACCTCATCCTCACCCTGGACGACCTGAAGCGCTTGCCGGCCTTCAGCCGGCCCCACACCTTCGAGTGCATCAGTAACCCCGTGGGCGGGGATCTCATCGGGAACGCGGTGTGGAAGGGCGTGCGGTTCCGGGACCTCTTCGCGCGGGCCCAGCCCAAGCCGCAGGCCCATAAGGTCGTGTTCTGGTGCGCGGACGGCTACCACACCGCCGTCCCCCTTGTAGACCTCATGGACCCCGACGCGTTCCTGGCCTACGAGATGAACGGCTCACCCCTCCCACATAAGCACGGGTTCCCGCTCCGGGCCGTGATCCCCGGTCTATTCGGGATGAAGAACCCCAAGTGGATCACGAAGATCGAGCTCACAGACAAGGACCACGTGGGGTACTGGGAGTCCCAGGGATGGAGCGATGAGGCGGTGGTGAAGACGATGTCTAAGTTCACGACCCCCCAGGACGGCGCCACCCTTCCTGCCGGCACCGTCGGAGTCGGCGGCGTCGCCTACGCAGGCGACCGGGGGATCTCCGCGGTGGAGGTTAGCTTCGACGACGGCAAGACTTGGCGCCGCGCCGAGGTCAAGCCCGCGATGGGCAAGCACACCTGGGTCCTGTGGGGACTCTTTTGGGAGCCCAGGCCCGGACGGTACGTCCTCAAGGTGCGGGCCCGGGACGGGGTCGGCACCCTCCAAGACCCCAGGCCAAGGCCCCCTCTGCCGGAGGGCGCCACCGGCTACCACACGATCCGCGTCACCGTGCGCTGAGCCCAAGACCCCCTAGACATCGTCCTCTTTTTTGCTGAGAATAAGAATGGCTCTCGTTCCTATGAAGCTGACCCGGCAACGTAAGGCGATCTTGGACGCCCTGAGGGCGAGCCGATCTCACCCTACTGCCGAAGAGGTCCTCCAGAGGGTGCGGGCGGAGCTGCCCAGCACGAGCCTCGCCTCGGTCTACCGGAACCTGCGGGTCCTCCGGGAGGCCGGACTCGTCCGGGAGATCGTGACCGGCGGCCAGCGCCGGTACGACGCCGTCCTCACCGACCACGCCCACTTCATCTGTGAAGCCTGCCACCGCGTCTACGACCTGGCAGGGGGAACCTGGTGGCAGATGCTTCGGCTCCCGGACGGCTTCTCGGTCTCGGGCGTCCACCTGGAGCTCCGGGGGCGGTGTGCGGCGTGCGGATGAACGGGATGCGGACCGAGGAGTACCTGCGCGCGATCCTGCACCTGCAGGCCGACGGAGGACGGGTGTCCCTCACGGCGCTGGCTCGGCGGATGGGGGTATCGGCTCCCTCGGCCCACGAGATGGTCCGTCGGCTCGAGCAGATGGGGCTTGTGACGTACTCCCGGCAGGAGGGAATCCGCCTCACCCCGGAAGGGAGCCACCGCGCCTTCGGGAAGGAGCGCCGCTACCACCTCTCTCACCGCTTCCTGCGCGACGTGCTGGGGATGGAGGAGGAGGTGGCGGCCCGGGAAGCGGGCCGGTTCGAGCGGGGCATGACCCCCACCGTAGAACAGCAGATCATCCGACTGTTCTCCGGCCGCCGCGACGCCTGAGGCCCTCAGGCCACTTCCTCCTTAAGTGGACGTCCCGAGTGCACTGCCATGGGCTATCATGGGGGTGGAGGATGTACAGACGACCCGCGGGTCCAACCCACCGCCACGCGCACGGAGGCTCCCATGCCCGACCCCTACGATCTCGTCGTGATCGGCGCCGGACCCGGAGGCTACGTGGGTGCGATCCGGGCGGCCCAACTGGGGATGCGCACGGCCATCGTCGAGCGGGGTAAGCTCGGGGGAACCTGCCTGCACTGGGGCTGCATTCCCACCAAGGCGCTCCTGCACGTGGCCGAGCTCGTGGAGGAGATGCGACGAGGCGGTGAGTTCGGCATCCGAGTGGGGGATGTCTCCGTAGACATGCCCTCGGTCCAGCGCTATAAGGACCGGGTCGTCAACACCCTCCACCGCGGGGTCGAGTACCTCATGCGCAAGCACGGGATCGCGGTGTTCCAGGGAACCGCCCGTCTGCTCGGCCGCCGCCGCGTCCACGTGGCCCTCCACGACGGATCCGAGACCGAACTCGAGACCCGACGGATCCTCATCGCCACGGGATCGGTCCCCCGCAGCATCCCCGGCGTCCGCATCGACGGGAGCCGCATCCTCACGAGTGACCACATCGTGGGGCTCCAGGAAGTCCCGCGGCGACTCGGGATCCTGGGAGCCGGGGTGATCGGCGTGGAGTTCGGCAGCGTGTTCGCTGCCTTCGGGACCGAGGTCACGATGGTCGAGATCCTGCCGAGGGCGCTTCCCGGCGAGGACGAGGAGGTGAGTGCAGCCCTCCAGCGGGCGTTCGAACGCCGGGGGATCCGGATCCACACGGAGACGAAGCTCACCCGCGTCGAGCCGGTGGAGGGTGGGGTGCGGCTTGTGGCCGAGCGCCGTGGGCAACCCCTCCAGGTGGAGGTGGACGTGTTGCTCGTGGCGGTGGGCCGCGCGCCGTACACCGAGGGGCTGGGGCTTGAGGCGGTCGGCGTGGAGGTCGACGGAGGCGGGTTCATCCGCACGGATGGACGGATGCGGACGAATGTGGACGGGATCTGGGCCATCGGCGACGTGGTGCACGCCGTCCCGATGCTCGCCCACGTGGCGAGCGACGAGGCGATCCTGGCGGTGGAGGACATGGCGGGTCGGGATGTGCGGCCCCTGGACTACGACGCCGTTCCCCGCTGCACCTACTCGATGCCGGAGGTGGCCTCCTTCGGCCTCACCGAGTCTCAGGCCCGCGAGCGGGGGCATGAGGTGCGGGTGGGTCGGTTCCCCTTCGCGGCGAACAGCAAGGCGAACATTTTGGGTGTGCGGGAAGGGTTCGCCAAGGTGGTGGTGGACGCGAAGTACGGTGAGATCCTCGGGATGCACCTCGTGGGCCCGCGGGTCACCGAGCTCCTCCCGGAGGGGATCCTCGCTAAGGAGGTGGAGGCTACGGCCGAGGAGATCGTGCGCGCGGTGCACGCCCACCCCACCCTCACGGAGGCGATCCGGGAGGCAGCGTTGGATGCCCTGGGCCGTGTGATCCACGCATGAACGTGCTGTAGGGGGAGGAGGGGGAGGATGGCAGCACGGGAGGTCACCGCGAAGGCAAGACACGTAGAGCTCGGGCTAACAGACCAGGACGTCCTGGACATGTACTACTACATCGTGCTGGCCCGCTCGCTGGACGATCGGATGTGGCAGCTCCAGCGGGCCGGCAAGGCGCGGTTCGTGATCTCCGGCCCGGGGCACGAAGGGGCCCAGGTGGCGATGATGTGGCCGCTGGATAAGCAACACGACTGGTTCGTCCCCTACTACCGGTCGGTGGCCGCCTGCCTCGTGAAGGGGATGTCGCCGGCGGAGATCCTCCTCGCGTTGCTCGCCAAGGCGACAGACCCCAGCTCCGGCGGCCGGCAGATGCCTGCGCACTACGCCCACCCCCGCTACAAGATCCTCACCACGAGCAGCCCCGTCGGGACTCAGTACCCGCACGCGGCAGGGATCGCCTACGCCGCCAAGATCCGGCGGACCGGCGAGGTGGTGGTGGTTTCCATCGGGGAGGGTGGAACGAGCGAGGGGGACTGGCACGAGGCGCTGAACTTCGCGGGCGTGCACAAGGTCCCCTGTATTTTCTGCGTGGAGAACAATCGCTACGCCATCTCAGTGCCGATCTCCAAGCAGATGCCCGTTCCGAGCGTCGCGGTGCGGGCCGCCGGGTACGGGATGCCCGGGTTCTCGGTGGACGGCAGCGACGTCCTGGAGTCCTACCGGGTGGCCAAGGAGGCCTACGATCGCGCCAAGCGCGGGGAAGGGCCTACCCTCATCGAGTTCCGGGTGGAGCGGCTGAGTCCCCACAGCAGCGAGGACCAGCAGGAGCGCTACCGCTCTCGAGAGGAGATCGAGGCCTCCCGGCAGCGGGACCCGGTGGTCACCTTCGGGCACTACTTGCGGTCGGTAGGCCTCCTGGACGACGAGCGGGAGCGGGAGTTGCGGGCGCGGGTCCGGCGGGAGATCGACGAGGCCACCGACATCGCCGAGCGGGCACCGGACCCCGATCCCGCCACCGCCACCCGCCACGTGTACTACGATCCGGATCCAGATCACCCCGTGGATCCGACCTTCTGGTTCCCGCGGTAGGAGGGAGACGATGCCGGAGATCAGGTACCTGGATGCCCTCAACCAGGCCCACCACGAGGAGATGGCGCGGGACGAGCGGGTCGTGGTGCTGGGGGAGGACGTGGGGGCGAAGGGTGGCGTGTTCGGCGTCACCGCAGGACTCCTGGAGAGGTTCGGGGAGGAGCGCGTGATCGACACCCCGCTTGCGGAGTCGGCTATCGTGGGGTGCGCCATCGGGATGGCCTCAAACGGCCTGCTGCCCATCGCCGAGATCCAGTTCGCGGACTTCATCCACCCCGCTTTCGACCAGATCGTGAGCGAGGCGGCCCGGATGCGCTACCGCTCCAACGGCGCCTTCGGGTGTCCCATCGTGATCCGGGTGCCCTACGGAGGCGCCCACGGGACGGCCCTCTACCACTCCCAGTGCGTGGAGGCCTTCTACGCCCACGTACCCGGCCTCAAGATCGTGACACCCTACACCCCCTACGACGCCAAGGGGCTGCTGAAGGCTGCGGTCCGGGACCCCGATCCGGTCCTGTTCTTGGAGCACAAGCGGTTGTACCGCGTGGTGCGGGGGGAAGTACCGGACGGCGACTACACCGTGCCCATCGGACCCTCGGTGGTCCGCCGCCCGGGGCGCGACCTCTCGGTGTTCACCTACGGGTGGATGCTCCATGAGACCCTCGCCGCCGCCCTCGAGCTCGCGCAGGAGGGGATCGACGTGGAGGTCGTGGAGATCCGGACGCTCCGGCCTCTTGACAAAACGACGATCCTCCAGTCCGTCGCGAAGACGAACAAGGCCCTCGTCGTCTACGAGGACAACCGGTTCATGGGGTACGGAGCTGAGATCGCCGCCCTCATCGCGGAGGAAGCCTTCGAGGACCTCGATGGACCCGTTATGCGGCTGGGAGGTCCGGACGTGCCAGGCGTGCCCTATGCCAAGCCGCTGGAGGACTGGTGGATGCTGGACCGCCATAAGATCGCCGATGCGATCCGCCGCCTCGCGTGGTACTAGGCACATCCTGCAGAAAAGTAAGGCCTTTGCGCGGGGGCCTGCTCCGGTGAGGGGATTCCAGTTCGTGGCGTCGGCTTTTCTGAGGTGGACTCGCTTTCGGGAGGGGTGGGAATGCCTGTGGAGGTGAAGCTTCCGCAGCTTGGCGAGACGACTTATGAGGCCACCGTGGGTCGGTGGCTGAAGCAGCCGGGGGAGCGCGTCGAGCGGTTCGAGCCGCTCGTGGAGATCATCACGGACAAGGTGAACGTGGAGATGCCCTCGCCGGAGAGCGGTACGCTCCTGGAGATCCTCGTCCCCGAAGGGAAGACGGTGCCCGCCGGGACGACGATCGCCCTTTTGGAGACAGAAAGGACCTCCCCAGATACGGCCACGGCCCCTCCGGCCGAGGAACGTCGAGGCCTGCGGCTGTCTCCCCTCGTGGCGCGCCTTGCTCGGGAGCATGGAATTCCGCTCGCGGAACTGGAGCGCATCCCGGGGAGCGGAGCGGGCGGCCGGATCACGAAGCAGGACCTCTTGCGCTACATCGAGCAGCAGAAGGCGACCGCACCTGCGGCCCCGCCGCGCGAGGCTCCGCGAGTGGAACTGAGCGCCGCGGCCGGAGACCAGCTCATCACCCTCGATCCCATCCGGCGGGCCATCGCCGAGCGGATGAGCCGGTCCAAGCGCGAGATCCCGCATGCCTACGGCGTCGTGGAGGCGGACGTGACCGACCTCGTACGCTACTACGAGGCGAACCGGGAGGCCTTCGAGCGCCGGCACGGAGTGCGGCTCACCTACACCGCCTTCTTCGTACGGGCCGCGGTGGAGGCGCTCCGGGCGTACCCCATCGTGAACGCCCAGTGGACGGAGGAGGGGATCCTCATGAAGGGCGCCATCCACATCGGCGTGGCGGTGGCGGCCCCCCAAGGCCTTCTGGTCCCCGTGATCCACCACGCCGAGGAGAAGAGCCTCGTGGGGATCGCCCGAGAGCTGGACCGACTGGTGAGCCGGGCCCGCGAGGGCCAGTTGACCCTGGAGGACGTGCAGGGAGGAACCTTCACGGTCACGAACCCCGGGGTGTTCGGGTCCATCTGGTCGATGCCGATCATCAACCATCCGCAAGCCGCGATCCTCGCCACGGACGCCATCGTGAAACGGCCGGTGGTGCGGGAGGACGCCATCGCGATCCGGTCGGTGATGCACCTAGGGCTCGCCTTCGATCACCGGGTCTTCGACGGGGCGGTGGCCGTCCAATTTCTGAACAAGGTGAAGGAGTGCCTGGAGGCGGTCGACCCGGTGACCCGCTGAGGTCACCGAGATCCACAGAGGGAGGTGTGTAGGTGGAGACGAGAGCAACGGCTCTTGCGCGTCCGCCGTGGCTTCGGGCGAAGCTCCCCACCGGACCGAACTACCGGGAGCTCGTGCAGATCATGCGCACCCAGCGCCTGCACACGGTGTGCGAGGAAGCCCGCTGCCCGAACATCGGAGACTGCTGGGAACGGCGGACCGCCACCTTCCTCATCCTGGGAAACGTCTGCACCCGGAACTGCGCCTACTGCGCCATCGCCCACGGTCTCCCCACGGAGGTCGACGTTCAGGAGCCGGAGCGGGTGGCCCGGGCCGTGCGGGCGATGGGCCTGCGGCATGCGGTGATCACCTCGGTGGACCGTGACGACCTGCGGGACGGGGGCGCTGGGATCTTCGCCGCGACGATCCGGAAGATCCGCGAGTACCTGCCGACCTGCAGCGTCGAGGTCCTCATCCCGGACTTCAAGGGGGATCCCGATGCACTAAGGACGGTGCTGGATGCGGGTCCGGACATCCTGAACCACAACATCGAGACCGTGCGGAGGATCTTCCGACTCGTGCGCACGGGCGGCAACTACGACCGGTCACTGGAGTTGCTGCGGCGGGTGAAGGCCTGGGGGTATCCGTGCCTTGTGAAGAGCGGGCTCATGGTAGGGCTGGGCGAGACGGTGGAGGAGGTCATCGAGACGATGCAGGACCTCCGGGCGGTGGGCTGCGACATCCTCACTGTCGGCCAGTACCTGAGCCCGGGGGAGGGCTACTGGCCGATCCACCGCTACTGGCACCCGGACGAGTTCGCCGAGATCAAGCGGATCGGTCTCGCGATGGGCTTCCGGCACGTGGAAGCCGGCCCCCTCGTCCGGAGCAGCTACCACGCCGACGAGCAGGTGGAGCGGGCCACGGCCCGAGCCTAGTGCCATGGAGTCCATCGGGTGGAGAGCCCGACAGCCGGCCCCGCTCCTTGTCCTGGAAGGCCCGCAAGGAGAGGTGGTGGAGCGGCACCCGCGCCTGTTCGGTTCAAACGTCCTTCTCGTGATCCTCCACGGTCCGGGTTGTCCCGGTTGCACGCGCATCGCAAAAGAACTCTGTGAGCACCGCAGGACCTGGGAAGCCTGGGGGACGCGGGTGATGGTGCTGCACGCCGGCCCCAAGCCCTTTTTGGATCTTCCATTTCCTCAGGAGCGTGATCCGGACGGTGCCACGCGCCGTCGGTACGGCGGACAGGAGGCGGACGCGGTGATCGTCTGCCTGGGGCATGGGGGGACCTACATGGAAGGCTGGCGACTGCGGCACCGGGAAGAGGTAGACTGGCACGAGATCGGCCAGACGGTCCGGTGGGTGGCCGTCCAGGAACCGGAGTGCGCGACCTGCAGCATTGACCCTGTCTGGGAGGACATGTGACGTATGGAACTGCACCTCACGACGAAGCGGTGTGAGCTCACCCCATCGGCGCAACGGGTCCTAGAGCGCCACCTGGAGCAGCTGCGGCGGCGGCTCCGGCACTACGATCCGGACCTCCTGCACCTGGAGCTAGCGGTGGAGCGGCACGCGCGGAAAAAGGAGTACCGGGGAAGCATCCGGCTAAGCCTCGGTAACCACGTGCTCCCCGCAAAGCGCAACCGGGCCGAGACGCTGGAAGGACTCCTGAAGGCGGCCTTCGAGGACCTCGAAGAACAGCTGGATCGGTTCCAGGCGCGCGTCCGGCGGGAGTACGCCCACGAGCGCAAGCGGTCGTCGTTGCCGCCGGAGGTCGTGCGGGCCCACGAGCGGGCTCTCTTAGAGGAACGGGAGCTGCTGGACCGGGCGCTCGCAGGCGACCGCGAGGCGTTCGACCGACTCGTCGAAGAAGAGCTGCCGGGGCTCCGGCGGGCGATCGAACGGGCGCTCCTCGACGTGGGCACAGAGCCGACTCCGGAGCGGGTGGAGCACGTCCTCGCCGACGTGCTCGCCATCGCGTTCCGGGAGCTTGCGCGGAAACCGGCCCGGTGGAGTCTTGGGGGCTGGCTCGCGTGGATCGCGCGGCGGGAGATGGAGCGGGAATCGGCTGGCGTGGCGGTGGCCCAGTCCGTGGAGGAGCCGGCCTAGCGTCCCCCTGCCTTGGCCTCCTTGCGCTCCATGATCGTGGAGGAGTGGCCGGGGAAGGCCTTCCCGCCGGGGTGGATGTAGGTGTAGGCGTTGTTCACCGCCGTGGCCGCCTCCCCGTACCCTGTGGCGATGAGCTTGAGCTTGCCCGGGTAGTAGGCGATGTCCCCCGCCGCGTAGATGCCCGGGCGGTTGGTCTCCATCTTCGTGTTCACCACGATGGAATCTTCCACCAGCTCTAGCCCCCACTCCCGGATGGGCCCCAGGTTGCTCACCAGCCCCAGGAACGCAAGCACCGCGTCCACCTCCAGGGTCTCCTGCTCCTTCGTGCGGGTGTTGACGATCACCGCCCCCTCCACCCGGTCGTTCCCCACCAGCCCCTGCAGCTCGTAGAAGAGCTTCACCCGGGCAGGGGAGCTCAAGAGCTTGTGGACCGAGTCCTCGTGGGCCCGGAACTGGTCCCGCCGGTGGATCAGCGTGAGCTCCCGCACAAGCGGCAGCAGGTTCAACGCCCAGTCCAACGCCGAATCTCCTCCCCCCACCACCAGAACCCGCCTGTCTTGGAACTCCTCCCGGCTTCGGACCGCGTAGTACAGCCCCCGCCCCTCGTACCGGTCGATCTCCGGCCGGTTGTACTTCCGGGGGGTGAAGGCCCCGATCCCCGCGGTGATGAGGACCACCTTGGTGAAGTGCTCCCCTCCCGTGTGGGTGGTGAGCTTGTAGACCCCCTCCGGCAGCTGTTCCACCCGCTCCACCCGCTCGTTGAGGACCACCGTGGGGCTGTACTGCATCATCTGCTCCACCTGGTTTCGGATCAGGTCCTTGCCCAAGATCTTCGGGAAACCCGCCACGTCGTAGATGTACTTGTCAGGATACAGGGCCGTCACCTGACCCCCCAGTTCGGGCTGGCTGTCGATGAGCTTCGTCCGCAGCGCCCGGAACCCCGCGTAGTAGGCCGCATACAGCCCTGTGGGCCCGGCCCCGATGATCGTGATGTCGTACAGGTCCATGGCTTTGCCGCGGCCATTGTACCAGAGATGCGGTCTCCGTTTGACACCCCTCCGCAGCTCGAGTATCCTTCACTATGGCATGGTGAGTCTGCGAAAGCCCCGCGAGTGTATCTGTCCCCAGCGGGGGTAACCTCCGCTCCGGGGAGGTTACCCCCGCACATCGATCGCCTTCCGGAGATCAGTTCCGTCGGACCGGGAATGGGGGATCCAGGATGATCATGACCCAGCTTTTGAGTGAAGAGCAGCTCCAGCGGTACGCGCGACAGATCGTGCTCGAGGAAGTTGGAGTCGCAGGCCAGCGGAAGCTGTTGGAGAGTAGCGTCCTCGTCGTAGGCGCGGGCGGACTGGGATCACCGGCGGCCCTGTACCTGGCGGCGGCGGGAGTCGGCACCATCGGGATCGTGGACGGCGACCGGGTGGACCTCACGAACCTTCAGCGGCAGATCCTCCACTTCCACCACGACATCGGCCGGCCGAAGACCCAGTCGGCCCGCCGCACCCTGGAGGACATCAACCCGGACGTGCGGGTCGTCCCGCACCAGACCGTCCTCACCTCCCGGAACGCCCTGGAGATCCTCCGGCCCTATGACGTGATCGTGAACGGTTCGGACAACTTCCCCACCCGCTACCTCGTGAACGACGCCTGCGTGCTCCTCGGTAAACCCCTCGTGGACGCCAGCATCCTCCGGTGGGAGGGTCAGGCCACGACCTTCCTGCCGGGACGGGGCTGCTACCGGTGCCTGTTCCCCTCGCCGCCTCCACCCGGCGCGGTCCCGTCGTGCGCCGAAGGCGGCATCGTGGGTGCGGTAGCCGGGTTCCTCGGTACCTACCAGGCCCTGGAGGCGATCAAGATCCTCCTGGGGGTCGGGCGGACGCTCGCGAACCGGCTGATGCTGGTGGACGCCCTCGAGGGCGAGATCCGGTACGTGCGGTGGCAGCGAAACCCCCACTGCCCCGTGTGCGGAGACCAGCCCACGATCCGGGAGCTCATCGACTACGAGCAGTTCTGCGGCGTGCCGATGCCCGGACGGGATGGGGCGGGCACAGAGCGCAAGCCTGAGGTCACCGTGGCCGAGGCGGCCGAGCTTCTGGGCCGGGCCCAGTTCGTGGATGTGCGGGAGCCGTGGGAGGTGGCCCAGGCCCACATCCCGGGGATGCACTGGATCCCCATGGGGGAGATCGAGGCGCGCTTCCAGGAGATCGATCGGACCCGGCCGGTGGTGGTCTACTGCGCCTCCGGGCAGCGGAGCGGTAAGGTGACGGAGTGGCTGCGGGCCCGGGGCTACGACAACGTCTACAACCTGGCAGGTGGGATCATCGCCTGGCAGAACGCCCAGCAGCCCGTCCAGACAGGGCTCCCAGCCCCAAGGGATGGGTCCGGCGTTTGACACCCCCCAGGATGAGACCTACAATCGAGGTGCGCATCCGAGGAGGGAAGTCGTGATCACGATCACGCCGGCTGCCGCAACGAAGCTCCGGGAGCTCCTTGCCCAGAGCGAGGAACCCAACGCCCGCCTGCGTCTCTTTGTGACGAAGGGTGGATGCGAAGGCTACTCCTACGGAATGACCTTCGACAGTGAGGTACGGGAGGGCGATACGGTCCTCGAGCAGCAGGGGATCCAGCTCGTCGTGGACCCCCTCACCCTGCGGGTGATGCGGGGGTCGTGCATCGAGTACCGGCGCACGCCCATGGGGGAGGGGTTCGCGGTCTACAACCCCCGAGCCGTGGCGACGTGCGGGTGCGGCCACTCCTTCAGGACCGCCGACGACCCCGGAGAGGCGGAGCCCTGCAGCCCTGAGCAGCCGGCCGAAGGAGGATCGGCATGAGCGAGACGACCCAGGAACCGAGCCTGTACGAGCGGGTCGAGCGGGTCCTCGAGGCGATCCGGCCGTACATCCAGGCCGACGGGGGAGATATCGAGCTCGTGGACGTCCAGGACGGGATCGTGCAGATCCGGCTCGCGGGGGCCTGTGTGGGGTGCATGTACTCCCTGATGACCCTGCAGGCAGGCGTGGAGCGGATGATCCGGGAGGAGGTCCCCGAGATCAAAGCCGTAGAGGCCGTCCCGTTCTGAGACCACACCCCGGCACCCTGAAGCGGCCCCCGTCCCCTGGGGGCCTTTCTCGTTTCGCCCGTTCCTCTATCATGGTCCTGGGCCGATTCCTGATGTGAGGTGATCAAGATGGTGGTCCAATCCACGCAGTGGACCCGGATCCTCAAGAAGATCGACGACTACCGCTGGATGATCCCGCAGGACTACAAGCCCGGGATGCGGGTCCCGGGACTCGTGTACGCGGATGAGGGAATGCTCCACCAGATCGGACAGGACCAGGCCCTGGAGCAGGTGGCGAACGTCGCGACCCTTCCCGGGATCGTCCGGTACTCCCTGGCGATGCCCGACATCCACTGGGGGTACGGCTTCCCGGTGGGTGGAGTCGCCGCGATGCGGGTGGAGGACGGCGTCATCTCGCCCGGTGGCGTGGGCTACGATATCAACTGCGGCGTGCGGCTGCTGCGCACGGACCTCACCGAAGACGAAGTCCGGCCGAAGCTCCGGGAGCTCGTGGACGAGCTCTTCCGGAACGTGCCGTCCGGTGTGGGGAGCACGGGCAAGGTGCGGGTCTCCATGCGGGAGATCGACGAGGTCCTTCGAGATGGCGCTCGGTGGGCGGTCCGCCACGGCTACGGTCGGGAGGAGGACCTAGAGACGATCGAGGCGGGCGGTCGGCTCCCCGACGCGGACCCCGAGAAGGTGAGCCAGCGGGCCAAGGAGCGGGGCAAGGACCAGATCGGGACGTTGGGCTCCGGGAACCACTTCCTGGAGGTCCAAGTGGTGGAGGAGATCTACGACGCGCGGGCCGCGAAGGCGATGGGCCTGCAGCGGCCCGGGCAGGTGGTCGTGTTCATCCACACGGGCTCAAGAGGCCTCGGGTACGCGGTGTGCGAGGACTACCTCAGGGTGGCCGACCGAGCGATCCGCGAGTACGGGATCTCCCTCCCGGACCGGCAGCTCGCGTGCATGCCGTTTGGGTCCCCCGAAGGCCAGGACTACTTCCGGGCCATGTGCTGTGCGGCGAACTTCGCCTTCGCGAACCGGCAGATGATCACCCACTGGGTCCGGGAGTCCTTCACGAAGGTCTTAGGGCGACCGCTTGAGGAGATCGGGCTCCAGGTTGTCTACGATGTGGCCCACAACATCGCGAAGCTCGAGACCTACTCGGTGGAGGGCCGCCCGATGCGGCTGGTGGTGCACCGGAAAGGCGCCACCCGGGCCTTCCCGCCGGGCCATCCGGAGATTCCCGCCCGGTACCGGGAGATCGGGCAACCCGTGCTCATCCCGGGGGACATGGGCCGCTACTCCTTCGTGGCGGTGGGGACCGAGCGGGCGATGGAGGAGACCTTCGGGAGCACCTGCCACGGCGCGGGCCGCGTGCGGAGCCGCAAGGCGGCGCTGCGGGAGCTGCGGGGTGTGGACATCGCCAAGGTCTTAGAACGACGGGGGATCCTCGTACGGGCCCAGAACCGCAGCCTGCTGGCGGAGGAGGCCAGCGAGGCCTACAAGGACGTGGCGGACGTGGTGGACGTGTGCCACGGAGCGGGAATCTCCTACAAGGTGGCGAAGATGCGACCCATCGGCGTCGTGAAGGGATAGTCGATGGACTTCGACCTCACGGAGTCGCAGCGGATCATCCAGCAGACCGTGGCCGAGTTCGCCTCCCGCGAGCTGCGGCCCCGTGCGGCGGAGTGGGACCGGGAGGCCCGCTTCCCCCACGAGATTGTCCCGCGGCTTGCGGAGCTCGGGCTATTGGGCATGACGGTCCCGGAGCGCTACGGTGGGAGTGGATTGGACATGGTGAGCACGGTCGTCGCCATCGAGCGCCTCGCTTGGGGTGACGGATCCGTGGCCCTCACCGTTGCCTCTCACAACTCCCTGTGCGCAGCGCACATCGCGCTGTTCGGGAGCGAGGATCAGAAATCTCACTACCTGCCGCGACTGGCCTCCGGTGAAGTGCTTGGGGCATGGTGCCTCACCGAGCCCCATGCCGGGAGCGATGCGGCGGCCATCCGGATGCGGGCCGAGCGGCTGGGTGACGTCTACGTCCTGAACGGCACGAAGGTGTTCGTGACACAGGGATCGGTGGCCGGAGTCTACGTGGTGATGGCGAAGACCGACCCCCAAGCCGGGCGCCACGGGATCAGCGCGTTCATCGTGGAGCGGGATGCCCCTGGCCTTCGGGTCGGGAAGCGCGAGCACAAGCTCGGTGTGCGGGCCTCGGACACCGCCGAGGTGATCTTCGAGGACGTCCAGGTCCCCGCCGAGGACCGCATCGGCCCGGAGGGCGACGGGTACCGTCAGGCGATGCGGATCCTTGAGCGGGGCCGGATCGGGATCGGCGCCATGGCCGTGGGGATAGGTCGTGCGGCGCTGGAGGCGAGCCTCGCCTACAGCACTCAGCGCCATGCCTTCGGCCAACCCATCGCCCAGTTCCAGGCCATCCAGTGGATGCTGGCGGACATGGCCACCGAGCTGGATGCGGCGTGGCTGTTGGTGCTTCGGGCGGCCTGGCTTGTGGACCAGGGCCTTCCCTTCCGGCGGGAGGCGAGCATTGCGAAGCTGTGGAGTTCGGAGGCAGCACGGCGTGCGGCCGAGCGGGCGGTGCAGATCCACGGCGGCTACGGGTTCATCACCGACTACCCGGTGGAGCGGTACTACCGGGACGTGAAGCTCTGCGAGATCGGGGAAGGGACCAGCGAGATCCAGCGTCTTATCATCGCGAAGGAGACGATCGGAGGACTGGCATGATCACGACCGTCGTCGGAAGCTACCCGAAGATCCCCGACCTTCCGGCTCCGGGCCGCTGGCGGACGGCTAAAGAGCGGTTCCAGCGCGGGGAGATCTCCGCCGAAGCGCTCCTAGAGGTGGAGCGCGAGGTGACCCGGGAGGTGATCCAGGAGCAGGCCGAAGTGGGGATCGACCTCCTCACCGACGGCCAGATCCGCTGGGAGGATCCTGTGACCTACTTCGCCCGCGCGCTGGAGGGATTCGAGATCGATGGGCTTCAGCGGTGGTTTGACACGAACATGTATTACCGGGTCCCGATCGCCGTGGGCGAGGTCCAGTGGACGGGGCCGATCACCGTGGACGACTACCGGTTCGCTCGGTCCACTAGCCCAAAGCCCCTGAAGCCGGTCATCACAGGTCCCTATACGATGGCCCGTCTCAGCTCAAGCCGGTACTATGCCACCTTCGAGGACTTCGTCCTGAGCTTGAGCTTGGCCCTGAACCACGAGCTGCGGGCCCTGGACGCCGAGGACCCTCCCCTCATCCAGATCGACGAGCCGGCGATCCTCAAGCACAAGTCCGACTTCTCCCTCTTCCGGGAGGCGATGGCCACCCTCACCGAGGGCGTACGGGCGCCGCTCGCGCTGTACACCTACTTCGGGGACGTCTCGGGAATCTACCCGGAGATCCTCGACCTGCCCTTTGATGCCATCGGGTTGGACTTCGTGGCCGGTCCGAAGAACTGGGAGGTCCTGGAGCGGGCCCCGTTCACGAAGTCCCTTGGGTTTGGGATCCTGGACGCCCGGAACACACGGCTGGAGGGCGTGGACGAAGTCCTGCGGGCCCTGGACCGGATCACGCAGCACGTGCCCCTCGATCGGATTTTCTTGAACCCGAGCGCGGGACTGGAGTTCCTCCCGCGGCGGGTGGCGCGCGCGAAGCTGGAGCGCCTGGTGGAAGTCAAGCGCGCCGCGCTGGGGGTGGGTGTATGAAGGGACTGCCGCTCTTCCCCACCACAACGGTCGGGTCGTTCCCCAAGCCCCCCTACCTGCTGGAGGCCCGGCGCAAGTACCTCCGGCAACAGATCTCCAAAGAGGAGCTCCGACACCTTGAGGAGCAGGCCACGCGGGAGTGGATCCAGCGACAGGAGGAGCTGGGGTTAGATATCTTCGTGGACGGCGAGCAGTACCGGGGCGATATGGTGGCGTTCTTCGCCGACGAGATGGAGGGGTTCCAGATCGCGGGCCTCGTGCGCTCCTACGGGAACCGGTACTACCCCAAGCCCGTGGTGACCGGGCCCGTGGGCCGGAAGAGACCCATCACCGTGGAGTGGTTCCGGTTCGCCCAGCAGATCGCGAGCCGACCCGTCAAGGGGATGCTCACCGGCCCCTACACGATCGCGGAGTGGTCCTTCAACGAGTACTACCCCACGCGACGGGCGCTCGTGTTGGAACTCGCCCGGGCGATCCGGGAGGAGGCCCAGGACTTGGTGCGCGCAGGTGCCCGGTTCGTCCAGATCGACGAGCCGGCGATCCACACCCGGCCTGAAGAGGACTTCGAGCTCGCCCGGGAAGCGATGGAGATCGTCACCCGCGATCTCGGGGCCTACACGATCACCCACGTCTGCTATGGAGATGTGGCGAAGATCTACCCGGCGATGCTCCGGCTACCGGTGAACCAGATCGACCTCGCCCTCGCCAACGAGGACTACGCGCTCCTGGAGGTGTTCAAGAAGCACCCCTTCACGCGCGACATCGGTCTAGGGGTGATCGACGTCCACAGCCACCGGGTGGAGACGGTGGAGGAGGTCGTGGCGGGGATCCGCCGCTCGCTCGCGGTGTTCGAGCCGAAGCAGGTATACATCTCGCCCGACTGCGGGCTCAAGACGCGCACGATCGAGGAGACGACCGCCAAGCTCCGGGTCATGGTGGAGGCGGCGCGGATCGTGCGCGCCCAGTTCGCGTGAGTGAGCCGACCCGGTCCAAGCGCCGGCGGCGCCGCCGGCGCCGGGCCCAGGTCCCGGCACCATCCCCCGTCGCGGCCGCTTCCGCGCCGTCCGGGCTGAGCTATGTGGGAAGCCGGTTCCTCCGGGTGCCTCCCCGGCAGGTGTACGGGATGGTGGCCCGGCTGGACCGCCTTCCCCGGTGGAGCAGTCTCTGGATGCGGGCGGAGGTGATGGAGCGCAAGCCCGCAACCCTCACGGTCCGCCTGTGGGGCTACATCGCCGGACTTCCTGTGGAATCCGTGGTCCGCGCTACACTGCAGCCGTCCACGCGGGTCACGTGGCAGCAGGCCTACGGGACTCTTGTGGGCTACAGCGCCGCCGTGGACGTCCAGCCATCGGAAGAGGGTACCCTCATCACCTACCGCGTAGAGTTGACCCCCGGCGTGAGGTTCCTGTCGGAGGAGGCGATCCGGCAGGTCCTCGTGCAGGAGGTCGAGCAGACCCTGAGCCGGCTCAAGTGGAGTGCCGAGCGGGACATCCTGAGCGAGGAGATCCGGCGGATGCGCGCCCGCACGGCTCAGGGGGAGGGGACAGGCCGGGCGCATCAAGATCCACCCTAGCACACGGTGGGGTTCTGCACGTGCACCGTCTCACGGACGACGACCTCTACCTGTTCAACGAGGGAAGTCACGTTCGTGCCTACGGGAAGCTGGGCGCACACCCCGTCGAAGGCGGGACGTGGTTTGCGGTCTGGGCCCCCAACGCCGAGCGGGTCTCGGTGATCGGGGAGTTCAACGGGTGGGAAGCCGACCGCCACCCCCTCGAGCCCCGGGGGAGTTCGGGCATCTGGGAAGGCTTCGTGCCCGGAGTCGGGCCCGGCGCCCTCTACAAGTACCGGATCCGCTCGCGCTACGGCGCCTACACCGTGGACAAGGCCGATCCCTTCGCCTTCTGTACCGAGACCCCACCTGGCACGGCGTCCGTCGTGTGGGACCTCGCCTACCCGTGGGGAGATGCCGCGTGGATGGAGGGGCGCGGCACCCACAACGCCCTCCAGGCGCCCATCGCCATCTACGAAGTGCACCTGGGGTCGTGGCGGCGGCGGGAGGACGGCGGGTTTCTCACCTACCGGGAGCTTGCCCCGCAATTGGCATCCTACGTCCGGGAGATGGGATTCACCCACGTGGAGTTCCTGCCTGTGATGGAGCACCCCTACTACGGGTCGTGGGGGTACCAGATCACCGGGTACTTCGCGCCCACGAGCCGCTACGGCTCCCCCCAGGACTTCATGTACCTGGTGGACGTCCTGCACCAGAACGGGATCGGCGTGATCCTAGACTGGGTGCCCTCCCACTTCGCCACCGACGGCCACGGCCTTGTGTTCTTCGACGGCACCCACCTCTATGAGCACGCCGACCCCCGCAAGGGATGGCATCCGGACTGGGGGAGTGCCATCTTCAACTACGGCCGGCACGAGGTCCAAAGCTTCCTCCTGAGCAGCGCCCTCTTCTGGCTGGACCGCTACCACGCCGACGGCCTCCGGGTGGACGCGGTCGCCTCCATGCTCTACCTTGACTACTCCCGGAAGGAAGGGGAGTGGGTCCCCAACGAGTACGGGGGTCGGGAGAATCTCGAGGCCATCACCTTCCTGCGGCGCCTGAACGAGGAGGTCTACCGCCATTACCCGGACGTACAGACCGTGGCGGAGGAGTCGACGGCTTGGCCTATGGTCTCCCGTCCTACCTGGATGGGCGGGCTCGGGTTCGGGCTCAAGTGGGACATGGGGTGGATGCACGACACGCTGAAGTACCTGGCGCGCGACCCCGTCTACCGGAAGTACCACCACGACGAACTCACCTTCCGGATGCTCTATGCCTTCACCGAGAACTTCGTCCTCTCCCTGTCCCACGACGAGGTCGTCCACGGAAAGCGCTCCCTTTTGGAGAAGATGCCAGGAGACGAGTGGCAGAAGTTCGCAAACCTCCGGCTCCTCTACGGCTACATGTACGGACAGCCTGGAAAGAAGCTCCTCTTCATGGGGAGTGAACTCGCCCAGCGCCGGGAGTGGGACCACGAAGCGTCCCTGGACTGGCACCTCCTCTCGGACCCGCTCCACCGCGGCGTCCAGCGGTGGGTGCAGGACCTGAACCACCTGTACCGGAGGGAACCGGCCCTCCATGAGCTCGACTGCGCACCTGAGGGGTTCGAGTGGATCGTGCCGGACGACCGGGACCACAGCGTCCTCGTGTTCCTCCGGAAGGATCGGTCCGGCCGAATGGTCCTCGTGGCGTGTAACTTCACCCCGGTTCCGCGGTCCCCGTACCGGGTGGGCGTTCCCCGGCCCGGGTTCTGGCGAGAGGTGCTGAACGGCGACGCCCACCCTTACGGGGGAAGCGGGTGGGGAAACTACGGCGGCGTGCACGCAGAACCTATCCCCTCCCACGGCCGACCCTACTCCGTCGACCTCACCCTTCCGCCGCTTGCGGCCGTGTTCCTGCGGTGGGAGAGCTGATCGCCCTCCCGGGGCGGCCGGCGCCCCTTGGGGCCACCTGGGATGGATCGGGCGTGAACTTCGCGGTGGCCAGTGAGGGGGCCTCATCGGTTGAGCTCGTCCTGTTCGATGGGCCTAATGATCCGGAGCCGAGCCACACGGTGGCCCTGACCGCGCGCACCGGACCCGTCTGGCACGTCTACCTGCCGGGGATCCGGCCCGGGCAGCTCTACGGGTACCGGGCGTATGGCCCCTACGAACCTTCCAGAGGTCACAGGTTCAACCCGAACAAGGTCCTCCTGGACCCCTACGCGAAGGCCATCGGCCGGACCCTCCGGTGGGACGATCGCCTCTACGGGTACCGGGTCGGGGACCCGGAGGAGGACCTCTCCTTCGATCCGCGCAGCAGTGCCCCCTGCGCTCCCCTCGGCGCGGTGGTGGACGACGCCTTCGACTGGGCAGACGACCGACCGCCGCAGGTTCCCTGGGAGGATACGGTGATCTACGAGACCCACGTGAAGGGCCTCACAAAGCTCCACCCAGAGGTCCCCGAAGCCCTGCGGGGCACGTACCTGGGAGTTGCCTGTGAACCCGTCCTCGACCACCTCCGCAAGCTCGGCGTCACCGCGGTCGAGCTTATGCCCGTCCACGCGGCGGTCCAGGATCGGCGCCTCCTGGAGCGGGGACTTCAAAACTACTGGGGGTACAACACCCTCGCCTTCTTCGCGCCCGACCCCAGGTTCTCGGCCTCGGGTGGGATCGGCGCGGTGCGCGAGTTCAAGGCCATGGTCCGTGCGCTCCACGCCGCCGGGTTCGAGGTGATCCTGGACGTGGTCTACAACCACACGGGCGAGGGTGACCACCGGGGTCCGACACTCTCGCTGCGGGGTCTGGATAACCGTGCATACTACCAGCTGGATCCCCAAAACCCGCGCTTTTACCGGGACGTCACCGGGACCGGGAACACCCTGAACGTGGGCCATCCGCTTGCCCTCCGGCTCGTTCTGGATAGCCTCCGCTACTGGGTCGCCGAGATGCACGTGGACGGATTCCGGTTCGATCTGGCACCGGCTCTCGGCCGGGAGCGCGGGGCCGTGGAGTTCACCTCTGCGTTCTTCCGGGCCGTGCGGGAGGACCCGGTGCTCTCCCGCGTCAAGCTCATCGCCGAACCCTGGGACCTGGGCCAAGACGGCTACCAGGTGGGTCGCTTCCCGCATCCGTGGGCCGAGTGGAACGACCGGTACCGGGATGCTGTACGCCGGTTCTGGTGCCGGGGAGAACCGAACGCGTCGGAGCTCGCCGCCCGCCTCGTAGGAAGCCCGGACCTCTACCGAGCAGGCGGCAGGAGCCCTTGGGCCTCGGTGAACTACGTCACCTCCCACGACGGGTTCACGCTGGAAGACCTGGTGAGCTATCTCCACAAGCACAACGAGGCGAACGGGGAAGACAACCGCGACGGTCCGGACGCCAACTTCAGCACGAACTGCGGTGCGGAGGGACCGACCGCCGACCCGACGGTGATCCGGTGTCGGGAGAGGCTTAAGCGGTGCCTTATGGCGACCCTCCTCCTCTCTTGGGGGACACCGATGCTCCTGGGGGGGGACGAACTCTCGCGGACCCAGCGGGGCAACAACAACGCCTACTGCCAGGACAACGAGCTCTCCTGGTACGACTGGAGGCTGGATCGCCGGAGGCGGGCGTTCATGGAGTTCGTGCGGAAACTCCTGGCTTTCCGGAGGGCGCACCCGGTCTTCCGGCGCCGGAGCTTCCCGGAGGAGAAAGAGGTGCGGTGGTGGCACCCCTCGGGGCGGGAGATCGTGCCCGAGGACTGGCACGATCCGAACCTCTGTGCCTTCGGGCTGTGGCTGTCTGCGACCGACGATCCGTACCTCGTCCTCCTGAACGCCGGGGACTTCTGCCATTTCACGCTGCCGGAGGCTCCGCACGGTGAGGGGTGGACGTGGGTATGGTCGACGGCACCCGTACCCCTTGGGAGGAAGGGTCAGATCCTGAAGACTGCTCGGTTGCCCGCCAGGACCGTCGCCGTGCTCCGAGCAGCGGGGGACGGGAGCAGGAGGACAGGAGGCCGATCGCGAATCCGGTAAAGGTGCCGAGGAGGTCTGCGCAGAGGAGGTGTGCGATGCGCTGGTGGCCCCGCACGATGGTGCTCTCCCTCCTGGTCCTCCTCTGGTTCCTTCAATCGAGCGGGTTCGCCCAAGGCGGGGTGACGATCCGGATCGTCACCGACCCCGTGAGTTCCCCGGCCGGTGCCTGGGCCAAGGGCCGGGCGGAGGCGTGGGCACGGAAAACCGGGAACCGGATCGAGGTGGTGGACCGGCCGCAATCCACGACGGACACCCTCGCCCTGTTCCAGCAATACTGGGCTGCGAGAAGCCCGGACGTGGACGTCTACATGATCGACGTGATCTGGCCTGGGATCGTCGCCCCGCACGCCGTAGACCTCAAGCAGTACTTCACACCGCAGGAGCTCGCCGAGCACTTCGCGCGGATCGTTCAGAACAACACCGTAGGCGGCAAGCTCGTGGGAGTTCCCTTCTTCACGGACGCGGGCCTGCTCTACTACCGGACAGACCTGCTCCGGAAGTACGGGGCCGCAAAGCCGCCTGCGACCTGGCGGGAGCTTGAACAACTCGCGCAGAGGATCCAGGAGGGCGAGCGCCGCGCAGGCCGACCGGACTTCTGGGGGTTCGTCTGGCAGGGCCAGCGGTACGAAGGCCTCACGTGTGACGCCCTGGAGTGGATCTACTCCCACGGTGGCGGACAGATCGTCGAACCCAACGGGGAAGTCTCGGTGAACAACCCGAACGCGCAGCGCGCCCTCGAGCGGGCCCGCAGCTGGATCGGCAGGATCACGCCTCCCGGTGTGACGACCTACCAGGAGGAAGAGTCGCGCAACGTGTGGCAGTCCGGGAACGCCGCCTTCATGCGGAACTGGCCCTACGCCTACGCGCTGGGGCAGAGCGCGGGGAGCCCCATCCGCGGGAGGATCGGGGTCGCCGTGCTGCCTCGGGACGAGAGGCCGCAGGGGCGACATGCGGCGACACTTGGCGGGTGGCAGCTCATGGTCTCCGCCTACTCCCGCAACCCCAAGGTCGCCTCCGACCTCGTCCGGTTCATGACGTCCGTGGAAACTCAGCGGAGCAACGCGGTGGAGCTCTCGCGGCTTCCCACCCGCCCGGCCCTGTACCGGGATCCGGCGGTGCTCGCGAAGAACCCGTGGTTCCAAGAGCTGCTGCCGGTCTTCACGAACGCGGTCGGTCGGCCCTCGGCCGTGACGGGTGCGAAGTACAACCAGGTCTCTGAAGCCTTCTTCACCGGTGTTCATGAAGTCCTCACCGGCCAGAAGAGTGCACAGGTGGCCCTGCGGCAGATCGAGTCCCGGATCCGGAGGATCCTCCGGTAGCGGGTCGGGGGATGCTCGTCCGCCACCAGACGCGGCTCGCGTGGCTTCTCGTCCTCCCCACGCTCGCTGCCGTCGTGCTCGTGGCCGGGTACCCACTCTTCCAGGTCATCCGCTTTTCCCTCTACAGTGCCGATATCGCACGCGTACGTCCGCCGAAGTGGGTAGGACTTGGTCACTACGCCGAACTCCTACGGGACCCCGACTTCCGTGAAGCCCTGTGGAACACGGTCCGGTTCACCGCGGGCTCGGTCTTCATCGAGACGGTCCTCGGATTGGTGGTGGCTTTGGTGATCCACTCGCAGTTCGCCGGGCGCGGGGTCGTGCGGGCGGCGATCCTCGTGCCGTGGGCGATTCCCACGGTCGTGAGCGCGCAGATGTGGAAGTGGATGCTTCATGACATCTACGGGTTCGTGAACGTGGTGGGAGTCCAGTTCGGGCTCCTCTCCAGGAAGGTCGCCTGGCTCGCGAGGCCGGAGACGGCGATGGGGGCCCTCATCGCGGTGGATGTGTGGAAGACGACACCCTTCATGGCGCTGTTGCTCCTGGCCGGTCTGCAGCTCATTCCGGACGAACTCTATGAGGCAGCTCGGGTGGACGGTGCGCCGGCCTGGCAACAGTTCCTGCGGATCACGCTGCCGCTTTTGACCCCCACCCTCACGGTGGCGCTCGTCTTCCGCACACTGGATGCGCTACGGGTCTTCGACATCGTGCTCGTGATGACAGGGGGCGGGAACCGAACGGAGACGCTCGCGGTGCTGAACCGACGGATCCTCATCGACTTCCAGGATCTGGGCTACGGATCGGCGATTTCCGTTGTGATCCTCATTCTGATCCTGTTGTTCGTCGGGCTCTACCTCCACACCGTGGGGCGCACGTTGCGGGAGGACTGAAGTGGCGCGGCCGGGGACCTCCACTCTCGTTCACGCCCAGGTCGCGGCGCGCGGTCGGGCCCTCGTTCGTCCGGGGTGGGTCCGGCGGAGAGTTGGCCGACTCCTGTTCTACCTGATCATCGCCGGGATCGTCGTCTACAGCGTGTTCCCCTTCTACTGGGCCGTTACCTCGTCGTTCAAGCCGAGCGTCGACCTCTTCTCGGAGCGGCTGAAGTGGATCCCGAGTCCTGCCACCCTCGTGCACTACGTTACGGTGTTTTTCGGCGCGAACTTCGGTAAAAACCTCCTGAACTCGTTGATCGTCGCGGGGGGCGTGACGGGTGTGGCGCTCACGCTGGGATGCCTCGCAGCGTATGCATTAGGGCGGCTACGGTTTCCGCCCCGGAACGCGGTCCTGTACTTGGTCCTCGCAATGACGATGTTCCCCCAGATCTCGGTCCTCTCCGGACTCTTCGTGCTCCTCCAGGCCCTCCGTCTGTTCAACACGCACGTCGGCCTCATCCTCTCGTACCTGCTGTTCACCTTGCCGTTCACGGTGTGGGTCATGACGAGCTACTTCCGGGGACTGCCGCGGGAACTGGAGGAATCCGCTTACGTGGATGGGGCGAGCCCCCTCGTAACGTTGCTGCGAGTCGTGCTTCCCCTGACGGGCCCAGGGCTTGTGACTACGGGGCTCCTCTCCTTCATCGCCGCCTGGAACGAGTTCCTCTTCGCCCTCACCTTCACGGTGGGTGAACGCGTGCGGACCGTGCCTGTGGCGATCGCCTTCTTCGGGGGCGCAACGGCCTACGAGGTGCCGTGGGGTCCCATCATGGCTGCCTCGGTGGTCGTGACGACGCCGCTTGTGGTCCTCGTGCTTCTCTTCCAGCAGCGGATCGTGGCCGGCCTCACGGCCGGTGCGGTGAAGGGGTAGACGAAGTGCAGGACCTCGCCTGGTGGCAACGGGCTGTGGTCTACCAGGTGTACCCGCGTTCGTTCCAGGACACGAACGGGGACGGCGTCGGTGACCTGCCCGGAGTCGTCCGGCGGCTCGATTACCTCGCGGACCTCGGGGTCGATGCGATCTGGCTGAGCCCCTTCTACCCCTCCCCCCAGGAAGACTTCGGGTACGACGTCTCCGACTACTGCGACGTAGATCCTCTCTTCGGCACGCTCGCGGACTTTGACCGCCTGCTCACGGAGGCCCACGCGCGGGGTCTACGGGTGATCATCGACCTCGTTCCGAACCACACCTCCGACCGACACCCGTGGTTCCTGGAGTCCCGCTCGAGCCGCACGAACCCCAAGCGTGACTGGTACGTCTGGCGGGACCCCTCTCCGGACGGAGGCCCGCCCAACAACTGGCGGAGCGTGTTCGGCGGGTCGGCCTGGACCTTCGACCCCTCCACAGGGCAGTACTACCTGCACCACTTCCTCCCTCAACAGCCCGACCTGAACTACCGGAACCCAGAGGTCCTGGAGGCGATGCTCGAGGTGATGCGGTTCTGGTTGCGCCGAGGCGTCGACGGGTTCCGGGTGGACGTGCTGCCCATGCTCGTGGAGGACGCGTACTTCCGGGACGAGCCGGAAAACCCCCGGTGGCGGCAGGGCATGCCTGAGTACGACCGGTTGCTCCACATCTACACCGTGGACCAGCCCGAGACTCACGCCGTCGCCCGCCGGATGCGCCAGGTGCTGGAGGAGTTCAGCGCACCCGGACGAGAGCGCGTCATGATCGGCGAGACCTACCTCCCGTTCGATCGCCTGGTCCGCTACTACGGGACGCCGGAGGCCCCCGAGGCGCACCTTCCCTTCAACTTCCACCTGATCGAGGACGATGAGGGGCACCCCGTCCCCTGGGATCCAGACGCCGTCCGCCGGATCGTGGAGGCCTACGAGGCGGCGCTGCCGCCGTGGGGCTGGCCCAACTGGGTGCTCGGGAACCATGACCGACCCCGGATCGCCAGTCGGGTCGGTGCACCTCAAACGCGGGTCGCGGCGATGCTCCTCCTGACCCTGCGCGGGGTTCCCACCTGGTATTACGGGGACGAGATCGGGATGGAGAACGGACCGATCCCGCCGGAGGAGTGCCGGGATCCGGCTGGCCGCCGCCAGCCTGAAATCCCCTGGGCCTGCCGGGATCCCGAGCGTACGCCGATGCAGTGGGATGATTCGCCCTATGCCGGGTTCAGTACGGTGGAGCCGTGGCTCCCGGTGAACCCCGACTACCCTCACCGGAACGTCCGTCGGCAGCAGGGGGACCCGCGCTCCCTTCTGAACCTGGTGCGGACCCTCCTGCGGCTGCGGCGGGACTCAGCGGCCCTGACGGGTGGCGGGTACGCCACCGCTCCCGCGCCCAACGGGGTCTACGCCTACACCCGGTCCAGCCCGGATGAGCGGCTCCTTGTCGCCCTGAACTTCACCGCGATGCCGCAGCTCCTGGAGGCGTCCGGAGATGTCCTCGTCTCCACGCACCTGGACCGAACGGGCGCAGAACGCAGTCCCATCGCCCTCCGCCCCGATGAGGGCGTGCTGCTGCGCCTTCCTTGAATGCTAGGATGAAGATGTCGGCCCTGAGGGCCGGGAGGTGAGGGGCGGTGGAGGTCTACCACAACTACATCGGCGGCCGGTGGGTACCGGCCCGATCCGGTGCTACCTTCGAGTCCATCAATCCGGCGACGGGTGAGGTGCTGGGCGTGTGCGCCCGATCGGGTCCCGAGGACGTGGCGGACGCGGTGGCCGCGGCGAAGGAGGCGTATCCCAGGTGGCGGAAGGTCCCGGCCCCGCGGCGCGCGGAGATCCTGTTCCGGGCCGCAGAGATGCTCGTGCAGCGGAAGGAGGACTACGCGCGGCGGATGACGATGGAGATGGGGAAGATCCTCCTGGAAAGCCGCGGGGACGTCCAGGAAGCGATCGACATGACGTACTTCATCGCGGGGGAGGGCCGCCGGCTCCACGGGTACACGACGCCGAGCGAGATGCCGAACAAGGCGGCCTACTGCGTGCGCCAGCCCATCGGGGTCGTAGGCGTGATCACGCCCTGGAACTTCCCCTTCGCGATCCCCAGCTGGAAAATCATCCCCGCGCTCGTGTGCGGGAACACCGTGGTGTTCAAGCCGGCCCCCGAGACGCCCATCATGGGTGCCGAGTTCGTGAAGCTCCTGGAGGAGGCGGGTCTACCGCCCGGTGTCCTGAACCTCGTCCTGGGCGGGGATGACGCAGGAGCGGCCCTCGTGGACCATCCGGACGTCGCCCTCATCTCCTTCACCGGCTCCACGGAGGTCGGTCTAGGGGTGGCGGAGCGGTGCGCCCGACAGGGGAAACGCGTCTCGCTGGAGATGGGCGGGAAGAACGCGGCCATCGTGATGGACGACGCCGACCTGGACCTCGTGGCGGACGCCCTCACGTGGAGTGCCTTCGGCACAACGGGCCAGCGGTGCACGGCCTGCAGCCGGATTGTCGTGCACCCCAAGGTCCACGCGGACGTGGCGGACCTGTTGACCGAGCGCGCGCGGCGGCTGCGGTTGGGCAACGGCCTCGATCCGCAGACCGAAGTCGGGCCGCTCGTGAGTCAAGCGCAGCTCGAGCGGGTCGAGCGCTATGTGCGGATCGGGCAGGAGGAGGGTGCCGTGATCCTCGTAGGCGGGGCCCGCGCCACCGGGAACGGCCTTGAGCGCGGCTACTTCTACCTGCCCACGATCTTCGATCGGGTGGAGCCGCACATGCGGATCGCCCAGGAGGAGATCTTCGGCCCGGTCACTGACCTCATCCGTGCAGACTCCCTGGAGGAGGCGATCCGGATCGCGAACGGTGTCCGCTACGGCCTTTCGGCCTCCATCTTCACCCGCGACATCAACCGGGCGATGCGGGCCGTCGAGGACCTCCACACCGGGATCGTGTATGTGAACCACGGCACCATCGGGGCCGAAGTCCACCTCCCCTTCGGGGGGACCAAGGCCACCGGCAACGGCCACCGAGAAGGCGGACTCCAGGTCCTGGACGTGTTCAGCGAGTGGAAGTCCGTCTACATCGACTACAGCGGCCGGCTCCAGCGGGCCCAGATCGACATCGAGCCACTCCCGGGAGGATCTGCCTGAGGGCTGCGGCGGTTGGGCTGTCGCTCCTTTTCACCCTCAGCCCCGCGCGGGCGGCAACCTTCGTCGTCGTGGCCTCGACCCTCGACGTGGATGCCTCCGCCGGCCGGGTGGAAGGACGGACGGTGCGGCTTTCAGACGGGAAGCGCACGTTCACGGCACCGCGGCTCCTGCTGGACCATAACCGGGGGGTGGGGAGACTGGAAGGAGGGGTGCAGGGAGCGGGGCCCGAAGGGACGGTGGGGAGCCGGACCGTGGAGGTTCGGTTCACCCCGCGTCTGCAACTCACGTCGGTCGCGCTTTTGGGTGAGGCGCAGCTCCGATCGGGCGATCGCGTGGTCGTGGGCGAGCGGATCGCCCTGGACCTGCGGACCGGGATCGCCACCGTGGACGGTGGGCCGGTCGTGCGGATCGGCAAAGGGGAGATCCGGGCGCGGCGGATCGTGTACCGGAGCCGGGCAGGCACGGCGTCGGCCAGTGGGCCCTGTTCGGTCCGCACGCCGGAGGGCGCACTCTGGGGTTCGGGGGTAGAGGCCGACCTGCGACGGCAGGTGGTAGCGGTCTCCGGACCCCTCCGGTTCACCTTCCGGGACGCCTCCGGATCGGCGGACCGTGCGCGTGTAGCATTGGAGGAGGGCCGCGTGGTCCTGGAAGGACAGGTGCGGGTCCGGTGGCGCGCGAGCATGATCGAAGCAGGGCGGGTGGTCATCTGGTACCGTTGGAATCGGATCGTGATCGAGGGCGAAAGCCGGATCCGGATCGGGACCGAGGACGCAGGGAGGTGACGCGATGACCGTCGGGTACACGAAGCCGCTCTACATCCTCGCCTTCGACCACCGGGAGTCCTTCAAGAAGCTCGCGGGCATCCGGGGGGAGGGGAGCCAGGAGGAGCGAGGGCGGGTGACGGATGCGAAGGCGATGATCTTCGACGGGTTCCGAGGTGCCATCGCGCGGGGAGCGCCTCAGGAGGCGTGCGGGATCCTCGTGGACGAGGAGTTCGGGGCCGAGATCGCGCGGGCCGCCAAGGCCCAAGGCTACCTGTTCGCGATGCCCGTGGAGAAGTCGGCACAGCGGGAGTTCGAGTTCGAGTACGGCGAGGCCTTCGGGGAGCACATCGAGGCGTTCGATCCCACGTTCGCCAAGGTCCTCGTGCGCTACAACCCCGAGGGCGACCGGGAGATGAACCGTCGGCAGACCGAGAAACTCCGGCGGCTATCGGACTGGCTCCACGCCCGCTCGCGGAAGTTCCTGTTCGAACTCCTCGTACCGCCGGAAGACCACCACCTCGCCGCGGTCGGTGGGGATGTAGCCCGGTACGACCGGGAGATCCGGCCGAACCTCATGCTCCAGGCGATCCGGGAACTCCAGGAGGCGGGCGTGGAGCCGGACGTCTGGAAGATCGAGGGAATCGAGCGGCGGGAGGACTGTGCGCGGATCGCCGCCCAGGTCCGCGCAGGCGGCCGCACCGAGGTGTCCTGCGTCGTGCTCGGCCGCGGTGCCGACGAGGCGGCGGTCGTGCGCTGGCTTGAGGCGGGCGCCGGGGTGCCGGGGTACATCGGGTTCGCCATCGGACGGACGATCTGGCACGACGCCGTGAAGGGGTACCTCGAAGGTGCGTTGAGCCGGGAGGTGGCGGCGGATCGGGTCGGAGCGAACTACCTGCGGATGATCGACGTGTACACACGGGCCGCCCGGGCGGCGGGCGCAGCCGTCTAGCCGGATGCAGGCCGTTCGGATCCACGAGCACGGCGGGCCGGAGGTGCTCCGGATCGAGGAGGTTCCCGAGCCCGAAGTCGGCCCGCACGAGGTGCTCGTGCGGGTGCGCGCCGCCGCCATGAACCACCTCGATCTGTGGGTACGCCGGGGGATCCCCGGCGTGCGGCTCCCCCTCATCCCAGGCTCAGATGCGGCCGGGATCGTGGAGCGGGTCGGCGAGGGGGTCCGGTCCGTCTCGCCTGGGGATGAGGTCGTCCTGAACCCCGGAGTCTCCTGCGGGCACTGCGCCTCCTGCCTTCGGGGGCAGGATAACCTCTGCACCCAGTACGGCATCCTGGGCGAGCACCGGGACGGCACGGACGCGGAGTTCGTGACCGTCCCGGAGGCGAACGTGCTGCCCAAACCCGCCCACCTGAGCTTCGAGGAGGCTGCGGCCTTTCCTCTCGTTTTCCTCACCGCATGGAACATGCTCGTGACCCATGCCCGCATCCGGCCGGGCGAGGACGTGCTCGTCTGGGGCGCGGGGTCCGGGGTTGGGAGTGCTGCGATCCAGATCGCCAAGGCCCACCACACCCGGGTGATTGCGGTGGCGGGGGAGGACTGGAAGCTGGAGCGCGCGAGAGGGTTGGGGGCCGACGAGACGGTCAACTACCGGAGGCAGAACGTCCTCGACGAGGTGCGGCGCCTCACCGGCCGGCGCGGGGTGGACGTCGTGTTCGAGCACGTGGGCGCCGCCACGTGGGAGGTGAGCATCCGGGCTCTCGCCCGAGGAGGCCGGCTCGTGACCTGCGGGGCCACCTCCGGACCGCTCGGGCCCACCGACATCCGGTACGTGTTCGGCCGGGCGCTTACGATCTACGGGACGTTCATGGGCGGGAAGTGGGAGCTCCATGAGCTGCTCCCGCTCGTCCAGCGCGGGGTGCTCCGACCCGTAGTGGACCGCGTCTTTTCGCTGTCCGAAGTACAGGAGGCCCACCGGTACCTGGAGGCGGGCCGGCAGTTCGGAAAGGTGATCCTCGTCCCGTAGGACCCAGGTCCGGCCTTACGAATCCCAGGTTCGTTCGTCCACGAGCACGGGGCCTTCTTGCGGGAGCGTTCCTCGAGGGACGAACTCCACGTCCGCCCTCAGGCGCGTGAGGTCCCGGACGGCCTGTCGGACGCGCTCGGCGAGGTCCGGGTCGGCGGCCGCTTCGACCTGGGCGATGAGGACATCCTGGTGGTCGTGCCGCCGGACGATGAACCGGTAGCGCGGGAGGTGCGGCACACGCGCCATCGCCTCCCGGAGCTGGGCGGGGTGCACGAAGATGCCGCGGACCTTCACCGCTTCCCCCACCCGTCCCAGGATCCTGACGAGACGGGGACTCGTGCGGCCGCAGGGGCAGGGCTCCTCGGTGAGGATCGAGAGGTCGCCCGTCCCGAGGCGCAACAGCGGGTAGGTGGGATCCAGAAGGGTCACCACGACCTCCCCGGGTGCGCCGGTCGGGACGGGCGCTCCGGTTGCGGGGTCCACCAGCTCCACGATGCAGCGGTCTAGGAGGTGCATCCCGTCCGCCTGGGGGCACTCGTAGGCGATGGCCCCCACGTCGCCCGTGGCGTAGAACTGCCGAGTGCGGATCCCGCGGGCCTCAAACCGGGCCCGGAGATCCTCGGGAAGGGGTTCTGCGGACACCGCGGCCACCTGGAACCTGAGGGGCAGTCCGAGTTCGTCCGCCCTCTCCAGGAGGGTGGCGAGAAAGCTCGGCGTGCCCACGTACCCGGTGGCTCCGAGGTAGGCCGCGGTCCGGACCTGGAGCTCGGTGTTCCCCACCCCGCCGGGGACGACGATCGCGCCCAGGTGAAGGAGCCCGCCTTCCAGAATGGAGCCAGCCGGTCCCAGGTGGTAGGAGAAGCAGTTCAGGACCACGTCTCCTGCCCGGAATCCGGCTGCGTGGAGGGCCGGTGCGGTCCCCCAGTAATCCGGGCCGGGCCCCTCAGGCTCGTAGATGGGGCCCGGCGAGGCGAAGATCTTGCGAACGCGTTCCCAAGTCGCCCACCCGCCGAAGGGCGGCTGCTGCGCCTGGATCTGCGGAAGCTGCTCCTTCCGGAGGAGCGGGAGTTGGCGGAGCCGCTCCAGGGTGAGGGGGCCCTCCAGGAGCTTCGCCCGGGCGGCAGCCTCCCGCGCGGCCGGCGCGGTTGTGGCCACGAGCACCGCGCGTAGGCGCTCCAACTGTCGGCGGAGGCGGACTTGTGGATCCAGCGCCTCCGATTCGTCGTAGAGCAAGTCTAAACGGTCCACGGAAAAGGTCTTCTGCGTTATTCTAGGGCATGGATGGGGTCTGCGGGTGACCGGGTCGTGAGAGGGGAGGGACCGTGGGCGTCGAATTCCAGAGGCGGAGGTGGGAGGATGAAGCAGATCTGGTTCTTGCCAGGGCTTGTCGCGATCGTACTTGCCCTCGTGGCGCCCTCCACGGCGCAGGTGCCGCCGCTTCCCTCCAGCGTAAAGGTGGGGGGCCTTTTTGACCTGACGGGACCCACTTCGGACGTGGGCGTGGACTACTCCAAGGGTGTGCTGGACCACATCCGGTACATCAACGAGGTCCTGGGCGGGATCCGAGGGAAGGTGAAGATCGACTTCGTGTGGGCCGACTACGCCTACCGGATCCCCGAGAGCCTCGCCCTCTACCGGAAGTACCGGGACGTGGACAAAGTGATCGCGATCATCGGGTGGGGGACGAACGACACGGAGGCGCTGAAGGAACAGGTGGCCGCCGACCAGATCCCCTTCATCTCGGCGTCCTACTCCTCGCACCTGAACGATCCGTCCAAGACGCCCTACAACTTCTACCCGGTCTCCTCCTACTCGGACCAGCTCCGGGCCGTCCTGAAGTTCGCCAAGGAGCTGGCCACGAAGGAAGGCATCCGGCGGCCGAAGTTCGTCTTCGTCTACCCCGATCACCCCTACGGCCGCGCGCCCATCCCCGCGGGGAAGGCCTACGCCCAGGAGCTGGGGTTTGAGGTCCTACCCGACCAGATCGTGGCCCTCACCGCCCTGGAGGCCCGCGCCCAGGTGACCGCCATCCGGAACGCGGGCGCCGACTTCGCCTGGTTCGGAGGGACGACGAGCTCCGCGTCCGTGACGGTGCGGGACGCCAAGCAGGTGGGCGCCCGGGCGCGGTGGTTCGTGAACGTGTGGGGATTCGACGAGAGCATGATCAAGCGGATCGGCGAGGCATCCGAGGGCGTGTACGGCAGCACGCCGCACGTCTACTTCGGGGAACCCGCTCCCGGGATGCGCACGATCTTCGACGCCTACCGCCGGTTCCAGGGCAAGGAGGTGCCGAAGTTCGAGTGGGGAACCCCGCAGACCCCCTACATCGCCTCGTACATCCGGGGCTGGCTCAACGTGTACCTGCTCCGGAAGGCGCTGGAGATCATCGTGGACAACTGGAGCACGTACGCGCGGCTTGGCGGGATCGGTGGTCCCTCCATCCGGGCGACGCTGGAGACCTTGAAGGACTGGGATCCCGAGGGACTCGCACCGCCCATCACGCTCACGCGCACCGACCACCGTCCTTCCACCACCACCCGGATCATGCAGATCCGGGGCGGGCGGATCCGGTTCGTGGAGCAGGTGACGGTGGAGCGGCGGAAGGACTGGCTCGGCTTCTAAAGCCCACCGCCCGGGCGGGTTCGGTGCTCGTCGTCAACAACATCGAGGTCGTATTCTGGGGCACGATCCTCGTGCTGAAGGGTGTGTCGCTGCGGGTGGAGCCGGGAACGATCACCGCCCTCATCGGTGCGAACGGCGCAGGGAAAACGACCACCCTGAAGGCGATCTCGGGCCTCATCCGCTTGGAGCGTGGGGAGGTGACGCGGGGGTCCATTGAGTTCGAGGGCCGACGGATCGAGAACCGCTTGCCCGAGGAGGTGGCGCGTCTTGGGATCGTGATGGTGCGGGAGGGGCGGCGCCTCTTCGAGGAGCTCACCGCCGAGGAGAACCTCCTCGTAGGTGCCGCCCTCCACCCGACAGGCGCCCGGGAGGCTCTAGAGCTCGTGTACACGTACTTCCCGCGCCTGCGGGAGCGTCGGCGGGTGCGAGCCGGGTACCTCTCGGGAGGCGAGCAGCAGATGCTCGCCATCGGATGCGCCCTCATGGCGCGGCCGCGGCTGCTTCTCCTGGACGAGCCGAGCTTGGGGCTCGCGCCGATTGTGGCCCACGAGATCTTCCACTTGATCCGCCGGCTCAACACGGAGCAGGGGATCACGATCCTCCTCGTGGAGCAGAACGCCCGGATGGCCCTGCAGCTCGCGTCGTACGGGTACGTCATGGAGAACGGCAAAATCGTGCTGGACGGACCGGCCGAGCGCCTCCGCGAGGACGCCGACGTGAAGGAGTTCTACCTCGGGATCACGAAGGCCGGCCGCCGTCGGTTCACCGAGGTGAAGTCCTACACCCGCCGCAAACGCTGGCTCGCGTGATCTCTACCCCGCAAACCAAAAAACCTACATTTTGCGAGGTCCGCTTCAGTGGGGGAACGGCCAGAGGTCGATGTAGCGCTTGAGCTTCCGCAACAGCATCGCCAGTCCCCCGGGCTCCCAGATCAGGATTGCGATGAGGATCACACCGAAGAGGATCTCCCGGAAGGACGTGGTGGCCTTACCCAGTAAGGGAATCCAGGCGGCGATGAACGGGGCGCCGATCTTCAACAACTGCGTGAGCGTCCGCACGAAGGCCGACCCCAGATGAGGCCCCCACACGCTACCCAGCCCTCCGATCACGAGCATCGCGATGAAGTCGATGGACTGGGCTAGGCCGAAGTGCTCGGCCCCGATCACCCGGTTGTAGTGGGCAAATAGACTCCCGGCCACGCCTGCGTAGAACGCCGCGAGGGCAAAGGCGAGCGCCTTCGCGTAGAGGAGGTTTACGCCGAGAACCTGTGCCGCGTAGTCCCGGTCCCGCACCGCCATGAGGGCAAGCCCGACGCGGGTGCGCACCAGGTTCGCGGCGAACACCGCGCCCCCTAACCAGATGGGCAGCACGAGGGCATAGAAGCGGACCTCCGTGGTGATCGGCACGCCGAAGACTTCGGCCGGCGGAACCGGAGTGCCGCCCATGCCGCTCACGGTCTGCACGATCAGGTACTCTACGAGGAACTGGAAGGCCAGGGTGGCGATGGCCAAGTACAACCCCTTGATCCGCAGGGACGGTAGCCCTACCACCGCCCCGACCACGAAGGCACTGACCCCGCTGAGGGGGAGGGCGACGAGGAACGGCAGGCCCAGGCGCGTCGTCAGAAACCAGGAAGTGTAGGCGCCCACGGCCATGAAGGCCGCCTGGCCCAGGGAGATCTGTCCGGCGAACCCCGTGAGAAGCGAAAGACCCGTAGCACCGATGGCGAAGATGGCGATGTCGTTCAGGAGGAACACCCACCGCCCCACGAGCCAGGGAGCCGCGACGAGTCCTAAGAGGAGGAGCCCAAAGCCCACCCGGTACAGGCGGATGTCCAGGATCGCCATGTCCTGGGCATAGTTCGTCTTGAAGTCGCCGCACGGCCGCGCGTACGCCATCGGTCCACCCCGCTACAGCCGCTCGATGTACTCGGTCCCAAAGAGCCCGTAGGGCCGCACCATCAGGACCAGGAGGATGACGAGGTAGGCGGTCACCTCCTTGAACCCGTGGAGCGGGTGTCCGAACACCCGCACGTACGCTTCGATGTAGCCGCCCACGATGGTCTCCACAACGCCCACGAGGAGCCCCCCCAGGATGGCCCCGGGGATGCTGTCGAGGCCTCCGAGGATCACGGCGGCGAGGGCCTTGAGGCCCACGGCTCCAAGAGCAAAGTTCACGCCAAGCCACAGCCCAAGCAGGATCCCGCCCACGGCCCCCGCCACGGCCGCGAAGGCCCAGGCGTAGGCGAAGACCCGCTTGAGGCTCACGCCGAGCGTGGAGGCCGTCAGCTGCTCGTTGGCCGCCGCCCGCATCGCGATCCCCCACAGGGAGTACCGGAAGAACAGCGAGAAGAGCACAAGCAGCGTCGCCGCCGCAACCGCACTCCACAGTCCCACGAGGGGAACAGGTACTCCGAGCACCCTGACGACCTGTGCCGGGATGACCGGCGGAAACGTGCGGGTCTCTCCGCCCCACAGACCCACCATCACGCCGCGGACGACGTAGCCCAGGGCCAGGGTGACGATGATCACCGACAAAAGCGGCTGGCCAAACAGCGGCCGCATAACCGCCCGCTCCACAACAAACCCCAGCGCCGCAGCCGCCGCGAGGGTCGCGAGCACACCGGCGGCGAAGGCAACTCCCGTCGGTAGGTAGCCGGCCAGGGCGGAGGCGACCGCGATGGCAAGGTATCCTCCGAACAGGACGAGCTCGCCGTGGGCGAGGTTGAGGATCTTGGTGGACTTGTAGAGGATCGCGAACCCGATGGCGATGAGGGCGTAGATGGAGCCGACCGCAACTCCGATGACCGTGCCTTCCAGCAGGAACTGCACTGTCATGGGTCACGGAGGCGGCGGATCTCCATCACGGGGTGCAGGGTAGCCTCCCGGCCGTCCTCATAGCGGACGGTGACGGTGGCCTGGAATCGCTCGGCACCCGCGTAGATGGCCTCCACGAGGTCCCGGTACCGGTTCAGGATGTGGCGCCGGCGGAGCTTCCGCGTGCGGGTGAGCTCGTCGTCGTCTGGGTGGAACTCCTTGTACAGGGACACGAAGGCACGCACCCGCCAACCCGGCTGCAGGCGCGCGTTCGTCTCCCGCACGAGCCGCTCCAGGAGGTCCAGGACCTCCGGCCTCTGGGAGAGGTCCATGTAGGAGGTGTAGGGGATGCCCCGGTCCTCGGCCCACTTCCCGACGTTGTGGAAGTCGATGTTCAGGATCGCGGCGAGGTAGGGCCTGCCCTCACCGAGGACCATCGCCTGGGCGATGTAGGGGGTGAACTTCAGCATGTCCTCCACGACCCGGGGCGGAACCCGGCTCCCGTCGGCGAGGGTGAGCATGTCGTCAGTGCGGTCGAAGAGGATTACGTCCCCGCTGGGATCTAGAGCGCCCGTATCACCCGAGTACAGCCATCCGTCCCGCAGCGCCCGGGCCGTGGCCTCGGGATTCTTGTAGTAGCCCAGAAACACCGAGGGGCTGCGGCTGATGATCTCTCCCTCCTCGGTCACGCGGATCTCGGTGTTCGCGATGGGAGAGCCCATGGTCCAGAACCGCACCTGTCCATCCCGGTGGACACATGAGATCCCGGCGATCTCGGTTTGGCCGTAGATCTGCTTGAGGTTGAGGCCCAGGCCCCGGAAGAAGCGGAAGTAGTCCGGGCCCAGGGAGGCACCCCCGTTCCATGCGACCCGCATCCGCACAAGACCCACCTTGTCCAGGAGCGGTCGGTAGAAGGTCCAGTAGGCCACCTTCCACAACAGCCTGAGCCACCAGGGGACCGGCTGACCCGCTGCCTCTAGGTCCACCACCCGTCCGGCGATCCGCATCGCCGCCTCGTAGATCCGGCGGCGGATCCAGCCAGCATCCAGCATCCGAACCGTGACGGCCGAGTGAATCCCCTCGTAGATCCGGGCCGGCGCGAACATGAAGTGCGGCCCGATCTCCCGGAAATCCCGCTGTACGGTCTCCGGCTCTTCGGGGAAGTTCACGGTGAAGCCGACGATCTGGTGGAGGGTGTAGGAGATCATCTGCTCGCCGATCCAGGCGAAGGGCAAAAAACTCACGAACTCGTCTTGGGGCGAGATGTGGGGCTCCACCGCAAGGAAGTTCTCCCCCTGGGCGAGGAGGTTCCGGTGGGAGAGCATCGCGAGTTTGGGGAGGGAGGTGGTGCCGGAGGTGAGGCAGAAGATGGCAACGTCGTCCCCCCGTCCCTTTGCCACCTCCGAGAGGAAGCGGTCCGGCTCCCGGCGGAGGAGGTCGCGGCCCATCGCCTCTAGGTCCCGGAAGCTCAGGAGCTTGGGGTGCCGGTACCGCCACATCCCGCGCCAGTCCTCGACGATGATCCGCTCCACCTTCGGTAGACGCTCCTCTTGCGCGAGGATCTTATCGACCTGCTCCTGGTCCTCGCAGAACACGAACCGGGCGTCCGCGAAGTCGATGAGCTCGGCCAGTTGCTCGGCGAGGGTATCCTGGTACATCCCACAGGAGATGCCGCCGATCGCCTGTGCCCCCATCGCCACGTAGTACAGCTCGGGCCGGTTGTCACCGATGAGCACGATCACCTCACCGCGCCGCATTCCGAGGGCGAGCAGACCCCCTGCGCACGCCTGTACGTGCTCGAGGTACTCGCGCCATGTGATCTCCTGCCAGATCCCGAACTCCTTTTCCCGGAAGGCGACCCGCTCGCCGAACCGTTCGGCGTTGTGGACAAGCCGCTTGGGGAACGTGTCGAGGGCCGCCAGGGACGCGGCGATGGCCGGAGCCGGCTCTTGGATGAGGACCTGGGCGCTCATCGCCCGCTCGCCACCTCCTCCGCAAGGCCGTGCTCCTCCCCCAGGTAGGCCCGGATCACGTCCGGGTGGCTCTGGATCTCCTGCGGGGGGCCTTCTGCGATCTTCCGTCCGTAGTCCATGGCGATCAGCCGATCGCACAGGTCCATCACGACGCCCATGTCGTGCTCGATCAGGATCATGGGAAGTCCCCGGACCTCCCTGAGCTCCAGGATGTAGCGGGCCATGTCCAGCTTCTCCTCCACGGTCATGCCCGCCATGGGCTCGTCCAGCAGCAGCAGCCGCGGCTCCATGGCGAGCGCCCGGCCCAGTTCCACCTTCTTCTGGATCCCGTAGGGGAGCTCGGCCACGCGGTGGTCGCGGTACGCCTCGATCTCGAGAAAGTCAATGATCTCCTCCACCCGCTTCCGGTGACTCAGGACCTCCCGCTCGGCCAGACCCCAGTACAGCCCGCACTGGAGGAGGGGGCGGCGCATGTGGATGAGCCGGCCCGACAGGATGTTCGCGAGGACCGTCATGTGTGGGTACAGGGCGATGTTCTGGAAGGTGCGGGCGATTCCAAGACTCGCGCGGCGGTGGGGCGGCATGTGCGTGATGTCGTGCCCCATGAACGTGATGCGGCCGGATTGGGGATGGTAGAACCCGTTGATGCAGTTCAGCACGCTCGTCTTGCCCGCACCGTTGGGCCCGATGATCCCGAGCAGCTCCCCGGCTTGCAGGGTGAAGGAGAGGCCGTCCACGGCCACGACACCGGCGAAGCGTAGCGTCAGCCCTCTCACACTCAGGACGGCCTCGACGAGCGGGAACTCCTGCCCCACCAGTACGTCCTCCTACGGGTCTGTAGCGCCCACCCACCGGGCGCCGGTCTCCCACACTTCTTTCTTCCAGATGGGCACCCGCACCTTCAGGGTGTCGATGGCGTACCGGCCGGCCTCGAAGGCCTCCCGTCGGTGGGGGGCCGCGACCGCGACCGCCACGCTCACCTCGCCCACCTCCAGCCGGCCCGTGCGGTGGACGATGGCAACACCCAGCACGGGCCAGCGCTCGGTCACCTCGCGTGCGATCCGGTCCATCTCCTTGCGGGCGAGCTCCAGGTAAGCCTCGTAGTCCAGGTACAGGACGCGCTGAGTCCCTGTGTTCTCGCGCACCGTGCCTAAGAACAGGACCACGGCCCCGGCATGTGGGTGCCGGACCCGGTCCAGGAGGTCCTGGACCGGGATGGGAGCCTCTACGAGGTCGACGAACACCACCGCACCGCCGCTCACCGGCGGGATGAGCACCACCTCGTCACCCTCCCGGAGGGGGTGGTCACCGGGGACGTACTCGTCACCCACCGCAAAGCCCGGGGCGGGAAGGGTCCTCAGCTCGGGGTACCGATGCAGGAGATGCATCCAGACCGCGGTCGGGGTAGCCTCGCCGTTTACGTCTAGCTCCAGGGCCCCCACCCCCACGGCCTCCCGGTAGGCGGCATACAGCCGCACGCGGATCCGCACACCCTCAGTGTACCAAGCCGGTTCGCGTGTCCAGCAGGCAGCAGGGAACCTCCGGCGAACTCGAGCTGTATGCGGATCCTCGACCCGTACGCCGTACCGGGCACCGACCGGAAGGCCCAGCTCCACTGCCACACGGTGTACTCTGACGGCCACCTCCACCCGGCCGAGGTGGCCGAGCGCTACCGACGAGCGGGCTATGCCTTCGTGGCCCTCACCGACCACGACCGGATCACCGTCCCGGCAGGCCTTGAGGATCAGGCGTTCTGCGTGGTCGGGGGGGTGGAGCGGACGGTGCCGAGGCCGGTGCGGCCGCTGGGCCCGCACCTGGGGTGCCTGTTCGTACGGCGTCTTCCCCGGGGCCGCAGCGCCCGGAGGATCCTCGCCGACGCCCTCAAACAGGGCGGGATCGCCTGCCTGAACCACCCCTCCTGGAGGGGGAACCTCTGGACAGCCCAATGGACGGTCCGGGCGATGCGGGCCCTCTGCGGCTACCACCTGGTGGAGGTGTGGAACCGTCACTCCGATCCTGAGGAGGACGTCCGGCGCTGGGTCGCCGCCTGTCGCCACCACGGGCCGGATCGGCCCATCTCACCGGTGGCCTCCGACGACTTGCACCGGCCCGAGGAGCTCGACCGCGGCTGGGTCGTGGTCCGGGTGGAGGAGGTGAGCGCGGAAGCGCTCCGGGCGGCCCTCGCCCGGGGGGCGGTCTATGCCAGCACCGGTCCGCAGGCGCGGTTCGGCGTTCGGGACGGTGCCGTCTGCGTGGAGACGGACGCCTCAGTGATCCGGTTCTACGACGCCCACGGACGGGTGCGGTACGAGGCGAGGGGTCCTGAGGCCCACTATGAGCCGTACCCGGAAGACGGCTTCGTGCGGGTGGAGTGCCTGGGCCGGAGTGGGGCGAGGGCCTGGTCCAACGTGTTCTGGGTATTCGGCCGGAAGGAACCCTGGGGAGCTGGGTCGTATGAAGGGGACCGATGGCGATAGTGGTCCTGTGACCTTCGGGGTGGGGCTCGATGGACGTTCTGGTGATCCAGCTCCTCAACGCGCTGCTCTACGCCGCGGTCTTCTTCCTCATCGCGGGCGGGCTGAGCCTGATCTACGGGGTGATGCGGATCGTAAACCTCGCCCACGGGAGCCTCTACGCCCTGGGGGCGTACGTCATGGCCTGGATGGTGGGGAGCCTCGCGGTGCGCGTGCCTGCACCGACTCTCCTGCTTGCGCTGGTTCCACTCGCCGGTGCGCTTGTGGCCGGGGTGGGAGCGGTGATCGAGCCGATGCTGCGGCCACTCTACCAGCGCGCCGAGGAGTACCAGCTCCTCATGACGTTCGGGCTGCTCCTGCTGCTGGAGGACCTCATGCGGTTCCTCTGGGGGCCCACGCCGCTATCGGCCGGGACGCTGTGGGCAGCCTTCGGCCCGGTGACGATCTTCGGATCGCCCTATCCGAAGTACAACCTGCTTGTGATCGTCTTCGGGCTCATCATGGCGACGCTGCTCTGGGCGATCGTCTACCGAACGCGGTTTGGCGTGCTCCTGCGCGCCACGTCCCAGAACATGCGGATGGCCGCCGCGCTGGGGATCGACGTGCGCAGCGTCTACGTGCAGGCCTTCTCCCTGGGCTGCTTCATGGCCGGGCTTGCGGGTGCGGTCATCGTGCCGATCCAGGGCGCCGTACTCGGGATGGGGGTGGAGGCACTGATCCTAGCGTTCGTGGCCGTGGTGATCGGGGGGCTTGGGAGTCTGGAGGGCGCGCTGGTCGGTGCGGTCATCGTGGGGCTTGTGCGGACGGCCGCGATCCAGTACTTCCCTGAGCTGGAACTGGCGATCCTCTACCTGATCGCCGCGGTGGTCCTCATCGTGCGGCCGAGCGGCCTCTTCGGTGCCCCGGAGGCGCGGCGCGCATGACCCGCTCCACCGCGCCCACGGAGGCGCTCCCCCACGAGGGGGTTGTCCGGCGCCTCCAGCTAAGTTGGCCCCTCCTCGTGGTGGCCACGATCCTCGTGGCCTTGCCGGCCATCCCACAGGTCCCGCCGTTCCAGCGGATCCTCCTCACCCACGGCCTCATCATGGGGATCGCGGCCTTGGGCTTTAACCTGCTGTTGGGCTACACGGGGCTTCTGTCGTTCGGCCACTCGGCGTTCTTCGGCACCGCGGCCTACACCGCTGCCTTCCTCGTGAAGTACCTGCACCTCGGATCCATGGAGGCGTTTCTGGTGGCCGGGATCGCGGCGAGCGGTCTGGTGGCGATCGTGTTCGGGACCGTGTGCGTGCGCTACACCCGGATCTTCTTCGCCATCCTGGCGCTGGCGCTGTCCCAGGTGCTGTGGGGGCTTGCGATCAAGCTCTTCTGGATCACCGGCGGCACCGACGGCATCCGGGTCCCCACACCGACCCTCCTGTTCGGTCTCATGGGCGTACCCGAGGACAAGCTCACCTTCCTGGCCACGACCTATTACTACTACGTGCTGGCCGTCTTTGCCCTCGCGGTGGCCGCCGTGGGAGTTGTGGTGCACTCGCCCTTCGGCAAGGCAGTTCAGGCGATCCGGGACGACGAGGTGCGGGCCGAGTTTGTGGGCGTGCCGGTCCGCACCTATCGCTGGGTGGCCTTCGTGCTGTCGGGCGTGTTCACCGGGTTGGCGGGCGCGCTGTGGGCGCCCCTCAACGGACACGTGACGCCCGATGTCCTCTACTGGCCGTTCTCCGGAAGGATCGTGTTCATGGCCGTGCTGGGCGGGTTCCGGAGCTTCGTGGGCCCCCTCGTAGGCGCTGTGGTCTTCACCTACCTGGAGGCGTACGCGGTGGGCTACGCGGTCTACTGGCAGGCCGTGCTGGGCGTGGTCCTCATCGGGCTCGTGCTCGCGATGCCTACAGGGCTCGTGGGTGCCGGGGCGTGGCTTGCGGCCCGGTTCCGGAGGGGCTAGGGATGACGTTGCTCGTCCTGGAAGATCTCCATAAGCACTTCGGCGAGACCCGCGCCGTAGACGGCGTGAGCCTTGCGATCCGGCACCAAGAGCTCGTCTCCCTCGTGGGCCCTAACGGCGCCGGAAAGACAACGCTGGTGAACCTCGTGAGCGGGCTGTTGCTCCCCGACCGGGGCCGGATCCTCTTCCGGGAGGCGGACGTGACGCGTCTACCGGTCCCGCATCGGGTCCGGGCAGGTATTGCTCGCAGCTTCCAGATCGTGCACCTCTTCGAATACCTGACCGCGTTGGACAACGTGCGGGTGGCCCTCTTCGCCCGGGACGGGAAGATCCGCACCGCCACCGCCCTCGCCGAGCGGGACGAGGCGGTGCGCGAGGAGGCGATGGCGATCCTCGACCAGTTCGGGTTAGCACCCAAGTGGGACCTCCCGGCCGCCAGCCTGGCCCAGGGCGAGCGGAAGCTCCTGGACGTGGCGGTGGCCTATGCCCTCCGGCCGCACCTCATCCTCTTGGACGAGCCCACGAGCGGGGTCGGGACCCGGGAGAAGGGCCGGATTATGGACACGGTGGCCGGTGTCTGCCGGGAGGGTGGGCTTGCGGCCGTCATTGTGGAGCACGACATGGACGTCGTCTTCACCTACTCGGACCGGATCGTGGTGATGCACGAGGGCCGGATCCTCGCCGACGGCCCCCCACAGCAGATCCGGGAGGACGAGCGGGTGGCAACAACCCTCCTGGGACGGTAGGGGTATGCTGGAAGTCCACGGTCTACACGCCTTCCGAGGTCCTGCCCACGTGCTCCGGGGCGTCTACCTCACCGTGGCCCAGGGCGAGATCGTCGGGTTGGTGGGCCGGAACGGCGCAGGCAAGACCACAACCCTGGAGTCCATCATGGGCCTCCTTCCGGTGCGCGCGGGGCGGGTCGTGTTCCGGGATCAGGAGATCACCCACCTCCCGGCCCACCGGCGGGCCCGGTTGGGGATCGGCTACGCACCGGAGGACTGTGGCCTCTTTCCGGACCTCACGGTGGCCGAGCACCTCGCCATCGGGACGTGGATGGCCTCCCGCGATCAGGGGCACAGCCAGGGCCGCGCCGAGCTGATCCACGCGCTGTTCCCCGAACTCCACAGGCTCATGCAGCGCCGCGCGCTCCTTCTGAGCGGGGGCGAGAAGAAGATGCTCGCGATCGCCCGGGCCATCGCCACAAGCCCCTCCGTCCTGCTGCTGGACGAGGCCTTCGAGGGCTTGGCTCCGGTGGTCGTGAACCGGTTCGCCGAGGCGGTGAAGCAGATCAAGGCCGCGGGGATCTCCCTCCTCGTGGCCGAGTCCAACGTGCGCACGGCCGCCCGGGTCGCGGACCGGATGTACGTGATCGATCGGGGCGAGATCCTCTTCTGCGGCCCACCGGAAGAGGTGTTCCGCAGCGAGGAGGTCATGCGGACGATCCGGGGCTAGGGCGCACGGCCGGAGCAGGGCCCAGAGTTGCGCCCCAATTCATCTGATTGTATGATGAATTCCGATGGCGGCTTTGGCTCCCCTCCGGGCTGGCCGGGTACAGCGCCGCACGCTCGCCGAGCAGATCGCTGCGCAGATCAAGCGCCACATCCTGTCGCAGAACCTCCTGCCGGGCAGTCGGCTCCCCAGCGAGCAGCAGCTTTGTCAGACCTTCGGGGCAAGCCGTGTCGCGGTCCGGGAGGCCCTCAAGCGGCTGGAGGGGGAGGGGCTTGTGACGATGCGGCCGGGCGCCGCCGGGGGCGTCCAGGTCGCCCGGCCCTCGGTGGTCCGGATCCGGGAGGCGTTCACCCTGTTCTGCCAGCTCCAGGAGGTGCCCATCGACGCCCTCATCGAGTTCCGGATCGCCATGGAGCGTACCGCGGTGCGGTGGGCCGCCGAGCGGGCCACGGCGGAGGAGTTTCGGCGCCTCCGGAGGCTCGTCCGGGCGATGGAGTCCTCGCGGATCGCACTCGAACGGTTTTACGAGCTTGATATCCAGTTCCACACGGGGATCGCCGAGGCCTCCAAGAACCGGGTCTTCGCCCTGATCATGCACGCGGTCCGCCATGCCCTGCAGCGGGCGATCCTGGCGGCCCACGCGCGCATCCGGGACCCCCAGGCGATGACGCGGAAGCTCGCCCGGGAGCACCGAGAGATCCTGACCTGGCTTATGGAGCGGAACCCGGAGGCGGCGGAGGCCGCGGTTACCCGCCACATCCAGGAGTTCTACGCCGCAGTCCTCCGGAAGGCCAAGACCGGCGGATGAGGAGGGAGGGGCGATGGCGAAGACGGAGGCTCCCCACGTGAAGGACTGGACGTCGGAGTACACGCGGTGGGCGCAACAGACGTACCGCCCCTTCCTCACCCAGGCTCCCGAACGGCGAGATCGGTTCGTGACCGTGTCCGGTCTTCCGATCGAGCCGGTCTATGTTCCCCGGGAGGGTGAGGGCGTCGGTCGGCTGGAGGCCCTGGGGTTCCCGGGAGAGTACCCGTACACGCGTGGCGTCTACCCGACCATGTACCGTGGGCGGCTGTGGACCCGCCGGCAGATCGCGGGGTTCGGTACTGCGCCAGCAACGAACCGGCGTCTCCAGTTCCTCCTGAGGGAGGGTCAGACGGGCCTGTCGGTGGACTTCGACGTTCACGATCAACCATCCCGCCTGCGTGCTCCTCTCGATGTACCTGGCCGTGGCCGAGGGCCGGGGGCTTTCGAAGCGTGCGCTTCGCGGCACCGTCCAGAACGACGCGCTCAAGGAGTTCTACGGTCAGAAGACCTTCGCCCTCCCTCCTGCGCCCGCCGTGCGCCTTGCCATCGACGTGGTGGAGTACTGCTGTCGGGAAGTACCCAAGTGGAACGCCATCAACGTCTCCGGGTACCACACGCGGGAGGCGGGGGCCACGGCGGTGCAGGAGCTCGCCTTCACCGTGGGGCAGGGCCTGGCGTACGCGGAGGCGCTTCAACAGCGGGGGCTTAATCTGAACGTGGCCCTCCGGAACCTCTCGTTCTTTTTCGGGTGCCACATAGACTTCTTCGAGGAGGTCGCCAAGTTCCGCGCCGCACGCCGACTGTGGGCCCGGCTTCTCCGCGAGACCTTCGCGGTACAGGCTCCGGAAGCCCTCCGGTTGCGGTTCCATACCCAGACCCTGGGTTCCACGTTGGCCCGCAACGAGCCCAAGAACAACATCATTCGGGGCGCGTTGCAGGCCCTGGCGGCGGTCCTCGGTGGAACCCAGTCGCTGCACGTCTCGGGCTACGACGAGGCCTACGACATCCCCTCCGAAGATGCGATGCGCGTGGCGATCCGCACGCAGCAGATCATCGCCGAGGAATCCGGGGTGGCAAGCGTGATCGACCCGCTCGGCGGGTCCTACTTCCTGGAGGAGCTCACGGACCGGCTCGAGGCGGAGGCCCTCACCTATCTCGATCGGATCCGAGACCTGGGTGGAGGCAGCTACCTGAGGGGCATGCTCGCGGGGATCGAAACAGGCTACATCGAGCGCGAGATCGCTGAAGCCGCCTTTCAATACCAGCGTCGCCTGGAGCAGAGGGACCTCATCTGGGTGGGGGAGAACGATCGGGCGGACGAGACGTCCGGCCTCGAAGGTCTTGAGCTCTTCCAGTTCGACGAGCGCTACGAGGAGGAGCAGATGCCCTCTATCTCGCCGAGGTGGCCCTGAGGATGGGGTACGATCCCCGCCGGGACTTTCGGTTCCGCATCCTGTTCTTTTCGGGCGAGCCGGGGGCCGGAGTGCCAGAAACCAAGCGGCGGATCGAAGAGACCTATGGCGGGATCTGCGTGGACACCGGAAGCATGGCGGAGATGACGCCCTGGATGACGAACGCGGAGTGCCAGCACCGGACGGGCATGCACCTGTGGAACGACATCGTCTATACCGAGATCGTGGATCCCAAAACCCGTGAGCCCGTACCGCCCGGGGGCGAAGGAGTACCGGTGTACACCCATCTCGAGCGGACCTCCCAGCCCATGATCCGGTACTGGTCGGGAGACCTTACCCGGTGGACCGACGAGCCCTGTCCGTGCGGCCGCACCTACCCGCGCCTGCCCAGAGGGATCTACGGTCGGGTGGACGATATGTTCATCGTGCGTGGGGTCAATATCTACCCCGCCGCCGTGGAGAATGTTCTGCGCGGGTTCGCCGAGCTGGGGGAGGAGTACCGGATCGTCGCACCGGGCACCCTTCCGCGCACCGAGTTCAAGGCCCGTCGGGTCGTCGACCAACGCAAGTTATACGAAGAGATCACCCGCGGGTGATGGGGCACTACCGCGAGACCACAAGCCCCCGGGTGACCCTCGTGGATCGGGACGTCTACCTGATCGACCTGTTCCACCTCGGTGAACCCCGGCTGATCGGGGCATACCTGATCATGGACGAGCGCCCGGCCCTGGTGGAGGTGGGTCCGGCGAACAGTCTCGAGCACCTCCTGGAAGGGCTGCACCTGTTGGGACTCGACCCCCAAGCGTTAGAGTGTGTTCTTCTCACGCACATCCACCTGGACCACGGGGGAGCTACGGGACACCTCCTCGAGCGATTTCCGCACCTCACGGTGTACGTCCACCCGAACGGGGCCCCGCACCTCGTAGACCCGAGTCGGCTCCTTAGAAGTGCCCAGAGGCTGTTCGGGGACATCGACGCCCGCTTCGGACCGGCGAAGCCGGTAGACCCCGGCCGAATCCATGTCCTCGGGGACGGACAGGAAGTCCGGCTGGGCCGCCGGATCCTTGTGGCCCTGGACGCCCCGGGACACGCGGGCCACCACCTCGTCTACTGGGAACCCGAGCAGCGCTGGGCCTTTGCGGGGGACGTCTGCGGAGTGCACCTCCCAGACGGGTTCTACGTGAACCCTCCGACCCCCCCACCCGAGTTCCACCTAGACCTGTGGCTTCGGAGCATCTGGCGGATCCGGGCCCTCTCGCCCCGTCGGCTGCTCTACACCCACTTCGGCTGGACGGATACCCCGGAGAAGTACCTGGATTCCCTGGAGAGCGGGCTGCGTGCCCGGGCGGAGATGGTCCGAAGGGAGCTCGAGGCCGGAACTGCGTCCGAGCGGATCTGCGAGCTCTTCCGGGAGCGGTTCGAAGGGGAGATGGCGCGTGTGTTGGGCCCGATCCTCCTCGAGCGGTACCGCCGGTTGGGGGATGCGCGGATCAACACTCTGGGACTCGTTCGGTACTGGCAGAAGCACCGGAGGGTCGGCCCGCAGGAGGGCTTTCCCGGCGGGCCGCCGAATGGGTGAAGGGAGGGGGATCCCATGGGCGGCATCGGACAGGCCATCCGACTCCGTTGGAAGCTTTTCGTCCTGGTTGTCCTGGGGATGCTCCTGGTGAACGTTGCGCTCCCGCCCCTCGTGCTGGCAGTGGTGCGCAAGCCCTGGGACCACTTCTCATTCAACCCGTGGCTGCGGAATTTACCGAACTGGCTTGCCTCCGAGGAGGCGACGTGGAGCCGGAAGGTCGAGTTCTTGTGGAACGCGGCGCTGTACTGGTTCATCGCCTCGGGCCCCTACGATGCGGCGGAGTGGGGGTACACCGCCACGGTCCGCGACGTGGTGCGCTGGACCGTGCTCTCCGTGCTGTTCGGGACGTACTTCGCCCTTTGGTCCCTGCGCCGGGATCGGCTCCGGGCCTGCGGTGTCGGATCGGCGCAGGCATCGGTCGGGCAGCGGGCAGGGGTGGCCGGTGCGGTACTCTCGACCCTCGGGTTCTCCACATTACCCTGTAGCGTCGTGGGCTGCGGGGCGCCGGTCCTCCCGGTACTGGGCCTTGCGCTCTCCGGGCTCGGGCTTTCCAGCGAGACGCTTGCGGCCATCAACCACACCTCCCGGGCGATCACCATCCTCGTATACGGAGGCCTTCTTGCGGGGATCGTCTACTTGAGCCGCGCCCCGCTGCCTAGACCGTTGCAGTCCCTAGGGCAGAGCGATCCCTCGTGATCCGCCTCGAGGACTTCCTGGGTCGGCCGTACGAAGAGGCCTGCCGGGCCTTCCGGTGGGACCTGCCCGAGACGTACAACATCGCGCTGGACGTGTGCGGACGCTGGGCCCGGGAAGATCCTCGGCGGGTGGCGATCCTGTTTGAGTCGGACCGTGGAAGGCGGGCCGTCGTCACCTACGGAGCCCTGTGGGAGACGGCATGTCGGCTCGCAAACGCGTTGCGGGCGAACGGGGCAGGCCGGGGTGACCGGGTGGCGATCGTTCTCCACCAGCGCGTGGAGACCGCTGCCTCCCACATCGCCGTGTACCTGCTCGGCGGCGTCGCCGTGCCTCTCACGCGCCAGTTCGGGCCTGATGCCCTTGTCTACCGGCTGGCACACAGCGCGTGCAAGGCCGCCATCGTGGACCCCACCGTCGTGCCGAAGCTCGCCGGACTGCACGATCAGCTCCCGTCCTTGGAACTCGTGGTCGCAAGCCACGACGAAGACCTGCCCGAACTTCCGGAAGGAGGCCGGGTCGGAACCTGTCGGTACGTTCCCTGGAGCCGATTCATCGAACACGCCTCCGGTACGTTCGAGCCTTCCGCCACCGCACCCGACGACCCGGCCCTGATCCTGTACACCTCAGGCACCACGGGCCCGCCGAAGGGCGCGCTCCACGGCCATCGGGTCCTGCTGGGCCATGTACCGTCGGTGCAGCTCTTCTTCGACTTTGTCCCGCAGGGTGGCGAGGTCTACTGGACGCCGGCGGACTGGGCCTGGATCGGAGGCGCGTTCGACCTGCTGTTCCCGGCGCTGAAGTTCGGCGGGCCCGTGGTGGCCTTTGAGACGACGAAGTTCGACCCGGAGCGCGCCTGGCACCTGATGGCCGCCTACGGTGTGACGCACACCTTCCTCCCGCCCACGGCGCTCAAGATGTGCATGCAGCTCGTACCCCCGCCGTCGCTCCGGCTCCAGGTGATCATGAGCGGAGGGGAACCCGTGAACCCCGCGATCCTGCGGTGGTGCCAGGAGGCACTGCCGGGCGTAAAGGTACACGAGATCTACGGGCAGACCGAGGCGAACCTCGTGTGCGGGAACTGCTCCCGCCTGTACCCTGTCCGACCCGGATCGCTGGGCAAGGTCTTTCCGGGGCACGAGGTCGTGATCCTGCGGGAGGACGGTGCCCTGGCCTCTTGTGGCGAGTCTGGGGAGATCGCCGTGCGGGGCCCGGGCGACCCGGTGGTGTTCCTGGGGTACTGGCAGAACCCCGAAGCCACGGCCGAGAAGTACCTGGGTACGTGGCTGCGGACCGGCGACGTGGCCCGGTGCGACGAGAACGGGTACTTCTACTTCGAGGGCCGGACTGATGATCTGATCAAGAGCGGCGCCTACCGCATCGGTCCCGCGGAGGTCGAGGGGTGTCTGCTCACGCATCCGGCGGTGGCCGAGTGCGCGGTGATCGGCGTGCCCGATCCGGTGCGCGGGCAGATCGTGAAGGCGTTCATCAAGTTGCGGCCGGGCTACTCTCCGTCTCCCGAGCAGGCCGCGGCAATCCAGAATCACGTGCGGGAGCGACTCGCGAGCTACGCGTACCCGCGGGAGATCGAATTCGTGGGGGAGCTGCCCATGACCACGACGGGCAAGATCCGACGGTCCGAACTCAGGGCGCTCGAGGCGTCACGTCGGGCAGCTCCCCCACGTCCACCGACTCCGCCCGCCCTTGGGTCAGCGAGTTCCGTCGATGTGGAGTAGGCGGACCTCCGGGTGCAGGAAGTTGTCGTCCTGGTAGATCGCCACGGCGAGGGTGGCCGGTCCGGTGACCCGAAGCGGGGCGGCAAACACGCCGCCTCCGGTATAGGGAGCCTCCCCCGCCTGCACGACCCGACCGGTCCCGTCTGTCACCACGAACCGGAGGTGGACTTGTGCTGCCCGTGTGCCCCGCATGAGATCGTCGGTAAGTGGCTCCCGCACCAGGCGAACGTCCCGCTGGGCGCGCTCGATCCGCTCGATCTCGCCGCGCACCCTGAGCATGCCTCCCTCGATCCGCACGTCGGTGATGTGGGCGCGTCTGGGCACGGCGTACCGGTCGAAGGTGCCGGCGATCACAGGGTAGGTCGGGTCTCGGAAGACGGCGAGGATCACCCCATCCCTGCTCCAACGCACGAGGCGGTAGGGTCCCGCGGTGACGAGGAAGTGGCCGTACCGGTGTACAAAGCGTCGGAGCGCCTGCCACCGCAGCCTGGCCTCTTGGGGCGTGACGAACCCTCCCAACCCTTCGGGAACCGTTGCCCTGCGCTCGAACGACTCCACGAGGGCCTCAAGGCGCCGGTGAAGCGTGAGGTCCCGCACAAGGTCGAGCCAGGGCACGCGCCGGCGGCCGGCTTCCTCCCGGGAGAACGCGGCATACCCGCGGCGGACGGCCTCCTCCATAAGGTACATCACGTGCCAGGGGATCGGCGACCATGGCGGAGCGATCGCCGCGACGTGGGGTGGAAGACTCCCGCGCAGGTAGACCTCCACCACGGGGTCCCGCCACCGGAAGGTTAAGTCTGCGACCGTCACCGTCCGCTCCTCGATGCGGGCGATCCGGATCCCGGCGAGGAGCGCGCGCAGGAGGGCCGTGGCGCGCTGCACGTGCGGATCCCCGCGATCATTGCTCCCCCATCGGAAGGCGAAGACGAACGGGTAGAGGATGTCGGCGGGCGTCATCACGGTCCCGTCGTGGAAGGCCGAGGTACGGACGGCGTAGACGACCCGCCCGCGGGCCGTCTTCCCCCAGCCCACAGGCCGCAACTGGCCGGTGCCTAGCTCCGGCAGAAGCGCATCATGCGGCACCAGGACCTCCCCACCCCGAAGCCGCGCGAGCCAGCCCTTCACGTGGTCGAGGATCCCGCCCGAGTCGGGTAGGACGACCACCCGGTTCTGGATCCATCCGGAGCCGTAGGGTGCTCTGAGGAGGGCTCCATCACCCACTGCCTCCCACAGGAGGCGGCCGAACGGATCGCCGAAGCCGTCGATCGGGTTCCAGGCGGCCGATGCAGGTCCTGAGACGGCGAGCCGCAGCACGCCGTTCCAGGGGAAGTCCTTCAGCTTGGCGGTCCGGATGAACACCGCCGCACCAAGGCCCGCAAGGGAGTCGAAGGCCACGTTCTCGATGCCGGACGTGAACTCGGTGTTGTAGGGCTCACGGCGTACGAGGTAGCCGGCGACCGCTGCCGCACACCCGCGGAGGAGTAAGCCCACGACGCGGCGCTCCAGCTCCACCCGCGCCTGTCCTTGGACTGCCTCCGAAAGGAGGCGTGCTACGGCGTCGTCCACCGCCTTCCGGTCCTGTGGGTTGGTGAGCCGTCCGCGCAGGAGGGCGAGGGCGTGGAACCACCCGTCCTTGATCCACGGGGGTCCCTGCCACCCGTTCATCCGCCAGCCCCATGCGGCCAGGAGCTCGTCCACGTCCACCGCCTCCACGGTGACGTCCCACGGGGCGTTCGCTTTGGGCACCGGGAGGCCCACGAGGGAGGCTGTCCGGTGGCCCAGCACCCGGAGGAGTGGATTGGGCCCCTTCGGCCCCAGAGAGAGAAGCTGAGTTATGCGTGCCGTCACGAGGTCCGCGTGATGGAGGAACTCCTCGTGAAAGGGGGTCACCGGGTAGGGGTGGAACCGGAAGGAGCCATGTCGCCGGGCAAGGACTTGAAGGGCCCGTTCCAGGACAGTGCACCGAAGGGCTGTGGGAGCCCGCTCAAGCCTCGGTCCATCGGCCGTTACTATGAGGTAGCCCCCCAGGGACTCCGCCGCGGCGACGTCGGGTGGAAGTGGGGCGTTCGCAAACACGTCAATACCGACGATGGCGTGGAGGGTGCCACTCCTCAGACGGTTCACCGCGTCCGCCGGGATGGCCTCCAGCTGGATCTCGTGGGGGAAGAAGGAGGGAAGGTAGGCGGACTCGTGACCGGCATGCGTGGAGCGGAGAAGACCGGTGAGGGCCAGGATCAGAAAGATGGCGGCCGGGGCGGCTGCACATTGCCGCCCCGGCCGCCGCGTCAGGCGCGGACCTTGGGCCAAGTCTCCTGGATCCACCGGTAGGTGGTGGTCGGCTCGCCCTTCGGGTACCCGGGCGGTGCGGTGATGTTCCGGATGGGGATCGTGATCGCGGAGCCCGGATCCAGGATCGGGAAGGGGTACTTGGGGTCGTTGACCGAAAAACCTGTAATCGCGTCCTTGTAGGCCTGGTGGTTGTCGGGCCGGATGTACACGTAGCCGGCCGGCCCCGGGTACATCATCCCCTCGAGCATCGCGATGATCGCTTCGTCGTCGGGCCAGCCGCCCACCAACCGGTTGGCCTTCTCGATGGCCAACCGGAGCATGTGGAGGGCGACGTAGGCACCTTCTGCCTCGAAGTTCGGGTACTCCTTCCAGCGGTTGAAGTACTTGCGCACGAACAGGTTATTCAGCGGCCAGCGGTTGCCGGGCGGGAAGGTCCAGTAGTAGTTCGCGTGCACGCCCGCCACGATCCCCTCGGGGTGGTCCTTCCCGAGAGCGTGTGGGGCGATGCCGAATGCGATCATGCTCGCGAACTTTGCCCGCTTGAAGAGGCCGTAGGCCAGGGCTTGCTTGTACAGAGCGACGTAGTCGCCTCCCCAGACCGAGGAGACCACGAGGTCCGGTCTTGCCGAGAGCGTCCGGGTGATGTGGGCGGTGAAGTCGGTGGTGCCCAGCTTCGGCCATGCCTCGGAGACGACCTCGGTATGGGGCAGAAGTTTCTGGATCGCGACAGTGAAGTGGTCGAAGGCGTTCCGGCCGTAGGCGTAGTCGGGGTGGATGTGGGCGATCCGGCGGACCTCCGGCCACTTCGAGGCCACTGCGATGGCGCACGTTACACCGTCGGCCGACTGGATGTTCGTGATGCGGAACACGTACTTCGGATTGGGAACGGCCTTGTCGAAGAGGAAGTCGGTGCACCCGTCGGTGAACAGCGTGAGCACCTTGAGCTCCTCGGCCACGGGTCCTAAGGCCGGGGTGTTGCCGCTTGAGATCACGCCCGTGAAGCAGTCGATCTTCCCCTCCAGCTTCATCCGCTTAAGTTCCTTCACGTTGGCGTCCGTACCAGCCGCCTCGTCCGCGAAGATCGTCTCGATCTTGCGCTTCCCCAATAGGCCGCCGGCCGCGTTGATCTCCTCGGCCGCCAGCAGGTGGCCCTTGCGGGAGGGCTCACCGAGCACGGCGGCCGGGCCCGAGAGGAACGTCATGTGCCCGGTTTTGTACGGGGTGTCCGGAATGCGGCCCTTGGGCGGTCCCTCGGCCGCGGCGGGCAGGGGGTGCACCACCTGCCCCGTGATCCCCCCAAGTGCAGCGGCACCGATGGTGACCCCCAGGGACTTGAGGAACTCCCTGCGGCTGACCTCTCCCATGCTCTCCCCCCTTTTCACGGTCCTGCCCCGATGCAGGGCAAGGATCCGTTCGACGCGCCCCCGGCCGATCCCTCCGCAGCGCCTACGCCTCTTCCTTGCCCTCCTCGATGTACCGCTGCTTGATCTCCTCGATGATCCTCGGGTCGGTGAGGGTGGTCGTATCCCCGAGGGCTCTTCCCTCCGCGATGTCCCGCAAGAGCCTGCGCATGATCTTCGCCGACCGGGTCTTGGGGAGGTCCGCGCAGAAGAAGACGTCGTCCGGCCGGGCGATGGGGCTGATTTTCTGGGCTACCCACTCCCGCAGTTCTTGCCGCAGCCGGTCGCTCGGTTCGTACCCACTCCGCAGCACGACGAAGGCCGACACCGCCTGCCCCTTCTCCGGGTGACTGCGTCCGATCGTGGCGGCCTCGGCTACGGCCGGGTGTGCCACCAGGGCGCTTTCGATCTCGATGTTGCTGAGCCGGTGGCCTGCCACGTTCACCACATCATCGACGCGGCCCTGGATCCAGTAGTACCCATCCTCGTCCCGTCGGGCACCGTCCCCCGTGAAGTATTTGCCGGGAAACCGGCTCCAGTAGGTCTGCACGTACCGCTCCGGGTCGCCCCAGAAGGTCCGGAGCATCGCGGGCCACGGCCGGGTGAGGACGAGGTACCCACCCGCGTTGGGCGGGAGGGAGTTCCCGTTCTCGTCCACGACGTCCGCGGCGATCCCGGGGAAGGGAACGGTGGCGGAGCCGGGCTTCGTCGTGGTGATCCCGGGAAGCGGGGTGATGCAGATCATTCCGGTCTCCGTCTGCCACCAGGTGTCCACGATGGGGCAGCGGCCGCCTCCGATGTGCTCGTGGTACCAGATCCAGGCCTCCGGGTTGATGGGCTCGCCCACGGTCCCCAGGAGGCGTAGGCTTCGGAGGTCGCACCGCCTAGGGTACTCCGGCCCCCACTTCATGGCCGTGCGGATGAAGGTAGGTGAGGTGTACAGGACGTTGATCCGGTACTTCTCCACGATCCGCCAGTACCGGTCCTTATCGGGCCAGTCCGGCGCCCCCTCGTACATTACGGAGGTGGCGCCGTTCGACAGCGGCCCGTACACGATGTAGCTGTGGCCGGTGACCCACCCGATGTCCGCGGTGCACCAGTAGTAGTCCTCGTCCTTGAGGTCAAAGACCCACTTCGTCGTGAGGTGCACGCCGAGGAGGTAGCCGCCCGTCGTGTGGAGGACGCCCTTGGGTTTGCCGGTAGTCCCGGAGGTGTACAGGATGAAGAGCGGGTGTTCGCTATCGAGGACCTCCACGGGGCAGGTAGGTTCAGCCCTCTCCATGAGCTCGTGCCACCAGTGGTCCCGCTCCCGCCTCATGGAGACCTCGTTCCCGGTCCGGCGGAGCACCACCACCTTCTCCACCGATGGGCAGCTATCCAGGGCCTGGTCCGCATACTGCTTGAGAGGGACGACCTGGCCCCGTCGCCACGCTCCATCCTGGGTGATGAGGACCTTCGCCTCCGCATCCTGGATCCGGCCAGCGAGGGCCTCTGCGCTGAACCCGCCGAAGACCACACTGTGGGGGGCCCCGATCCGGGCGCAGGCGAGCATGGCGATGGGGAGTTCTGGCACCATGCCCATGTAGATCGTGACCCGATCGCCCTTCTGCACCCCCAGACCCTTCAGGACGTTACTGAACCGCTGGACCTCCCGGTGGAGATCCTGGTACGTGAGGACCCGGCTGTCGCCGGGTTCGCCTTCCCACACTAGGGCCGCCTTCGTCCGGCGCCACGTCTGGGTGTGCCGGTCCACGCAGTTGTCGCAGACGTTGAGCTCTCCCCCTACAAACCATTTGGCCCACGGCGCGTTCCACTCCAGGACCCGGTCCCACTTCCGGAACCATCGAAGCTCCGCCTCCGCATGCCTGGCCCAGAAGCCTTCGGGGTCCCCTTGGGCCTCCTCATAAACCCGCGGGTCGCGGATGTTCGCCCGCGCCGCGAACTCCGCAGGCGGCGCAAACCGCCGCGTCTCCTGCAACAACGCCTCGATGGTGGCCTGGGTCGTGACCGACGCGTCCATCGAATCCCCCCTTTCGTTCCGTGATCCAGGGAATTGGACCCGAAAGCCAGGTTTACCTGCCGAACCCGCCGTCCAGGATCCATTCGGCCATTCGGTCCGCTGCGCCCGGAGGCCCCATGCGGGCCTGCCCTACCTCCCCCCGCCTCATCCGCTCCGCGGGATCTGCCAACAGCCGGAGCACCGCCTGGGCCGCCTCCTCGGAGCTGTGGGTGGGGACCAGAGCCTCCCCCAGGAGCCTTGCCTGCAACGCCATAAATCCGCGGGTGAACTGCGGGCCAGGCCCAGGCAGGGCCACGACGGGTTTTCCGAGCCCTGCAGCCTGCTCGTTGGCCGTTCCGCTCATCCCCACGACCACCGTCGCCCGCCGGGCCGCATCGGCGAAGTTCCGGGTGAGCCGCACCCGAAGCTCCCCATAGACCACATCGTCTCGTCGTAGCTCGGCACCCGCTGCAGAGGCGATCGTTCGAGCGTCGACGGTGGGCGACAGGGCGCAGAGGAACCGGACATCCGGGCGGTGCGCGGCCACCGGCTCGGCGGCCCGGAGCAGCAGCCGGAAGTTGGCGGGCGCATCCCGGCGGCTTCCCGGAAGGAGCAGCACGACCGGAATATCCGGCGGGAGGTCGAAGTCCTCGCCGGTAAAGACGAGGCAGTCCATCATGACGTTCCCCACGTACTCAGCAGGAAGGCCAGCCCTCAGGTACCGTTCCGTCGTGAGGGGATCTCGGGGGAAGCTCACCCGTGCGAGTTGGCGGACGAGGGCAAGCTCCCAGGGTTGGTGCGGTTCGCTGTACTCGGACTTGGCCGTGGGGACGTAGACCGGTGGACCCGCTGCGGCCGCCATCCACAGACAAAAGAGGTCCCCGATGGCCACCACCGCGTCGTAGGCTCCTCGTTGCGCCCGCAGGGTGCGGCGCTGGGCCAGGGTGAGGGAGATCCAGCCCGCCCGCAGGTCCTGCCAGGCCTCCCGCCACCCGGTCCGGAACCCGAACCCCGCCGTGGGAAGCGTCCGCCGGGGATCCAGCACCGGAACACCTGCGGACTTGTAGGCGTGTCCCATCCCCACGAGCGGGTAGGCGGTGGCCTGCGCCCCCCGGTCGCGGAGCGCGCGCGCAAGGGCTGCTCCCCCTAGGTCCTCACCGTAGCCGTTGGAGACGAGGAGGACCTTCATGGCTTCCCGTGCTCGGGCGCAGTAGAACTCTCCCAGCCCAGTGGAGCCTCCCGCAGGGCCCGGAAGACCCCCTCGTAGTAGGCCTCGAAGAGCAGAAAGTGGTAGCACTCGTTGCACACGAGGAGCGGCAGCGTGCGACAGCGCGTCCAACGCTCACTGGCTCCCTCGGCGAGTCTGAGGACGGAGCGGATCACCGGCGAGAGGAGTCCGCTCCGGTACACGAGCCACTTCCAGGGGAGCAGCACGGGCAGGATCTCAAGGAACAGCCCCATCCCGATGCGCCGTCCGTGCTTCCTCCAGAAGTAGACGGCGTTCGTACCGTTCTCCACCTGCTTGTGCAGGGCGGTGGGGAGGTCCTCCACGTGGTAGTGCCAGACCTTCGCCTGGGGCTCCCACACAAGCCGGACTCCGGCTTGACGCAGCCGGTACCCCAACTCGATGTCCTCTAGGCCGTACCCCCGAAAGCGCTCGTCAAACCCGCCTGTGGCCCAGAAGTCCTCCCTGCGCACCGAGAAGTTCTGGGTGATCACGTGGTAGGGCGACATGTTACGTCGCCGCCGAATCGTGAGGTCGGGCAGCAGCCACTTCGTCTGCATGTACGTATTCACGCGGCTTTCCGGGTGGACGAGGGTCGGTCCCTGGACTCCGACCCGCTGCCCGCTCGCGTGGTGCCGCGCATGGCAGCCCAGCACGTTCGGCTCGGCCCAGATGTCTGAGTCTATGAACAGGAGGATCTCATGGCGCGCCTCCCGGGCACCCCGGTTCCGGGCTGCGCTGCGGCCCGCGTTGGGCTGCCAGATATAGCGGACCGGAAGTCGGCTCGACTGCGCCTTCACCACCTCGGCCGTTTCATCCGTGGAGCCATCGTCCACGACGACCACCTCGTACGCCTCCTGGGGATAGTCCTGCCGGCTCAGGTGCGCGAGGGTGGTCCTGAGGACATGGGCGTTGTTGTACGTGGGGATCACAACACTGATCCGCACCATCTGCTCCCTTCACCCCTTCCGCGACGGGCCAACAGGGACGACGGCGACCGTCACCAGGAACCAGAAGGCGAACCCAAGGTGGAACGCCTGGAGGGTCCCGTCCACGAGCTGGTGCGCCATGATGCCGAGTAACGCGGCGACCGTCCCGGCCCGCAGCATCCGGGCATCGGGAGGTCCCCGGAGGCTATTCCGGATGCCGACTCCGAGGGCCGTTCCCAGGAGGACGATGAACCCTACGAGGCCGAAGATGCCGGTTTCCGCCGCTAGACTCAGGGGCAGGTTATGGGCGAAGGGAGGTGTGCCGTTGGGGTCGTCGGGGCGGCGGTACTTCGGGTACACGTCCGCGAAGGCCCCGAACCCTACCCCCCACCACGGATGATCCAGGAAGATGCGGAGCGAGGTCTGCCAGAGGATGATCCGGTCGCGGTTCATGTCGATCCCAAGGGCCGTACGGGCACGAGCCCGCAACACAGGCTGTACTGCGATGGTCATCGTCCCGATGAGTCCGAGGAGGAGTGCGAGTGCCCACAGCCGCCACTGCATCCGTCGGGTTCCTACCGGGCTCAGGGCCAGCAGAGCGAGGAGGCCGCATCCCCACCCGAGCCACGCGCCGCGGCTCAGCGTCGCGCCAAGACCTGCGAGGATCGGGGCCTGCGAGGCCGCCCAGCCCCACCGCCAGCGTCCGCCCGTGACGAAGAGAACGGAGGCGAGCAGGGAGCAAACGAGCAGGACCGTCCCGGCCGCGTTGAACCCGAGCTCCGGCAGGTCTCCCCGGCCCCCGGGGAGGAATAGGAACCGCACTACGACCACACATCCTGCCACGACACCACCTGCGACCCACGCGGCGTAGAAGGGCCGCACGAACCCCGGCCACTCGCGCAGGGTCCGGGCGAGTGGCGCACAGCCCACCAGGGCCCCCAGGCCCAGCAGGACGGTGTTGGCCAAAGCCCGCGTCGGGTTCGGGGAGAGCAACGATGAGAGCGTGATGATCCCGATCCACAGCGCGAGCGGGCCATCCAGCGGTGTCCGCACCCAGGGGTTCCCGTGCAAGGCCGCAGTCTCGGCGAGCATCGCCAGGAAGAGGAGGCCCGCCCCGGCCAGGACGTAGCCCGGCGTGAGGAGGGCCGCCGTAAGACACAGGAGGCATGCCCGCACCCACGTCCAGCGGTCGGGGATCCAGTCCTCCGGGGCGGTCGACTCCGTGCCGGGGAGTCGGCGGGTCAGTGGGGAGCGAGGGACCGCGTCCATTCGTGCCGGAGTGCCCGCAGGTAGTGGCGGTTCAGCACGCCCCGCACCAGGAAGTATGCCCCCGACGGCCCCAAGGCCCGCCGCACACGGTCCACGACCGCCGCTACATTCTGTGGACCCAATGCACCTCCTCCCGTCATCACGTACGCGAGGATCTGGTGGAGCGGCGTGAGCTGGACGGCGAGCCGGGTGCGCCACCCCGGGTGCTTGCGCAGGAACCGGACGGCCATCTGGGCCCGCTCTTCTTCCTTCCGGAGGAGGTCTACGAGCGTCTTCGTCGACGGCAACGGCTGGTAGTGGTAGGCAACGGCGCGCCGCGAGAACACGCGCCGCAGCCCCATGCGCTTCAGCCGGATCCCGAGGTCCAGATCCTCCCAGCCGTAGTGCCGGAACCCTTCATCGAACCCGCCTGCTGCGAGTAGGTGCGTACGTCGCACCGAGGCATTCGCGGTGTCCAGGAACGCGGGAGAGGGATCCCGCAGGACGGGAGGCCGTGTGAATGGGTCCTCCAGGTGCTCGGTCAGGAGGAGCGGCCCACGGCCGACGGCGCGCTCGTTACGCGCGTGCACGTTCCAGTGGGCTTCGAGGAATCCGGGGGGCACGAACACGTCGCTGTCAATGAACACGATCACCTCACCCCGGGCCACGTCGATCCCCCGGTTCCGTGCGGCCGCCCGCCCCAGGTTGTGGGGCAGCCGGATCAGCCGAACGTGGATGACCTCCGCAACCTCCTCCACCACCGGTTCGAGGTCCTCCTCCGACCCGTCGTCCACCACGACGACCTCGTACTGCCGGGGTGCCAGCGTCTGGGTGGTAAGGCATCGGAGGCAGACCGCAAGCACGTGCCTCCGGTTGTACGCGGGGATCACGACAGAGAGCTCCACGGCTACGTTCTCGACGATGGCACTGCGAGGAGCTGTCCTTCAACGAGGCTCCGGAACGCACTCGATGTCCGGAGGAGCTCTTCATAGGTCCCTTCTTCCACGATCCGTCCCTCCCGGAGCATGAGGATTCGGTCCGCGTTCCGGATCGTGCTCAGCCGGTGCGCGATCACGAGGGCCGTGCGCCCCCGCAGCAGGCGCTCCATCGCCTCCTGGACCGCGGCTTCGGATTCGGCGTCCAGGGAAGAGGTGGCCTCGTCCAGCACGATGACCTCCGGGTCCACCAATAGCGCCCGCGCGATGGCCAGGCGCTGCCGCTGTCCGCCCGACAGGTTCTGACCGGCTTCCGCGAGTTCGGTGTCATAGCCTCGGGGGAGGGTCCGGATGAACTCGTGGGCGTTCGCGGCTTCGGCCGCGCGCACTACCTCCTCAAGCGAAGCCTCCGGCCGGCCGTACGCGATGTTCTCCCGGACGGTGCCGCCGAACAGCACCGCCTCCTGCGGCACGTAGGCGATCCTTCGGCGCAGCGACGCCACGCGGACTTCCCGAAGGTCCACCCCGCCGACCGTGATCCGACCCCGCGTAGGATCGTAGAACCGGAGGAGCAGGTTCACGATGGAAGTCTTGCCCGCCCCGCTCGGCCCCACCAGGGCCACCCGCTCGCCGGGCTCGATCCGGAACGTCACTCCGCGTAGCGCCCACCGGTCCGGCTCGTAGGCGAGCCACACGTCCTCGTAGGCGATGGCGCCCAAGGGGCGCACAAGATCCAGGCTACCGGGCGGGTCCTCGTGCACGGGGACACGTAAGACCTCCTGGATCCGGTCCAGGGCGGCCTGGGCCTGCCGGATGCCCGCATACATCCTCGTCAGGTTGACACCCGGCTCGATGGCGAGCGCGACGTATGCGAGGAACGCGACGAGACGACCCGGGCTCATCCATCCCGAGGCCACAAACCGGGTCCCCAGCCATACAAACGCGACGAGGCCCAAGGCGGTGCCCATGGAGACCGCGCACACCTCCCACGCCACGAGTCGGCTCATCCTTAGCTGCGCGCGCAACAGCCGGCGGTTCTCCTCGGCGAACCTCTCCTCCTCCCGCGCCTCCTGGGCGAAGGCCCGCACGATTCGGGCGCCGGCCACCACGTCCCGCACCCGGTTCGCAAGCTCGGCAACTTGCGCCTGCGCCCTGGCGGAGACGCGCTGGATCTGGGCCCCGAAGTGGCGGCCCACCTGTGCGATGAGCGGCAGGATGCCCAGCGTGACAGCGGCCAGCCGCCACTCCAGGAGGAACAGCATCACCACGGTTCCGACCAGCGTCGTCGCCGTACCCAGGAGGTCCACCAGGCCCACGAGGAGGTGCGTGTGCACGAGCTGGGTGTCGGCGAGGGACCGGGACAGGACATCTCCGCTCTGCCAAGCTCCTACCTGTGCCACCGGCCAGCGCAGCATGCGGTGGAACAGCCGCTCGCGGAGCTGGGCTGTTACCCGGTGGGCGAAGGCAAAGTTCGCGTAGATGGCACCGTACAGGAACACGGTCCGCAGGGCGAACAGGGCAAGGGCCACGAGAGCTGCCCGCTCCACCAGGGAGAGGTCTGCGCCCGCGACGATCCGGTCGACCGTGCGGCCGAACACGAGGGGGACTGCGAGGCCGCTTGCGGTAACGGCGAGCGTGCACACGCCCGCGATGAGCAGGAGGCCGCGGTGCGGCCGGATCACTCCGAACAGCGTCCCGAAGGAGCTCATCCCGCCACCTCGGCGATCCTCCGGGCGATGCGGTCTGCAGCCCCCGGCATTCGGGGGAAGTGGGCCCGCAGGGCGCTGCGCATCGCGTCCCGCCTTGCCCGGTCCCCAAGCAGCGCGATGACCCGCTCTGCCACCTCGTCCACCGGTGTCTCTCCCACGAGTTCTTCCACCACCCGCTCGCCCGCCAGGTGGTTCGGGAGCGCGACAACCCGGGGCCTGTGGAAGTGGCGGCGCACGAGTGCCGCCTTCAGCATCCGGCCCGCGGGGAGGCGGCTCACCCACTCCAGGAGTCCCTCGACGGGCACGCGGGCGGGATCGTAGAGCGGCAGCCACACGAGCATAGGGGTGTGGAGGAGGGCGAGCTCCAGCGTGCTGGTTCCTGGAAGCGTGAGGGCAAGGGCGGCGCGGCGGTACGCGGCATAGCGTTCCTCATCGCTGTAGATCACCCGGAGCGGTGCGCCGTCCAGCACCTGGGCCACGAGGTCCGGGGGCAGGAAGGGGGAGACGGCCACCACGACCCCCACCGATGGGAGACGTGCGCGGACGCGCTTGGCGATCCGCACGAGGAGGGGGGCGAGGTCCCGGAAAATCTGGGGCCGTGAACCGGGCAAGAGCAAAAGCACCGGATCGCGCTCTGGGGCATCCTCCGGATCGGTTGGCGGCCCCACCGCATCAGCCCGGAGTTCTCCGACGGCCTCCACCTTGAACTCCGGCACGCCGAGCGCTCTGAGCCTCCGTGCGAGCGCCTCCGTGTTTGTCGCGATCCACCTGAACGGCGCGTGGCGACGCGCGATGAGGGTGCGCTCTACGTAGGCAATGGCCGGACACCCGGCCCGGCGCGCAAGGCGCGCCGCATACCACAGGTCTCCCCCGAGGTGCACCACACAGTCCGCCCGGACGCGACCGGCACCGAGGGCCAGCCGGAGGCACGTTCCGGGTTCAAGCACCTCATGGAACAATCCCGTCCTTGCGGCCACCTCTGCCTCCCGGCCGGTGGCGTACTGGCAGGGCGGGAGGGCAAGGTGGAGGGCTGCCCCCGGGGCGTGGCGCAGGGCCTTGGCGAGCGGGATCACCCACCCTGAGATCTCCCCCGGTCCATTAGACACGATCCATACGTCCACGCGGCCATTATAGCGGGAGGACGCGGGAATGCGGGCGGCGAACGAGCTCCCTCTGTGCGTCCTCTTCGCCTCGCACTGGCTCTGTGTGCGGTCCTCGTCTTGGCGGCCCGGGCGGCAGCACAGGACACGCCGCTTGTCCTGGAGGCAGACCGGATCGTCTACGATACCCGTGCCCGGCGGATCGAGGCCGTGGGAAACGTGCGGATCCGCTACCGAACCGTGCGCATCCGGTCGGACTACGCCCTCGCCGATCTGGACCGGCAGGAGGTCCTCATCCGTGGGAACGTCCTGCTGGAGCAGGACGGACGGCGTTTTGCCGCACGCATGATCCGCTACGACCTCCGCACCGAGCGGGCCGTGGCCTCCGATGTCCGGACGGTCCTGGATGGCATCTACTACCGCGCCCGCGAGGTGGAGCTCCGGGGGAGCGTTGTGCACGCCCTCGATGCCCTGGCCACGGTGTGCGATCCCGCCGCCCCACTCTTCCATGTGACCGCCGCGCGGGTGACGGTGATCCCTGGGCAGCGCCTGGTGGCCGAGGGCGCAGAACTTCGGGTGGCCGGAAGCCGGATCCTGGCCCTGGGCCGGGTGGAGGTCCCGCTGCGGGAGCGGCCGGCGGAGCGGTTCGGTGAGGCTTTCCCGAGGCCGGAGGTAGGGTACGATGCTACTTCGGGCCTGTGGGGTGCGGTGCGCTACCCATACCGGCTCGGTGACGTAGCGGGTGAGGCCTATGTCCGGTACAACGCGATCCTCGGGTTCGAGGGCTACAACCGTCTGAGTCACCCTACCTGGCCCCTCCAGCTCACCATCGGGATTCTGAGGGATTCCGAGAACCGAACGTACGAGGCGACGGAGGTGCGGTACGCTCCTCCGTCCTTCCGTCCCTTTGCGCTTCCGGCGTCTGCATCGCTGACGCTCGTTGCAGGCTACTACCGGGAACGGGTGACCGGTGCCGAGGGTCCGAGGCTCGAGGGTGCGGCAGGTCTCGTGTGGGATCCGATTCGGGTCGGGCCGCGAGCCCGAGCTCGACTCGCGGCATCCCTCCGTGCCGCCCTCTACCGCGACCGGACCCTCATCGTACCCGCCACAGGTCTTGGCCTCACGTACCGCCTCGATGACCGCTCCTCGTTGGGTGTCTCCTACAGCCGGACCGACGTGTGGGGCCGGACCCCGTTCCTATTTGACGCACCAAGCCGGGCGGACGTCCTCTCGGTAGGGTATGCCTACACTACCCAGGAGCTGGGGCTCGGAGCGGGCGTGGTCTACGACTTCGTCCCGCAGCACCTGAAGGTCACCGGTAGTCTCCGTGCCGAGATCCCGCCGGACTGGCGATTCGGCGTCGCCCTGACCTACAACGCGACGACCTCGTCCTTCGAGGACGTGGACCTCACCTTGGAAAAGCGCTGTGACTGCCTTGGAGTCTCCCTGACCTATCGCATCGTCCGGCAGGAGCTGTTCTTCGGGGTGACCTTCACGCCCTCACCCGCGATCCCGGCGAATGTGCCATCCCCGCCTGACTGATAGAATGGGACAGGAGGCGATCCGATGATCCCACCGCAGATCTTTCGGGAGTACGACATCCGGGGCGTGTTCGGACAGGACCTCACACCAGAAGGAGCCTTCGCCATCGCCCGGGCCTACGCCCGCTACCTGGCCGATCGAGGGGTGCACGAGGTGATCGTGGGACACGACAACCGAACCTCTTCCCCGGTCCTGCGGGAGGCCGTCGTGGAGGCACTCGTGCGGTCCGGGTGTGCGGTCACCGACATCGGGATGGTCCCCACCCCGGTGTTCTACTTCGCGCGGGTGCACCTCGGGATCGACGGCGGGGTGATGATCACCGCGAGCCACAACCCACCGGAGTACAACGGGTTCAAGCTGAGCCACGGCTTTGGGACGCTGTACGGGGAGGAGATCCAGGAGATCCGGCGCCTCGCGGAGACAGGTGCGGCCGTCGAGGGAGAAGGCGCGGTTCGCCACGTGGACGTGAAGCCCGCCTACCGCGAGATGCTCCGCAGCAGGATCCAGCTGGGGCCGCGGCGGCTGCGGGTCGTCGTGGACTGCGGGAACGGTACCGCAGGCGTCATCGCGCCGCAGGCGCTAGAGGACCTGGGTGTTGAGGTGATCCCCCTCTACTGCGAGAGCGATCCCACCTTCCCCCACCACCACCCCGATCCGGTCGACCCCCGCAACCTCCAGGACCTGATCCGAACCGTCCTCTCGGAGCGGGCAGACGTCGGCATCGGCCTGGACGGCGATGGCGACCGGATCGGCGTCGTGGACGAGCAGGGCCGCATCGTATGGGGGGACGAGCTCATGATCCTCTTCTGGCGGGAGATCCTGCCGAAGTACCCCGGGACGGTCGCCCTCATCGAGGTGAAGTGTTCCCAGGCGCTCGTGGAAGAAGTCGAGCGCTTAGGTGGAAAACCCGTCTTCTACAAGACCGGGCACTCCCTCATCAAGGCCAAGATGCGGGAGATCGGTGCGGTGTTCGCCGGAGAGATGTCGGGCCACATGTTCTTCGCCGACGAGTACTACGGGTACGACGACGCGATCTACGCGGCCGCGCGCCTGTTGCGGCTCCTGTCGAATACCGAGCGCACGCTCTCGGAGCTCCTGAGGGACGTCCCCCGGTACTTCGCGACTCCGGAGATCCGCGTACCTTGCCCCGATGAACGGAAGTTCGAGGTTGTCCGGGAGCTCGTCAGACGGTTCCGGCAGGACCACGAGGTGGTGGACGTCGATGGCGCCCGGGTGATCTTTCCCGACGGGTGGGGCCTCGTGCGCGCGAGCAACACCCAGCCTGTGCTCGTTGTCAGAGCTGAGGGTCGGACCCAGGAGGCCCTCCGGCGGATCCAGCGGACGCTGGAGGAGGCCCTGGGCACCTTCCCGGAGTGCGGCCCCATCGATTGGATGGAGGCACCGGTCAGCGCGCGGTGAAGGCCGTGACTCCCTTCCTGGAACGCCTCCAGCAGGGGATCCTCCTCGCCGATGGGGCGATGGGGACGATGCTCTACGCACGGGGGGAGCCCTTTGACCGGCCCTTCGAGCTCGTGAACGTCCTCGACCGGGAGAAGGTCCTCCGAATTCACGTGGAATACATCCGCGCTGGCGCCGAACTTATCGAGACGAACACGTTCGGCGGTAACCGCATTCGGCTAGCGTCCTACGGGCTTGGAGACAGGGTCCGGGAGCTCAACCGGGCGGGGGCAAAGATCGCCAAGGAGGCGCGCGACGTTGCCGGCGTGCCGGTGTTCATCGCCGGATCGGTTGGGCCGCTCGGCAAGCCCATCGAGCCCTACGGCCTCGTATCCCGCGAGGAAGCCTACGACGCCTTCCGGGAGCAAATCGAGGCCCTGGTCGAGGGTGGCGTGGACGTAGTCCTGCTGGAGACGTTCAGCGACCTCGACGAGCTCCGGATCGCCGTCCGGGCGGCCCAAGATGCGTGCGATCTTCCGGTCATCGCGGAGATGACCTTCGACGAGGAGGGCCGCACGCTCCGAGGTCATACGCCGGCCGAAGTCGTGCAGGCGCTGGAGCCGTTGGGCGTTGCGGCCGTGGGTGCGAACTGCAGCGTGGGCCCCATCCCCATGGTGGACGTAGTCGCGCAGATGGTGGCGGTCGCTCAAGTACCGGTCTCCGCGATGCCGAACGCCGGCTTCCCCGCCCGGATCGAGGGCAGGTACGTGTACGTTGCAAGCCCCGCCCACCTGAGCCAGCAGGCGCGGCGGATGGCCGAACTCGGTGCCCGGATCCTGGGGGGATGCTGCGGCACGACTCCGGAGCACATCGCCGCCATGGCCCAGGCCCTGCAGGACCTGCGGCCGACCCCCGCCCGGATCACCGTAACGCCCCCGCAGCCCCTGACCGACCGGGCGAGTGCACCCCCTGCGGAACCCACCGAGTTGAGCCGCAAGGTGGGTCGGCAGTTCGTGATCAGCGTCGAGGTAGACCCGCCCAAGGGTACGGACCCCACGAAAGACCTGCTGGGTGCCCGGATGGTCCGGGAGCGCGGGGCGGACGTGATCAACGTGGGCGATAGTCCTCTCGGTCGCGTGCGGATGAGTGCGGCCGCCATGTGTGTCCTCCTCCAGCAGCAGGTCGGGGTCGAGACGATCATCCACTTCACGACGCGGGACCGGAACCTCATGGCGCTGCAGGCGGACCTCATCGGCCTGCACGCCCTGGGTGTCCGGAACATCCTCGCCCTCACCGGCGACCCGCCACGGGCCGGTGACTACCCGGCCACCACCGCCGTGTACGACACGAACTCCATCGGACTCGTGCGGATCCTCAAGCGGCTCAACGAGGGCGTGGATCTGGCAGGAAAGCCGATCGGACAGCCCACGTGCTTCTTCGTGGGGGTGGCGTTCGACATGCACCCGGACACCCTGGACCGGGAGATGCGGCGACTCGATCAGAAGATCGAGGCGGGGGCGGACTTCATCATGACCCAGCCGATCTTCGAGCCCGAGGTCCTGGATCACTATCTACGGCGGGTGGGGACGCCCCCCCGGCCGATGCTCATCGGCGTCCTTCCGCTTCAGTCTTCGCGCCATGCCGAGTTCCTCCACAACGAGGTCCCCGGCATCCACATCCCGGAGTGGGTCCGGCGGCGCATGGCGGAGGCCGGGAACCGGGGCCGGGAGGAGGGGTTGCGGCTTGCGGCCGAACTGCTGGACGCCATCGCAGACCGGATCCACGGCGTCTACCTGATGCCGTCCTTCGGACGATACGAGGTGGTGGCGGAACTGATCGCCAGAGTCCGGGCACGTCTTGGGATGCTGACCGGAGGCTGAGCGTGTACAGGATGCCCGCTTAGGGCACCGCACAAAAAGGGCAAAGCCTTAGATGCTGGCCGGCTCTGAGACGAACCGCCCATGCCGTTAACCTTGCCACGCACACCGCCTGCCTGCTCCCGACTGGGCTCATCTCCACGATCTCTCCGTCGATGAGCTCCACCCGGTCGTCCTCCTTCAGGATGCCAGTACGGGCGAGGAGGTGGTACTCCTCGACGGTGAACTTGCGCCGCATGACACCGGGCTGAGCCACTTCCCTCACCTCGCGCCCATCCTACCGGTACCTGACACCCGGTGTCAGGTATCCCCAGCTCACAGACGGTGCATGTGCTCGTCCGGAGAGTTGTTGCGCACCCCGCGGCCGGGCGGTACCATCTCATGGAGGTACCATGAGCCCCCGAGCCTGGCCACTGGGGCGGCGCCTCGCGTTCGCCGCCGTCGCTGCGTACCTAGTGGCATTCATGCTGGAGCTGAGCTCGGGGGGGTCGAAGCCGGACGCGGTCGGATGGCGCGAGCCGTGGCTCTCGCTGGGTGCTCAAGGGTTCCTGATGGGCTTGGTGGTGGGCGGGTGGGCCGGTGTCCTATTGGCTCCGATCCCCTTTCTCCTGACGCCCGAGACCGTGCGGTGGATCCGGGATGCGCTGGTAGATCTCCGACGGGGAGAAGCCTTCCTCGCTTATGCGGCGTTGTTCTACCTGGTACCCTTGCTGCTGACCATCTATGCTGCCAGCCTTGGGGGAGTGGTGGTGGGTTGGCTTCTTTGGGGCCGCAGGAGGAGGTCGTAGGTTGACCGTCCGATTATCCCTCCTCTGCTTGGCGTTCATGCTCCTGGTCCCGGCCGCGGGGGCGCAACGTCCTGACTGGAGGGCGCTCGCGGCCCGGTACCGGCAGGAGGTGAGCCGCAACCCGAGCAGTGTGGAAGGGCACTTCTCGCTGGCCGTGGTGTATGCCCATGAGGGTCGGCTCCTCGACGGGTGGGAGCACCTCAAGCGCGTGGACCGGCTAGTGGGCGGGGAGAAGGGACGCGGATCGGTGGCGCGGCGGTTCATGGGGGAATCCCAGGCGTCCCTCCGGCGCGATCCGGACGACGTGTTCGCCCTCTACCGGCTGGCCTTCGCGGCCTACTTCGCGAACCGCAAGGACATAGCCCTCCAGGCGATGCAGCGCGCCGCATCTGTGGAGCCGAAGAACGCGTGGACGATGGGCTACGTGGGGTTCCTGTACGGGGAGCGGCAGGATGTGGATCGGGCCATCGCGTGGTGGGAACGAGGCGTGCGGGTGGATCCTCGCAACGCGGTGCTGCACTACATGCTGGGCTTGGCCTACAGCCACAAGGGCGATATGAAGCGGGCGGCCTACCATTTCGCGCTCGCCTACCGTGATCGCACCCTGTACGAGTACATCAAGGGGCAACGCAAGCTGTGAAGCAGAGCGCGGCCTTTTTCCTGGCGGTCCTGGTCCTCACCCAGGTTCCGGCCCCAGGTGCCGGACTGGAGATCTCCGCGACACGGGTCGAAGGGGACGGGAACACCGGGGTCCTCCTGGCCCGCGGAAACGTGCGGATCTCCGACGGCCTGACGGTCCTTGTGGGTGCACAGCTGGTGGCCGATCTACGCGCCCGGCGGGCCGTGCTCACCGGCGGCAGGGTGCGTAGCCGTGACGGACTGCTGGAGGCATCCCGGATCGAACTCACCTTCACGGCGTTCCGGATCACCCGGATCCTGGCACGGCAGAACGCATCCATCCAGATGCGGGCAGGTGTTCTGTTCGCACAGACGGTGGAGGTCCGGCCTCAAGAGGGCCGGTTGGAGGCGTTCGGGAACGTGCGGGTGTTCACGCCGCCAGATGTGGTCGCCTTCGGATCCCGCCTCACCTACGACCGCGCGACGGGCCGCCTCCTCCTTGAGGGCCCGGTCCGGGTGCAGACGGGACAGGGTGCGGTACGGGGAGGCTTACTGGAGGCCGTGGAGGGTAATCAAGAGATCACCGTGCGGGGCGGTGTGCGGATTGACTATCTGGACCTGAGGGGCCGGGCCAATACCGCCCAGGTCTTTGCTCGGGCGCAGAAGGCGATCCTGGTGGGTGGCGTGTTCGTCCAGCGTGGCCGGGAGGCCCTCTGGGCGGATCGGGTGACGATCTTCTACTCGACCCGCCGGGTCGTCGCCGAAGGAGTGCGGCGGATGGTGGTCGAAGAGGAGGGGGGAGCGGGATGAGCGCCGTGCAGATCACAAGGCCGGTCTTCGCATCCGATCAAGCACGAGTACGTTCTGGGGACGGTGCGTGCCCTCGCAGGGGCCAGTGACCGGCACAACCGGCTGGCGGGGAGGACCTAGGCAGGGCTCCTGTCGACCGCGGACGTCCGGGGCCGTGCGGTGTACATCCCGGCCGGGGTGGCAGACCTCGGGGAGAAGCGGGTGGCGTACACGAGCCTGGATTCCCTCCGGGCATACCTGGTGTTCGACCAGGATCGCAGGTGGACGGTGGGATACTACCGCACGGAGAAGGGGCTCGAGGAACCGGTGTGGGAGGGAGCGGGGCGGGTGACGGTGCCGTGTGTGGACGTCACAGTAGACCTGGATGAGCTGTTAACGCGGCTTGTGAGGAGGTGACCGCAGGTGCAGAGCCGACCGTACACGGCCGAGGACGAGATCGACCTGCGGGATGTTGTGCGGACCCTGTGGCGCCACCGGTGGGTCATCGGAGGAATTACCACGGCGGCCGCCCTCGTGGCGGCCGTGGTGAGCGTGTTCATCCTGCCTCCGGTGTACGAGTCGCGGGTTCTGCTCATGGTGACCCGACCACCCGTTCAAACGGTTGATCCCAGCAGTCCTGCCTTCCGTAGTGGAGAACTCAACATCGCAGCAATCCTTAACCCCGAACTTCCCGGGGAGGCTGTTGTCGCACTCGCTAGGAGTCCGGCCGTGCGGGACGAAGTCGCCCGCAGGATAGGCGTGCCGAAGACTAAACTGAAGTCGCTTCAGGCTCAGTCAGTCCGCAACACGAACCTTGTGGAGCTGCGGGTACGATACGCCGATCCGCATGAGGCCCGGAGGATCGCTACGGCATGGGCCGAAGTAGTTGTCGGGCGTAGCAGCGTCCTGTTCTCGACTCAGGCACAAGGGTCGTACGCCCTATTCAACGCACAGCTCGAAGTAGCCCTCAACCGACTGAAGAGAGCGGAACAAGCCCTTCGCCATTTTAACGCCACTTCCCGGATCAGCGAGCTTCAGACGCGCCTTGGGAAACTAATAGATCAGTTGGCCTCCTACGAAGTTCGACGCAACGATCTGACCATATCTCTGAATCGCGCCGAAAATGAGTTGGCAGCCATTGAAGGACAACTTCGGAGGGAGCCAAGAACCTATGCGCTTTCGAAGTCCATTACCAATGACCCGTTCCTCCACGAGGCCATGGCTACCGCTTCGAACCGTGGGTTTTTGGAACTTAGTAAGATTAGAATGCGAACCGAGGAGCAGAATCCTGTATACAATGCATTGAGTCAAGCACGGGCAACCGCTGCGGTAGCGGTCCAGGCTCTGAGAGCAGAGAAGTCGACCGTTGAGCGAGCCATGGAGGCAATCCAGCAGGAAGTCGCTGTCCTCAGGACAGAGTTGGCTACACAGATCCTGACGCAGACCCGTCTTGCACGGGAGCTAGAGAATGCCAAGCGAGTATACGATGCGGTGTTCCAGCGTCGCGAGGAAGCCCGAATTACTGCCACTACACGGGGCGGCACGGTCCAGGTTGCGCTTCCGGCGTCGCTCCCGGACGAACCGGTCTCCCCTCGGCCAGCCCTCAACGCAGCGATTGCTGCAGTACTGGGGTTCATGTTTTCCACCGTGGGGGTACTCATCCGCTCGGCGTGGATCACTCCGGCGGAGCTGCCCCGGGTCCAGACAGCGGCGTCGGCGGAGGGCGATCCGTGAAGGCCCTGGTCCTGGCTGGTGGTCGAGGCACGCGTCTGCGGCCTCTTACATACACAATGGCTAAGCAGCTCATCCCGGTGGCAAACGTGCCCATCCTCCACTATGTAATCCGCCACCTGGAGGAGGCAGGGATCCGGGATGTCGGCGTCATTATCTCGCCTGAGACCGGCGAGCAAGTCCGGATGTCTCTGGAGGCCGGGGGGTTCGCTTTGGACTTCACCTACATCCCGCAGGAGGCACCGTTGGGACTGGCGCACGCGGTCAAGGTGGCCCGCACCTTCCTGGGTGACCGTCCGTTTGTGATGTACCTCGGCGATAACCTGATCGGACAGGGGATCAAGGAACTGGTAGAAGAGTTCGAGCGCAGTCGGCCGGATGCCCTGATCCTTCTGAAGCCAGTCCCGGATCCCCGGATGTTCGGGGTGGCCGAGCTCGATGAGACTGGACGGGTGCGGCGGTTGGTTGAAAAACCGAAGCATCCGCGCAGCAACCTGGCCCTGGTGGGGGTGTACCTTTTCGGACCTGCCGTGCACGAGGCCGTTGACAAAATTGAGCCCTCCTGGAGAGGGGAGCTGGAGATCACGGACGCGATCCAGCTACTGGTCGATCAGGGCCGCACCGTGCATGCCGCAGTACTGGACGGTTGGTGGCTGGATACCGGGAAGAAGGACGACCTGCTGGAGGCGAACCGGGTCGTCCTGGACGAGTGGGTGCGCAGGGACGTGGCTGGATCCGTGGACGATGCGAGTCGGATCGTAGGACGGGTCCGGGTGGAGCCACAGGCTCAAGTCATTCGCAGCGAGGTCCGGGGCCCCGTCGTGCTGGGCCGCGGTGCGGTCATCGAGGACAGCTTCATAGGGCCGTTCACGAGCATCGGGCCCGGGTGTGTGCTCCGGCGGTGCGTGATCCAGCACTGCGTCCTGCTGGAGGGGGCACGCGTTGAGGGGGTGCAGCGGCTGGAGGACAGTGTGCTCGGGAAGAACACAGTGGTCCGCGTCGCGACAGGCAACCACCGGGCGGTGCGGCTCATGGTGGGCGACGATGCGGAAGTGCTGCTGTAAAGGAACCCTCTCCTAATGGTAGTCTCATGGGAACACTTGCTCGCCTCCGGTCCGGTAGGAGTATGATCGGAGTACCTGTAGGCGCAGATGGTTGGAGGTGAATATGCCCCAAGGCACCTTGGAGGAACGGGTCGCGTACCTCGAAGGCAAAGTCGAAGAGCAATCGCGGGGGTATGGGGAGCTCCGTGAGTGGATGGTTGGCATCCAGATCACCATCTTGGTCACCGTGGTGGGCATCCTGGCCGCCGCCCTGTTCCGGGGGTGAGGCTGTGCCCTTCGAGTTCACGCGCCTTGCGATTCCTGAGGTGGTCCTGATCCGGGCGAAGGCCTTCCACGACTCGCGCGGGTTCTTCATGGAAGCGTACAAGTTTTCGGACTTCGCCGCCAACGGCATCCCTCTGATCTTTGTGCAGGACAACTTCTCCCGCTCCACCCGCCGCGGCGTTCTCCGGGGGCTCCACTACCAGAAGGACCCCAAGGCCCAGGGCAAGCTCGTCATGGTCTTGCGGGGAAGGATCTGGGATGTGGCGGTGGACATCCGAAGAGGTTCCCCGACCTACGGTCGTTGGGTGGCCGCGGAGCTGTCAGAGGAGGAGCACACGATGCTGTGGGTCCCGCAGGGCTTCGCCCACGGCTTCTGCGTATTATCGGATGGTGCGGACGTGCTCTACAAGTGCACGGAGGAATACGCGCCGGAGCTGGATCGCGGGATCCGGTGGGACGACCCCGACCTCGGGATCCCCTGGCCGGTGGAGGAGCCGGTCCTCTCGGTGAAGGACGCCAATCTCCCGCGCCTTGTCGAGACTGACCACGGCTTCGTGTACGGGGCGCTTCAATGAGGACGGTCCTGGTGACGGGTGGGTGCGGGTTCATCGGGAGTCACTTCATCCGCTGCCTCCTCCGGGAAAGATCTTGGCGTGTGGTGAACCTGGACAAGTTGACCTACGCGGGGGATCTCGACCGGCTCTCGGATGTAGCCGGGGAGCCCAGCTACCGGCTCGTGCACGGTGACATCGCCGACGCGAAGCTTGTGGAAGAGGTCGTAGTGACTGAGCGTCCGTGGGCCATCGTGAACTTCGCGGCCGAGTCCCATGTGGACCGGAGTATCCTCGACCCCACCCCCTTTTTGCGGACAAACGTCCAGGGCGTCCACGTGCTCTTGGACGCCACCCGCCGGCACGGGGTCGAGCGCTTCCTGCAGATCTCCACGGACGAGGTATACGGGGACGCAGAGGACTCAGGTCCACGCTCCGAAGAGGATCCGTTACGACCCAGTAGCCCCTATGCCGCAAGCAAAGCAGCTGCGGATCTGCTGTGCCTTGCATACTGCCGGACGTACGGCCTTCCGGTGCTCATCGCCCGCAGCTCCAACAACTACGGCCCCTACCAGCACCCGGAAAAGCTGATCCCGCTCGTGATCCATAACCTCTTGGTTGGAGAGGAAGTTCCTATATACGGGGATGGCGGACAGCGGCGTGACTGGCTCTTCGTGGAGGACAACTGCCGGGCCCTTCTGCTCCTCCTGGAACAGGGCGTGGTAGGAACGATCTACAACATCGCCACCGGCGTGCGCGTTCGAAACCTTGAGCTAGTGCAGAGCATCTGCATCATCCTGGCCCGAGAGCTCGGCACGGACCCAGCAGGATTCTTTGATCGCGTCCGTTTCGTTCCGGACCGGCCGGGTCACGATCGGGCGTATGCCGTGCGGACGGATCGGATCGCCCATACCTTGGGCTGGAGGCCGGAAGTGGACCTCGAGGAGGGACTGCTCCGCACGGTCCGGTGGTACCTCGCGAACCGCGACTGGCTCGTACAGAGGACGGACGAGGAGTACCGCGCGTACTACGAGGCGGTGTACCGACGGGGATGGAAGCTGGCATAACCCGCATCGTGGTCGTCGGTGCTTCGGGGCAGCTCGGGCGCGAGGTGATGCGGGCCTTCCAGGCAGTCGGTTGGTACCCAGTAGTTGGATTGAGCCATGGAGAGATAGAGTGCACGGATCCCGCATCGGTTCTGGAAGCGATCATGCCCCTGCGGCCAGGGGTGGTGGTGAACTGCGCAGCGTTCGTGCGGGTGGATGCCTGCGAGGACGACCCCGAGCGTGCCTTCCAGGTCAACGCCCTAGGCGCCCTGTACGTGGCACGTGCCTGCCGCAAAGCCGGAGCGCGGTGCGTGTACATCAGCACCGACTACGTCTTCGACGGCGCGAAACCCGACCCGTACGCGGAGGACGACCTACCGAACCCCCTCAACGTGTACGGGGCGTCGAAGCTCGCCGGTGAACTCCTCGTCCGGCAGGCCTGCCCGGATGCCCTCGTCGTGCGCGTGGCGAGCCTGTACGGCGGGCAGGGCGCCCGCGGCAAGGGCACGAACTTCGTCCTTACGGTCCTCGACCGGGCCCGCCGGGGAGAGCCGTTGCGCGTCGTCGACGACATCCGGATGTCGCCCACCTACACCGTGGACGCGGCCCGGGCCATCGTGGAGCTGCTCCGCCGCGGGGTGGCGGGGGTTTTCCACGTGGTGAACGAGGGCTCGTGCACGTGGTACGAGTTCGCGCAGAAAGCGCTGGAGCTGGCGGGCCTTGAGGTCCATGTGGAGTCCGTGCCGCACACCGCCTACCCCACCAAGGCCCGGCGGCCTGCGAACTCCGCCCTTTCTACCGAGAAGTTGCGCCGGACCGGCGTGTGCCTGAGGCCCTGGCAGGATGCCCTCGCGGAGTACGTTGCCCGACTGGCCGCCGGCGGGGACACCGGCCGCTGATCCGGGCAAGCCCGATGCTGAAGGAGGGTGGGACCCTGTTGCCGTGACTCCCGGGGATCCTTCTTGCCTTGTCCCGAGGGTGGATGCGGCGAGGCCCTTGACGTCTGAGGGTTCCGACGCTACAGAGAAGTCTATAGGGGGCGGGCAGGGGAACCTCTTCTGGCCTTGCGGGAGGGTCATGGCCGCGGAGCGGAACGGTCCCGTCACCCACGAACCCGAGGGCTCGCGCTGGTTCGTGGCCCACGTGAAACCGCGGCAGGAGGAGGCCGTCTGTCAGCGTCTGCGGTACAAAGGGGTGGTGACCTTCCTGCCACGGCTCCTGACGCAACGCCGTCACGGTTCCCGCAGGTGGCTGGCCATCGAACCCCTCTTCCCGGGGTACGTGTTTGTCCGTTTCCCCCTCGATGCCGGCGTGCTGTACCGGGTCCGTTGGACCCCCGGGATCAGGCGGTTGCTGGGGAATGAGGAGGGGCCGACGCCGATCGAAGACGGGGTGGTGGCGTACCTTAAGGAGCGGATGGGGGAGCTGGGGTACATCGTCCCGAGGCAGGAGCTCCGGCCAGGAGATCGGGTACGGTTCCGGGATGGCCCCTTCGCGATGCTGGAAGGGGTGATCGACCGGCCGGCCTCCTCGAGGGACCGGGTTCGGGTATTGCTACGCCTCTGCGGTACCTTGGTTTCGGTGGAAACGGCCACCGCGGAGCTGGAGCCGGTCTAGACCGGACTCCGTGGCCCTGCGGCTAGTGTCATGTCCGCAGGGTCTTGAACAACCGATGGCGGGTAGGGGTGAGCCCTTTCCGGTGCGGGGTCTGATGTACCCCGACGGCAGAGCTGTGCGCTTCTGACCGATGCCGATCTACGAGTACCGCTGTGAGGACTGCGGGGCCAAGTTCTCGGTGCTCTTCTGGCCGCCCGACCGGCCCGAGCCCCGCTGCCGGCGTTGCGGCAGCGGCCGGGCCCGGCGGCTGGTCTCGCGGGTCGCCCTAGTCCGGGGCGAGGAGGACCGCTTGGAGCGCCTGGCTGACGAGGTGAGCGGGCTGGACGAGTCCGACCCCCACAGCGTGGCGCGGTGGGTGCGCCGACTCGGTCGGGAGATGGGAGAGGAGGTGGGCGAGGACTTCGAGGAGGCCCTGGAGGAGGCGGACGCCAAATCCTCTGAAGCAAAGGGCGAAGGTGGGGAGGACCTGTGAGGGAGGACGCCGTGGCGCAGGTGGAAGTGCCGGCCCGGAAGCTGACGTACGAGGAGTGGGTGGAGGGCGAGGTGGTGGTGTTGGGCCCGGCGTCGAGGAGGCACCAGGAGGTGGTGGACTTCCTGGTGCAGACCCTAGGGGTGTTCGTCCAGGCAAGGGGGCTTGGCGTCGTCCTGAGCGCTCCGTTCCAGATGAAGACGGGTCCGGACCTCCCCGGCCGGGAGCCGGACGTGCTGTTCGTGGCCCGGGAGAACCTGGGCCGGCTGCGCGACCGCTACCTGGACGGTCCTGCGGACCTGGTGGTGGAGGTGAGCTCGCCCGACAGCCGTCTGCGGGACCGGGGGGAGAAGTTCGCGGAGTACGAGGCGGGAGGGGTCCGGGAGTACTGGGTGCTGGACCCTGAGGCCCGGCGCGCGGACTTCTGCGTGCTGGGTGCGGACGGCCGGTACGACCGGGTCCGGTCCGACGCGGACGGAGTGTACCGGTCGCGGGTGGTGGAGGGGTTCTGGGTACAGCCCGAGTGGATGTGGCAGGACCCGCTGCCGCCCGTGCTGGATGTGCTTCGGGAGCTGGGGCTTGTGGGGTGAGGACCACTCTGCTTGCCGGCGGGCGCTGCGTCGCTCCCCCGAGTCCGGACAACGGTCGTCTCAGGGGTATGCGGTGGGCCTGATCCTGGTGGACGAGCGGCGGCGGCCGGTTTCCGACCCCTACGTGGTACGGGTGGGGGGCTGGACCCTGGAGCGCTACCTGCGGGAAGCTCCGGAGTCCGGGTTCTGGGAGTTCGTGCGCGGGGAGGTGGTCGTGCACTCGCCGGCCAGCGCCGAACATCAGGACGTTGTGGGATTCATGTACTGGGTGCTGCGTGGCTACTGCGAAGCCAGAGGCTGGGGCAAAGTCCTCATGGGACCGGCTGCCGTGGAGGTCCTGCCTGACGTGGTCCGTGAGCCCGACGTGTTCGTCCTGCCGCCGCAGGAGGTGCCGAAGGCTTCCGGGGCGCCACTTCGGGTGAGGCCCGTGCTGGTGGTGGAGGTGACCAGTCCTGCCACGCGCGGGATGGACCTTGGAGAGAAGGCGGAGGAGTACCGGCAGGCAGGTGTGCCGGAGTACTGGGTGGTGGACCTGGAGACAGAGGAGGTCACAGCTCACACGCGCGGCGCGGGTGGCTGGGAGGTGGAGCGCTGGAAGGCCGGTAAGCTCGCGAGCCGGTCGGTGCCAGGGTTCTGGCTTGAGGTGGGGTGGCTGTTCTGTAAGCCCCTGCCCGCTGCCGACGGGTGCCTGCGGGACGTCCTGAAAGGGTGACGTAGCGGTTGGGGGCACGTACATCACCGGCATCGTCCGCGGCCCGACGTCTCGCACCCCTTCCGCCGCACCCTGGAGCCCATGTGGGTGCTGCTCGTCTGACAGGACCGGGCGGGGCCCGTGAGCGAGAGGAGTACCGCCGTGGAGGCGCGTCGGGCTCTGCTGAAGTCCGAGCTCGCCCGCATCCGGAGCCTGTTGGCGGGCCGTCCCGACGTGGTGGCCCTGTGGGCCTTCGGCTCCGTGGCGTCCGACCGGGTGGACGAATGGAGTGACCTCGACCTCGTGGTCGTCGTCCGCTCCGAGGAAGGGTTTCTCGA
>ENA-ORXB01000408-ORXB01000408.1-sediment-metagenome-genome-assembly--contig:-NODE-408-length-88033-cov-14.042169_pt1 | contig 88033 bp, 96 predicted proteins | sample MGYA00237863_ERZ511475 | MGnify/ENA primary metagenome ERZ511475 (study PRJEB26305, sample SAMN06343858) | sediment metagenome | isolation source: hot spring sediment | place: Canada: British Columbia...
TCTTCCCTTTTGACATGGCTTGTCCTTTTGTCGCTGACGAGCATTATATGCCCTCCTATGGTTTTGAGATAGTTTCTTAGTGTACGACCTAATCGGCCAGTTGGGTGTTCATTCTGGCACTTCTTTGCCCCTGGATGAAGTGACACGGCGTTGGCTGACGGCTCTGTTTGCGGCTGGAACAGTTCACTGGTATGTATCCGTCCTGGGCTCGGTCTGGTTCAATGCGCACGTTGTGACTGTAATGTGCCTACTCCTATACGTGCGCGAGGTGTTGACACGCGGACGCAGTTGGTTGGCTGGTGGCTGGCTGGGGTTGGCTGGGCTGGCACGGCCAACCGCTGTATTCGCGGCTGCGTTCTTCGTGACGCTAGCCGCAACTCAGGTCCACGACTGGCGACAGTTTCTCCGTCGACTGGGCCCGTTCCTGTTTGCCCTTGGGGTTGGGATTGGCATGTTGCTGGCCTACAACGCGGCTCGCTTCGGGTATGCGCTGGACTTCGGTTACGCCTACGTCGAGGGAGCCCCTAACATCACCGGCACTTATATGCGCTATGGTGGATTCAACCTGCGCTACCTGCCCTGCAATCTATACGTCTCGTTAGCCGGGTTACCCGACATACTGGGGCACTTCTCTCCCATTGCCGCCCGCCTGTGCGATTACCTTTTGCCTAGTGGCCCTTTGCCAGTTGCTAACCGGTGGTTGGCGCCCAACGCGCTTGGGATAAGTGTATTTCTGACAACACCGGCGTTATTGTACTTGTTCTACGCCCGTCGCCGCAGGCCTCTTGTGCTCGCAGCCTGGATCGGGCTTCTCTCAGTGGCTCTTCCCTTGTGGATGTATCATAACACCGGTTCGCTACAGTTCGGCTATCGATACAGCCTAGACGCTGCGCCGTTCTGGATGATGCTGATTGCAGACGGGATGCGAGAGCGTTGGGGTTGGTGGGCTCGCGCACTCATCATTCTATCCATTCTGATCAACCTGGCGGGGATGACCTGGATGTTCAGGGCCTTCAGTGGCTTCGGCTGGTTCAGTATGTGGCGCAGCCTGCTTGAGCTGCCCCACTGATCCGTGCCCTCTACCGCGAAGTACTCAAAGCCGGCGGCCACCCTCTGCATATAACGTTCCAATTCGTCCATCATTGCTTCTCCTTCGTTATGAGGAGTGCGGTCTTCCATCCTCCAGGCCCAGCAGAGCACAGAGCTACCCTCAAATCGGCAGGCGTTTCACCGGCATTTCAGGCGCACCCCCAGGCGTGCCCACGCCCATTATACGGGTGACGGGGAATCCGGCAAATCCTTGAGGCAGGGTTTGTCAGGAGGGGGCAGGGTTTGGCCTGCCGGCCGGGGGCTGCGGGGCAGATATGTGCGAAAAATTACACAGTTCCCAAAGAGGAACCCGCCAGTTCCTAAAATGAGAACTTGTAAGTTCCTAAAAATGGAACTTTTTGCCTTGACAGGGGATACAAGAGTATGCTAGAGTGTTGATGCCTATACAGGTCTCAACGCAGTGTGCAGGAGGGCGCCATGCACCGCTATCTCCTGTTTGACTCCGGCTGTTCACAGTGCACGGAAATCGCCCAGGCAGTTGAGCAGGCGACACAAGGCGGACTGGAGGCGCGCAGCCTGCGCGACCCCACCATGCAGCGCCTGCTGGCACAGGCGCGCCCCCACTGGCGCTGGCAGCCGGCACTGCTGGAGGTAGCGGGGGATCGGGTGCGGGCCTTCACCGGCCTGGCGATGGGCCTGCGCTTGGCGATGACGCTTGGGCCTCACCGAGCGCTGCAACTCATAAAGCTCCTAGGGCGCTTCAGCCCTTCCCTGAAAGGCATGGAGGCCGCCGATCTCGGCCGTCGCCGCTTTTTGGAACAGTTGGCTGCTCTCGTGCTTGTCCTCGGTTGGCCTAGGTCCCGGCTGTTCAAGGGAGCACTCACGCAGCCTGCTGGTCGAGCGAGTGTTTCATTTTCACCACTATCCACAGACAGCGTGAGTGAACTTGTCACCAAATCCATGGGAGAGACAGATGGCAAAATCCTTCATGAGTTTCTGTCTTCTCGGGGCTTCCAGCTACAGCCGAACTTGATTGAGGGACTCCAGGTTAAAAGCGACAGACTCAATGCGCACCTACTTATCGTGGGTTACGACGGCATACCTAGCGGTGCCAGTCTTATCTTTTTGACAGGAACATCTCAAGATCAAGAGGACTCTGGACATCACTTTCCCATCCACAGTTGGGCTGGTTGGATCGTCGATGAGGCAATCTACATAGTGAAGGATAAGCAGGTCGTTCCATTCCCAGATGGAACAGCACGCATGCAAGGGGTACCAAGGTTGCCACGACAGCCAGTGTCCGGTGAGGCAACTGGCATAGAGACTCACTGTTGTCCCCTCTATTATAATTGCTGGATGCTGAATGCGATTTGTGTTGCTCTCTTTGTCTGTTGTGCCCTTGGTGACCCGATTTGCTGTGCGTCAGGTCTTGCAGTATGCTTACAAGCTACAGCCGTATGCGCTTCGGCGGCCTCGTGTGGCCCTCCTACTGGCTGTTAGCCTGCTCGGCTCTTCAGGATAGGGCAGTAGCGCAAAAGGAGAGGGCACATGACAACCCCACCCTTTGAAGAACACGGATTATGGAACTATTCCGGCGAGTCCGGCGATTGGGCTTTGAGTGGCGTGATTAGCCTCTTGCTGCTCTGGATGAACTATGCGCCAAGCTATGGAATTCCGGTTGAGATGCCCCTGGCGCTTTTGACCCTGACCGTTGCCTTGCTAATGCGGCGGGGGTGGCAACGGCGACGGACACCTGGCCGCGCTGGTCTGCCTGAAGAGCAGCGCCGACATCTCCAAAAAGTGGCTGCTTTGGGGATGGCCGGCATAATAGTGGGCGTTGTGATCGGTGTAGCCGTCTTTGTCCGGGATTGGATACTCTTCGCTATATTGTTGCCCGCAAGCCTCACTGTTGGAGTTGCGCTCTACCTGGTCGTGGCCCCTCCCCTGAGGATGGCTCCCTGGCGCTTTTTCCTTATCCCGCTGGCCGCATTGATTTTGGCAGGGCTTCTCCGGACGATTCTGTCAGGCTATGACTATATCAACCTTTTCCTGCTCTCCAATGCGGTGCTCTCATTGGGCATGGCACTCCGGTTACACCTTGGCCGTCCAAAAGCGACTCATCGTTAAAACAAAGTGAAGCTATCCGTCCCACTCTTCTCCAGGAGGGAAGGACGGCAGCCACTCCCGCAGGTCCTCCGGCACATCCACATCAAACGCCAGGCCAGGCGAGCGGTACAAGCGGCAGGACACACCCCGCGCCTGGCAAAGCTCCTGGTGGCGGGCAAAGCTGCCCACACCAAACATAGCTGAACAGCCTTATTGTCCTCTCGGTCGCAGGGGCAAATACGCGGTGGGCACAGTTGGGGGTTCAGGAGCTGGCCCTCTGGCTAATGACATCAGGCGATATGCTGGCCCAGGGGGAAGTCTGGCGCCAAATAGGGGCGCAGGGGAAGAAAGCGCTGCAACGACGATGGCGGGACGCCTAATGCACCAAGCTGATAGACAGGGGATTCGGTGCATCATGGGTAGGCTGGCCCGCGGATCGCTCCTACCGGCCATCAACGCCCCAGAGAGAAACTCTCAATGGGCGACCGGGGACGCAGGGCGGAAGCCCCCAGTCCTCCGTCACCCGTCAATCAGTATCCCCACAACAGGCATACGTTTAAAGACCTCTTCCCCATGCGGCGCCTTGCGCAGGCTGCGGGTGAGGTCCAGGCCGCTGTAGTGTAGCCCCTCGTGCATGCCGCTGCGCCAGCGCAAGCTCTGGCTCACGTCGTACACCTTGCCCTTGTAAGCGATATAGACAGGCTGACCCTTTTCACCATTGTATTGGCGTAGCTCCATTTCGGTAAATTCACGCACCGGACCTCACTAAGGGATCTGGATATAGGACTCAAAACTCAGGCCAGGCAAGCGCAGGGTGGCGCTGATCGGCGCCGTGAGCGCGGGCGTGGCGCTGGGGGCAGGGGTACTGGGGGCGAGGCCGATCGCTGCCGCATATTGGGCGTGCTGATACAGCGTCAATGCACCGCCCTCACCGGGGAGCGCCTCCACCAGCCCATCGCCGTTGGCATCCACGCCATATAGGATGGATTGGCTCAGCCGGAGCAGTTCCTGGACGAGCGGCCGGGCAGCGCTCAGGTCGGCAGCGCGAATGACCGCCAACGCCGTATCGCGGGCCTGCTCTGTCCAACCCAGCAGATTGGTCACGCACACCTGCACATGGCCCATATGCACCTGGATCGCCTCGGTGGCATCGGGGGCGGCGGCGGCCCCTCGGGCGGCCTGGTCGGCGGCCTCCAGGTAGCCCGCCCGCGCCCCCTCTTGCAGCAGGCCGAACCCGTCGCCGGGGTCCAGGGTTCTCCCGTCCTTGTCCAGGTCGCCGTAGTCGCGGCCTTCCTTGCCCTCAATGAGGTTCACGATCACCTCGGCGTGGCGCCGGACGCCGGTCAGGTCGCCGGCCTGCGCGCCCGCCTGGGCAGCCTGCGCCTGGCGCAGGACCTCCTCGGCGTTGACGCGGATACCGATGGCGTAGCCTCTCTGGAAGGGCGCGTCGGCGGCGCCGGCCACCAGGGCGCGTAAATAGGTAAGCGCCTGGGTGGGCAGGCTGCCTGTATAGACGGGCGGGCCGGATGGTTGGGCGCCGCTGCCGGAAGCAGGCTCCAGCGTGATCTGAACGCCCTCATACGTCACCAGCAGATTCTGATAATTGGGATCAGAATAGTTGAAGGCCACGCGCCCATCGCTCTCCACCGCGATCGCGCCCAGGCGCAGCGGCCCCTGCGCGCTGCCGGTAAGCCAGCCCACGTACACCCGGCCGGGGGGCGGAGGGCTGACGCCGCTCAGGATAAGCCGGAGTGCATCGCTGAACCCCAGCCGGTCTTGAAAGGCCAGGAGGCCGACGACCTGGGCGCCTAGCGGCCCGGTGGGTGGGGGCGGCGGGCTGGGGCGGGGCGTGGGGGTGGGGGGCGTGAGCGCGGTGGGCAGGGCGGCGATTTCCTCGGCGGGGAGCACCGTCACAGTCCCCGTCATGCCGGAGCCTGGGTTGCCGTGAAAGACGCAATAGTAGGGGAACGTGCCCACCTGGTCAAAGGTGAAGGAGAAGCTCTGCCCCTGGTCCAGGAGCATAGAATCAAATTGCCCATCGTTGGCGGTGACCGTGTGCGGTGCGCTGTCGTGGTTCACCCAGGTCACCGTAGTGCCGACGGGGACCCTCAGGGCCTGCGGCTGGTAGGCGAAGTCTTGGATGATCACGGTGGCTGTGCCACCGAGCGCGGCGGGTTGGGCCGTTGGCATGCCGGGGGGCGGCTCAGTGGGCCGCATGTACCAGACATAGTAAGTGGCCAGGCCGACCAGGGTGATGGCCCACCAGGTCCCCAGGGTGAAGCGCATGACCCCCTTGACGTTTTGGAAGCGCATGAAGCCGGGGATCAGGCGGCGGGTGGAGGGACTCATGCGCAGGACCACGAACAGGCCCAGGAGTTCGCCGAACGTGCCCAGGAGGGCATGGACGGCAGCGACGGCAGTGCGGGGGCGCACCAGGTTTTGGGGCAGGCCGGGGGCCACCTCATCCAGGAAGGAGATCAGCATGATCCCGGCGATGAGGGGGATATTGAGGAGGACGACAGTGGTCTGGATTTTCTGGTGGGTGGCGAAGTCTTTACGCCGGGCGAACCAGGCGCCGGCGAGCAGAGCCAGCGCCATGATGACATGCAGGGTCAGGTTAAGGTCGGCCAGGAGGTCCGCAGGGGTGCCGAGGAAGCCCTTCACTCTGTCTCCTAGGGTGTGGTCGGTTAGTATGGTGTTATGGCTCCGGATAATGGCCCCGTGAAGGGCTTATTCTAACGCGAAGAGCGGCGCAGCGCAAATGCCGGCGGGCTGGAAAGAGAGCATATCACACGGATCTCATGCGCTTCACCCAGCCCGACACGCTCGTGCCTGACCCCGCCAACCCCCAGACGCTGAACCGCTACGCCTACGTGCTCAACAACCCCCTCAAGTACACCGACCCCACGGGACATTACGTCTATGAGGGGGCTACACAGACAACTACGACCCCACCCGGCATAGCTACACCCTGCCCAATACGGCAGGGCTGATCGGGGCAGAGGTCTGGTTTCTTGGGCCTGAGGACGCTGGGGCGATTTATGGGGTGGCAACGCCGATGCGCGTGGCGATGTGGCGTGTGGTGGCCACCAACGATCAGCCGGCGGCGTTGGTCAACCAGAGCACCTTTGCGGCTGCGGTGGCAGTGGCAGCGGCAGTGCCCAGGAATCCGGGGCCGAGTGGCATTAGTGGCATCGCCGCCCCAGAAGGGATTGGGGCCGACCCCTGGGAGACGGGATCATGGTCACAAGCCCCCGGTCTTGGGGATGTGGCCAGGGCCAGAGCCTCTCGCGGGTTACCACCCAAGGTGGGTACAGAAGGCCGGACCGTCGCTGTACTGGCAGCCGATGGGGAGGTGTATGTAGGCGTAAGCGGGCGCAAGGACATCGTATCGGCGCTGAGAGAAGCAGTAAATCCTATAAGCCGGGATCATGCTGAGATTGATGCCTTGAACCAGTTGTATTTGGCTCGTCAACAGACTGGGATTACGGGAGGGCACGCCTCCCTGGCTGTAGACCAAGCACCTTGCCGCGCTTGTGGCGTGAACGGTGGTATTCGCTCAGCTGTGGAGGCGGTTGGGCTGGAATCCTTGACAGTTATTTATCCTGGGGGTAGTATGAGCGTAACACCGAGGCATTTGCCTCGTTAACACCGTTATGGCGGAAGGTTGTACAACCCCAAGGCTCAGGAGGTGGCAGCAGGATGATAGGCTTCAAAAGGAAATTGTATAAAGGAAATTTGGAAGGCATCCCTGATCCCACCTGGGATCAGGTACACCAGGCATTGTTAGAAATGGATGGCGATGTGTTAGACATGGTGGGTTTACAGCTAGAGGGGATTGGCGGTGTGCTGGCTGGTGGGGGGAACGAAGGGCGGTATATAGTGATTTATGAGCCTGAAGCTTGGGAAGAGGTTCCTCTTACCCTGACCGATCTTTCCGAGACAGGACCGGATGTGTGGCTGAAAACACAGACGTTCGAGTGGCGGCCTGCCAAAGTATGTGTCAGGTTGCCTCTTGTGTTGAAGGTGTTTGAACATTTCTTTCACACAGGTGAACTGCCAAAGGATGTAAGGTGGGAATTTGGTAGCTTAGGTGTGGAGGCAGACTTATCCTCACCTGGCCACAAGTCCTTAATAGAGCAGCGGGATGAGAAGATCAGCGAGGCTCGTCGCTTTTTTGAGAGTCAGGGCTTCACTTTCGTAGGCTATGATTGTGCACTCGTCTTCAAGGATAAGCAGGGCAATAGAATCCGGGTAACGGTCATCATTGGCCCAGGAGGGGAGGCAGAGTATCTAACAGAAAGAGCAGGTTCGGAACGTCCTGGAGGCGCTGCCTTGCCTGGGGAGGCGGCATAACCCCTGGGTGGGGTGTGGGTGGGGCGGCAGCGGTACACGCCGTATGGGCAGGTGCGCTACCAGTGGGGCAGCCTGCCCACGACGTACAACTTCACCGGGCAGCGGCTGGACGGGGACACGGGGCTGTTGTACTACGGGGCGCGCTACTACGACCCTTATCTTAACCGCTGGATCCAGCCCGATACGATTGTGCCCGATCCTCACAATCCGCAAAGCCTGAATCGGTTCAGCTACACTTTGAATAACCCAGTACGGTATACGGACCCGACGGGACATCGTGTGTGCGGAGATGATCCGGAAACCTGTGAGCCTGGCGAGAGGGCCAGATATAATATTATCTTCCGGATTCTTCCTGTCTCTGAAGAGGATTTAGAATGGATACAGTGGTATGGAGCTACAGAGTACGCATATGTCAAGCGAAACAGCGATCTCTACGCTTATTCGCAGAGACTTCACGGGGGCCTTGATTTGGGTGCTGATGCCGGCACCCCAGTACGAGCTGGTGTAGCAGGCGAGATCGTCAAGATTACCTATGAACCAGGGGTTTGTGCGCCGGAATGCCGCACTGGCTTTCGACCTGCGAATGTTACAGTACGCGTTGGTGGCTATGACATCATATACGGACACCTCGAAGAAGGTTCTCTCGGTGACCTTGGGGTAGGAGATACCGTCTATCCGGATACGCAACTTGGCACTGTTAGTAACGAAGAAGGCCACCTCCACTTGGAGATTCGAGACGCTGGCGAGCCCTATCCTGGAAATCTACATAATCCCCTAGATTTTATGTCTGAAAGGAAATATCAGACGCTGTTGGCGGTCTCTCTTTCAGATACACAACGGGTTGCTTATCCGAGAGAGGCAACATTCCACACGGGACAATCTCAGGACCCCCATAATCAGCCTTTGGTGAGACGTGATGGTAGGCCCGAGAACAGATATTGGTAAAGGGGCAGGCAGTTCATCTCTATGCAAGACAAATCAGGGCGCAAATCGCCCTTAGTTATGCTGGCTAAGCCAACTATAGCCAGGCCGGTGACGAAATACAGTCAGGAGGCACAGAATGGATAAACAGATCAAGTTTCTAATGGTTGGTCTAACCCTACTTACAGCCGCGAGTATAGTGACATCTTGTTCTGGTTCGGCATCCGAGCCGTTCAATGACCCTAGCAGTATAAGACCTTCGGTTACATCAACGTCGTTGATTCCGGTAACTCCAACGATTATCCCAAGAACGAAGTCGCCACAACCTAATCCAACTCCAGCTACCATGACACCTAAACCGGCACTCACCGCAGAAACCGGGATACGAATAACTGTCCAGCAGATTGCTCAATCTCCGGGCGGAGAGTTCGGATGGATGGCAAACAGCAGCATTCTGCTTTATGAGGTTATGGAGCCCCAACATCAGTTATGGTCATACAATGCTCAGACAGGAGAGCAGCGCCAGTGGTCTGCAGACTTTCCCTGGAGTCTGCCTCAGGGCATAATTGAGACCTTACCATCGGAAGCCCGCGATTTCAGTGTATCTCCGAGTGGGTTGAAGATACTCTACAGTATACCTGATACCTCAGGAACTCCTGATCTGAAGGAACCACCCGAAGATATTTCTGAAGCCCAACTGTGGTTGTGGGAGGCTGGATCAACGTCTAAACTGGCGAACTTGGAAGACTGCATCAGTGACTATAGGTGGTCGGCCAATGAATCTATAGTTGTCATTCGGTCGCTGTCGTATCGTATGGGATGTAAGGTTCATGTGTGGATGCTTGACTTACAGCGGCGTACTTTACAGCCGCTGTTCACAAGAGCAGACTACGAAGACCCGGTGATCGTAGACGACATAACCGTCGATGGTACTTCAGTCTTGTATCATACAATTGGAGAGGTCGGTAACCTGTCCGTCCGACAGCTAAGGGATAATGTTGACATTCCGTTACTGACCCTGGGGGAAGAACGAGCACGTGGTGTGTGGCTTCAAGATGAACAGAAGGTATTAGTTGAGATATGGTCGTCAGGCCAGGCACATGTATCAACAGGAAAACTCTGGATCTATGATATGGTTACGTCGGAACTTAGGCCGGTGATTGGATTTCCGGAGTCACGGCTGATTCCGTGGAAGATATCTCCTGATAGACAGTGGCTTGCATTCATAACAGGGACAGCGGGGCCAGCGGACGATATCCAAGCTCTTTGGATCGCTGATTTGAGCGCCATTCGTTGAGCCCACCAACCGGATTCTTATGATGCTAGCGTACTATGGCTCCAAATAAACAAAAGGTTGGATTTTCTGGAAGCGCTCGCAGATGACTTGCAGGCGCTTTTCATTGCTGTCAGTCTCCAATTCCCCGACAGGCTGTGGCGGCTTGCAGGCGACGAGCAACGCTTCGGGAGGTCTCGACGTGAGCTACATGAACCTGACGGGTCGGGTATTGAGCACGGCAGCGCTGAGCTACACCGTCGAGTACAGCGTCAACGACCCCAACAGCGAAGTGCAGTGGGGGCTTATCTTCGGGCCGGCGTCCGTCCCTACCTCTACCCTCATGCTCTATCCTGGGCAGACGATTACCTGGACGTGGGGAGCGATAGACAACCAGGGGAGGGAGGCGCCGCCTGGCGACTATCGGGTGGTGCTGATGGGGACAGGCAGCGATGCACAGTCAGCGAGCGCGGGAGGCGGGATTACACCAGGGACGCCGGTGCATACGCGGATCAACTACTACTACCTGGGCAGCCAGCGGGTGGCGATGCGGCGAGGCACAGTGGGAGAGGCTGGGGCAGTGTTCTACCTGCACGGCGACCACCTGGGGAGCGTGAGCGACACGACGACCTCGATTGGGGGCTTGTACGCCAAGCAGCGGTTTGCGCCGTATGGCAAGGTGCGCTACAGTTTCGGTATGTTCAGCATGCCGACGAGCTACAACTTCACCGGGCAGAGACTCGACACGACGGGGTTGCTTTACTTTGGGGCGCGCTATTACCATCCTTATCTTAACCGCTGGATCCAGCCCGATACGATTGTGCCCGATCCGGGCAACCCCCAGAGTTTAAACCGATTCGCCTATTCATACAACAATCCCGTCAAGTATAGGGATCCATCGGGACACCGCGCGTGTGAAGGTGATCCTCAGGATTGTCAACCGCCTCCCGCCAACAACGGTTACGCCAACTCCTATGGGATCTTCTTCTATCCCCCCGACTGGACGGCTGCTCAGATAGCAGTTATATTGCAAGCGGCACAATTAGTCGAAAACGCTCTGAAGAGAGGTGATTTCATAAGCGCGCATCGGTATGGCGAAGGCTGTTCACTATGTGGTTACAGTAGCGGCGGTAAAGCTTTCCAGGCCGTGTTTGGGTCTGTGACAATGCAGCGGGTCGACGAGGACATCTGCTGTATGAAAACCGACCGTTTTCAGAACACTATCATAGTCTGGAATGACGCATTCAAGTACAACCTGCTCTTCAATACTATTCACGAGTTTGGACACCTTTTCGCTCACCATGCTAATAACCAGCAGCCTTACGACGAACTGATCAACACCCCCACGAAGGTAGATGGTGTCCTAGTGTTCGGGGGTCACACACGAACAGATTATGGATACAAGCCGGGTCCCGGCGGCTCACAGTTTCCCTATCAACAGCATCCATGCTGCATTCCAGGCTATGACCCCGCTTGGGGTGGTGAGGACTTTGCAGACATGTTCCTGAATTGGAGCCTCAATAGTTTTGCGAACAATTCTTACGGCACCGCGCGATATAATTGGATAGACGTTAATATGCCAAGATGGATCAGCTTGGCCGTGAGTGGAACTCCATAATTGGGAGGTAAAGAATGACCCATCAACGTTGGACCTGGTTACGTTACGCCGTTTCGGTCGTGGGGATTATGCTGGCCGCGTGCGCCGTCTCTCCACCGGCCATGCTTGCACCAGCTAGCATGACCCCCTTGCCCGAAGTTCCGACTCCAACAGCTACGACGACTGCAGTCCCTAGCCAGGTGCCAGTCACGCATGCACCGGCCTCAATGACCCCTGTACTGAGTGCTACCCCCCCGCCTATTCCAACCCTAACGACTGAACAAGCTGGGCAGTTTGCAGCGGCAATGCTTGCAAATAATGGTGGTTGCGAACTGCCATGCTGGTGGGGTGTCGCACCTGGTACGACAGCTGACCAGACTGTCAAGGATCTCTTCGCATCACATGGCCTTGAACTTCGATCTGGCAAACCACATTACGAAGGTGGTGAGCGTCTCTTTGGAGTATCAGACCCTGAACGTCCATTGGATCCTGAACGCCCACTTGATTACTACATAAATGTGAGGTTTGACACTAGAGATGGTGTAGTTCGATCCATCAGGGTCGACAGTGAGACTTATAACGCTCAACTATCTGACCGTTTCACTCAAGATTGGAGGCCTTATGCATGGAGTAGCATATTGGCCCGCTATGGCCCTCCATCCTGGGTAGGCATCTGGCTGCAGCCGTTTCCGGAGCCAGATGCTCCGAACCAGCCAGAAGAGCCAACAGTTTATTCACTAGAATTGATTTACGAGCCACTAGGCTTTGCGATCAATTATAGAGGTCCGGCGGTATACATCAAGAAGGCGAACATAGTGCGTGCCTGCCCTGTCTTTGACCAAGTTACGGCTATCAGCATAAGGTCGGTCTCGCCCGAGAATTCGGTTGTTCAATTGATCCTCTCGGAGAGAGAGATGTCGTCCCTTGGACCTTCGCTTGAAGAGACCACCGGGATGAGTGTTAAGACCTTCTATGAAACCTTCAAGACTACCAGTACGAAAGCATGTCTGGAGGGGTTATCTGAAACCTCTCCATGAACGACGATTCGTATTTAGACAATGTCGGGATAGCAATACTCTACGCAGCGTCCTAATTTGACAAACCGACGACTTCTGGCTAGACTGGGCTTGGCCCAAAGGAAGCGGGAGGGGGCGACCGGTTGTCCGGTGGCTCTCTTCCGTTTTCATTTTCCTTGCTCTCGGTCAGCAGCAGCGTTCTGCGACTCAGCAACTCCCGCATCCGCGCGACCAGCACCAGGCGCATCTCAGCACTCAGGTCAGGCGCGGCCAGTTGCGTTGCCAACCCCAACAACTGTTCTCGTTCGTCCTCGCGCATCGGCTCACCGAGGCTATCGCCTGGCGATGCGGCCAAATCCAGGCGCTTCTCGACTTCAGCCATCGCCGCATAGTAATCCTGAGCGACGGTGCGGTCATGCACACGGGCATATACCATCGTCGAGTTCAGGCGCGTGTGCCCCAGGAACTTCTGGATCGAGGTGATGCGACAACCCGCATTGAGTAACTGCGTGGCACACGTGTGGCGCAGCCGATGGGGATACACCGCCACCCCGGCGCGCCTGCCTGCTGCCTTGATGCGGCTACGAATGAGGTCCTTGCACAGCGGGCGGTTACGGTAGAGGAAGACATGGCGCGTCGGCCCTGACCCCCGCTCGGCCAGGTAGTCGCGTAGCACCTTAACAACCGAGTCCGTCAGATACACCGTGCGGTCCTTGCTGCCCTTGCCCTGCCGCACCATCAGCTTGCGCCCGGCCAGGTCCAGATCCTCCAGCTTGAGTTCTTCTACCTCGCCCAAGCGCAGCCCGCCCTGCCAGAGCAGATAGAAGGCTGCCCGGTCCAGGAGCGCATCGCGCCTGTGATGCGCCTGTTCAGGATGTGCCACGCGCTGCTCCAGGTCGTCGCGCAAGCGGCGCACGTCCTCATCCGTGAGGAACTTGGGCAGGCTATCCGGCTCTTTGAGCGCGGGCATCCGCAGCAAGCTGCGCGGCAGCTCCCAGCCCTGGTCGCGCAGGTACAAGAGGAAGGCATGGAAACAGCGCAGGTCGCCGTTGATGCTCGTGGGCGAATAGCCGGCCGCCAGACGATGGTCCACGTAGTCGAGCACATACTGACGCTTGATGTCGGCGAGCGCTGTGATGGTGTACTGCCCAAACAGCCAGCGCCATACGCGCGTCTGCCCACCCCAGAAGCGCAGGCGCTGCTCATTGGAGCGGGCCGGCCGCCAGTTGCGCGCCGCCAGGTGCTCGTAGCGTTCGAGCAGCGCCACCAGCCAGTCGGGCAGCCCGGCGCAGTAGTATGCCTGGTTGATGGGACGCAAGGGCGGGTCGCTGGGCTCGCCGCGCTCTTGCAACAGGAAGCGACGGAACTTGGCCAGCGCACAGCGGGTCATCTCCACCCACTCGCTGCCCCGACACTTGGCTTTGACGTAGTCCATCACGACACTGAAATCGTGCTCCAGATCCAGCTCAGGATGGGGTTTGAGAGCCAGGCCGAGGACATTGCCGGCAGTGGGAATGTACAACTGCTCTATCACCGCCGGGCTGGTCCCGCTGCCCAAGAGCCATACCCGGTAGCGTTCCAAGAGGGCGATGTTCTCCGGCGGCCAGGCGCTGGTGGGCTTGGGGCGGGGATGGCCAGGGGGCAGGCGCGTGTCGCGGCGGTGGCGCAGCGAGTGGTCGTAGCGGGCAGCGGCAGTCGTTGCCATCGTCGCCTCCCTCACTGCCAACTGTCCAGCTTGCGGCTGGCGGCGTAGAAGTCGGCGCGCACCTGGGGGTCGTTCGCCTGGGCGTAGGTCTGGGTGCTCTCCAGCCAGGCGTGGCCCAAGAGCCGCTGGATGGTCGTGACGGGCACATCGGCGGAGAGCAGGTCATGGGCGAAGGAGTGGCGCAGGCCATGCGCGCTCAAGACCACGCCTGCGGCTTCCCGGTAGCGCATCAGGCGCTTGTGGATGGCGGTGGTGGAGAGGCCAGCGTGCTGGTAGCTGAGGAAGACGAAATCGGAGGTCACCGACGGGCGTTCAGCCAGGTAAGCTCTTAGCGCCCGCTCGGCTTGGGGCGAGAGGTAGACAGCACGCTCCTTGGTGCCTTTGCCGTGCGCGATGAGGCGCGGCTGCGGCTCGTCGAGGTAGAGGTCGGTGAGGCGCAGTTGCGCCACCTCGGAGATGCGTAGGCCACACCTGAGCATCAACAGGAACATCGCCCGGTCGCGAGCATCGCCGATGACGCTGAAGAACCTACCCAAGTCCTCTTCCGGGACAGGCCGAGGCAGGCGTTGGGGTGCTCGGAGCATATGACGGCGAGGACGGACTGGACAGGTGAGGGCAGGGTCTTCATCGCTGAGGAAGGCATACAGCGACATGAGCGCGATGAGACGACGGTTGATCGTGGCGGGCTTGAAGCCCCTGGCCGACTGGCGCGTGACGAAGCGGTCCACATCCTGGATGGTGATAGAGCCAGGGGGACGGTCGCCGACGATGGCGACGAACTGCTTGAGGTCGTACTGGTAATCGCGCCAGGTGCGGGCTTCGGGATTGCGGCGGCGCAGCCAATTGACGAACCCTTCGATCTCGGTTAGCATGACGGTTCCTCCTGTGGAGTGGGATGAGTTGGACTGGCATCCCCCATTCTACTCCCAGGAGGCTTCCCTGACTGCTACCGCCTGCCGCGAAGCGTCAAATGGGTGTGGTTAAGATAAGTGATCCGCGCTGGGGCGGTTCATCAGCGCGGACACCATCGTGCCGGAGCCAGGCAACCCCCAGGCGCTGAACCGCTATGCCTATGTGCTCAACAACCCGCTCAGGTACACTGACCCCAGCGGGCATGTCTATATTGGCGGCATCACCCCGGACGACCCTATTCCATCCGGTTGCCTGAGCCCGTGTGAGATCGTTTACTCGCCTGAGGGCTTAACCAATGCCTGGAATGCCGTCAAAGCCACCGCCAGCCTAGCTGTCGATTTCGTGCCGGTCGTGGGTGATGCCAAAGGTGTGGTTGAGGCCTTCACCGGCCATGACCTGTTGACCGGTGAGGACCTGGGCAACTGGCGTTGGATGGGCCTGCTGGGCGTCTCGGAGTTGAGGCGGCTGCGCCATACGGATGACGCGCTAGCGTTAGGGAAACAGCTTGCGCTGCCTGGCTTCGAGGATATTATTGAGGAGGTAGGCGGAGATGTTAGTCGCACCATTCGCCACCACATCGCCACCAACAAGAACTGGATTCGAGACCCGAAGTGGTCACAAAAGTTCCACGAGTTGTTTGCCAAAGGTGGGATGTCTCTAGAGGATGTGGCCAACATCGTGGAGCTGCCAGCTGAGCTGCACAAGGGGCCACATTCCCAGGCCTATCACCAGTGGGTGTATCGGCGGATCGAGGAAGCGATTGCTGGGTTAGATGATCCGGCTCAGATTCGGGCCGCTTTGGAAGCCCGGTTACGATGGATTGCGGAACAGTTGAAGGAGCATCCGGAATGGTTGAAGAATCCGCCAGCGCAAGGAGGGCGATGATGCGCTATTACGAATGGTCAGCCAATTCGGAAGGGAACAGCAGTGTGGACCATCTTCGGATTAAGGGGTGGAAGGATGATTTCGCTCTGGCCCAGAGGCTGTATGAAGGGCGTCCTTTTGGGGAGGGAGAGTGGGAGCAGTGGGCGCCTGCAGATTGGTCGGAGGACGGGCCTTTGACAGACCTTCTTTTTGATCCGAAGTTCCACGTAGTTTCTCCCCGTCTGAAGGCCCTGCTGGAGGGTTTGGGATTGGGTTCTGAGATCCAGTTTTTGCCGATTCGGATTAAGGGGGAGAAGAGCGGGAGGAAGATAGAGGGCTACTCCGTGGCCAACTTCCTGCGGCGCATCCAATGCTTGGATCTGGAGCATTCCATCGGGGTTGAGTTCTACGGTCCGGATTGGATACGGCCAGAGCAACGGGGGAAAATCGCGGGCGTGTGGAAAGCGGCGCTGAGGAAAGAAGCAATTGGCGATGCTCGTTTGTTCCGTGTAGATGAGTGGAAGTACATTGTGGTGATCCGTGAGGATGTCAAGCGGGCGATGGAGGAGGCGGGGATCACGGGGTGTTACTTCTTAGAGTTAGGGGTAGTGTAGTCTCAGCACTTTAACAACCGACTGCCACCGCACCGGGCAGCGGCTGGACGGGGACACGGGGCTGTTGGACTACGGGGCGCGCTACTACGACCCCGCGCTCATGCGCTTCGTGCAGGCGGACACCATTGTGCCGGAGCCGGGCAACCCGCAGGCGCTGAACCGCTATGCCTATGTGCTCAACAACCCGCTCAGGGCGTGGCGTGCGGCGGCGATAGAACAGGGTGCCCCTGGTCTCGGTCAGCGTCTGGCCGCATGTCTTGCAGCGGTAGCGTTGCGCGCCATTGGGCGTGTGTCCGAACAGTCCAAATATTATCCGTCTCACCCTTCTCCAGGAGGGAGGGACGGCAGCCACTCCCGCAGGTCCTCCGGCACATCCACATCAAACGCCAGGCCAGGCGAGCGGTACAGGCGGCAGGGCACACCCCGCGCCTGGCAAAGCTCCTGGTGGCGGGCAAAGCTGCCCACACCAAACGCATAGGGGATCAGGCCCGGCGGCGCACTGAGAAGCGCATTCGTCCCCTGCTCCCGCCGGTCGGGGGCCAGAACCACAACGGGGGCTGGCTTGGCCAGCGCCACCAGCCCCGCCACGTCCTCCCCGCTGAGCAGGGGCAGGTCGGCGGGCAGAACCAGCGTGGCTTCAGCGCCGCGCTCGGCCAGCCAGGCCGTTGCCTGCGCCAGGGCTGCGTTCAGGCTGACCTCTATTTCCATTAGCGCAACCGCGCCTTTCGCCTTGGCCAGGTCAAGCGCGGTGGGGTCGGCGCTGACCACCAGCACGCCGGCCAGAACCGGCTGCGCCGTCAACACATCCAACGTCCGCGCCAGCAGCGCCCGCCCCAACGTCGCCCGCTGGTTCGGCGTGAGCACCGGCGCCAGGCGGCTCTTGGCCTGGCGCAATGACTTCACCGGCACCACCGCCCAGGGTTTCATAAGCGTTCCACCATCTCCAACACTTCCCGCGCCAACCGCGCACGGTCAGCCTGATCACGCATGACCACATCGGTCACGAGGGGCCGGAGACCCAGCGCGGCGATGCGCTCGGCCTCGGCCTGGTCGGCCCAATCCAGCACGAACCCACTCAGGAAATCGCCATAGCCCTGAGCAACGCTCAGCGGGGAGACAGGCTGGCCCAGTTCGGCCATCATCTTGGCCGCCGGGCCCTTAAGCGCCTGTCCTCCCACAATGGGCGAGACGGCTACCACGCGCGGGGCGTCGCGCAGCGCTTCGCGCACGCCGGGCAATGCCAGGATCGGGCCAATGCTCACGAACGGGTTGGAGGGACATAGGATCACCGCATCGGCGGAGCGGAGTGTAGCCATCACCGCGAAGGTGGGGCGTGCCGCCCCGATCCCCTCAAAGCGGATGCGCCGCACCACCGGTTGCCAGGCGCGGCGGACGAAATATTCCTGAAAGGGCAACTCCCCTTCGTCCGTCTCCACGACTGTAGCCACACGGGCATCGCTCATGGGCAGGATCGTGACCTGCACCCCCAGGGCACGCGCCAATGCCTCTGTCACCGCTGTCAGCGTCATGCCTTCCCTGAGCCAATGGGTGCGCAGGACGTGCGTCGCCAAGTCGCGATCGCCCACGTGAAACCAGATCTCCTGTCCATAGCGCCCCAGCATCTCCAGCGCCTGGAAGGACTCCCCGGCCAGCCCCCAACCGGTCGTCGGATTGGCGACCCCGGCCAGCGTGTACATCACCGTGTCCAGATCGGGGGAGATGTGCAGGCCGTACCACTCAAAGTCATCCGCCGTGTTAACCACAATCGTCAGGGCCTCAGGCGGCAGCACCTGTGCCAGGCCATCGGCGAGCCTGGCCCCGCCAACACCCCCAGCCAGCGCCACCACGTTCATCGGCCCCTCACCCCTGCCCCCTCTCCCGCAGCGCGGGAGAGGGGAAGTAGTACACCACCCGGCTCGCCAGGGGCGCGCGGCCTTTCCCTTTCGGCGCTTCAGCGGGATACCCCAGCGTGATCAGCGCCTGCGGCTGCCAGCCCTCAGGCAGATCAAGCGCAGCCTTTACAGCGTCTGGGCAAAACAGCGGGGCACACATCCAGCACGCGCCCAGCCCTTCTGCATGCGCCGCCAATAGTAAATTCTGTACCGCCATCGCCACGCTTTGCACCGCCATCGTCCACTCCGCCTGTGAACGTTGGGGATCGGGATAGACATCCATATCCGCCAGGGTCAACGCGACCAGGATGACAACCGGCGCGCCGGTGATACGCGCATAGGACCGCGCGACATCCCTCTCAATGACCTCTGGAGGCAGGCCATCGCGCTCCAGATCGGCGCGTAACCGCGCCCCCATCGCCCGCGCCAGCCGCTCCTTAACTTCAGCAGCGGCTATGACAGCGAAGCGCCAGGGCTGGCGGTTGTGCGCTGAAGGCGCCCAGCAAGCGGCCTCCAATAGCCGCACGATCAAGCCCTGTGGCACAGGCTCAGGCCGGTAGCGACGGATGGAGCGCCGCGAGTGGATCGCCTCAAAGAGTTCCATGTCCTGTGACTGACAGGGGACGAAGGACCAAGGCATCCGTCCTCCGCCCCTGTCTTCCGTCGTTTACGCTACCCGCCGAATAACCATCAAGGTGAGGTCATCCTGCTGCGACGCCCCAGCACGGAAGGCATTCCAATCCTCCAGGCAGGCCCGGAGGATGGCTTCCGGTGAGCGCACACCCAGAGAGCCAACCAGCCCTTCCAGCCGCCCCATGCCGTACTGCTCGCCAGCAGGATTCTGCGCCTCGGTCAACCCATCGGTGTACAGGAAAAGCGCCTCGTCGGGCGCCAACCGCACCCTGGTGAGGCTATATTGGCCGAAGTTGAACAGCCCGATGGGCAGTCCAGTCGCCCAAATGCTTCGGATCGGCCCTGCGCCGATTAACAGCGGTGGGTTATGGCCCGCATTGCAGAGTTCCACCTCCCCCATCGGATTGGCCCGACCACACACCAGCGTGGCGAAATAGGACGAGATGGTGCTCTGGGCGAACACACGGTTGGCGCGCTCCACCAGCTTATTGACCGGCGCATCCACATCCATCAGGCTGCGGAAAATCGCGTGCAAATGGGCCATCAGCATAGAGGCGGCCACACCATGCCCGGCAATATCGCCGATCAGGAAGAGAAGTTCGCCCCCGGCGGTCTCCGGGGTCACCACATCGCAGTAATCGCCGCTGACGACGCTGGCGGGCTGGTAATAGGTGAACACCTCCCAGCCGTCAAAGCGCAGCTCCCGGCGCGGCAAGAGCTCGCTTTGAATGCGCGCCGCCAGCGTCAGGTCGTCTTCAAGCGCGGCCTGTTCCGCCGGGCTGAGGTCGCCCAGGCAGACCCGCAACAGCGGATTCGCCATAAGTGCATCCAGTTCTATCGTCTGGTGGCACACCTCACAAATGCCATACGTGCCTTCACGAATGCGGGCCAGGGCCATATCTACCTCCTCCAGGAGGTTACGCAAATAAGCGTCATCGCCGAGCGTAGCCATGGCAGTCTCCAGCCGCTGCCGCCGCTCCTGCAACTGTGAGCGTAACTCCAGATCAATCGCTGTACTCACCCCACCTTTCCTCCTGACCGACTCCAGTCGGAGTCGGCCCTATTGAAACTCGCTTTCCCATATTATCATAGGGCTGTGTCAGGTAATGACATACCCTCTATCCGGGGATAGCCTGGCGGCTGCGGTGCACCAGATAGATACCGTCACCGTTGCCTACCTGAACAGGTCCAGTTCACGCGGCCGGATCAACTCCCGCGCGTTCCCTTCCCGCAGCGGATAAGGCAGGCCGCGCACCAGCACCGCCGGCCGCCCCTCATCCGCCTGGCCCATCAACAGCGAGGCCGCCGCGGCGACCTCATCGGCCAGCCCGACCTGCGTCACCTGCAGGCGGTAGCCGAACAGATCAGGCCGCCCGCGCAGATCAAGCAGCCCGGCTACGCCCGACGCCCCAACCGCCACGCCCACTGTGCCCATACGGAAGGCGCGACCGTGGCTATCGGCAATGATCACACCGATGCGCGCCCCGGTGGCCGCTTCCAGCCGCCCTCGCAGCGCCGCCGCCGACGCATCGGGGTCCTCCGGCAGGAGCAGCACCCAATCCTCACCGGCCACGTTGGAATGATCCACGCCCGCGTTGGCACAGACGAAACCGCGCCTGTCCTCAACAATAATCAGGCCGGGCCGGGTGCGCAAGACGCGGTTGGATTCCCGCAAGATCACCTCAACCAGCCGGGGGTCCTTCTCGCAGGCGGCAGCCACCTCAACCGCCTGCGGTGATGGCACGACCTCGCTCAACCGCACCAACCGCCCCTCGGCCTTGGAGACGATCTTGGAGGTCACCACCAATACATCGCCATCTTGCAGGCGCAGGTCGGCCGTCGTCAGACAGTCCAGCAAGATCGCGGCCAGATCGTCCCCGGCCTGGATCAAGGGGATGCCGGGGATGGCGATAAGTTGTATCCTTGGCACCTCTTCATCAGCCATTGAGATGAATCCCCAATCTCAGCAGATCACCGAACTGTCACCCCCCGGCGGGGGAGGGCTGGGGTGGGGGGTAAATCTGTCATCTTGATGAATCTCTAATCTCCAATATGCTCCGCGGGGATGCCTGTAATTCGGATGCCGGCGTGTTTGATCTTGAAGCGCACATTGATATGAATGAGAACGGAGGTCAGGCCCTCTGGCACCACCGCATTCACCAGCGGCCCGGCATCAAACGCCCGCATCCCGGCATCCTTCGCCAGCCCGATCACCAGCGCTTTGGCCGCCTTGTCGTCGCCGCAGACGAGCACATCGCAGTCAATGGGATGTCCAAGCTCCTTGAGGTGTTCGGCGGAGACATTATGGAAGGCCGCCACGACACGCACCCCCGGCCCCAGAAGCTGCTGGCTCTCCATCGCGGCCGACCCCGCAGGCGGAAGCTTCACACGGCGCGGCGCCTCCGCGTCCAACGGCACGGTCACGTCCACCAGCACCTTCCCCGCCAGGGCCTCGCGCACGCCTTCCAACGTCGCCTGATGGGCCGCGTAGGGCACCGTCAACACCACCACCTCGCCCAGCCGGGCCGCTTCCAGGTTCTCCCGACCGATCACCGCTTCGCGGCCCAGGGCCTGGTTAAGCTCCGCCGCTACCCGCTCCGCTTTGGCGCGCTCGCGTGAGCCGATCACCACTTCGTGCCCGGCGTGCGCCCAGCGCAGCCCCAGGCCCGATCCCTCTTTCCCTGTACCCCCTAAAATGCCAATGCGCATTGTTCTTCGGCTCTACTCTCCTGTTCTCCTAGCTCCTATTCGCCTAGCTCGGCAAACCGCCGCCAGACCTTACGTGCGACCTCGCGCGCATTCGCCGCAATGACCTCTTCATCCAGCGTGAGCAGTTGGCGGTCCTTCATCAGCACCCGCCCGGCGCAGACCGTCGTGGTCACATGCGAGCCGTCCACACCGAAGAGGATATGCCAGGGCAGGTTCTCTCGCGTGAGCGGCGTGTAGGGGCGGTAATCCAGCAGCACGATGTCGGCATAGGCCCCCGGCGCCAGGACACCCAACGGCTGCGGCCAGAACAGATCGGCGATCTGAGCATTATGGGCATAAGCCAGCCGTATCACGGTGTCCCCCGGCATGGTGCGCGGGTCGCGTGTCGCCGCCTTATGGGCCAGGTAGGCCGCTTTCATCTCCGCAAACATGTTGTTAGAGAAGCCATCGTTCCCCAGCCCTACGGTCACGCCGGCTTCCAGCAGCGCCTGCACCGGCGCCGTGCCCACAGCGTTATTCATATTGCTGCGCGGCTGATGGCTCACCTTCGTCCCCGTCCGCGCCAGCGCGGCCATCTCGCCCGCGTCCACATGCACGCAATGTGCAGCCAGGGTCATCTGGCCCAGGACGCGCTGGCGCTCCAGTCGCTCGGCCACACGCAGGCCATAGCGCTGCAGGCTGTCCTCTTCGTCGGCCCTATCCTCAGCGACGTGGATGTGGAAGCCTGTCCCCTGCCCTTGCGCCTCGGCCACAGCGTGCTCCACTGTCCGGTCCGACACAGTGAAAGAGGCGTGTAGCCCGAAGGATGCCGCCAGCAACCCGCTCCCCTGGGAACGTTCCCCGCGCTGCATCCGCACGCGCCGGATAAAGCGCACGTTCTCCGCAATGCCCGCCTTGGCCCCGTCATCGCCGTTGCGGTCGGTGACCTCATAGCACAGACAGGCGCGCACCCCGGCCTGCTCCACCGCCTCGGCGATGATGTCCAACGATCCGTCAATGCAGTTCGGGCTGGCGTGGTGATCGATCAGCGTGGTGGTGCCATGACGGATGGCGTCCACCAGCGAGACCAGCGCGGAATAACGGATGGCCTCTTCATCCAGCGCCCGATCCAGGCGCCACCACAGCTTCCGGAGGATCTCCACAAAGTTGCGCGGCGGCTCTCCCGGCAGGGGCATCCCCCGCGCAAACGCGCCGTAAAAATGGGTGTGCGCGCAGATCGCGCCGGGCATGACAAGCTGACCATCCGCATCCAGCCGCTCGGCCTGCGGATAGCGCGCCTGAAGCTCAGCCGTAGGGCCAACCGCGACAATGCGATCCCCTTTAATATAGACCGCCCCATCGTCCAGCACCTGAGGCTCCGCACCAAACGTGCATACGACGCCATGCGTGATCAACATCGGCTTATGCCCCCATACGCTGGCGCAAGACCTTCAGCGCCAGCACATCAATCAGCCCCTCCTCCTCGCGGAAGCGCTCCTCCAGGTTCTCCACCCCGATCAGTGCACGCAGGGCCGTTCGCGTTGCGGCGTCGTATTCGCCGTGAATCGGCCCCCGATACCAGCCGGTTTTGGCGGCCATGCGCTGGAGTTCCCGTGCGATCTCTCCCTCAATCGGCAGCCAGTCCTCCGGGCGCGGTGTGCCAAAGTAAAGATGATGTAGCTCTAGCAACTGGCGCAGCTTCTCAACCGGTTGGGGGTCATCATCCACCCGCAGGTCAATGTAACGGTCATTGAAGCCCCCATAGCCGCCACCCTCGCGCACCACCAGCAGCCCCGCCGATTGCTGCCCGCGCCGGTCACCGCCCGCCGCCTGGCCGGCCGCCAGCGCAGCCACCAGGCGTTCGGCCAGTTCCCCGCGGGTCGTCTCAAACGCCTCTGCCATCGCCTGAACAGTGCGCTCATCCACCAGGATATTGCCCTGGCAGGCATAGTGCTTGCCCACCATATGCCCGGCCCATGCCAGACAGCCCTCGCCCGTGTAGGCTGCCGCGTTGCCCTGCGCATCCACAACCCCTACCTGGCGCTGAGCGCGGCCCTCATCCTCGGCGATCAGCCGCGCCACCACCTCCTGCGCCGAAAGGCCCTGCGCCATCCACTCCAACGCGCGCGGCCCATAGCTGGTGTTGGCATAGGATTGCGTCGCCACCGCGCCCGCGCCCGCCCGCGCCCAGGACACCACCGCTGCCGCCGCCAGAAACTTGGACTGGACAGCCACACCCCATTCTTGCCGCTCAGGATCATAGGCCACAATGGAAAAGGTTGAAGGCCGGTTCATCTTCCCTCCTTGTCCTGCGTTGGACGGCGATTATAGCATAGATTGTCCAATCCACCGATCCGGATTATAATGTGTGTATGACCTGGCCCACACAACGTCTGCGCCTCTCGGTCATCATCCCATGCTACAACGAACGGGCCACGATCGCCAGGGTCGTTGACCAGGTGCTCGCCGTCGGGCGGGCAGATGAGATCATCATCGTGGACGATGGTTCAACCGATGGCACACGCGAGGTCCTCGGCCAGATCGCCCAACATGACAACGTCACCGTCCTTTACCACGCCACGAACTGCGGCAAGGGCGCAGCCGTGCGCACCGGCATCGCCCAGGCCACCGGCGATGTCATCCTGATCCAGGACGCTGACCTGGAGTACGACCCACGCGACTATCCGGCGCTGTTGCAGCCCATTGAGGAAGGTCGGGCGACGGTCGTCTATGGGTCGCGCTTCCTGGGCGGCCCGCGCAAGGCCATGCTCTTCTGGCACACCGTGGGCAACCGGCTGCTGACGCTGATCACCAACATTTTATACGATACCATCCTGACCGATATGGAGACCGGCTATAAGGTCTTCCGCGCTGAGGTCATCAAGAACCTGCCGCTGCGCTCGCGCCGCTTTGAGTTTGAGCCGGAGGTCACGGCCAAGGTGCTCAAACGCGGCCACCGCATCTACGAGGTCCCGATCACCTACACCGGGCGGGAATACACCGAGGGCAAAAAGATCACCTGGAAAGATGGCCCAATCGCGGCCTGGACGCTGATCAAGTACCGCTTTGTGGACTAAGCCCCCTGTGCGTGGAACCAGCTACACGGCACCGGGCCCCCCGGCACCGGCCTGCTCAGTACCGGGCTTTAGCCTGGCTAGCGCTAAGCAGCACCTCGTCCTCCTGACCGGCCTGCTGCTGCTGGCCGCTGCTGCCCGCATCTTGCCCCTCACCGACAACCGCTTTCATCCCGACGAGGCCCTCTACGCCCGCTGGGGCCTGCTCATCGCCACCGGCCGCGATCCTCTCCTGGCGAATGTGCCGGTGGACAAACCGCCCCTCTGGCCCTACCTCCTGGCGGGGGGCTTCAGCCTGTTTGGCCATTCCGAACTGGCCGCCCGCCTCCCGGCGTTTGCGGCCAGCCTGCTCAGTGTCGCCCTCACCTATGCACTTGCCTGCAGCCTGGGGGGAGCGAGGGACACAGCCATACTCGCGGCGGCGCTGATGGCCTTCTCGCCTTATAGCATCCTCTTCGCCGTCACCGCATTTACCGATCCCCTGCTGGTTCTCTGGGTGCTGGCTGCGCTCACCTGCGCCGCACGGGATCGGCCCGGCCGGGCTGGCCTATGCCTGGGCCTGGCGCTGGCGACCAAGCAAACCGCCCTGCTTTTCCTCCCCCTGGGGATCGGGCTGGCCTTTCTATGCAAGCGAAAGCAGAGGACAATGGAGAGGCTGGCGCGATTTATGCTTGGCCTGGCGCCGGGGGTCGTGGCGCTTGTCACCTGGGATATGCTACGGCACGCTCCCCTGAGCTTCTGGCAGCAAAGCATCGCCAGTTACGGTGGCCTGCGTCTGGCGACCTGGGAGGAACTCCCCACGCGCCTGGCGGGCTGGGCCGAACGAGGCGCATATCTCCTAGGCCCGCCCTGGCTGACCGCCGGGCTAGTGGGCCTGGCGCTGGTGGCTGTATTTGCGCGGGCAACCCCCTCACCCATTTTCCCCCAGTACCGGGCTTCAGCCCGGTTTGAGAGAGGGGAGATAGGTGAAAGGGCAAGGGCAGCCGTTGATAGGCTCCTGGCGGCCTTTGTGCTCGCCTTCCTGGCCCTCCACGCCTTTCTCACGTTCAATATCTGGGATCGCTACCTGCTGGGGCTTGTCCCCGTGCTGGCGTGGCTCGTCGCTCGTGGGGTGATGCGCCTTGTTGGAGCCCGATTGATGACTATGCGAAATTTAGCGATGGCCGGATTGACCGCTCTGCTGCTCATCCCCGCCTGGCAGGCCGCCCGCAGCCAGTATCCCATCGGAGGCGACCACGGGGCCTATGACGGCATAGACCAGATCGCCAATCGCCTGCGCCACATGCCCTGGGGCACGGTCCTCTACGACCAGGCGCTCAATTGGGAACTGGGCTACTACCTCTTTGATGGCCCCATCTATCTCGCCTGGTTCCGCTCCCCTGAGCATCTGGCCGAGGACCTCCGCGCCTTTCGTGACACCCCCACCCCACGCCTTCTCATTGTGCCGGCCTGGCAACCCAGCCAACCCCTCAACGACGCAGTGGCCGCTGCCGGCTATCGGCAAGCGCCATTTCTCACCACCTTCCGGCGGGATGGTCAGCCCTCGTTTTTCGTGTACCGGCTCATACCGGAAGGCCACACCGCAGTGGGCCATGATACGCCATGAAGAAACAGCGATGGCAAAATGTGCTAGGAATACTGGGCCTGGCCGCGCTGACCGTCCTCTTCTTCTGGCGGCTGGCGTTGACCAATCTCGTCCTGGCCCGAGGCGACGTGCTCCTGTATTTCTACCCCCTGTGGGACTACCGCGCCGAGGCCCTGCGTAGCGGGCGCATCCCACTATGGAACCCTTACCTGTTCATGGGCGTGCCCTTTCTGGCTAACAGCCAGGCCGGGGTGCTTTACCCGTTTAACTGGCCGCTGACCGGGCTGCCCTCGCCGGTCGCCTTCAAAGTCGCGGCCATCGCACACATTATCCTGGCCGGCGCCGGCGCCATCCTTTTCGCCCGCCGTGCCCTCGGCTTAAGGCCCTCAAGCGCCTGGCTGGGGGGCCTGTTGTTTGCCCTGGGCGGCTACCTGACGGCTCAGATGGAGCACATTAACCAGCTCCAGGGCCTGGCCTGGCTGCCCTTCGCCTTTACCCTGATCGCCGTGTATCCGGGCACGCTGTGGGGAACCCTGGGGCTGGCTGTCGTTCTGGCGCTTCAACTCCTCGCCGGGCACACCCAATCCGCCTTCATCACCCTGGTCGGCCTGGCCTTCTATAGCCTCTGGATGATCACAAAGCCTGCCCTCCGTCTTCCGTCCCCCGTCCTCCGTCCATGGATCACCCTCATCGGCGGGGCGATTGGAGCGGCCGGGCTGGCCGGAGCGCAAGTCATCCCGACCTTAGAGCTGTCCCGCCTGTCTCAGCGCGGCGGCGGGCTACCCTTTCACGAGGCCATCTCCTTCTCGCTTAGCCCATTGCTTCTGGGCCGGGCTTTGCTCCCCGGCTACGGGGAAACCATTTTCACCGAATACGTTGGCTATCTGGGGGTCAGTGGCCTGCTCCTGGCGCTCATCGGCGCCTGGGCACGGCGGCGCGAGCGCCCTGTGGCTGCGCTGGCGGCTCTGGGCCTCCTCGGCCTGCTCCTGGCCCTGGGCATGTACAACCCGCTGTACTGGCTCTGCGTGCAATTTGTGCCTGGCTTCAACCTGTTCCGCGTCCCCGCACGCTGGCTGGTGTTGTTCGCCTTCGCCGGGGCCATGCTGGCCGGGGTCGGCCTGGAAACCGTGCGGCGCAGCACTATCCCGCGCCGTCCTATCCTGGCCGGCCTGCTGCTCCTGGGCCTGCTGGCCCTGACCTCCCCCTTCGGAGAGCGCCCCAGGCTGCAAACGGTGGCCGGCTGGCTCCTGGTCGCAGCCGCCAGCCTCCTGCTGCTTACCCGCGCCCCCAGCCGCGCCCGGACCAGCGGGCTGATCGCTCTGGTCATGCTGGAGTTGTTCGCCGCCAGCCGCGCCCTCCCCTATAACCACCCCACCGCGCCCGAAGCCGTGACCAGCCTGCGCCCCGCCGTCCTCCAGCTCCTGGCCGATGCCCGATCTGGCCCAACGCCCCCGCCCCGTTTCCTCTCCATGTCGGATATCCTGTTTGATCCCGGCGACTTAAATGAGCTTCACGCTATTTACGATAGCCAACTGCCCCCCGATGCCGTCCGCGACCTGATCGTGGCCACAAAGGCCAAAGAGGTCCTGGCACCCAACCTGTCCCTGAGCTATCGCCTGATGGCCGCCGATGGCTTTGATGGGGGCTTGCTCCCCCTTCGCCGTTATGTCGAGATTGAAGAGCTACTGCTTCCCGCGGATCGCATATCGCCCGATGGCCGCCTGCGCGAGAACCTGCGCGCCATCCCGCCCAACCGCGTCCTGGACCTGCTCAACATCGGCACGCTGATCACCGACAAAACCGGCGATGCCTGGATTGACGGCATTTACTATGATCTCCAGCACACGGTCGCGCTTAGCCCCACAGCGCCGCCATTAGAGCTGAACAACCTGCCGCCGTTTGAAGCCACCACGTTGGGCGTCATTGCGCAGGCAGGTGACACTGGGAACCAGGGATCAGGGATCGGGGAACAGGCAGCGCTCCCTATGGCCCGCATATCTATCCGCTTCACCAACGGGCATGAAGAAGCATTTGATCTGCTGGCGAGTGAGGAGGTGGCGCGGTTACGCTGGGACATCGGCGCAGCGCAGGTTCAGGCCATCCGGATTGAGGCCCTAAACCGAGGCAAGACGCTGCTGCTGCGCGGCCTGACCCTAATTGACGAACGCACCGGCGCGTTCCAGCCGCTCACCCTGTCCGAGGGCGACCGCTGGCGCCTGGTGCACTCCGGCGATGTCAAGGTCTATACGAATGCGCAGGTGCTACCACGCGCCACAATCGTCCACGAGGCCCGCCTGATCCCCGATGACGATCGCGCGCTGGAGGCGTTGAGCGCGCCCGACTTTCAACCGGCCCGGACGGTCATCCTGAGCGAGGGACAGCCACCGGAGAACAACGGATCGGGGGCTGAGGATCGGGTGGCGGTGCTCACATACGACGCGGAACGCATTGTCATAGAAGCCGACCTGGACAGCCCAGGCATCCTGGTCCTGAGCGACACCTACTACCCCGGCTGGCGGGCCTTCGTGGACGGCTCTGAGACGGCTATCTGGCGCGCCAACCTGCTCTTCCGCGCCGTCCCTCTCCCTGCTGGCCACCATCGGGTGGAATTCCTCTTCAATCCCCCCGCGTGGTGGCTGGGGCTGGGGCTTTCCTGCCTCAGCCTGATCGCGCTGGGGGGTGCGCTGTCAATCGTTCTGCTACACAGAAAATCCACCCGATAGCAGAGGCTGCAATTGATAGAGGGCCAGAGGGTGACAGGCAAGCCCAACCAGTTCGCCTGGATCGTTTATTCCGAGGCTGTTGGCAGATGGGATACCGGCCTCGGCCCGCGCCCCAGGCGGTGGTCCAGCGCCGCCCGCAGCGCGACGCGGTCATCCCAGGGATATTCGGTTGTGCCGAAGGCCATAGATTGCTCATGCCCCTTGCCGCACACAATGACGACATCGCCCGGCCTGGCTATCTCAACGGCGAAGGTGATCGCCTCGCCCCGGTCGGGGATGCGCCAGTAGTCGCGTCCTTCCACCTTGCCCTCACCTTCGCAGCCGGCGGCCAGCGCCGCCAGAATATCATCCAGCGATTCCGTACGCGGGTCCTCGGCGGTCAGGATCACCCGCTCGGCCAGGCGGGCGGCCACCGCGCCCATCAAGGGGCGCTTGCCCGTATCGCGCCGGCCGGCGGCGCCGAAGACGGCGATGATCCGACCCGGCGCGAGCCTCCGCGCCGCCTCCAGCGCCCGCTCCAGCGCATGGGGCGTATGGGCGAAGTCCACAATGGCCAGGAAGTCCTGCCCGGCCTCTATCCGCTCCATGCGCCCCGGAATGGCGCGCAACGCACGAACGCCCTCCTGGATGGCCGCCACAGGCAGGCCCAGGCCCACACCTACAGCGACCGCCGCCAGGATGTTGGAGATATTGAATGCGCCCAGCAACGCCGTCTCCATGGGGATCACCCCCACAGGCGTGACCGCCCGGAAAGCCAGCGTACCACCGGCTCTATAGACCACATCCTGCGCGGTGATGTCGGCCGGCGCTTTCAAGCTATAGCTCAAGTGGACGTCGGCGGGAATGCGGCTGAAGTCTTCAAAAGAAGGGTCGTCCGCGTTGAGGACGCTGATCTTGGGCACGCCGGGCTTGCGCGTGGCTGCGGAGAGCGCCTCAAACAGGCGCGCTTTGGCTGCACGGTAGGCCTCAAACGTCTTGTGATAGTCCAGATGCTCACGGGTGATATTGGTGAGCACAGCGACATCGTACTCGCAGGCAGCGACGCGGTGCTGGGCCAGTCCGTGCGAGGTTGTCTCCAGGACAACATGGGTGAGCCCCGCCTGCACCATCTCGGCCAGGTAGCGTTGGACATCGGGCGCATCCGGCGTCGTCGTATGCAGGCCGGTGTCATAAGTCCGGCGGCCGATGACGGCATTGACCGTGCTGATCATACCGGCGGGGATGCCCGCCGCCTGGAGGATGCTGTGGACCAGGTTGGTTGTCGTGGTCTTGCCGTCCGTCCCGGTCACGCCGATGACGACCAGGCGCCGCGCCGGATAGCCGTGCCAGGCTGCGGAGAGCCAGGCCAGCGCCTCGCGGCTATCGCGGACGCGGATATAGGTGTCCAGCCCCTGAATCTCCTGCTCGCCGATCACAGCGGCAGCGCCAGCGGCGATGGCCTGAGAGATGTAAGCATGTCCGTCGGCGGTCTCACCCCGGATGGCGACAAACAGGGCGCCAGGGCGAACCTGCCGGGAGTCGCTGGCTACCGACCTGATCTCAGGATCATGGGGCGGTAGGGAAAGATGGGCGTCGGGTAGGGCCAGGATCAGTTCACTCAGCTTCATTATCATCATCATCTTACATCCGCAGGCTCATCCGATTGTAGAGATGAACCGGGGATTTGTAAAGCGACTTGGTGCTGACGACTGGAAGTCGCGCCGTCCCCCCAGGTCCTGGGTCACCCAGGCAACAGCGCGTCGCCAGGTGGCCACTTCCCTCCCCCTGGATGGGGGAGGGAGTGAGGAAGGGAAACAAAACAGCGCGAGAAACACGACGTGCCTTCCGCACCTCTCGCGCTGCTTCTCCCCAGCCTGAACAGCATGATGGCAGGTTAGCGAATGCTTTGGCGCATGGCCTCCATGCGACCGGCGACGCTGCTATCCACGATCTTGTCGCCGATGCGGATCACCAGCCCACCCAGGATGCTGGGGTCCACGCGGAATTGCACCTGGGTGGCGCCGGTGCGCTGGGCCAGATCGCCGCGGATCTGCGCCTGCTCCTCCTCGGTGAGGGGCAGGGCGCTGGTGACCACAGCAGCAGCCCCCCGTGGCAGGTCGCTGTCCTCGGCCAGTTGGATGCGGCCCGCGCGGACACCGCTGAAGAACTCCTGGATCAGGCGGCGCTGGCGCTGCTCATCCAGCGACTCGCTGATAACTTTGTTGGCGGCGGCGATAGCGAGCGAGGCGACCTGGGTACGCAGTTCAGCCAGGATGCGGTTGCGTTCCAGTTCGGCCTCCTCACGCGCCTGCTCAATGAGGCGTTGGGCCTCCTCCTGGGCCTTGGCCAGGATGCCGCTGGCGGCCTGCTCGGCCCGCTGGTTGGCCTCGGCGATGATGCGCTGCGCTTCCAGCCGTGCCTCGTCCATGCGCTTCTGGTAGTCGCGGTCGGCGTTGGCGCGGGCCTCCTCCGCCTGGCGGGCATCCTCCAGCGCCTTGGCGATCCGCTGGCGGCGCTGCTCCAGCATCCCCAGCAACGGCTTATACGCCACAGCGCGCAGGATAAGCAGGAGAAGGATGAAGTTAATGATCTGGGCAACCAGAAAGCTCAGGTTAATACCAAGTTGTTCCATGTCGCGGTTGTGCCCCTTTCGCGTTCCGATTCATACGGCTGATCCCCTGGGAGCGCTATTTAACGAAGAGCAGGATCAGCGCGACCGCCAGTGCGTAGATGGCGATGGCCTCGGTGAAGGCGATGCCCAGGATCATGTTCGTCTGGATGATCGGGGTCGCATCGGGGTTGCGGCCCATCGCCTGCACGGCCCCAAACACCAGCAGGCCAATGCCCAACCCGGCGCCAATGGTTCCGATCATCGCCATCCCGGCACCGATCAGGGTGCCTAACATGCGCGCGGCCTCAACATCCATACCTGTTCCTCCTTAAAAGTCGTCAGTCGTAGAGCTATCGCCCCGGCCTCAGGCGGTCTCGCCATGCGCCGCCGGAGCGTGAGTTCCCTCATGGGCTTCGCCACCGTGTGAAATCGTCGCCAGATGGATAAACACCACTGTGAGCATCATGAACACAAACGCCTGGATCGCGCCCACAAAGATCTCCAACAGATACACGATCACCGGCGCAATCGCCGGCACCAGCCAGCTAAACACGAAGATAAGCACAGAGCCAGCGAAGATGTTGCCGAACAACCGGAAGGTGAAGGAGATGATCCGGGTGAACTCGCTGAGGAGTTCCAGGAAGCCAACGGCGAAGTCAATGGAGCCGAAGATCGGGCTTTTCTTGAAGCCACGTACGTTAAAGAAACGGGCCAGATAATCGCGCCCCAACGTGCGGATGCCATAATACCAGGTCATGACGACCGAGATCACGCCGAGTGCCAGGGTGAAGTTCAGATCGGTTGAAGGCACACGGAGGTAAGGGACAACGATGCAGCCCAGTTCATGACAGCGCTCCTTCAGAGGCAGGGCCTCCGCCTCGTGAATGGCCTCCTCGCTCTTGTGCTCAACCTTCGTCTCGGTCAGATAGGCGAACGGCCCCCAGGTGGCGATCTCATAGCCCTGGATGGTGGGGCTGTGGGGCACCTCCACCTTGCCGATGTTATCTATACCGGGGATCAGCTCCAGCCAGTTGGCCACGAGCACCAGCAGGAAGATCGTCGCGGCCAGGGGGAAGATACGCCGCGCCTTGGCCCCCGCCACCTGCTCCATCAGGTTGTTCAGGACCTCCAACAGGGCCTCCAGCAGGTTCTGTAACCCCTCCGGCACCAGCTTCAGGTTGCGCGTGCCCGCGAAGAACAGGGCGATCAGGACAACATCAGCGAGCAGCGTGGCCAGTAGGCTATTGGTCACCGGGAAGCCCAGGACGGTAAACACCGGCTCCGGCGCGACGCTGATCGGCTGCAAGACGGAGGGCAATAGCCTGGGCAAGACGCCGCAGAGGAACGCCACCAGCGCCAGGATGATAACCCATGTGATCAAACGTCTCATCAGTGTTGCTCCCTTGATTCAGTCGTCAGTGTCCGCAGGCATCGCTGAATCTGTGCGGGCCGCCTACGGGTCACCGTCATCATGCCCTTCCTTCCGGGCCTCCTCAATCTGCCGGGCCGCCGAGAGCGCGATCCGCAGAGTGAGCGCCAGGCTCAGCGGCAGGCTGATCAACAACAGGATCACGGTCAACAACGGCCTGGTGTTCAATTGCTGATCCAGCCAGAGGCCCGCAAACAGCGCCGCGCCCAGCACGGCGATCGTCATGCAGCCGATCTGCCAGGCGATGCCGCTGGCGATGATCAGGCTGCGCGAGACAACAGCGGCCGGTTTGGGCCGTTCAGGCTTCATCAGACATCCGGCGGGCGGCTGGCCTCAGCCGCCCGGCAGACACGCCCCCTTGCCCCGCTTCCCCTTTCGGATCAAGGCGGTCGGAGTACGTGTATTTTATCACAATCTTCCCAAGGCTGTCAACCGCCCCCCGCCACGAAGAAGGGCCGCGCCGCCTGCGTCGCCCAGTCCAGCCAGGGGTTCGCGCCCACCGCCAGGACGATGATGCCCACAACCAAGAGCGCCAGCACCACCGCATAGACACGCGGCACAGGCACCGGAATGTGCTCCTCTTCCGACCTGTGCACGTACATCACCTTTGCCACCGTCAGATAGTAGTACAGGCCGATAATGGCGTTGACCACCCCCACCACCGCCAACCAGACCAGCCCGGTGTTGATTGCAGCCGCAAACACATACACCTTGGCGAAAAAGCCCGCCAGCGGCGGGATGCCGCCCAGCGAGAGCAGCGCCAGCAGCATGGCGAACGCCAGGTAAGGGGAGCGGCGGCTCAGCCCGGCGTAGTCGTAGATTTCCTCGCTGCCCGTCAGATTGGCAAACAGGATCACGACGGTGAAGGCGGCGATGTTGGTCAGCACGTACATCAGCAGGTAGTACGTCGTCGCCGCCAGGCCGAATTCGCCCCCGGCGACAAAGCCGATCAGCGCATAGCCCGCCTGTGCGATGCTGGAGTAGGCCAGCATCCGCTTGATGTTGCGCTGCGGGATCGCCAGGACATTGCCGATGGTCATGGTCACTGCCGCAATCGCCGCCATCAGCGGCCCCCACTGCGGCTGGATCACCGGGAACACCGCCGTGAAGAAGCGCAGGAGCACCGAGAACCCCGCCGCTTTGGAGGCCACCGAGATGAACGCCGTGACCGGCGGCGGCGCGCCCTCGTACACATCGGGCGTCCAGAAATGGAAGGGCGCCGCGGCTACCTTGAAGCCAAAGCCGACGGCGATCATCACCGCCGCGCCGATGATCGGCAACGTGTCTTGCACATTGGTCAGCGCTGCCGCCACCTCGCGCAGACCCGTCTTGCCGGTCATGCCGTACAGCAGGCTCAGCCCATAGAGCATGACCGCCGAGGAGACCGAACCGAACAGGAAGTACTTCAGCCCGGCCTCGCTGGAACGCACATCGTCGCGCAAATAGCCCGCCAGCAGGTACAGCGCGATGCTGGTCGTCTCCAGCGCCACATAGAGCATGATCAGGTCGTTGGAGGCCGCCATGAGGTTCATGCCCAGCACCGCGGCCAGCAGGATGGCATAATATTCCCCCTGGCGGTTGATGCCGCGCACGTCAAGCGAGATGAGGCTGGTGGCCGCCCCGGCCACCAGGAACATACCCCGGAAGATGAGCGTGAACAGGTCATGCCGGAACATCCCGCCCCACAGCGAGATGCCCTCGCCGTTGGGCCGGCTGAAGGCCAGCATCGCGGCCAGGATGGCAAGCTGGCCCAGCCCCGCCAACAGGCCCAGGTTGCGCCGGCGCGATTCCGGCAGGGCCAGGTCCAGCCCCAACACGAGCACAATCAGACCCAGCAGCAGAATCTCCGGCAGGATGGCTAGCAGGCTATTCGGGTCAAAAGTGGTGAATTGCAACTGAGCTACCTCCCATCACCAGGCAGTACGGGCGGTTCGCGAACCGCCCCTACGTCCCCGTCCTCCGTCACCACTCACGCGCCCCCCAAAGCCGCCAGGAACGGCCTGACGCCTACCCCGATCAAATCGGCCATGATGCGCGGATACACCCCCAGCCCGATCAGGAAGAAGACCAGGATGGCCAGCGCGATCTTATCCTGGACAGTAATGCCAGGGATATGGGCGAACTGCGGCGGTAGCTCGCCGAAGAACACCCGCCCCACCACCCGCATGATGTAGGCCGCCGTCACCGGGATGCCGAAGAGCGCGGCCACGACCGCGATCACCGGATACCAAGCGGCGATGCTCCCCGCCCGCCAGGCGCCGATGAAGATGGGGAGCTCGGAGACGAAGCCGGAGAAGCCCGGCATGCCCATAGAGACCAGGCCGCCGATGATAAAGGCCACCGCCGCCCAGGGCATCTTGCGCACCATGCCCCCCAGTTGGGGAATGTCGCGGATATGCGCCCGGTCATAGACCATGCCCACAACGGCGAAGAATAGCGCCGTCATAATCCCGTGCGAGAACATCTGCAGGCCCGCGCCGACCCAGCCGTAGTGGTTCATCGTGGCGAAGCCCAGCGAGACCAGCCCCATATGGCTGACGCTGGAGAAGCCAATGACGTACTTGAAGTCGCGCTGGATCATGGCGATGAAGGCGCCATAGACAACGTTGACCACCGCCAGCATGACAATGAAGGGCAGGAACGTCTTGGCCCCCTCCGGCAGGAGGATGACGCCGACGCGCAGCGCGCTGTACGCGCCCAGCTTCATCAGCACACCCGCGTGGAGCATGGAGACCGCCGTAGGCGCGGCCACGTGACCATCAGGCGACCAGTTGTGGAAGGGCCACAGGCCAGCCAGGACAGCGAAGCCCAGGAAGGTCGGCAGGAACCACAGCCGCTGGAAGTCGGGGCTGAAGCCCGCCCGCGCCAGTTCCAGCATGTCAAAGGTGTGCGTCCCCTGGGGCGTGGTGTAGCTGAAGTACATCGCCAGCGCGCCGACCAGCGAGAACACGCTGCCCACGAGCAGGTACAGCGTCAGCTTCATGGCGGCGTATTCGCGCGTCACCGGCCAGCCCCAGATGCCGATGAGCAGGTACATGGGGAACACAGCCAGTTCGTAGAAGAAGAACAAGAGGAACATGTCCAGCGAGACGAACACGCCGAAGACGCCGGTGACCAGAATGAAAAAGAAGGTGAAGAACTCGCGGGGCCGATCCTCAATGCCCCAGGAGACCAGGACGCCGGTGAAGGCCACGATGCCCGTCAGCACCACCAGGGGCAAGTTCAGCCCATCCACGCCGACAAAATAACTGATGCCAAGCTGGGGGATCCAATCCGTGCGTTCGGTGAACTGATAGCCGCCTTGCGCCTGGTTGTAGGCGAAGAACAGGCAGATAGATAGCGCCATAGTGATAAAGGCGGCAATCGCCGAAATCACGCGGATGGCCGTCTTACGCTCCGGCGGCAGGAGCATTAACAGGACCGCCGTGACCAGCGGCGTGAAGACGATGATGCTGATGAACGGAATCTGCTCAAGCATAAGTCCCCTTTATCAACTGCAGAGACCGCAGAGAGCGCAGAGAAAACAGAAAATCTCTGCAGTCTCTGCGTGCTCTGCGGTGAGAAATGTCTATCCGATCATCCGTGTCACAGTCAGATTGATCACATCCAACAGCCAGCGCGGCCAGACGCCGATAGCGATCATCAGCAGCATCAGCGGCGCGATCGCCAGCGCCTCGCGCCAGGTGACCTCTTTCAAGTGCGTCCAGTGCGGGTTGAGCGGGCCGTGCAACACCTTCTGGATGGCCTTGAGCGAGTAGGCCGCCGAGAGCAGCAGGCCCAACAGGCCGATGAAGGTGATCGCCGGAAACACGGGCCATGCGCCACGCACCACCAGGAACTCGCTGACGAAGCCGTTCAGCCCCGGCAGGCCCAACGAGGCCATAGAGGAGAAGATCAGCATCCCGCCGTACACCGGCAGCGCCACCCACAGCCCGCCATAGTCGTCTAGATTCCGCGTGTGCGTGCGCTCATAGACCACGCCGACCAGGGCGAACAACGCCGCCGAGTACAGGCCATGGTTGAACATCTGCAGCACCGCCCCGTTGGCGGCGATGATCCCGTTGAGCCGGGTGGCCTCATCTGCGCCCAGCACGCGGGCGGCAACCGCCAGGCCCAGGACGACCATGCCCATGTGGCTGACCGAGGAGTAGGCGATCAGCTTCTTAAAGTCGCGCTGGCCAAGGGAAGCATACGCGCCAAGCACAATCGCCAATAGCGCCAGGATCGCCACCGGCAGCGCGAACGCCTGAAACTCGTGCGGGAAGAGCGGCTGGATGATGCGCAGGAAGCCATACGCGCCCAGCTTGAGCAGGATGCCCGCCAGGATCATGGAGCCGGCGGTGGGCGCTTCCGTGTGCGCGTCGGGCAGCCAGGTGTGGAACGGCCAGATGGGCACCTTGATGGCAAAGGCCAGGAAGAAGGCCCAGAAGGCGATGGTCTTCACCGTGGTGATCGGCAGGCCGAACAGCCCCACAGTCAGATTCGGCCACACCTGGGCGATCCCCAGCAGGTCAAATGTGCCCGCCGTCAGGCCCATGGCCTGGATCGCCAGGAGCATCCCCACGCTGCCCGCCATCGTGTAGATGAAGAACTTGAACGAGGCGTAGTGCCGGTCCGCGCCGCCCCACTGGTTGATCAGGAAGTACATCGGCACCAGGCCGAACTCCCAGAAGACAAAGAAGATGATCAGGTCCAGCGCCACGAAGACGCCCATCATGCCCATCTCCAGCAGAAGGAAGAGCGCCATGTACGCCTGCACGCGCTCCTCAATGCTGAAGGAGATCAGGATGGCCAGGGGCGTCAGGATGCCCGTGAGCAGGATCATGGCGACGCTGATCCCATCCACGCCGACGTGGTAGCCCGCGTTGATGGTGGGGAACCAGGGCGCATAGACCTCAAACTGGAAGCCGCCCACATCCGGCTGGTACACAAACCACAGCAGGATGGACAGCGCCGCCGGCACCAGGCTGAAGACGAAGGCCGCCCAACGCAACAGCGGCTTGTTCTCGCGGGGCAGGAGCATGATCAGCACGCTGCCCACCAGCGGCGTGAAGACGATCAGGGTGAGCAGGTTGTTCAAAATGAAATCCATCGTTGCTCCTTCAGGGCTAAAGCCCCTCCTACATGGGCACGCTAGGCTGCTGTCAACAAGGTGCGCTCAACCTCTTCGGGTAATTCTAGCAGAATGAAATAGTCCTTCGGATAGAGATAATCCTCTCCGGACTCATCTATAATCCTAAGGTAACCGGCAGCCGCGGCGGACTCATCCGGCAAGACCTGATAAACTTTGCGCACCTCTAAATCCTCAGCATTGTCATTCCGAATACAGAGCGCGAATCGTGGCTGTTTATCGTGCTTCATGGCCTCTCCTCTAAAAACCTTTTGATCTTAAATCGCTTCCGACCAATACCATGCGCTTCATACCAGTGAATTTCGGCCTGGCGTATACTCCCATCGGATAAGCGCACTGTTGCTACCCCTTTAAGTTTACGCCAACGGCCACGACCGTAACGCTTGCGCAAGCGTGCAATATCTCGGATCGCATTACCTACAGCGATGGTCTCAATCTCGGTGATTTCTCCAATGATTTCAAAGTACATTATTAGCTACCAGCAACGGATAGCTACCTACTGTTACGGCCTCACCCCAATAAAGAAGTAAAAGAACAGCCCGAACGCCACTGCCGCGACCAGCGACAGGAGCAGGTACTCCTGCACCCGCCCGGTCTGGATGGTGCGGAACTGGCGGCCAAAGCCCTTGATACCCTCGGCAATGGCGTCGCCCGCCTCATGGACGACACCCCGGTCAAAGGCGCGGTAGCCCTCGGCCACCCACAGCGCCGCCCTGGCGATCGCGTGCAGGAGGCCATCAATCGTCTCTTTATCTATGGCCTGGTAGACCACGTTCTCGGCGAAACGCTGCGTGGGCCGGACGAACACATCGCGGTAGAACTCATCCATGTAGTACTTGTTCTGCAGGACCGGGTGCAGCCCGCCCAGGATGCCGATGAGCGGGTCGGGTTCGCCCGCCGCCAGAGGCCGCCGCCAGGCGTACAGCCAGAAGCCCAGCCCCAGCCCACCCAACGCCGCCATAACGCTCGTCAGAAGCGGAACCGGGTTAAAGGGCAATTCCTCCAATTCTATAACCCCATGCACCGTCTCGCCGACAAAGTGATGGAACCAGTTGATGTCCCCCAGATGCAGTCCCAGGAAGTTGTTGGGGATGCCCACCCAGCCGGCGCTAATGGCGAGTATGGCCAGGACCACCAGTGGGGCGACGATCCAGGCGCTGCTTTCCTGCGCGTGCTCGGCAGCGGCAGTGCGCGGCCTGCCCAGGAAGGTGAGGGCGATCTGACGGGCCGTGTAGAAGGCCGTCACGAACGCCGCCAGCGCCAGGACAATGAACACCAGCATCGCCCCAGGGTGGGTCTGCCCCTTGTGGAAGGCTTCGGCCAGGATCTCGTCCTTGCTCCAGAAACCGGCGGTGATGAGGGGGAAGCCGGAGAGCGCCAGCCCGCCGATCAGGAAGGTCAGGAACGTCCAGCGCATACGCTGCGCCAGCCCGCCCATGTTCATCATGTTCTGGGCAAAGGGGATGCCCTCCGCTTCCTCGGCGTGCGCCGCCGGCGCATGGGCCTCGTGATGCCCACCAGCCGGATGCGCCTCATGAGCTTCATCGGCGGGGTGGGCCTCGCCCTGCCCCACATAGGAGGGGACACGCGGTGGATGCAGCATCGCGTGGACGTGGTGCTCACCGTGCTCCATCCCGTGAATCACCGAGCCGGAGCCCAGGAACAGCAGGGCTTTGAAGAAGGCGTGGGTGATCAGGTGAAAAGCCGCGGCCACGTATGCGCCGATGCCCAACGCCGCAACCATGTAGGCAAGCTGGCTAATGGTGGAATAGGCCAGCACGCGCTTGACATCATTTTGGGCCAGCGCGATCGTCGCGGCGAACAGCGCGCTGAACGTGCCGATCACCGCCATCGCCACCATGGGCAGGGTGAGCGCGCCCTCATGCGACCCGGCTTGGAGCAACGGGAACATGCGGATGACCATATACACGCCCGCCGAGACCATCGTGGCGGCATGGATCATAGCGCTGACCGGCGTCGGACCCTCCATCGCGTCGGGCAGCCACACATGCAATGGGAACTGCGCGCTCTTCCCCACCGTCCCGGCGAAGAGCAACAAACCGATAAGCGCCGCCACCGACAGGCCGCCGATGAAGCTGGGCGTGGCCGCCATCGCCTCCAGCGCCTGCGGATTAGTCAGGACCTCGCTGAAGGTCAGCGTGCCGCTGTGGAAGTACAGATAGCCGATGCCCAGCATCATGAGCACGTCGCCGATGCGCGTCGTCATGAAGGCTTTGACGGCGGCGCGATAGGCGCTGGGCTTCTGAAACCAAAAGCCGATGAGCAGGTACGAACACAGCCCCATGATCTCCCAGCCGACGAACAGGAGCAACAGGTTGTCGGCGACAACCAGCAAGAGCATGGCGAAGGCGAACAGGGAGATGAAGGCGAAGAAACGGCTGTAGTTCGCATCCAGCCCGATACCTGCGGGCAGGCCGGGCGGCGTCTTCACGCCCTCCTTGCGGGCGGGCCAGCCCATGTAGCCCACGCTGTAGATGAAGATCATCAGACAGGTGAGCGGCACCATGAACAGCATGACCGCCGCCAGCGGGTCCACCAGGATACCGAAGTTCAGCCAATCCTCCGGATTCGTCCCCGCCGAGAGCCAGGGGAGATGGGCATGGACCTCCTCGCCGGTCGTCACCACGTTCCAGAAGACGACCTGCGCCAGGAGGAACGAGAGCAGCACCGACAGGATGGCGATCCAGTGGCTCAGCCCTTTGGAGCGGTAGGTGAACAGGACGATCAGGCCAAAGGCGATCAGCGGCGGCAGCGGGATGAGCCAGACGAGTGTTTGCAGCAGTTCAGCATCCATACCTTACACTCTACCACTTCAGGATGTCTATCTCCTCCACCACGACCGTCTCGCGGTTGCGATAGATGGAGATGATCAGCGCCAGACCGACGGCAGCTTCGGCAGCGGCTACTGTGAACACAAACACAGCATAGGCCTGGCCGCTGATCAACTGCGGCGTCAGGTAGCGCCAGAAGGCCACCAGGTTGATGTTGACCGCGTTAAGCATCAGCTCAATGCCGATGAGCACGGCGATGGCGTTGCGCCGCGCCAGCGCACCGTACAGCCCGATGCAGAATAAAAGTGCCGCGACGATCAAGTACCAGTTCAGTGGGACCATGTCCTCTCCGTTCTGACGGCAGACGACGGACGACAGCCGCCGTCCGTCGTCTATCTCCTTCCCTCACGCGCAATGATGATGGCGCCAATCAGGGCCACCAGCAGCATCACCGAGGCAAGCTCAAAGGGCAACACGTACAGATCGGGGCTGACCAGGGCCTGACCCAGTTCGGCGATGCTGCCGCTGACATCCGCCTGCGGCGCTGTGCTGGCCCAGGCGGGGACGCGCCCAATAATGGCGATCAGCAAAACGATCAGGACGCCCGCAAGCGCGGCGCTCAACCACCACTCGCTGTTCACGGCCTCGCGTGTCTCGGTCATCAGCCGCCGCGTGAGCATGACGGCGAAGATGATCAACGTGGCGATGGCGCCGATGTAGAGGAGCACTTGCACGGCGGCCAGAAAGCCCGCCTCCAGCAAGACGAACAGCGCTGCCACGCCGAAGAGCGTAGCGATCAACCATAACGCCGCGTGGAACAGGTTGCGGTTGATCACGGTGATCAGCGCCGAGAGCAGCGTGGCGGCGCTAACCACGATGAAGAGGAGTTGTCCGACAGTCATGCGTGCTCCGTTGGGTCATTATAGGGGTCAGGGCCGGCCCACCATCTTTAGCGCGCTGTCCCCACTGTGGCTGGCAGGGCCTCGGCCTGGGCGAGCAGAGCGGCCTCCCGCTGGCGCGCCCGGTGCGCAACCATGGCCACAGCTATAAGGATACCGGCGCCCATGACCAAGTTCGTCAGCAGCAGGATGCCTGCGCGCCCCCACAGCCCGGCGGTCGCCGGGATCAGCTTGTCCACGACCGCCATCACGCTGATATTGACCAGCGCGACGGGCGTCAGGAACTTCCAGCAAAAGGCCAGCATGTGGTCAATACGGATGCGGGGCAGGGTCCCACGCACCCACATCACCACGAAGTACACCAGGAAGCTCTTGATGAGGAAATAGACCACGCCCAGGATGGGGATACCGGGGCGATTCAGGTCGCCCACGCCCGGCCCACGCCAGCCGCCCAGGAAAAGCGTGGCGAACAGCGCCGAGATGGTAAAGGCGTGCAGGAACTCGGCCAGCATGAACAAGGCCCACTTCATGCCGCTGTACTCAATATGATAACCGGCCACGATCTCCGACTCGGCCTCCAGCAGGTCAAAGGGCGTGCGCCCCACCTCGGCTAGGCTGGTGATGAAGAAGATCAGCGCCGCGATGGGGGCCAGCACAATGAACCACACGCCCTGGGCCATAACGATATCGTTCATGCGCATGGAGCGGGCCAGGAGCACGGGCACCAGCAATGCCAGGATCATGGGCACTTCGTAGCTGATCAGTTGCGCCACGACACGGAAGGCGCCCAACAGGGCATACTTGTTGTTGGAGCCCCACCCGGCCATGAGGATAGAGAGCGTGCCGAACGCGCCCACAGCCACAACGTAGATCACGCCGATGTTGACGTTCGTGCCGATGACGTTCCACGAGAAGGGGATCACAGCCCAGATGAGCAGGACAGCGATCACCGCCATCAGGGGCGCGATGTTAAACACCCAGCGGTCGGCGCCCGTCGGCATCAGGTCTTCTTTTGTCAGGAACTTGATCACGTCCGCGATGCTCTGCAAGATGCCAAAGGGGCCGGCGCGGTTCGGCCCCAGCCGGTCCTGCATCCGGGCCACGACCTTGCGCTCCAGCCAGGTGGTAAAGATGATCAGAAGCAGGCAGAAGGTGGCGACGACGACCACGCCGATAAGCTGCATAGCCACGTTCACCAGTTCCGGCGCCAGACCCGCACTTCGCAGCGTGGCCTCAATTTGCAGGTACAGAAAGACGAGGGGGTCTTTCAGGAGGTCCATATCTCACATCCACTCCAGTGCGCCTTTGCGCCAGGCGTAGATCAGCCCGGCGGCCAAAATGGCAATAAATAGCACCATCTCCAAGACCATGAACAGCCGCAACTGATCAAAGGCGACCGCCCAGGGGAACAGGAACACCGTCTCCACGTCAAAGATGACGAAGACCAGGGCGAAGATATAATACTGGGCCTTGAACTGCACCCACGTATCGCCGACGGTCTCAATGCCGCATTCGTAGGTTTCGCTCTTGAGGGGATTGGGTTTTTTCGGGCGGACGAGCCAGCTCACAAGGAGTGGGGCTGCAGGAAAGATCACACCAATGAGGAGAAACAGACCGATAAAGATGTATTCTTGCAGCATTAACCCTCCATCATCAGGATATCTGATTCTCCACTGCGCTCAGAATGACATGGGCTGCAATTCGGGTCCGATGGCGTGACATACCCCTCCCCACGCAGGCCCCCCTGACAGGCCGCCGGAGACCCGCGAGCCAGCCGCTCACCCCCGGGATGAAAAACAAAAATATAAAACGTAGTGAGACTACACTTCTGTATTTGTGACAGTCTTCCCTAATTCTAGCACAGGTTCAACTAAAAAACAAGCCAGTAGGGGCGAGGCGGCGCCTCGCCCCTACAGCGGGATCAATGGCTGCCGAGCACCGATTTGCGCCGTCGGGTCAGGAGGGCGATCAGCCCGATGAGTGAGAGCAGTGAGCCTACAATAGCCGCCACGGCGATAAGGATGGTCTGCTGTGTGCGGCGGGCCAGGTCGCGGCCCCGCGCCAGGGCCACCTGCGACAGGCTCTCACCCAGGTCGCGCAGGAAGGCCGCCGAAGGCTCTACCGGCACCAGCGAGGCGCGTAACATGCGGCTTAATCTCAGCAGGCTCTCCAGGCGTGCACGCTCTTCTACCGGGTAACGCGCCAGGATGGCCTCGGTGTCATCCTCCCCCCGGCTGAGCGCGTCGGCGTGCTCTGCCAGAATTTCCGCTAACAAGCGTTCGTCCATATGCAGCTCTCTCTTCTCCCCCCTCTACGGGTAGCGTATCAGTTCATCACGCAGCGCCAGCAGCGTGCGATGATAGAGCGACTTAATGGCGCCCTCGGTCCGCCCCATGATGGCCGCGATCTCGGCGTTGGACAGGCGTTCCACGAACTTAAGGATAAGCAATTGCTGGCGCTCCGGCGGGAGGCGGTGAATCGCCGCCAGCAATCGTTCACGCTGTTCCTGGGCCTCGGCCAGCGCCTCCAACGGCTGCATCGTGTCGCGCAGAGGCTCCATCTGGGCGCCGCTCGCTTTCAACTCTTCAATTGAAATCACGGCCCGCCGGGACTGATCACGGTGCCAGTTCGCCACCAGGTTATGGGCGATGCGGTACAGCCAGGCAGAGAAGGGCAGGCCGCGATCCTGGTAACTGCCTATATGCGCCAGCGCCTGCTGGAACGTGCGCGCCGTCAGGTCTTCCGCGTCGTGGTGGTTGCCCGTGCGATAATAGACGTAGTTGTAGATCGCCTTGGCGTAGCGCTGATACAGTTCGCCGAAGGCGGCGCCGTCCATCCGCGCCCGTTCCACCAGCGCGGCCTCATCCTGGAGGCTCAGCGCCTGGCCCTCATTGTGATCTGACGCGACCGCGGCCTCGTTCCGATAGTCTTCGCCTGGCACGTGCCCTGTTTCCTGCGAGCGAAGCCCATCCCCGCGATAACCATTCAATGAATTGAACACCGTTGGGCACTTCCCGTTGCGCTCACCCTGTTCCATCCTACCTGGAGTATAACAGAGGTGGCGAAGGAAGGCAAAAGCCGCCTGTACACTTGGCGCAACAATCCACCCCCGTGGGTACCCGCAACTGCCTATGCCTGACTGATGACTATCAAAACTTCGGTAACCCCCCGGAGACTAAGGATGTACCCCGTTTCCGCTTGAAACCGCCTCGGAGGGTCTCAGGCAGCAGGCTCTTGACAAATATAAGAACAGTGCTATAATCTAAAAGGTTTTACTAAAACCTTTTAGAAATGCCTCTATTCATGAAACGTATTACTATTACCGATGTCGCCCGGCGGGCTGGCGTTTCGCCCACCGCTGTCTCGTTCGCCTTCAATAACCCCTCCCAACTCAACTCCGCAACGGTGGAGCGCATCCTCGAGGCTGCACGCGAACTGGGCTATGCGCCGAATCCTCTGGCCCGTACCCTGCTCTCCGGCCGCATCGGTGTCCTGGGCATCTTGGTGCCTCAGGCGCTTGTCGCCATCTTTGCTAACCCCTTCTTTGCTTCATTTCTCCAGGGCGTCGGCAGCGTCTGCGATGACCATGGACTGACCCTGCTCGCCATCCCGCCTTTGGATGGCTCGCTCGATGGGGCAATCGCGCGTGCCCCGGTGGACGGGTTGATCATTGTGGGTCTCAATGAACACCATCATGAGGTTGCGCCCCTACTCAAGCGAGGGGTCCCTTTCGTTATCGTGGATGGCGACGCTGAGGCGGCACCCTCTGTCAATATTGATGATGAGGGCGGCGCCTATGCTGCGGCGGCACACCTGTTGGCACATGGGCAGCGCGATGTGCTCATCCTGACATTTGAAACTCCCTATGCCCATCTTGACAATGTGTACTATGGCGTCGGCGGGCGGCGCCTGCGCGGTTACCAACGTGCCTTCATGGACTATAGGGTCGCTTGGCGCGACAACTGGCTGCTCCCTTCACTCAGCACGATGGAAGGAGGCGAGCAGAGCTTCAACGCGGCCTGGGACGCCGGCCTGCGGCCGACCGCAGTACTGGCCGTCAGCGACGCGATGGCGATCGGTGCTGTCAAGGCCGCTCTGCAGCGGGGATTGCGCATACCGGAGGATTTGGAGGTCATCGGCTTTGATGACATCCCCCTGGCAGAAATGATCCAGCCCGCGCTCTCCACCGTGCACCAACCCATCGTTGAAAAAGGCCGGGTCGCAGCCGAACTTCTCGTTGCCGCCCTGGAAGGCAATCGCCCGCCTGAGCGCGTGCTCTTGCCTACCAAGCTGGTCCTCAGAGAGACAACGCGCTAATGCGGCTCGCACACTGACCTGATCAGAACATCAGAGAATGTGAGGAGGAACAAAAGATGGGCAAGCGTGCGCGATACTCTCTGCTCCTGACCACGCTGATATTAGCGTTATTGTTCCAGGGGCAGGCCTTCAGTCCAACGCCGGCTTACGCCGTTCCCACCTGCAGCAGCACTGATGTAAGCAATAAGGCGAACTATGAGTCTGACACCATGTATGAGTTGCTCACCGACCGCTTCTCTGACGGCGATGCGACGAACAATAATCCCTTTAACCTCGCCAACAGCTATGACCCCATTCATACAGATATCAACAAGTACTTCGGTGGCGATTGGCAAGGCATCATCAACAATATTGCCTATCTCAAGAACATGGGGATTACGGCTATCTGGATCACGCCGCCCTATGACAACCTTGACCAACCTTATCTGGAGAACGGCATCTACTACAATGGCTACCACGGCTATTGGGCCAAAGACTTCTTCCGACCCGATGAGCATTGGGGCACCTGGGCCAAGTTTGATGAACTGATCGCCACAGCGCATGCCAACGGCATCAAGGTGGTCATTGACTATGCCCCTAACCATACCAATCACACCGATAGCGCCGAGAATGCAGGCTTTTACCGCGATGGCGTGTTGATGGGCCGCTACAACAACGACACGCTGGGCCTCTTCCACCATCTGGGCCCCAGGCTTGACAGCCAGACGAGCAAATTTGATTATGAGTTCCGCGACCTCACCAAGCTAGCTGACTTATCGCAAGAGAATTCAACCGTCGTCAGCTACCTGAATGACTCAATAGATGTCTGGCTGAATCACGGAGTGGACGGTATCCGCAATGACGCGACGCTGCACCAGAGTGATGCCTTCCGCACGACCTTCGCCGACCACATCAATGCTACCACCCCCGTCTTCCACTTCGGCGAATACTTTATCGGCACCCCTGATCCGAAGTACGATGATTACCGCACCTCGCCGGATCGGACAGGCATTCAAATCCTGGACTTCGAGTTTGCCAACACGGCCCGGAGCGTATTTGGCGACTTCAGCAAGACCATGACCGACCTCAAGAACATGATCAATTACACCGCGAACGACTATACTTACGAGAACAATGCGGTGCCCTGGCTTGACAGCCACGATAAGGCTCGCCTGGCCACCATCCAGCCTAACCGAGGGGTCTTCCATGTGGCGTTGGCCTTTCTACTCACCTCACGAGGTACGCCGGTAATCTACTACGGCACCGAACAATACATGACCGGCGAGAACGGTGATGCTGGGCGCAAGTGGATGACCAGTTTCGATCAGACCACGACCGCCTACCAACTGATCAATAAGCTCTCTAACCTGCGCAAGAGCAATCCCGCTGTGCGCTACGGCCCGACGACCTTCCGTTGGGACAACGCCAACGTGCTCGTTTACGAGCGGCAGTTCTTCGACGACATCGTTCTAGTGGCACTTAACCGTAGTAGCGCAACTTATAATATCGGCGGCCTCTTCACCAACCTGCCTGCTGGCACTTACAACGACTACTTGGGCGGCTTACTTTCCGGCAATAGCATTTCAGTGGGCAGCGGCGGTGCTGTCACACCTTTCGATCTCGGCCCGTACGAGGTCGGCGTCTGGCAATATCGCAATGCTGCCACCGGTTCGCCCCAGATCGGCGCGGTTGGCCCGACGATCGGTCGTGCAGGCAATATCGTTACAATTGATGGGGAGGGGTTCGGCACTACGCCCGGCACTGTCAACTTCGGTGCCACCCCAGCATCTATTCTATGTTGGGCAAACGACGAGATTAAGGTTATAGTGCCCTCCGTCGCAGCAGGAATAACCAATATCACTGTCGTCAAAGGTGGCCAGACCAGTAACGCCTTTGCCTATAAGGTACTGAGTGGGCCTCAGGTGCAGGTGATCTTCCACGAGAATGCCACCACCGTGTGGGGGCAGAACATCTACGTCACCGGCGACGTCTATGAGCTGGATAATTGGGATCCGATCAAGCCTTACATCCCCTTCTTCAATCCCAACTACCCGGAGTGGTTCTTGCCCGTCAGCGTCCCGGCCAGTAGGCTCATTCAGTTCAAGTTCATCAAGCGCGATGGCGCCGGCAATGTGATTTGGGAAGGGGGCAGCAATCACAGCTTCACCACGCCAGCGAGCGGCACGGCGGATACCCCTTATTACATGTGGCAACCCTAAGAGCTGTCTTGTAGAAAATCATTGCAACGTTCCCCAATTGAGGAGCTACCATACTAAGATTTAAGGAGGAGATAGTCAATGAAAAAGATGTTGCTTTCCCTGAGCATTGTGGCCACCATCGTCACTGCCTGCGGTGGCACTGGCGGCGCCGCGCCGACAACTGCCCCACCGACCCAGGCGCCAGCTATTGCGACCACCGCAGCCCCGACGGCGGCCCCCACCCAGGCGGCGACTGCGCCCGCTCCCACCACCGAGCCGACCAGCGCGCCTGAGGCCACCCCGCAGGCGACCCCCACCGTTAAGCCCCTGGCCTCAAAAGAGGGCACACTGACGATCTGGGTAGACGGCGGGCGCGTCAAGATGATAGAGAATCTGGGCAAGAAATTCACCGAGAAGTATAATGTCCCCGTCGCTGTGCAGGAGTTGGGCTTCGGCGACATCCGTGACCAGCTCAAGATCGCTGGCCCGGCGGGTGAAGGACCCGACATCATCATCGGCGCACACGACTGGCTGGGCGAGCTTGTCACCAACGGCCTGCTTACTCCCCTCGATCTGGGAGATAAGGCCAAGAACATTGACCCGGTGGCTATCAAGGCCTTCACCTACGAGGGTAAGCTCTATGGCCTGCCCTACAACACCGAGGCCATCGCGCTCTACTATAACAAGGACCTGGTGCCTGAGCCGCCCAAGACTTGGGACGAGTTGAAGGCCATCGCCAAGAAACTGCAGGACGAGAAGAGGGTGGAGCAGGGCTATGTGATGCAGCAGGGCGATCCCTACCACACCTATCCACTGCTCACCGGCTTCGGCGGTTATATCTTCGGTCGCGATGCCCAGGGCAACTATAATCCGAAGGACCTGGGTCTGGACAGCCCCGGTGGTCTGGCCTATGCTCGCGAGCTTGATAGCCTGATTAAGAATGGGATCTTGCGTAAGGACGTCAACTACGAGCTGATGATGAACCTGTTTAAGCAAGGTAAGTCGGCCATGTTTATCACCGGCCCGTGGGCGCTTGGCGATGTGCGCGCGTCAAAGGTGAACTATGGCATCGCCAAGATCCCCATGATGAAGCAGACGCCGCGCCCATTTGTTGGCGTGCAAGGCTTCATGGTCAGCGCCTTCGGTAAAAACCAGCTCCTGGCGCAGACCTTCCTGACCGAGTTCGTCGCCACCGATGAAGCCATGCAGGCGCTGTACGAGGCGGTCCCGGCTGCGCCCGCCTGGCTGCCCTTGCGCGAGAAGGTGATGGACCCGGACCTGACCATGTTCGCCCAGAGCGCTGCCGATGGCGACCCGATGCCGGCGATCCCACAAATGTCGGCCGTGTGGGAGGCCTGGGGGAAGGCGATCACGCTCATCTTCCAGCAGCAGCAAGACCCGGAGCAAGCTATTAAAGATGCAGCCGCTGCTATCCGTCAGAAGATCGGCCAGTAGACTGCTGGGTGGGGTGCCGGAGCGCGGCACCCCACCCTCCCTCGTCCGTCTGGGGCTCACTTTCGCCGCGTTGGGCCTGATTGACGCTATCGCCTTAAGTTTCGCCCACACGCTGGCCAGAGATGGCGCCCTGGTGGCCGCCAGCGCGCTCCTGGTGTTCACCGTGTTCGTCAACGCGGTGTTTCTCTCCGACCGGCTCTACCCGCTGCGTTGGCTCACGCCAGGGCTGCTCTTGATGCTGCTCCTGGTCGTCTACCCGGCCTTGTACACGTTCTACATTGCCTTCACCAACTACAGCGACGGCCACTTGCTTACCAAGGACCAGGTGATCGCCCAATTTGAGCAGCAATACTACACCCCGCCGGACAGCCCGACGTTCGCCTGGCGCGCCTACCGCTCACCGGATGGCCGCTACCTGCTCTGGCTGACCGACCCGCAGGGCCATCGCTTCATCGGCAGCCCGGAAGAAGGGCTGATACCAGTCCAGCCGAATGACCCACGCTTCGGCCCTCTTGATCCAGATGGACTGCCTCACAACATCGGCGACTATGTCAAACTTGACCGTATTCAGGTCGTCCAATACCTGTCCGAGTTACAGCACTTGAGGATCGGTGCCAGCCAGGACACAGTTCGTATCGCTTCACTGGATGCCGCACCACTCGCCCGGCGCAAATATAGTTACGACCCCGCTAACGACGTCTTGATAGACCACGAGACGGGCGCGGTCTATCGGCCAGTGCAGGGCACGTTCACCGCTCCCGATGGCACGACATTATCACCCGGCTTTGCTACAGTAATCGGTGCGCAGAACTTTATCCGAGCATTCACCGACCCTGACATCCGCGGCCCGTTTCTCAGCGTCTTCGCCTGGACGTTCACCTTTGCCGGGCTAAGCGTGCTGCTCACTTTCAGCGTCGGGTTGGGCCTGGCGCTCGTGCTGAATGACCAACGCCTGCCGCTCAAGGGCGTTTTCCGTGCACTTGCCATCATTCCCTATACCATCCCCGGCTTTATCAGCATATTGGTTTGGGTCGGCCTGATGAACCCTTACTACGGCCCAGTAAACCTGATGATTCAGCAGCTTACAGGAGTCTCGCCGCAGTGGTTTAGCGATCCCACGCTGGCGAAGGTCGCCATCCTGCTCGTCAACACCTGGCTGGGCTACCCATATATGCTGCTCGTTTCCCTGGGCGCGTTGCAGTCTATTCCGGCTGATTTATATGAAGCGGCGGAGATTGATGGCGGGAGCCGGGCTCAACAGTTTCGCTATATCACACTACCACTGCTCCTGGTCGCGGTTGGCCCGCTGCTGATCGGATCGTTTGCCTTCAACTTCAATAATTTCACCGTCATTGACTTGGTCACTGAGGGCGGACCGCCGCGGCCTGGGACCTCAACACCAGCAGGCCACACCGACATTTTGATCTCCTACACCTACCGCCTAGCTTTTGCTGGCGGTCGAGGGTCCGATTATGGCTTTGCGGCGGCGATCTCAGTGTTCATCTTCCTGATCGTCATGACGATCACGACCCTGAATTTCCGCTTCACACACGCATTGGAGGAGGTCTCGGAGAATGTCTAAACTCGCGACAAGCATGGCGGCCCAACGCCGTCTGGGCCTGGGGATCAAGCTTGTCATCACTGTGCTCACCGCGCTCTACGCGCTTTATCCGGTCGCCTGGGTGCTCAGCGCGGCGCTGGACCCGGCCAACTCACTCGTCAATCAAAGCCTGATCCCACGCAATGCCACTCTGGATAACTTTGCGCGGCTGGTGAACGATCCCCAGCATCCCTTCGTGCTATGGCTATGGAACTCAATCAAAGTGTCCGGCATCAGCGCAGTCATCATCGTCGCGCTCACCGCGCTGGCCGCCTACTCCTTCTCGCGCTTGCGCTATCGCGGGCGGCGCGCCGGATTGCTGGCTATCCTGCTGGTGCAACTCTTCCCCAACACCCTGGCGCTGGTTTCGCTTTTCCTGCTGCTCAAGCAGGTTGGCAATATCATCCCCTGGCTGGGCCTGAACACCCACGGCGGGCTGATCCTGATCTATAGTGGTGGTGCACTTGGCTTCAATACCTGGCTGATGAAAGGCTATTTTGACACGATCCCACATGAGTTGGATGAGGCCGCCCTGATTGATGGCGCCACCCACTTCCAGGTTTTCCGCCATATCCTCTTGCCGCTTGTCCGGCCCATCCTGGCAGTGATCGGTATTCTCAGCTTCATTGGTACTTATTCCGACTTCCTACTCGCGCGCGTAATGCTTAAGAGCACCGAAAACTACACACTGGCGGTAGGCATGACGCTGTTTATCCGCGGCCAGTATACGCGTGAATGGGGCGTCTTCGCAGCAGCGGCGCTTATAGGCGCACTGCCGATCGTGCTGATTTTCCTGGTACTACAACGCCAGCTTATTGGCGGCCTGTCTCGTGGTGCCGTTAAGGGCTAGAGGCAGGATATCAACATGGAAAGCATCAGCCTGGCCGCTGCCCGGCGCCTGCGCCAGGGGCAGCTTCCCCACGTCCCACCCGCTGCCGCGCCAGTCTCCACCCGCGTCCGCCTGGACCTCCAGGCGCCGGCCGGCAGTGATCCTGAAGTGATTCTGACGGATACCCGGCGTGGCCTGAGTTGGCGTGTCGCCCTCAGCTCTACGAGAGAAAAGCCCGATGCCTGGTATACCGAACTTCTGCTCCCCAGCGAGCCCACCGTGATCACCTACCACTTTACCCTGGCTGATGGCAGCATCATCCGCGAGCGCCGTCAGGTTGAGGGGATAGTCAAACCACTCTACGGTGTCTGGGAGGAGCGCGATTTCCGCATCGCGGTCTACACGCCCCACAGCCAGCCACCCAATTGGGTGCGTGGTCTCGTAATGTACCAAATCTTTCCTGATCGCTTCGCTATCGGCAACCCGGCCAACGTGCGCCGGGGGAGCCACGTATATGGCCGGAAGCCGCGCTACCTGCGTTGGGGCGAGCGGCCGGAACACCCGCCGAAAGGGCGCGACTTTTTCGGCGGGGATTTGCCCGGTATCATCAGTAAACTTGACTATCTGGCCGACTTGGGTATTACCTGTCTGTATCTGACGCCCATCTTCGCCGCACCGACTAACCATCGCTACGATACACTGGATTATTTTCGGATTGACCCGCGCCTGGGTGATGAGACTGACTTCCGCACCCTAGTCATCGCTGCCGCTGAGCACGGCATCCGCATCATCCTTGATGGTGTGTTTAACCATTGCTCAAGCGAGAGTGTGTATTTCAAGGCAGCGCAGGCGGACAAGACCTCACCCTTCTATCGTTGGTTTGACTTCCAACATTGGCCCGACAAATATACGGGTTGGGTTGGGGTACGGGAGATGCCAGAGTTTGTAGAATGTCCAGAGGTTGAAGAGTTCTTCTTCGGTCCACAAGGGGTGGCGCGCTACTGGTTGCGCAGTGGCATCTCTGGCTGGCGGTTAGATGTCACACCGTGGATTTCCGACGAATACTGGCGTCGCTTTCGCCGCGCACTGCGCGCTGATAAACCCGACGTTTATCTTATCGCTGAGGATTGGGGCGATGCTACACCGCGCTTAGTCGGCGATACATTTGATGCCACCATGAATTATCGCTTCGCCTACAGTGTCATTGGCTTTGCGACCGGCCAACTCAGTCCGTCGGAGCTAGATGACCGATTGGAAACCTTGCGTCGTGATACACCGGAGCCAGCCTTCCATGCCCAGATGAACCTTTTAGGCTCACACGATACGCCTCGTTTGCTCACCCTGTGCAGCGGCGACCGCGGTCGCCACATGCTCACTGCGGCGTTCCAGCTCGCCTACCCCGGCGTTCCGATGATTTACTACGGTGACGAAGCCGGGCTGGAGGGCGAGTATGCTGAAGATGGCCGTCGTGCATTCCCTTGGGATGCACCTGATCAGCTACTTCTGAATTTCTATCGCAGAGCGATCCACGCCCGTCGTGCCAGTGTCGCCTTAAGCCTGGGCACAATTGAGACCGTCTGGATTGACGATGCGACCAGCAGCTATGGCTTTTTACGCACATGGGGCGAAGAGCAGGTGTTGGCGCTGTTCAACGCCGGAGATACAATAGTTGAGGTGAATATTATGCTCCCGAACGCTGGAGCCGATGGGCACTGGATAGACCTTCTCGGACGTTTGCAACCGGCATATAACCGGAAAGGACAGATCTGCGCCCTGTTACCGCCGTGTATGGCGGGTTGGTTTGTACCTCAGATTCGTACAACAATGCCTTAATTAATTGCTAAATAAATCCTATTCAGTAAATAACCTCGCTGGTGGATCCTGGAACCGCCAAAAATAGCCTGCGCCCCCGGCCATCTTGTGCTATACTAAATCTGTCATGAGGTATAGCGAGGCCCATCTCACTTCCTTCCTCAGGCTGCTCAAAGGGTGTCCCAACCTGGAACGTGTGCCTTTCAGCGACCGCGGGTCGCGCCTGATGTTGTTTAAGCGCGACTCCGAATTGTCGTTGCGCCTGGCCGAACGCTGGTTCAAGCTCCAGGACCGGCTAGGCTCCTACCGCCAACGCGAGCCGCTCATCCGGGGCTGGCGATGGATAGACGGGGAAGGGCGACCGTTGGATGTAGAGTTGACCAGCTACCCCCATGCGTTGCGCTTTGACACCGCCTGTGGGCCATTTGAGGTCACCTTCCTGGACATGGAGGCGCTCTACATCGCCCTGCCGCCGGGCCAGGTCGGCCTGACCTTCACGGCGTTCGTGGAACGGGGCCGCACCGACCGCCGCGGCGGGGAGATGCGCGGCGTGCGCAACATTGCCTATACCACCAATGCCCACATCCTGTCCAACACCCTTCAGCCGGTGGACCCCCAGCATCTGCGGGTGACGTTGATCGTCCAGGCCGAGCCGGGGCAGGGGTTGGTGCTCAACGTCACGCCGCGCCTGGGCTTCAACCGCGCCGTGCCGCCACCCGAACCGGTGTTTGAGGCCGCTGCCCGGCGCTGGCATGACTGGTTCGCCGCCGCGCCACCGGTGGCCCCCCAATACGAGCGGGCCTACACCTACGCCTGGCTGGTCATGCGCAGCGGGCTGATCAGTTCGCGCTACTATCTCACCCGCGAGGCCATGACGCCTTCGCTCGTCCACTACGTGGGCGTGTGGCAGTGGGACGCCTTCTTCCACGCGTTGGCCTACCGGCACGTGGATGCGCGGCTGGCCGAAGACCAACTGCGCGTCGTCCTGGACCACCAACTGGAAAACGGCATGATCCCCGACGCCGTCCACGATGAGGGCATTGTTACCCATCTGGATGCGCCTGTCTCTGCGCCGGTGACCAAGCCGCCGCTGATCGCCTGGACGGCGCTCCGCCTTTACCGCGCCAGCGGCAACCGCGATTTCCTGGACGAAATCTACGAGCCGATCGTGCGCTGGAACACCTGGTGGTTTCAGGAGAACGACGATGATGGTGATGGCATTGTCCAATACAATCACCCCAATTCCTCCGGCCTGGACGATAGCCCCCTCTGGGATGAGGGCATGCCGGTGGAGTCGCCTGACCTGAACACCTACCTTGTGCTGCAACTGGAGAACCTGGCCGAAATCGCCCGTATCCTAGGCCTGGAGGACGAGGCCGCCACCTGGGCGGCGCAGGCGGATGATCTGGCCCGGCGGATGATCGATCATTTTTGGGATGAGCAGGCCGGGGTCTTCTGGGCGCAGCGCCACCACGTGCCTATTCGGGTGCTCACGCCCTTCAACCTGTACCCGCTCATCACGGGGCGGTTGCCGCGCGCTATGGCCGACCGGCTGGTGGCCCACCTGCGGAATCCACAGGAGTTTTGGGCGCCGTATCCATTGCCCACAGTGGCGTTAAACGACCCCAAACATAACCCGGAGCAAATGTGGCGCGGGCCGACCTGGGTCAACGTCAACTATCTATTCATTGAGGGGCTGGCGCGGGCGGGCTATCCCGACCTGGCACGGGAGTTGCGCGACCGCACGCTGGCCCTGCTCATGGCCCAGGACGATTTCCGCGAGTATTACCATCCCATCACCGGCCAGCCGCCGGCCACTGCCGCGCCCTTGTTCGGCTGGTCGGCGGCGGTGTTCATTGACCTAGCCATCCGGGCCTCACGGGGCGAACTATAAACCTGAGATGAATGTAGCGATCTTGCATTATGCCGCACCGCCCACCGTTGGCGGCGTGGAGCAGACCATCTATTACCACGCGCGGGAACTGACCCGCGCCGGCCATCATGTGCGTATCCTGGCCGGGGCCGGCGCGCCGTTTGACCCGCGCGTGGAGGTCGTCATCGCGCCGGAGTTCAGCAGCCGCCACCCCGACGTGCTGGCGGTCAAGGCGCAACTGGACCGGGGCGAGGTGACCTCGGACTTCGTGGCGCTACGAGAGCGGCTCAAGGCGCTTCTCGCCAGGCTCCTCTCCAATGTAGATGCGCTCATTGCCCACAACCTCTTCACCCTTCACAAGAACCTGCCCCTGACGGCGGCTCTGTATGACCTGCTCCCCCCCTCCCCGCCTCTATCAGGGGCAGGGGAGAGGTCATTCCCCGCCGTGCTCGCCTGGCATCACGACCTAGCCTGGGACAGCGCCCGCTACAGGAAAGACCTGCATGAGGGCTACCCCTGGGATTTGCTGCGCAGGCCCTGGCCCGGCGTGCGCCACGTCACCGTGTCGGCGGCCCAGCAGGCGCGCCTGGCCGCGCTCTATGACCTTCCGCCGGAGCATATCGCCGTCGTACCGCCGGGGGTGGCCCCGGCCCGCTTCTTCCGCTGGACGGAGATGACGCGCCGTCTGGTGAGCGAACTCCGGCTATGGGATGCCGACCTGCTCCTGCTGCTCCCGGCGCGGATCACCCGGCGCAAGAACGTGGAGATGGCGCTGCGCATCCTGGCAGCGCTGCGGACACGGCCCTCATCCCCCCAACCCCCTTCTCCCGCAACTGCGGGAGAAAGGAGAGACATCTCCCCTCTCCCACAGCGTGGGAGAGCGGCTGGGGGTGAGGGCCTCTTTGACGCCCGCCTGGTCGTCACTGGCCCGCCCGGCCCGCACAACCCCGCCAACGTCGCTTACCTGCAAAGCCTGCTTGACCTGCGTCGGGAACTGGGATTGGAAGGCGCAGCGCATTTCCTTTACGAGTTGGGGATCACGCCGGATGACGATACGCTGGCTGACCTGTATCACCTGACTGATGCGCTCCTGTTCCCCAGCGCGCAGGAGGGCTTCGGCATCCCGGTGCTGGAAGCTGGCCTGGCCCGTCTGCCGGTCTTTTGCAGCGACATCCCGCCCTTGCGCGAGACCGGCGGCAATGAGGTGTATGCATTTGCATTGGATGCCGACCCAGCCGACGTCGCCGGGTTGATCCGGCGCATTCTGGAAGCGAACCCCGCCCACATCTTGCGCCGTCGCGTGCTGGCGCACTACACCTGGGAGGCCATCGTTCGTCATCGGGTGATCCCGCTGCTGGAAAGGAGGTGAACCGATGCCCCCGCCTGCGTACCGTGTCTTATTACCGTTGCGCCAGCAAGACTGCGTGGATGATCTGGTGAAGCTGGCGCAGGCGCTGCTGCCCGAAGCCAACGGCGAAATCGTCCTCATGGGCGTGGTGATCGTGCCGGAAGGCCACTCGCTGAGCGAAGGGGCGCTACCCGCCCAGATCAGTCGCCAGGCGCTCAGCGCCCTGGCCGCGCGCTTCCCCGATTGGCTTATCATGGTCAAGCCGCGCGTGCGCGTGGGCCACGACGTGTGGCGTGAGGTGCTGGCTGAACTGGCCGAGACGCCTGCGGATGCGCTCCTTGTCCCCTGGGATGGGCTGGACCTGCCCGTCCTGGGTGTGCCGGTGGAGCAGGTGCTCTCGCAGGCGCCTTGCGATCTCGTCCTGGTGCGCGGCTGCAACCTGAGCGCCTGCCGCCGGGTGCTGTTGCCCTTGCGCGGCGGGCCACACGCCGATCTGGCGCTTCACGTCGCCGGGGCGCTGGCCCGCATGGCGGAGGGCGAGATCACCCTGCTGCATGTCTCTCCGCCTGGCAGCGAGACCCCCGAGTTAAGCGGCCTGAGCCAGCGCAGCAAGGCCATCACCCGCACGGTGCGCCTGATGGGCGAGCCGGCCTCCGGCATCGTGCGCGAGGCCCATGACCATCAGGCTGTGGTGCTGGGCGCCCGGATCAGCGATGTATCCGATGCGCTCTCCATAGGTCCGACGGTGCGTCGGGTCATCGGCCAGATGGACCAGGCCGTCCTGTTAGTGCGCGCCCATCGGCTGGCTTCGCTGGCGCTGCCCGGAACGCTGGCGCAGGTGACCCCTGTCCCCGCGCCGGACATCTCGGAGGTTGTGGACCGCTGGTTCGCCACCAACACCTTTCACAGTGAGGAGTTCGCCGATCTGGAGCAACTGGTGCGCCGGAAGCGGGAACGCGGCCACACCATCAGCCTGGCACTGCCCGCGCTAAACGAAGCCGAGACGGTGGGCCATGTCATCAGCACGCTCAAGCGGGCACTCATGGACGAAGTGCCCCTGCTGGATGAGATCGTGCTGATAGACTCCAACTCCACCGACGCGACACGCGAGATCGCCGCCAGCCTGGGCATCCCGGTTTACATTCACCAGCATATCTTAGCCGACGAGGTGGGCAGCTTCCCCGGCAAAGGGGAGGGGCTGTGGAAGAGCCTGTACGTCACGCGCGGCGACATCATCGCCTGGGTGGACACCGACATCGTCAACATCCACCCGCGTTTCGTCTATGGCATCCTAGGCCCACTGTTGCGCTGGGATACGATCCAGTACGTCAAGGGCTTCTACCGCCGACCCATCCGTATAGACGGCGTGCTGCGGGCTGGGGGCGGCGGGCGCGTGACCGAACTGGTGGCCCGCCCCCTACTCAACCTGTTCTTCCCAGAGCTGTCGGGCATCATCCAGCCGCTTTCGGGCGAATATGCCGGGCGGCGGGCGGCGTTGGAGCAATTGCCCTTCTTCAGCGGCTACGGCGTGGAGACCGGGTTGCTCATTGATATGCTGGACCGCTTTGGGTTGAAGGCCATCGCCCAGGTGGACTTGCAAGAGCGCATCCACCACAATCAGCCCCTGGTCAATCTCAGCCGCATGGCCTTCGCCATCCTGCAGGTGTTCATCGCCCGGCTGGAGGCCCGCAATAAAGTGAAGCTGCTGGAGGAGTTCAACCGCAGCATGAAGCTGATCCGCTACGAGCCGGGGCGCTTCTTCCTGGAGGTGGAGCGCATCAGCGATGTGGAGCGCCCGCCGATGATCACCGTCCCGGCTTATCGCCGCAAATGGATGCTGACATGACCACGCTCTATCTCATCCGGCACGGGCGCACGGATTGGAATGATGCCGGCCGCTATCAGGGGCAGGCCGACCCACCGCTGAATGCGCAAGGGCGGGCACAGGCACGTGCGCTGGCCCAAGCACTGCGCAGCGTGCCGTTTGACGCCATCTATTCCAGCGACCTGGCCCGCGCCCACGAGACCGCGCAAGCGTTGGCCGAGGTCACCGGTCTGTCGGTGCAGCTTGACCCGCGCCTGCGCGAGATCCATCAGGGCGAGTGGGAGGGATTACTGGCGAGTGAGATCCAGGCGCGCTATCCGGCCCTGTGGGAGCAATGGCACAGGGCGCCGCTGACCGTGCGCCTCCCAGGTGGGGAGACCCTGCAGGAGTTGGAGGCGCGCTTCACTGCGGCGCTGGACGACATCAGCGCAGCCCACCCGGAGGGCACCGTAGCCGTGTTCCTGCATAAGATCGCCATCGCCCTGCTGCGCTGCCGCATCCGGGGGCTATCGCTAAACCGCTTCTGGGAGGTGATCCCCGACAACGCCGCCTGGGATGTGGTGACGTGGCCGCTATCGGATGGGATACACAGGAGGTAAACCCTCAACATGGCCTTTCCGCCGCACCCGCCTTCCATCCGCCACGTGGTGATCAATTCGTCGGGGGCGAATCAGTTGAGCCTGCGCACAGGCATATCCAGTTTGCTTATCCCCAACGTGATGGACTTTGACCATCCGCCTCCGCCACCGGATGAGTATGCCCAGGATGTGCGCACGGCGCTGGGCGTCGCGCCAGATGAGAAGCTCATCCTGCAGCCGACGCGCGTTGTGCAGCGCAAGGGGATTGAGCACGCGATTGAACCGATCAAGCGCCCGGACCTGAAAGCCCGGCTGGTGATCTCGCACGCCTCCGGCGACGAGGGCGACGCCTATGAGCGCCGCGTGTGCGAATATGCCCGGCTGCTGGGCGTACAAACCCACTTCGTATCCGACATTATCCGGGCTCAGCGGGGGCGGACGCGAGATGGGCGCAAGATTTACACGTTGGGAGAGGTCTATCTCCAGGCGGATGTGGTGACCTATCCTTCCACCGTTGAGGGATTTGGCAATGCCTTCCTGGAAGCCATCTATTACCGGCGGCCTATCGTCGTCAACAACTACTCTATCTTTGCCATTGACATCAAGCCCAAAGGCTTCCGCGTGATTGAGTTTGATGGCTTCATTACGGACGAGACGGTGCAACAGGCGCGCCAGGTCTTACAAGATGCGCACCTGGCACAGGAGATGGCTGAGCATAACTATCGGCTCGGACGCTGCCACTATTCCTATGCCATGTTAGAACGCCGGCTGCAGACGCTTATCGCCGACTGCTTTGGCGAGGCGTGTGAGGACTAAGCGACACCGAGCTAAGATGAACGACATAGGCGTAGCGGCACGGCGGCACCGTGCCCCTACAACGCGGCCCGCAGGGGCGCACGGCCGTGCGCCCGTTGTCTATCAGCCCGGTTGAGAGAAAGGAGAGCAATAATGGCTGCCCAAACAACAGCATTACGCGACGACGCACGGGCCTGGGTGGGCCGCGTTCAATCGGCGGATGTCCTTGTGGCGATCCCTTCATACAAGAACGCGGCCACCATCGGCCATGTCGTCCGCATGGCAGCCGAAGGGCTGGCGCAGCATTTCCCCGGTCTGAAAGCTGCTATCGTCAACGTGGACGGGGACAGCCCGGACGGGACACGCGACGTCGTCCGTAACACGCCTGTGCCAGAGGGCATCGCCGTCTTGACCACCGTGTACCAGGGCATCTCTGGCAAGGGGAGCGCCTTACGCGCCGCCTTTGAGATGGTGGCCGCGTTGGGCGCCAAAGCCTGCGTCGTCGTGGATAGCGATCTGCGCAGCATCACGCCGCAGTGGATTGAGCGGCTGGGCGGGCCGGCCCTGCGCCAGGGTGTTGACTTCGTCGCCCCGCTGTACATCCGCCACAAGCACGATGGCACAATCACCAATAACATCACCTACCCCATGACGCGCATGCTCTACGGCCTGGACGTGCGCCAGCCCATTGGCGGCGATTTCGGCTTCTCCGGCAGGCTGGCGCGCTGGTGGCTGGCGCAGGACGTCTGGGACAGCGACGTGGCCCGCTATGGCATTGACATCTGGATGACGACGACAGCCATTGCCGAGGGCTTTCGGGTGGCCCAAGCGGGCCTGGGCCTGAAAATCCACGATGCCAAAGACCCGGCGGCCTCGCTCGGCCCCATGTTCAGCCAGGTCGTGGGCACCCTATTCGCGCTTATGGGACGCTATGCCCATAAGTGGCGCACCATTCAATCGGTCCAGCCTGTGCCGCTTATCGGCGAGCCGCCTGAAGGCGAGCCGGAGCCTGTGCCGGTGAACCTTTCCGCCCTGATCGGCAAGCTGCGCGCTGGCCTGCGCAAGCACGCCAGCACACTGCACCGGGTGTTGGCCCCAGAACGCTGGGCCGCGCTGGAGGGCATCGCCGCCCGCGATGAAGACGCCTTCGCGTTCCCGGCAGAGACCTGGGCACGCATCGTGTTTGACTTCGCCCTGGCATACAACACCAGCGAGGGGTCCAAAGAGGCGATCATGGCGGCCATGGTGCCCCTCTACTATGGGCGCACCGCTGGCCTGGTGCGCCAGGCCAGCGACCTGGATGCAACCGAATTTGAACAGCGGGTGGTGCAGGCCCAGGCCGAGACGTTCCTCCGACTCAAACCGGAACTGGCCGAACGCTGGCCCGTCCGGTAGCCCGCCCTGCAGTTGAAACCGCACCGGCGGGCCACCATCGTTGTAGATGTGTTGCTGGCTCTTTGCGGTACACGGACAGCACTGTACACCATTGTGACATCATCAGCGGAGGGGGACTATCAGGAGAAGTGGGAAGGTTCCCAGATGCGCCACCGTGTGGGTGTGGTAGCGGCGCAAAAAGAGGCGCCGACCGGATTCGAACCGGTGAATGAGGGTTTTGCAGACCCTTGCCTTACCACTTGGCGACGGCGCCTGAGAGCGGGAGACGGGATTTGAACCCGCGACCTTCTCCTTGGCAAGGAGACGCTCTACCCCTAAGCTACTCCCGCACTGTGCCGAGGCCCAGAATCGAACTGGGGACACCGCGATTTTCAGTCGCGTGCTCTACCAACTGAGCTACCTCGGCGGCTCACCCCACGTCCACCTGCCATTCTAATCTATCCGCCCCATTCTGTCAAGGCCGGCCCCCCAGTGATTATCCACAATTTTTAAGAAAGCACGTATGTTCTACCCCCTTTCCTATGCTATAATACCTTAATAACAATACAATGTAGGTCGTTGACCAGACTGGATAACGAGCACCCTTATGCCACAGGACAAGATTATCGTTCGCGGCGCACGCGAACATAACCTGAAGAACCTGGACGTGGACATCCCACGCGATAAGCTGGTCGTCATCACCGGCCTGTCGGGCTCCGGTAAGTCGTCGTTAGCCTTTGACACCATCTTCGCTGAGGGGCAACGACGTTATGTAGAGTCCCTGTCCGCCTACGCCCGCCAGTTCCTCGGCCAGATGGAAAAGCCCGATGTGGACCAGATTGAAGGGCTTAGCCCGGCGGTCTCCATTGACCAGCGCGGCGTCTCGCACAACCCGCGCTCCACTGTGGGCACCGTCACCGAGATTTACGACTACCTGCGCCTGCTGTTCGCCCGCATCGGCGTGCCCCACTGCCCCAACTGTGGCCGCCCCGTCCAGCAGCAGTCGCCGGAGCAGATCGTGGATGCGGTTCTGGCCCTGCCGGAGAACACGCGCATCCAAATCCTGGCGCCGCTCATCAAAGAGCGCAAAGGCCACCACCAGGCCGTCTTTGAGGACATCCGCAAGGCCGGCTTCGTCCGCGTCCGCGTTAACGGCGAGGTCCACGACGTAGACGAGGAGATTGAGCTGGACCGCTACAAGCAGCACACCATTGAGGCCGTCGTGGACCGGCTCGTTGTGCGCAAGAACGGCGACAGCGGCTTCGTCACCCGGCTCACCGACTCTATTGAGACCGCGCTCAAGCTCGGCGACGGGGTGGTGGTGATCAACAACGTCTCCACCGACCCGCCCCAGGACCTGCTCTTCTCCGAGCACTTCGCCTGCATCTACTGCGGCATCAGCCTGCCGGAGATTGAGCCGCGCACCTTCTCCTTCAACACCCCCCACGGCGCCTGCCCCACCTGCCAGGGCCTGGGCACACGCATGGAACTGGACCCGGCGCTGCTCGTGCCCAATGAAGAGCTTTCCCTGGAAGAGGGCGCAATTGAGGGCTGGAACACCGACCAGAAAGACGGCTATTACTGGCAACTCCTGGAGGCGACCGCACGCCACTTTCGCATCCCTCTGGACCGCCCCTGGCGCGAACTGACCGAGGCCCAAAAGCATATCCTGCTCTACGGCAGTGGTCATGAACGCATCCGTATCCGTTACCAGAGCCGCGATGGGGCGCGGCGGGAATATGAGACCACCTTTGAGGGCGTGATCCCCAACCTGCGCCGCCGCTACGAGGAAAGCACCTCGGATTACGTCCGCGCCAAGATTGAGGAGTACATGACCTATCGCCCTTGCCCCACCTGCCAGGGCAAGCGCCTGCGCCCGGAGGCCCTGGCCGTCACCGTCGCCGGCGTAAACATCGCCGAGGTGACGAGTTGGCCGGTGGTGAAGACCCTGCAATGGGTAAAAGAGCTTCAGGAGAGCCGGTTGACCCCACGCGAGAAGGCCATCGCCCACCAGATCCTCAAGGAGATCACCAACCGGCTGCGCTTCATGGTGGACGTCGGGCTGGATTACCTGACGCTGGACCGGCGGGCGGGGACGCTCTCCGGCGGCGAGGCCCAGCGCATCCGCCTGGCCACGCAGATCGGCAGCCAACTGATGGGCGTGCTCTATGTCCTGGATGAACCCAGCATTGGCCTACACCAGCGCGACAACGCCCGCCTGATCCGCACCCTCCAGGCCATGCGTGACCTGGGGAACACGCTTCTGGTCGTTGAGCACGACGAGGAGACCATGCGGGCCGCTGACTGGATCATTGACCTGGGGCCGGGCGCGGGCGAGAACGGCGGCTACCTGGTGGCCCAGGGCACCCCCCAGGACATCATGGCCCACCCCACCTCCATCACCGGCGCCTACCTCTCCGGGCGGATGCGCATCCCCGTGCCGCAGAAGCGCCGCACCGGCAACGGCCACTCCCTGGTCATCCGTGGCGCCCGCGAGAACAACCTCAAGAACATTGACGTGCGTATCCCCCTGGGGAAGCTGGTGTGCATCACCGGTGTCTCCGGCTCCGGCAAGTCCACCCTCCTTATTGAGGTGCTCTACAAAAAGCTGGCCCAGGTCCTGCATAACGCCCACGAGCGACCGGGCGCGCACGCCGGGATAGAGGGCGTGGAGCACATTGATAAGGTCATCAACATTGACCAGTCACCCATTGGGCGCACGCCGCGCTCCAACCCGGCGACCTACACCAACCTGTTCACCGAGATCCGCGACCTGTTCGCCAGCCTGCCGGAGGCCAGGCTGCGCGGCTACAAGGCCGGGCGCTTCTCCTTCAACGTCAAGGGCGGGCGTTGCGAAGCCTGCCAGGGCCAGGGCCAGCTCCAGATTGAGATGCAGTTCCTGCCCGACATCTTCATCCCCTGCGACGTATGCAAAGGGGCGCGCTTCAACCGCGAGACGCTCCAGGTACGCTACAAGGGCCTGAACATCGCCGAGGTGCTGGACCTGACCGTGGATCGGGCGCTGGAGTTCTTCGGTCCGATCCCCTCCATCCGGCGCAAGCTGGAGACCCTGCGCGATGTCGGCCTGGGCTACATCAAGCTCGGCCAGCCCGCACCCACCCTCTCCGGCGGCGAGGCACAGCGCGTCAAGCTCAGCCGCGAACTCTCGCGCCGCGCCACCGGGCGCACGCTCTACGTCCTGGACGAGCCTTCCGTTGGCCTGCACGCCCATGATGTCGCCAGGTTGATTGATGTGCTTCAGACGCTCGTGGACCAGGGCAACACGGTGATCATCATTGAGCACCATCCGGACATCATCAAGGTAGCGGATTGGATCATTGACCTGGGGCCAGAGGGCGGCGATGCCGGCGGCTACATCGTCGCCGAGGGCACGCCGGAGCAGGTGGCCCAGGTAGAGGCGTCATATACCGGGCAGTTCCTGAAAAAGTACCTCAACCGGCAGTAGGCCCCTTATCCCCCTCCTCTGTGCCTGGGGACGGGGACAACACCTCTCCCCTTCGCGGGGGGGCCGGGGGAACACACCCGGCCCTTCTCCGGCCCTTGTCAACGCCTTCAGGTGGGGGTATAATGGGGAACGATGAGAGGCTGCGCCGATGGGGCTCTAAGGCTCTCACAGGGGGCTATGAAGGGGGCGTCGGCAGCGCCCCCTCATCGTCTATCGCAACCTAAAGGATCAACACATGGACATCGGTTTAATGGCTGTGGCCTTCATCCTGGTGCTGGGGCCACTGGTGTTGGTGCACGAACTGGGGCACTTCCTTATTGCCAGGCTGAACGGCGTTCACATTGAGGAATTCGGCTTCGGCTACCCACCGCGCCTGCTGAAGCTATGGCAGGGCCAGGGGCGGATGCGTATCGGCAATGCCGAGGTCATCATCCCACGCAACTTCAGGCTCCCGCCTCAGGTCCAACCCGGCGCCTGGGTAGAGGCGGTGATCGCGGCGGATGCACGTGGCCGCCATCTCCTGCGCCAGGTGACCGTGCTGGAGCCGGGCCAGAACCCGGAGGTGGCCGAGCCTGCCACTCCATCGGACGGCCTTCGCCTGCGCGGGGAGGTGACCCACCTGGACCGCGGCACGGAGTACACGCTCAACCTGATCCCCCTGGGCGGCTTTGTCCGCCCACGCGGGGAGGATGACCCGCGTGTCGTGGGTGGGCTGGCCGGCGCGCCCAAGCGGGTGCGCTTTGCCGTCCTGGTCGCTGGCGCCGGAGCCAACCTGCTGGCTGCTGCGATTATTCTGTCGTTGCTCTTCGCCACCGGCACGCCGGAGATCGCCCGCGCAGAAGTCGTCATCGCCGAAGTCAGCCCGGATTCGCCCGCAGCGCAGGCCGGACTGCAGGTGAATGATGTCGTCGTCAAGGCCGGGGGGCAACTGATTGAACGCGCCGAGGACCTGACGCGCTACGTCCATAGCCATACCGATGAACGGATTACGCTGACCATCCGGCGGGGCGAGCAGACATTTGATGTGAGCCTGATGCCGCGCTCCAACCCACCCGAGAATCAGGGGCCGACAGGGATCCGCATCAACGAACAACCGGCAGAGATCACCATGGTGCGCCACCCGCTGCCCCAGGCGATCGCCATGGGGCTTCAGGAGACGGTCTGGCAGATCCGCTTCATCCTGTCGGTGCCGGTGCGCGTCCTGCAAGGGTTGATCCCCCCCTCCCTGGCCCGGCCTGTGGGGCCCGTTGGCATCAGCCAGCTCGCCGGGGAGACGCTGCGGCTGAGCCTGGCGAACAACACCTGGTATCCCCTGCTCCGGTTGACGGCGATCATCAGCATTGCCCTGGGGATCACCAACCTGCTGCCTTTACCGGCGCTGGACGGCGGGCGCATCCTGTTTGTCTTGATTGAGGCCATCCGTGGCCGGCGCGTGGACCCAGAGCGCGAGACCGCCATCCATTTCATCGGTATGGCGCTATTGCTGGCGCTGATGCTGTTGATCACCTGGCAGGATTTGGTGAACCCGGTGGTCATACCGCGCTAGTGAGGGAAGGGGGAACATATGGGACTCAACGAAGTATCTAAAGGGTCAGGGAAACCGGCATCAAAGTCACAGGGGAACCCAAACAGGACATCTCCAAATGAGGCCAGGCGGCCCAGGCGGGCCACCTCCTTCGCCGATCTGCTGGCGCAGCTCGCCGACACCGAGCACCCCCTCTCCATCGCCAGTCTGTACAGGCTGTCGGACCTAAACCCGGAGGATTTCGCCGCGCTGCGCTCGGCCTGGCCGGGGATCGCTGTACGGCGCCGCCGCCAGATCATGCGCATGTTGGTGGAGATCAGCGAAGGCAATTTTGAGGTGGACTTTGAGCCGATTGCCCGCATGGCCTTGGAGGATGAAGACGCCGAGGTGCGCGTGGCAGCCATTGAGGGGCTATGGGAGTGCGAAGATGCCCGGGTCGTGCCGCAACTGTTGCACCTGCTGCTCCATGACCCCACGCCCGCCGTGCGCGCCGCTGCCGCCGCCGGGCTGGGCCCCTTCGTCCTGCTGAAGGAGTTGGGCAAGCTGCGCCCCTGTACGCCGCAGTTGGAGACGGAACTGGAAGAAACCCTGATCGCTGTGGTAGACACCGCCCAGGAAGACCTGGAGGTCCGTCGCCGCGCAGTGGAGGCGCTGGGCTACTCCAGCCACGAGCGTGTGCCCGCTATCATTGAGGCCGCCTATTACGACGACAACGAGAAGATGCGCGTCAGCGCCGTGTTCGCCATGGGCCGGAGCGCGGATAGACGCTGGGTGCCCACCATCCTGAACGAACTGAACAGCGTCAACCCGGAGATGCGCTACGAGGCGGCACGGGCAGCGGGCGAACTGGAGGCGCGGGAAGCCGTGCCCCTGCTGATTGAGTTGATTGAGGACCCAGACCGCGAAGTGCAGGAAGCAGCGATCTGGGCGCTGGGCGAGATCGGCGGCAGCCAGGCGCAGGATGCCCTGGAGCGGGTCATTGAGCAGGGCGACGAGTTCCTGAGCGAGGCCGCCGAAGAGGCGCTGGACACGCTTACCCTGATGCACGGCCTGCCCGAATTCCCCATGTTCGTGTTTGGAGAAGAAAACGAGGACGATGTTGAGTGAGCGGCGGTCTGGCGCTGCTGCTGGACATCCTGATTCACAACCTTCTGCCCATTTTCCTGGTGGCCGGGGCGGGCTTCGTCCTGGGGCGCACGGCGCGGCCTGACCTGACCACCCTCTCCCGTGTCACCTTCTACATCCTTAGCCCCTGTTTCGTCTACTCCACCTTGCTCGCCACCAGGCTCAGTCTGGATGAACTGGGGCGCATGGTGGCCTTTGCCGCAGCGGTCATCCTGGTGAGTGGGCTGCTGGCCTGGGTCATGGCGCGACTGCTTCGGCTAAGCCAGACGCTCACCAGCGCCTTTCTCCTGGTCAACCTCTTCGGCAACACGGGCAACTATGGCATCTCGCTTAATCAATTGGCCTTCGGCGAGGCCGCCGCCGCCCGCGCCAGCATCTATTACGTGTGCAGCACGGTGTTGGTGTACTCGTTAGGTGTATTCATTGCCGCGCGCGGCCAGGCCGAGCCGCGCCGGGCGCTCACCAACGCGCTGAAGGTCCCGGCGCTGTACGCCGTGCTCCTGGCGATCGCGGCGAAGACCGGGGGCTGGCAGTTGCCGCCACCTGTGGATGTGGCCATCGGCTTGCTGGGCCAGGCAGCGATCCCGGTGATGTTGCTGGTGCTGGGGGTGCAGCTTGCCCGCACGACGCGCATTGAGCAGCCCGGCAGCGTGGCCGCCGCCACCGCTCTGCGCCTGCTGAGTGGCCCGCTCATCGGGCTGTCCCTGGCCTCTGCGCTGGGGCTGACCGGCCCGGCGCGACAGGCAGGCATCATAGAGGCAAGCATGCCCCCTGCGGTGATCAACACCATCCTGGCCCTGGAGTACGGCAGTGCGCCGGGGTTTGTGACCAGCACCGTGTTTGTAGCCACGCTGCTCAGCCCGGCCACGCTGGCGATAATATTAGCCTGGTTGAAAGCGTAAGCCGACGATCTTGGTCTCTGCGCGCCTTTGTGGTAAACTTCCCGGTCGGGTAGATGGAGGGAAACGATGGCGTCACCTGAAGTTGTCCGTCTGCGCGCGATTGTTCACGGGATCGTGCAGGGGGTGAATTTCAGGTACTATACCACGCGCCGGGCCGCCGAACTGGGCCTAAGCGGCTGGGTGCGCAACCGCGCAGACGGCACGGTGGAGGTCGTTGCCGAAGGGCCTAAACCTCAACTGGACGCCCTTTTGGCCTGGCTGCATGTCGGCCCGTCTTCTGCTTACGTGGAGCGCGTGGAAGCGGAATGGGGGCCGGCGACCGGCGAGTTCGGCGGCTTCCGGATCCGTTATTAAGAGGGATTGAGAACAGATTGAGACGCAACCCTGAGCGGCTTGCCTGGACGATTCTGCTGATCTCCTTTGCGGTCTGCCTTGGACTGGCGGTGGGCGTGCCGCTGGGCATCCGCTGGCTGATCATCAATTTGACGACACCGCTTCAGGCTGTCGCCGATGTCGCCCGCAGCGATGTCCAGGTTCAATCCCCCTTCGGCCAGATCCGCACCATCCAGGCAGCTACCACGCCCGGCGATGGGGAGGTGCGCGAAGGGGATGTGCTGCGGTTGAGCGAGAACGCCGAGGCCGTGTTGACCGTCTCCGATCCACGGGCCGGGACCACCTTATGCCAGATCGTGCTCTACCCCAACTCACAGCTTGGCCTGATCACCTTGCGGGCGCCGCGCTTCAGCCAAAGCCCCAACGCCTATCGCCTGGAACTCAGGCTGGAGAGTGGCCGGGCACGGATCAACGCCACCTTCCCGCTGACGCGCCCGGTGGAAGCTACCGTCCTCACGCCGCAGGCGCAGGTGGTCCTGACAGAGCCGGGCAGCTACGCGCTGGAGGTGGGCCAGGGGGAGACCCAGGTGGCGGTGATTGATGGCTGGGCGCGGGTGGAGGCCCAAGGGCAGAGCGTGGTGCTGCGCCAGGAGCAACGCACCCAGGTACAGGCGAATGAGCCGCCGCCGCCCCAACCGCTCCCCGCTGCCCGCAACCTCATCCGCGATGGCAACTTCACCAACCCCTTGCCCAACTCAGCCTGGATCTCGTACACCCAGGCGCTGAAGCCGCCGCCTGGTACAGCCGAAGTAGTGAATCTGGCCGGGCGCAATGTGCTGCGGTTTCGCCGCCAGGGGGAAGACCATGCGGAAACCGGCATCATTCAGAACATCGGCAACGGCGATGTGCGTGGCTTTTCTACACTGCGCCTGCATCTCTTGCTCCAGTTGCTCTTCCAGGATGTCCCCGTGTGCGGCACGTTGGGCAGCGAGTGCCCCATCATGGTGGAGTTACGTTACAAAGATGAGCAAGGGATCGATCGGAGTTGGTTTCAGGGGTTTTACTACCTGGATGGGCCAGACCCCAAGTACTGTGTGCAGTGTGGCGGCATACAAGACGATCACCGCCGGGTGCTTCAGAATATCGCTGTCCCCTATGACTCGGACAACCTGATGGAGGTGCTCACCCGCAACGGCCTGCCCAAACCGGCCCGCGTGCTGTGGCTGCGCATCTACGCTTCCGGGCACAGCTTTGATGCGGCAGTGAGCGAAGTGGAGTTGCTGACGCAGGAATAAGCGGGGGCGCGGCATGCCGCGCCCCCGCACACCCACCCCAGCCCCCTCCCACAAGGGAGGATACGTTAACCACAAGGCTAATCCGTGAGTACCTTCGCAGGCAGAGCAGCGGAAGCTTAACGCTTGGTGTACTGCGGCGCCTTGCGGGCCCGCTTGAGGCCGGGCTTTTTGCGCTCCTTCTCGCGGGCGTCGCGTGTCAACAGGCCCGCCTTGCGCAACAGCGGGCGGAAGTCGGGGTTGTACTTGAGCAGGGCGCGGGCCAGGCCATGCGAAACCGCGTCCGCCTGCCCTGTGATGCCCCCGCCCTTCACCAGGACAGTGATGTCATAGCGCCCCTCGCCCCCCGTGACCTTTAAGGGCTTGAGGATGCGATCCATATCGCCGATGCGGGGGAAATACTGCTCAGCAGGCTTGTCATTGACGATGATCCGCCCCTGCCCCCCCGGGTAAATCCGCACTCGCGCCGTGGCCGTCTTGCGCCGTCCTACGCCTTCATAGTATTGAATAGACATCGGTTTGTCTTACCCCTCTAACTCCAACGGTTGCGGTTGCTGCGCCGCGTGCGGGTGCTCCGGCCCGGCATACACCTTCAACTTCTTGAATATCTTGCGCCCCAGGCGGTTGCGTGGCAACATGCCCCGCACCGCCAACTCAAACACCCGCGCCGGATGGCGCGCCAGATAGTCGCGCAGGGTGAAGGCACGCAGACCGCCCGGATAACCGGAATGGCGGTAGTAGACCTTCTCCTCCATCTTGCGCCCGGTCACCCGGATCTTATCGGCATTCACCACGATCACGAAATCGCCGACATCCATCCCCGGCGTGTAGATAGGCTTGTGCTTGCCCACCAGCACCCGCGCTACCTGCGAAGCCAGGCGCCCCAGCGTCTTACCCTGGGCATCCACGATGTACCAGCGGCGCTCAACATCACCCGCCTTAGCTACATATGTCTTCACCCGATTCACCTTCCTTCGGTCAGTAAGTTACCGCCACGAGACACAACCCGTGCGCCGGTGCCAGCCCCTTGACCCGTCTCCGATCACACGAGTTGAGGACCTCCACAAAGTCCCCCGGCGTCCACGCCCCCTCCCCCACCCGCTTCAGCGCGTTCACCAGGTGACGCACCATACGGTAGAGGAAGGCATTGGCCTCAATTTCAAAGAACAGAAACGGCCCGTCCACACGCCACTCCGCCCGTATCACCTGGCGAACGGTGTTCTCGCCCCTGGGCGCACGGCCAAACGCCGCGAAATCGTGCTCGCCGATGATCGCCTGTGTCGCCTGCGCCATCGCCGCCACATCCAGCGGCACAGGCACATGCCAGGCCGTGCGCCGCGCTAAAGGTGAGCGCAGCGGGTGGTTGTAAATCGTATATTCATATGTCCGGCTGCGGGCGCTGTAACGCGGATGAAAGTCGGGCGAGGCCAGGCTCAGCCCGAACACCGCCACATCCTCCGGCAAGACCGCATTGAGCGCTCGCTCCAGCACGCTCAGGCCATGCCGCCAGACAAGGTTAAAGGCGATCACCTGGCCGCGCGCATGCACGCCAGCATCAGTCCGCCCCGCGCCGACCACGCCAACGTGCTGCCCGCTAACCGCTTCCAGCGCGCTTTCCAGCACACCCTGCACCGTCCGCTGGCCTGCACGCTGGCGTTGAAACCCATGAAAATCGGTCCCGTCGTACTCTACACTGGCGCGGATGCGCTGTGTCCAGACCGAGGACGGAGGCCCAGCCATTTCCCGTCTTCCATCCCCCGTCCCCCGTCATCCCTCCACCAATTCCAGCAAGGCCATCTCCGCCGCGTCGCCCTGGCGGAAGCCGAGCCTGTACAGCCGCGTATAGCCGCCCGGCCGGTTCTCGTAGCGCGGCGCGATCTCGTCAAACAGCTTCTTCACCATCGCCGGGTCGTTCAAGCGCGCTGCCGCCAGCCGCCTGGCATGGACGGCCTGCGCCCCCCCAGCGCGCAGCCCCTTCTTCGCCAGCGTGATCAGCTTCTCGGCATCACCGCGAATGGCCCGCGCCTTGGCCTCGGTCGTCTGAATGCGCTCATGGCGGATCAGTTCGGTGATCAAGGAACGACGCAGCGCCGTGCGCTGATCGCTGGGCCGCCCCAATTTGCGTCCCGCTACCCGATGTCGCATGGCCTGCCCTCCTACCCTCGCCGCGCTGCGGCCTCACCGACCGGCTCGCCCGTCTCGCCAGGCACCAGATAGCCCTTCTCCCGCAGCTTCTCCTTCAACTCGTTCAATGACTTCTCGCCGAAGTTCCGGATCGCCAGCACCGCATCCGGCCCCTTTGCCAGCATATCCAAGACCTCGCCCACCGTCGTGATGCCGGTGCGCTTCAGCGAGTTAAACACCCGCACGCTCAGGTCAAGCTGCTCAATGGGGATGTTATACACCTCACTCTTGGCCGCCGGTTGCTCCACCTGGACCGGGGCGATCAGCGTCTCCTCGCTGACGCCGGCGATCTGCCGCAGGTGGTTGATCAGGATCTGGGCCGCCTGGCTCAACGCCTCCTCCGGCCGCATCGTGCCGTCCGTCCAGATCTCCATGATCAGCCGGTCGTAGTTGGTCATCTGGCCGACGCGCTCGCGCTCCACCTGATAGCTGACGCGGCGGATCGGGCTGAAAATCGCGTCCACCGGCAACTCGCCAATCGGCAGGCGACCCCGCTCCTCGGCAGGCGAGTAGCCACGCCCGGCCTGAACATTCAACTCAATCTCCAAATGTGCGTCCGGCTGGTCCACCGTAAACAGATACAGGTCCTTATTCACCACCTCCACTTCCGGCGGCACAATCAGATCGGCCGCCGTGACCGTCCCTTCACCCCGCACCTCCAGGCGCAGGCGGGCGGTCTCCACATTATTCAACAGCTTCAGCCGCAACTGCTTGACCTGCAGGATGAACTGGGTCACATCCTCGCGCACGCCGGGGATCTCGGAAAACTCATGCAGCACATCGCTGATGCGCACCGAGGTCACCGCGGCGCCCGGCAGCGAGGACAGCAGCACCCGCCGCAGCGCGTTGCCCAGCGTGACGCCGTAGCCACTTTCCAGTGGACGGATAATAAACCGACCGTAATTACGCAAAATGGCCTCGCCCTCAATCTTGGGCATCACCAAATTATTCGTGCCGAACAATCTGGACCTCCATCTCCCAGCCGCCCGTCCTCAGTCTGACGACTGACGATGGGCGGCTGGCTACTGATTTACCGCGAGTAATATTCAACGATAAGTTGTTCCTTGATAGACGGGTCAATATCCTCGCGTGTCGGCAGCGCCAGCACCCGCGCGGAGAGCTGCTCCGGGTTCAGGCTCAGCCACTTGGGTACCCCGCGCTCATCCAGCTTATCGCGGATCTCCTTGAAATAGGTGCGCTTTAAGCTGCCTTCACGCACGGCGATCACATCCCCCGGCTTCACCAGCGCCGAGGGGATGGTGATACGCCGACCGTTGAGTGTAAAGTGCCCGTGCTGAACCAGTTGGCGGGCCTGGGCACGCGACTCGGCGAAGCCCAGGCGATACACCACGTTGTCCAACCGGCTCTCCAGCATGATCAGCAGGTTCTGGCCCGTGTGGCCGCGCTGCCTCTGCGCAGCACGGAAGTAGCGGCGGAACTGGCGTTCCAACACGCCATACATGCGCTTCACCTTCTGCTTCTCGCGCAACTGCAAGGCGTAGTCCGAGGCGCGCCCCCGCTTGAACTGCCCCTCCGTGCCATGCTGGCCGGGCGAATAGCCGCGCCGCTCAAAGGCGCACTTGGGCGTCAGGCAGCGCGAGCCTTTCAGAAACAGCTTCATCCCCTCACGACGACATAGCCGACACACTGGCCCAATATTCCGCGCCATATCCCCTCCTAGACGCGCCGCTTCTTCGGCGGCCTGCAGCCATTATGCGGGATCGGCGTCACATCTGTGATGGAGCGGACGCGCAACCCCGTACCCTGGAGCGAGCGGATAGCCGCCTCGCGCCCCGGCCCAGGCCCCTTGACGAAGATGTCAATCTCCTGGACCCCCAGGTCCATCGCGGCCTTGGCCGCCTGCTGGGCCGCCATCCGCGCCGCATAGGGCGTGCTCTTGCGCGACCCCTTAAACCCGGCGGTCCCGGCGCTGCCCCAGCACAGGGTGTTCCCCTCCTGATCGGTGATGGTCACAATAGTGTTATTGAACGTGGCGTGGATGTGCGCCTGTCCATAAGTAACATTGCGACGCACCTTCTTGGCCGCCGCACGTCGCGCGCCCCCACGCTTCGTGGGTCGTCCCATACAACCTCCATGAATCTGGTCACTTCTCCCCGGTCAAATCCACCGGTTTACTTCTTCTTCATCCCGCGCCGCCGGCCGCGCCCTGGCACCGTCTTCCGCGGCCCCTTACGCGTGCGGGCATTGGTGCGCGTGCGCTGCCCCCGCACCGGCAAATTACGGCGGTGGCGCAGGCCCCGATAGCAGCCGATCTCTTGCAGCCGCTTGATGTTCATCTGCACCTCGCGCCGCAGGTCGCCCTCCACGACGTACTCGCGCTCAATGATGTCGCGCAGTTGGCTGACCTCCGCCTCCGACAGGTCCTTGACGCGCGTATTCGGGTGAATCCCGGTCCGCGCCAGGATCGCATTGGCCGTCGGGCGGCCAATCCCGTAAATGTACGTCAGGCCGATCTCCACGCGCTTGTTACGGGGCAGGTCAACCCCAGCAATCCGTGCCATGATGCCTCCTCACACTAGCCCTGCCGCTGCTTGTGCTTGGGATTCTCGCAAATAATATAGAGGCGGCCCTTGCGGCGCACCACCTTGCACTTCGGGCAACGCCGCCGAATAGACGACGATACCTTCATAGCTCACTCCTCAGTTTGTCTGAAACCAGGCAACCTTTACATTATACCACAATATAAATCTCAGGGTAAGGTCAGAATCACCGGCCCGTCCGGCGTTACCGCCACCGTGTGCTCAAAATGGGCCGCGAACTGACCGTCCGCCATCACCACCGTCCACTGATCGGGCAGGACGCGCGTCTCCCAGTGCCCCATGCTGACCATCGGCTCCAGAGCCACCGTCATCCCAGGCCGCAACAGCGGCCCCCGCCCTGGCTGCCCGTAGTTGGGGATCTGCGGCTCCTCGTGCATCTGCCGCCCGATCCCGTGGCTGGTGTACTCCCGGCTCACGTTGTAGCCGCGCGATTCCACATGGCGCTGAATCGCCGCAGACACGTCGCCGGTGCGATTGCCGGGGCGCATGTGCTCAATGCCCACATACAGCGCCTTCTCGGTGGCGTCCAGCAGATCCAGCACCTTCGGGCTGACTTTCCCCACCGGGACGGTGATGGCGGCATCGGCGTGCCAGCCCTTGTAAACCACTGCCACATCCAGGCTGACAATATCGCCCTCCTCCAGCCGCCTTGGCCCAGGGACGCCATGCACCAACTCCTCGTTCACCGAGGTGCAAATGCTCCCCGGATACGGCGGCATATTGCGGTCGGGGCCACGATACCCCTTCGCCGACGATGTCGCACGGTAACGCCGCATCAACTCCTCAGCGATCTTATCCAGTTCTGCGGTGGTGATCCCCGGCTTCACCCGCTGACGCAACTCCGCCAGAATCGCCGCCACAATCCGCCCGGCTTCACGCATCCGCGCCAACTCTGCCGGTGACTTGAGATAAATCATACTTAATAAACTATCCACACCCAATACGCCTGGAAGCGCACCAGCCTATCCAGGCCCCACATCCGCGCTCGCCAAATGCCCCCGAATCTCCGCAAACACCGCTTCAATCGGCTTCTCGCCATTGATCGCCACGAGAAGCCCCCGCTTCCGATAATAATCCACCAGGGGCGCCGTCTGCTCCAGATATACCTGGATACGACGCTGCACCGTCTCCGGTTTATCGTCATCGCGCTGGTACAGCGGACTGCCATCTATATCGCAGACGCCAGCCACCTTGGGCGGATGATTGCGCACGTGGTAGGCATGTTGCGCCGCCCGACACAGCCAGCGCCCACTCAGCCGTTCCAGCAACTCCTGCGCCGACACCTGGATGTAAAACACCCGCCGGATGGCTTCACCCCGTCCGGCCAGAAAGCGGTCCAGCGCCTCGGCCTGATTCAAAGTGCGGGGGAAGCCGTCCAGGACGGCCCCCCTGGCGGCATCGGGGCGGCTCAGCCGCTCGGTGACCATCTGGATAGTCACACCATCCGGCACCAACTCCCCCCGATCCATATAAGACTTCGCCAGCCGCCCCAACTCGGTCTCCTGCTGCAGGTGCTCGCGGAACAACTCGCCACTGGCGACCTTCGCCAAGCCATATTCCCGACACAGCAGATCGGCCTGCGTCCCTTTGCCTGCGCCGGGGGCGCCCAACATGATGAGATAGAGCGCCATCGTTACCGGATGAATCCTTCATAGTGCCGCATCAGCAACTGGGCCTCAAGCTGGCGCAGCGTATCAATAACCACACCCACCACGATGAGCAGGCCGGCGCTGCTGATCAGCAGGATATTGGAACTCAAGCCGAAAGGCGTCAGCAGGAAAGGCAACACCGCCACCAGGCCCAGGAAGATCGCCCCGGCCAGCGTGATCCGCCGCACCACCCCCGTGATATAGTTGGCTGTGGTCCGCCCAGGCCGCAGACCGGGGATGAAGCCCCCCTGGCGTTGTAACGTCTCCGGCAAATTCTGCTGCTGGATCAATACATCCGTATAGAAATAGGTGAACCCCACCACCATCAAGAAGTACAGGATAGGGTAGGTCGGGTTGCCGCTCGTGCCGTTGAAAATCTCAATCACCGACTGCGCCAGGTTGTGGATCCAGGCCGTAGACGACCCCACAAAGAAGCCCGCGATCACCGCCGGGAAGGTCAGGATGGACTGGGCGAAGATCAGCGGGATCATCCCCGCCGTATTGACCTTCAAGGGGATAAAGGTCGTGCCCCCGGCGTACATCCTGCGCCCACGCACGCGCCGCCCGTACTGCACCGGGATGCGCCGCGTCCCCTCCTGCACCACCACGATCACGAACATGGTGATCGCCGTGATCACCAGGAAAGCCAGCAATTGCAGCCAGCCCCGGTCCGGATCGGCCAACAGCCGCCCCATATTGGCCGGGACGCGGGCCACAATGCCGCCGAAGATAATGATAGACAAACCATTGCCCACGCCCTGCTCGGTGATCAACTCCCCCAGCCAGATGGCGAACATCGTGCCCCCCACCATCGCCAGGATCATGGTGATGGTGGGCAGAAGGTTCTCGCCAGTGAAGCCGAAGTTCGGCAGGATCGTCGGCCCAAGCTGGGCGATGAACAGGCGGGCCTGCCCAATGGCCTGGAGCGCCGCCAGCGGGATCGTCAGGTAGTAGGTGTACTGGTTGATCTTGTTCCGCCCAGCTTCCCCTTCCTTGCTCAGTTCCTCCAGTTGCGGAATGATGGGGATGAGCAATTGCAGGATGATGGAGGCCGTGATATAGGGATACACCCCCATCGCCAGGACCGAGAAGTTCGCCACCGCCCCACCGGAGAGCAGGTCCAGCAGCAGGATCAGTTGGTTGGCCCCGCCCTGGTTGGCCTGGTTATACAATTGTGCCAGGACCTCCTGATTCACCCCCGGCACCGGCACGTGTGCCGCCAGCCGGTAGATCCCCAAGATCAGGAAGGTGAACAGGATCTTGCGCCGCATGTCCGGCAGGTTCCATGCATTTCTCACAGCCTGAAGCATTGGATATGCTCCTTAATAACGGAAGACGGCCCGGTACCGGGCTTTAACCCGGTTCAAGTTTTCCGTCGTCCGTCCTCCATCACCATCTCCACCGCCGTACCGCCGGCCCGCTCAATCTTCTCACGGGCACTTTGGGAGAAGCGATGTGCCCACACCGTCAGGGGGCGATCCAGTTCGCCCCGACCCAGGATGACCACCGGCTTATCCAGATCGCGCAGCACCCCAACCTGAACCAACGTTTCGGGAGTCACTACCGCGTGGGCCTCAAAGCCCCTGGCCGCCAGTTGATCCAGGTTCACCTCGGCGTACTCCACCTTGTGGATATTCGTAAAGCCGCGCTTAAAGGGCAGGCGACGCACCAGGGGGAGCTGGCCGCCCTCAAAGTAGGGCTTAACGCCGCCCCCGGCGCGGGCATTCTGGCCCTTCGTCCCGCGACCGGCGGTCTTACCGCCGCCCGCCGCGATGCCCCGCCCCACGCGCTTGCGTTCCTTCTTCGCCCCAGGCGCCGGGCGCAGATCATGTAGCTTCATGGCACTTCCTCCACCAGCACCAGATGGCTGACCTTTTGGATCATCCCGCGCAGCGCAGGCGTATCCACCTGCTCCACCGTATCGTGCAGGCGGCGCAGCCCCAAAGCGCGCACTGTAGCCTTCTGGCGCTGCGAATAACCGATCGGGCTTTTCACCAGCGTAATGCGCACTCGTCTCTCCCCGTCCATCGTCCGTTGTCCGTTGTCTCTCGTCTGTCGTCCGACCTTAGCGCCCTGCGCTGCCATCCTTCCCTCGCATCCAGAACGGAGCCAGGGCCTCCGCTTGCTTGTTACGCGCTGCGGCCTCGGCCTCCACGCGCTTGAGCATGGTCAACCCCTTGAAAGTCGCCTGGGTCACATTGAGGATATTGGAACTGCCCAACGACTTCGTCAGAATATCGCGCACGCCCGCCGCTTCCAGGACCGCGCGCACGCCACCGGCGGCCAGGACGCCCGTGCCCGGCGCCGCTGGCTTAAGCAGCACCTCGGCGCCACCGTGCTTGGCGATTACCTCATGGGGGATCGTCGTCCCGGCCAGGGGGATATGGCGCATGGCCTTACGCGCCCGTTCCGTCGCCTTGCGGATGGCATCGGGCACGGCACGTGCCTTGCCCACGCCCACGCCGACACGCCCCCGGTTGTCCCCCACGACGGCCACGACGCGGAAGGCAAAGCGCCGACCGCCCTTGATCACCTTCGCCACGCGGGCGATGTCAATCACGCGCTCATCCAGTTCCTCGCGTTCCTCGGGGACACCGGTGAGCGGGCTGCTACGACTGCGTTCTGCTCGTTGTTTTGCCATGCCTAGAACTCCAGCCCTCCTTCACGCGCCCCATCGGCCAGCGCCTTCACGCGGCCGTGATACTTATATCCGCCCCGGTCAAACACCACCTTCTTGATGCCCTGGGCCAAGGCGCGTTGCGCCAGGATACGACCGACGATTCTGGCCTCATCCACCTTCTTGAGGCCATTGCTCAGTTGGGCCTTCACCTCCGGGTCCAGGGTGGAGGCCGAAGCCAGCGTATGCCCCCGCGTATCGTCTATGATCTGCGCGTAGATGTGCATCGCGCTGCGAAACACATTCAGGCGGGGGCGCTCCGGCGTCCCGCTGACGCGGCGCCGCACGCGCCGATGCCGCCGCTCACGGGCAGCGCGCACCTTCTCCGCATCCACCATCCCTTAGCCTACCTTTCCGGCCTTTCCAGCTTTGCGCCGGATGCGCTCGTCAATGTAGCGCACCCCCTTGCCTTTGTAAGGCTCCGGCGGGCGCAACGCCCGCAGGTCTGCCGCCACCTGCCCCACCACCTGCTTATCTATGCCCTCTACCGTGATCGTCCTCGCCTTGGGGTCCACCTCAAAGCGGACGCCCGGTGGCGGCAGGCGGTAGATGGGGTGCGAATACCCCAGGAACAGCACAAGCTGATCCCCCTGCATCTCGGCACGGTAGCCTACGCCTTCAATCAGCAGCGTTTTACGGAAGCCCTCGGTCACCCCCGTGACCATATTGGCGATAAGCGCCCGCGTCAGGCCATGCAAGGCCCGGTCGCGGCGATCATCGGAGGCGCGCCTGACGGTGATCGTGCTGTCCTCCACCTGGACGCTGATCCCCGGCGGGATCGCCTGCGTGAGCGTCCCGCGTGGGCCTTGCACCGTCACCCGCCCGTCCTCCACCTTCACCTGGACACCGCCCGGTATTTTGATGGGCATGCGACCGATACGTGACATGTCAACTCCCCTATCCTCTACCAGACGCGGCAGATCACCTCGCCGCCGACGCCCTTGCGCCGCGCTTCCTCACCCGTCATGACCCCCTTAGAGGTGGAGAGGATAGCGATCCCCATACCGCTCATCACCCAGGGGATCTCATCCTTGCTCGCATACACGCGCCGACCTGGACGGCTGACCCGTTCCAGACCGCTCAACACCGGCCTGCGCTCACGGCGCGAGCCTACATACTTCAGCCGGATGCGCAGGTAGGGCTGCGGCTCATCCCGCGTTAACTGATAATCCTCAATATAGCCCTGCTCCTTCAAAATGCGAGCGATCTCCACCTTGATCTTGGAACTCGGCACCGAGACAAACTGCTGCCCGGCCATGATCGCATTGCGAATGCGGGTCAGCATATCCGCAATTGGATCCACTGGAACACCCATGTCTGCCCTCAATTTCCTGACTTCCTGTCGCCCCAGGCGACGTTATGGAATAATCCGTTCAGCATCTCACCAGCTCGCCTTGGCCACGCCAGGGATCTGCCCGGCCAGGGCCAGTTCACGGAAACAAATGCGGCACAACTGGAAGCGGCGGAAGTACCCACGCGGGCGGCCACAACGCTTGCAACGGTTGCGCACCCGCACGGCGTACTTACGCCTCTTCTCGCGTTCAATCATGGATTTCTTCGCCACGTCTTCTCCCCCTGACGACGGACGACAGTTATTTGTCTGTCGCCTGCCGCCCGTCGTCCAACGTCCGTTACGAACGGCTGAACGGCATCCCCAGGAGTTGCAGCAGCCGCCGCCCCTCCTCATCCGTCTTCGCCGTCGTCACAATAGAGACCTCCATCCCCCGGATCTTATCAATCTTATCGTACTCAATCTCCGGGAAAATGATCTGCTCCCGCAGGCCCAGCGTGTAATTGCCGCGACCATCAAAGGCATCCCGGGGCACACCGCGGAAGTCGCGGCGGCGCGGCAGGGCCACGTTGATCAGGCGATCCAGGAAACTCCACATGCGCTCGCCGCGCAACGTCACCTTCACACCAATCGCCCGGCCCTCGCGCAGCTTGAACCCTGCGATACTCTTGCGCGCCCGCGTGATGACCGGCTTCTGGCCGGCAATTGTCTGGATGTCGTTCACCGTGGCGTCCAGGGCCTTGGGGTTATCCAGGGCCTCCCCGACACCCACGTTGATCACCACCTTCTCAATCCGGGGCACCTGCATGATGTTCTGATATTCAAATTCGCGCATCAACGCGGGAACGACCTCTTCCCGGTAGCGCCGCTTCAGATCAGGCATGGCTAATCAATCACCTCACCACAGTGCTTGCACACGCGGCTGGCGCGTCCGCTCTCGTCACGCCTATAGCCCACGCGCACAGCGCGGTCGCAATGCGGGCAGACCAGCATCACATTGGAGAGATGGATGGGCGCCTCAAATTCAATGATCCCAGGGGGTGTCTGGGTGCGGCCCCCCGTCGGGCGCGGGCGCTGGGCCTTCTTGACCAGGTTCACCCCCTGTACCACGACGCGCCCAACCTTGGGTAACACACGGGCCACCGTGCCGCGCTCACCCTTATCGTCGCCCGCAATCACCTCTACCAGGTCTCCCTTTTTGATTCGGATCCCCACGTCTCCTACTCCTATAAGTCCTGACCATCATGCTGAGCGCAGCGAAGCACCTCTAATCCCTGATCCCCACCACAGACCCTTCGCTTCGCTCAGGATGACAGACGTCACAGCACCTCCGGCGCCAGCGAGATGATCTTCATAAAGCCCTTATCGCGCAATTCACGGGCCACCGGGCCAAAGATGCGCGTCCCCTTGGGGTTCTTCGTCTCGCCGTCCAGGATCACCGCCGCGTTATCGTCAAAGCGGATCAGACTCCCATCCTCGCGGCGATAGGCTTTGGCCTGGCGCACGATCACAGCGCGCACAATCTCGCTCTTCTTGACCGCCCCCTGGGGCGCGGCGGATTTCACCGTGGCGATAATGATGTCGCCCACCCGGCCATATTTGCGTTTGGAGCCGCCCAGGACGCGGATGCAGAGCAACTCGCGCGCCCCGGTGTTATCTGCCACAGTCAGGCGAGTCTCCTGCTGGATCATTTGGCCCTCTCCAAAATCTCCGCCACCACCCAGCGCTTCTCGCGGCTAAGGGGGCGGGATTCCACAATCCGCACACGGTCGCCCACGCGGGCCGCGTTGTGCTCGTCATGCGCCTTATACTTCTTCACCCGACGGATGACCTTCCCGTACAAATCGTGGCGCACCAGGCGTTCCACCGCCACCACGACGGTCTTCTGCATCTTGTCGCTGGTCACCGTTCCGATCAACTCACGGCGATTTTCCCTCATGCCGTTTCCTCCGTCGCCCCTTGCCCGTCATCCGCCGCCTGCCGGGCCATCGCCGCCTCCCACTCCTCCAGGAGGCGTCGCTCCCTGAGGACGGTCAGATAGCGGGCAATATCGCGCTTCACAGCCGTCAGGCGGCTGGTATCCTTCAACTGGCCAGCGGCGCGCTGGAAGCGCAGATTAAACAGTTCCTGACGGGCCTCTTCCAGCTTGTTCTGGATCTCCGCCGTCGTCATCTCACGGATCTCCCTTGCACGCACCATCGCTTACCCCTCTTCCACCGCCTCAGCAACGAGATCGGCGCGCCGGACGAACTGCGTCTTGATGGGCAACTTGTACCCCGCCATCTTCAAGGCCTCTTTAGCCATCTCCTCGTCCAGGCCCCCGACCTCAAACAGGATGCGCCCGGGCCGGACGACGGCCACATGCTGCTCCACCGCGCCCTTGCCCTTGCCCATGCGCGTCTCGGCGGGCTTCTTGGTCACCGGCTTATCCGGGAAGATGCGAATCCACATCTTGCCGCGACGACGCACATAGCGCACAATCACGCGCCGCGCTGCCTCAATCTGGCGGCCCGTGATCCAGGCCGGCTCAAGCGCCTGGAGGCCGTACTCCCCGAAGGCCACCGTGACGCCGCGTGACTCCTTCCCTTTCATCCGCCCGCGCATCTGCTTGCGGTACTTGGCTCGCTTGGGCACTAACATCGTGTCGTCTCCTCAAACGTTGACCCTCAATTCACCCATGAAACGTAAAACGTGATTGGGCTGCGCGCTTCCGTTTCACGGTTTACGCACTCGTGTAGGCTGCCTCCGGGGTCTGCGATTCCGGCTGAACATCGCCCTTATAAATCCAGACCTTGATCCCGATGCGGCCATAGGTGGTGAGCGCCTCGGCGCGGGCGAAATCAATATCCGCGCGCAACGTGCTGCGCGGCACCCGCCCCTCCATGATCGTCTCGCGGCGGGCCATTTCTGACCCCGCCAGCCGGCCGGAGGCCACGATCTTGATCCCCTTGGCCCCGGCGCGCATGGCCTGCTGCACCGCGCGCTTCATCGCACGGCTATGGGAGACGCGCCGCTCAATCTGCGAGGCGATGTTCTCCGCCACCAGATAGGCATTGATATCGGGATTATCAATCTCCTCCACCTCAACCTTGACCTTCTTCCCGGTCAACGCCTCCAGGCGCTCGCGCAAGTGCTTGACGGCCTGGCCCTTCCGCCCGATCACAATACCCGGCTTCGCCGTCCACAATGTCACCTGCAACTGGTTGGGGAAGCGCTCAATATCTATCTTGGCAATCCCTGCCTGCGGGTTTTCCCGCCGGATCAGATCGCGGATCTTAAAATCCTCGTGCAGCAACTCCGCATACTCGCGCCCCTCAGCGTACCAGCACGCATCCCAATCCTTAATGATCTTCAGCCTGAACCCAATCGGGTGTACTTTTCTACCCACGCGTCCTCCTGACCACTTTATCCTTCCCTGGATGACTCTGACACCGGCTTGGCCGGTGCCTCCTCGCGCCGGCGGCGCAGGCTAAAGCGCGGACGCCGCACCTCGGTCTTCGGCGCAGGCTTGACAGGCACCTCGCGCTCACCCAGGATCACGGTGATATGCGCTGACCGCCGGATGATGGGCTTCCAACGCCCACGCGCGCCAAAGCGTCGCCACAGCCGCCGCGGGCCGTCATCGGCATAGGCCCGATAAATAAACAGGTCCTCACGGTTCATCCCGTAGTTCTCTTCGGCGTTGGCGATGGCCGACTGGATCAGCTTCGCCACCGGACGGGCAGCGCGCTGCGGCATGAACTTCAGCATGGCCAGCGCCTCATCCGCCCCCCGCCCGCGCACCACGTCCAGCACCAGGCGCACCTTCTGTGGCGAGATCGGAATGTACCTGGCGACAGCCTTGACCCCGTATTCCATCCTACCTCCTACCTCACCGACGTCTTCTTTTCCTTATAGGAGTGGCCGCGGAAGGTGCGCGTTGGCGCGAATTCGCCCAGCCGGTGCCCCACCATGTTCTCCGTAATGTAAATGGGCACATGGCGCCGCCCGTCGTGCACCGCGATGGTGTGCCCCACCATCTGCGGGAAGATGGTGGACGCACGCGACCAGGTGCGAATGACGCGCTTCTCCCCCTTCAGGTTCATCTCCTCAATCTTCTTCAGCAACTTGGGCTGAACGTATGGCCCCTTCTTCAGTGATCTTGACATTAGTGCTTAGCCTCCTAGCGCGTCAAACGTCCAACGCGCTGATGACGTTGGACGTTTCACGTTCACCCCTTCTGCGGCCTCCTGCGAACGATACACTTATCGGTAGCCTTATTGCGCCGCGTCTTATAGCCGCGCGTGGGCTTCCCCCAGGGCGACTTGGGGCCAGGCATCCCCACCGGCGAACGCCCCTCACCGCCACCATGCGGGTGATCGCGTGGCGACATGGCCGACCCACGCACCGTGGGGCGGATACCCAGGTAGCGCTTGCGCCCCGCCTTGCCCAGCTTGATGTTGCTGTGATCCAGGTTGCCCACCTGGCCCACAGTGGCATAGCACTCCAGGCGAATCCGGCGCACCTCGCCGCTGGGCATACGCAAGATGGCGTAGTCCTCTTCCTTCGCCAGAAGCTGGGCGCCCGCCCCGGCAGCGCGCGCCAACTGGCCGCCGCGCCCCGCCACCAACTCAATGTTGTGCACAATCGTGCCCACCGGGATATTGCGCAGCGGCAGCGCGTTGCCGGGGCGAATCTCCGCCGTCGGGCCGCTCATCAGCACGTCGCCCACCTGGACCCCCAGGGGCGCGATGATATAACGCTTCTCGCCGTCGGCGTAATGCAATAGCGCAATACGCGCCGAGCGGTTCGGATCGTACTCAATCGTCGCCACCCGCGCCGGGATGCCGTGCTTATCGCGCTTGAAGTCAATCACGCGGTATTGGCGCTTGACGCCTCCACCGCGATGGCGGACGGTGACCTTGCCGCGCACATTGCGGCCCCCGCTCTTGCGCAGCGGACGCAGCAACGACCGTTCCGGCTCCGTGCGTGTAATCTCCTCAAAGGTCGGCGCGGTCATGCCACGCCGACCGGGAGATGTGGGCTTATACGTCTTGATCGGCATCAGACTCCCTCAAACAATTGCAACCGCTGGCCTGGTGCGAGCGTCACAATGGCCTTCTTCCAGCCAGGCCGACGAACCGCCATGCGCCGGTTGCGCCGGCGCGCTCGCTTGGCCGGCATATTCAAAATGTTCACATCCACGACGTCCACATCAAAGATCGTCTCTACCGCTTCCTTCACCTGAAGCTTATTCGCCCGTGGATCCACCTCAAACACGTACTGCCCCAACTCGTTAGACAGATACGTGGATTTCTCGGTCACAATCGGGCGCTTGAGCACTTCGTAAATGTGCAACATGGCTACCCCTCACTCGCCCCTGCCACAACCGGCAGCGCAGCACGCGCCTCCGTCCCCAACCAGGACGTGATCACCTCCAGCGCCCCCAGGGGCATGACCACCAGGTCGCTGCCCAACAGGTCGCGGATGTTCAGGTAGGTGGCACGCAAATACTTTACGCCCGGCAGGTTCCGCACCGATCGCTCAACCGCTTCATTCCGGTCCGGTAGCAGGATCAGCGTCTGCGCGCCATTGCGATGCCCGATCAGCCTCAAGAAGGCCGCTATCTCCTTCGTCTTTGGCGCCTCCATCGTCAGCGTGTCCACGACCACGATCTGGTTATCGGCGGCCTTGACCGACAGCGCCGAACGCAGGGCCGCCCGCCGCATCTTCTTGGGCATCCGCTGCTCGTAGCTGCGCGGGTGCGGCCCATGGGCCACACCGCCGCCCCGCCACAGGTTCACCTTGCGCGAGCCGTGGCGCGCCCGGCCCGTGCCCTTTTGTCGCCAGACCTTCGCACCCGTGCGGTCCACCTCAGCGCGCGTCTTGGTATCGTGCGTCCCCAGCCGCGCGTTCGCCATCTGGCGCACATACGCCTGGTGCATCAGTTCGCGGTTGATGGGCGCCTCAAAGATGTCCGCAGGCAGTTCCACCCGGCCCACTTCTTCGCCTTGCATATTCACAACCGGTACTTCCATAGCGCCCTCCATTACCGTGACGTCTTCCTGGACTCGCGAATGATGACCAGTCCATTCCGCGCGCCGGGCACACTGCCGCGCACAGCCAGCAAATGGCGCTCCGGGTCAACGGCCACGACCTCCAGATTCTGCACCGTGACGCGCTCGTTGCCCATACGGCCCGCCATGCGTGTCCCCTTAAACACATGGCCCGGCGTGGTCGTCGCCCCCACCGACCCCGGCGCGCGCAGGCGATCCGATTGACCGTGCGTCTTCGGGCCGCCACGGAAGCCGTGGCGCTTCACCACACCTGCCGTGCCACGCCCCTTAGACGTCCCGGTCACATCCACCCGGTCACCCCGTGCAAAGATGGAGACCGTGATCTTCTGGCCCTCGTGCCAGGGGACCTCACCCTCATCCCGCAGCCGGAACTCGCGCAGGTAGCGCAGAGGCGGCACAGCCTCTTTGAACAGCTTGCGCTGAGGGTGCTTGGCGTCGCCTCTCAGCAACCCCAGGTGGCCCTTCTCCCCCCGGGTCAAATGCCGAGGCTCAACCTCTTCAAAGCCAAGCTGATAAGCGCGATACCCGTCGCGCTCCAGCGTGCGAACTTGCGTAACGTAACAGGGGCCAGCTTTGATGATGGTGACCGGGATGGCCTCGCCCTGCTCATTAAATATCTGAGTCATCCCGATCTTTTTGCCTAGTATGCCTTTCATACGACCTCCTGGGACTGTCAGCCCTAGGCCAGGCTGCATCATCCCGATCTCTCCCCGTATTCCCCTCCTCAATTAGGGGAGGGGAGAGGGATATATCACAACTTAATCTCAATATCTACACCGGCGGGCAGATTCAGCCGCATCAGCATATCTATTGTCTTGGCATCTGGGTCCAGCACGTCAATCAAGCGCTTGTGCGTGCGGATCTCAAAATGCTCCTGACTGTCCTTATCAATGAAGGGGGACCGGCGCACTGTGAACCGTTCAATGCGCGTAGGCAAGGGCACCGGCCCGACAACGCGAGCGCCTGCGCGCTCCGCCGTCTCCACGATGCGACGCGCAGAGGCGTCCAGAACACGGTGATCATACGCCTTCAGGCGTATCCGGATGCGTTGCTTGGTCATTCTACTCCAACACCTTAGTGATGACGCCGGCGCCCACGGTCAAGCCCCCCTCCCGAATGGCAAAGCGGCTGCCCGCCTC